>Ga0126314_10000076_pt1 | contig 53476 bp, 45 predicted proteins | sample Plot105B_FD_92535 | JGI IMG/M metagenome (GOLD analysis project Ga0126314, IMG submission 92535) | Serpentine soil microbial communities from UC McLaughlin Reserve, CA, USA - Plot105B | ecosystem: Environmental > Terrestrial > Soil > Grasslands | place: USA: UC McLaughlin Reserve, Lake County... | reverse complement strand
CTGCCCCCGGGGACGCCGCGCTACCGCAGCCCGGAGGCCCTGGCCTTCCGCCACGAGGGCCGCGAGGGCGTGTACCCGGCCACCGTGGCGGATGACCTGTACGCGCTCGGCGTCGTCCTCTACTGGATGCTCACCGCGCGCTACCCGTTCGAGAACGTGGAGACACCCGAGGGCGAGGTGGCCGTCATCCACCACCCTCCGGTGACGCCCGCCCTGCTCAACCCCCGGGTGCCGTGGGCGCTCAGCGAGCTGTGTCTGCGGCTGCTCGCCAAGCAGCCCTGGCGTCGAGGCACCGCGAGCACCTGGTGCGCGGAGCTGGAGACGGCGCTCGCCAACGCGGACGCGGCGTGGGACGTGCCCTTGTTCCCGGACGCGGCGGACGTGCCGGTGGGAGTACCGGGCGGCCCGCGCCCCCCGTCGCGAGGACGGCGCTCGACGGGCTCCGGGACGCTGCCCGCGATTCAGGCCGTCTCCAGTCCCGCCGAGGCACCCGGACTCGTCGTCCGGGCCCGGCCGGTGATGCGGGAGGCTGGCGCCATCGAGTTACCGCGCGCCCTGCTGGCCCTGGGGCTGGGGGTGTGCCTGGTGGGTGGCGTGTGGTGGATGCGACGCTGGCCACCTTCCCTGCTCGCGCTGACGTTGAGCAGCCGCGCGCCGACGCCGGAGCATGGCGACGCGGAGCCCCACCCTCGGGTCCCCCCCACGCCCACACCGCGTCCCACTCCCGGCTCCTCGCCGGCGCGGTGACGCGTGGGGGGCGGACCTTCCAGTCGCCAACGCTGTCAGCGCCGCTCCGGAGCGCTGGCGTCGACTACCCGTCTGGACAGACACGCTCCCTCGCGCGAGCCGACATCGGCTCCTTGCCGGACACGTCCCGGCGGTGTTGACTGGGAAGGTCCGCCCCGCCCCCCCGCGAAGTGCTCGGGACGAACACCTGACGCCGAGATTGCGACGTGATGACGCTACGAGCCAGGGTCCTGTTGATGTCGGCGGTGGCGCAGCGGCGCGGCACGCTGCGACGCGCCTTCCAGGCTCGTGCGGGATTTTCACAAACAGCGGAGGGTCCCGGGTTGGACGTCGCCCGCGAGGCCGGCGAGGCAGGCAGGCGGCTGGAGGAGACGGTGCGCGAGCGGACCGCGGAGCTGGAGGCCGCCAACGCGAAGCTGTCCCGCAGCCTGGAGCAGCTCCACGCCACCCAGGCCCAGCTGCTCTTCGCGGACCGGCTGATTGCGTTGGGGCGCATCGCCGCGGGCGTGGGGCACGAAATCAACAACCCCCTCGCCTTCATCCTCAGCAACCTGGAGTACATCCACCAGGAGCTCCAGCAGAAGGAGCAGCTCCCCGAGCGCGAGCGCCAGGAGGTGCTGGAGGCGCTGGCGGAGACGCGCGACGGCGCGGAGCGCATCCGCCTCATCGTGCGCGACTTGCAGACGCTGTCGCGCTCGGAGGACGTGGGCAGCGGGCCCTCGGACGTGGGCGCGGTGGTGCGCACGGCGGCGAAGATGGCCATGCACGAGCTGCGGCACCGCGCGCGGCTCATCGTCGAGTGTGACGGCGTGCCGCCCGTGCAGGGCAATGGCTCGCGGCTGGGTCAGGTGTTCCTCAACCTGCTGCTCAACGCGGCGCAGGCGATTGTGCCCGGCCAGGTGGAGCTGAACGAGGTGCGCGTCATCGCGCGCGAGGCGATGGCTGGCCGCGTCGTCTCGGTGGAGGTGCGCGACACCGGCTGCGGCATCTCCCCCGAGCACCGCGAGCGCATCTTCGACCCGTTCTTCACCACCAAGCCGTTGGGCGTGGGCACTGGCCTGGGCCTGGCGGTGTGCCATGGCATCGTCACGTCCCTGGGCGGCACGCTGACGGTGGAGAGCGCGCCGGGGCAAGGCAGCATCTTCCGCGTCACCCTGCCCGTGGCCGGCGCCTTCGCCCAGCCCCCGCGACAACTGGACGCGGTGGTTTGAGCGTCACCACCTGGTCGTCATAGGGCGTCATGCCCTCCATCGGCGGCGCGTAGAGGTGCAGGGACACGGCGCCGCGACGCGTCGTATTCAGGATGCGGTGGATGGTGTCCGGCTCCTCGAGCATCAAGTCACCTTCCTGCGCGCGCACGGACAGCTCGGGCAGCAACCTGTCGCCCGCCCACGCATAGCGCGTCTCTCGCACCGCGCCGCGCACCAGCAGGGACACGCCGGACGAGCCGCCGTGGTCATGGACGAGGGAGCCCTGACCCGGCCCCCAGCACACCAGCAGCAGCTCACATGCCTCCGTCTTCGCCAGCGTCCTGCGCACGTAGCGCGCCTCATCGAACTGGATGAGTGACTCCAGCAGACCCCAGTCAGGCCGGCTGTCGCGGAGCCGGTCCACCAGCCACGACAGCGAGGGAATGGACTCCCTGCGCTCTGGCAGCGGCCAGCCGAGCAGGCTTCTCATGTCCGGGACTTCTCCGTCCCAGTCTTCCTTGGGGCGCTCTCGCATGGATCTCCCGGGATGTGCGTGGGAGTGTGGACACGGCCTGAGACCCCGGCCAGGGGTTGTCATTCGATTGTCCACGCTCGTGCGCTGGGATGCCGTGGGACAAGGGCGGACATAGGATTGCGACGTGCGAGTTCAGAGCAGTCCCTGGGACGTGGCCGTGGTGGGGGGAGGGGCCAGTGGAACGCTGTTGGCCATCCACCTCTTGAGGCAGGCCCGTGCCCCCTTCCGAATCCTCCTGGTGGAGCGGGGCGGGCAGGTGGGCCAGGGGCTCGCCTACTCGACACGCAGCCAGCGTCACCTGCTCAACGTCCCGGCGGCGCGGATGGGCGCCTTCGCGGAGGAGCCCGAGCACTTCCTGCGCTGGCTGCGTCAGGAGACGCCCGACACGGAGGGCGGAGACTTCGTCCCCCGGCTGCGCTACGGCCAGTACCTGGACGCCGTGCTGAAGGAGTCCATCGCCCGCGCGCCCCCGGGTGTCCAGTTGGAGACGCTGTCGGACGAGGTGACGTCGGCGCGCGAGCACGGCGGGCTGGTGACGCTGACGACCCGAGGCGGCGTGGAGCTCGTCGCGCGAGCGGTGGTGCTGGCGCTGGGCAACGCGAACCCCGCGGACCTGCGCGTGGAGGACGGCGGGCTGTACACAAGCCCGCGCTACCACCGCTCGCCGTGGGCGCAGGGCGCGCTGGACGGCATTGGCGAGGACGACACGGTGCTGCTCATCGGCACGGGGCTCACCATGGTGGACGCGGTGCTGTCGCTGGAGGAGCGCGGCCACCGGGGAGCGCTGCACGCGCTGTCGCGCCATGGACTCCTGCCGCACCGCCACCCGCGCACCGTCCTCCAGGGCACCTATGCCTCGCCCGGCATTCGCGACGTGCTGCGCGCGCTGCGCGACAAGGGGCTGCGGGATAACGGCCCGCGCGTCTCGGAGCAGGCCCACCCCATTCCCGTGCGGGTGCGCGCGCTGTTGCGCGTGCTGCGCCACGAGGTGAGACGCGCGACGGACGCCGGGTCGAGCTGGCGCTCAGTGGTGGATGCGCTGCGGCCGGTGACGGTGCCGCTGTGGCAGCGGCTGGACTCCGGAGAGCGCCGGCGCTTCCTGCGGCACCTGCGCGCCTACTGGGACGTGCACCGCCACCGCATGGCGCCCGACGTGGCGGACGGCCTGGAGCGACTGAGGACCCAGGGCCGGCTGAGGCTGCACGCGGCCCGCGTGCGGAGCTTCCATCTGGATGACGCGGACGCGGTGCGGGTGCGCGTGCGGCGCCGGGGAGAGCGGCGCGAGGAGGACCTCCAGGTCCACCACGTGGTCAACTGCACGGGCCCGGAGGGCGACGTCACCCGCCACGGACATCCGCTGTTGCATCGGCTCGCGGAGGAAGGCCGGGCGCGTCCGGATGCCCTCGGCCTGGGCCTGGATACCGACGGCCACGGGGCGCTGCTGGACGCGCGCGGGCATGCCGGGGGGCGCCTGTTCACCCTGGGCCCCCTGCGGCGCGGCGAGCTGTGGGAGACGACGGCCGTCCCGGAGATTCGCGCCCAGGCTCGCGCCCTGTCCGAGCACCTGCTCAAGCGGCTGGGACGCGGCTTCGTCGCCCCCCGGCGCAGCGCCGGCTGAGACTAGACTGGCGGAGGAGCTTGTCCACGGAAGAGTGGAAACCCCTGGAGCCAGGGTTTCGTGCGAGGCTTCCGGCCGCCGGGCTTCCCCCTCATGACATCCCATCGCGCTCTCATCCCCGTGGCAGGAGGCATGCTCGCCCTCCTCCTCGTCTGCGCGGGGAGCCTGGCCTACCTGCAGCTGCGCACGGGGCCATTGGAGGAGCGGCTGGTGCGGGAGGTGAATGCGCTGGCGCAGGCGCGGTACGCGCGGCCCTCGCACGTGCAGCCACCCAGCCCAGGCACCTTCGCCCGCCACCTGGAGCCACTGCTGGAAGACGTGTTGCACCTGTACCAGGAGCGGCAGAAGTCGGGCACGGGGCCGGACTCGACGCTGGGGCAGCACTGCCGGGACGTGGCGGACGGGAAGCTGCCGACGTCGTCGTTGCCCTCGGCATGCGGAGAGACGCTGGAGCGCGCGCGGCCCCTGTTGGAGCGGGTGCTGGCGGCGACGCACGCGGAGTTCGGAGGGCTGCCGGAGCGACTGGGCGTGCTCGCGCCCGTCACCCACGCGCGAGCGAACGGGAAGTTCGCGTTGATGTACGTGGTGAACCTGGCCGCGCTGGACACGCGGCTGAAGCTCGCCCAGGGCCTGCCGCAGGCGGCGCTGGACACGTGCCTGGACGCGCTGGCGCTGAGCCGCGAGCTGGAGCTGGGCGGAGGCATGGAGGGACAGCTGCTCTCCGCGACGGGCCACGGCGTGCTCTACCGGCCGTGCGCGGACGCGCTGGACGCGGCGCCGACGGAGCGCAAACGACTGGCGATTGCCCAACTGGTGAAGCTGGCCGAGGGCTTCGCGCCCTTCTCCATGTCGCTGCGCCACGAGTCCGCGCTCGTGCAGTTGGTCTACTTCCGGGGCCTCTTGTCCGATGAGGCCCTGGCCGCGCTGCCGCCGCACAGCGAGGACTGCGTGCCGCTGGAGCTGCGGGACGAGGAGGCCATCGACGACGGTCCCCTGGGTTCGCGGCGCGCGTGGTGGACGCTGGTGGAGGGCTTCGACGCGCTGACGGCCGCGGCGGACCTGCCCACTCCGGCGCGCCGCAGGGCCTTCGCGCTGCTGGAGGCGAGCGAGGAGGAGGAGCGGCTGGGCTCCATCCATGGGCCGCACATCGCCACCTATGGCGAGTACGCGGAGCGGCTGGATTTGCGCAGGCTCCAGCATGACGCGCTCATCACCCTGGCGGAGGTGGACCTGGCGCGCGCCGAGCGGGGCCACTGGCCGGAGTCGCCTCCCCACCACAAGGACTCCTCCTTCGTGCTGGAGACGCTGGGCCCGTCGGAGGCCCGCCTCCAGCCCTGCGCTCGCGCGCACTCGGCCCAGGGCCTGCGGGTGACGGCGGACGTCCCTCCCACCGCGCGCCGGCCGGAGCCCTGAGCGACGCACGCACGCCTCCCCTCCCCTCGGGCGGGTATCGGCGGCCTGCTCGGGTGCCCTTCAGGGCCTACCTTCCTGACGGACGCCGTCGCAGCCTCGGAGGGGGAATGGGCCTGCCGCACGCAAGGAGCCACGGCCGGGACATGCCGCGGTGCACCGGACGTCAGGGAGGGCCGCCATGATGGCGCGCCGCTTCGTCGCGGACTTCGACTCCTCGGCCGCCATGCTGCGCGCGCTCGCGGGCTTCCTGCACGGCCGTGACTTCCCCGCGCTGGGCACGCACCGGCACACCCACTCCTTGTTCGAGACGCTCCTGCCGGTGGTCAACCGCCTCTCCGTGCCGCTGCGCGAGGCCGCCTATGTCCGCGGGGGACTGGCGGAGGCCCTCACGCCGGACGCGCTGAAGCACTTCGACGCGGAGGCCCTGGCGCGCTGGGTGGTGGCCCGCTATCCGCGCCGGCGCTACCCGGCCGCCGTGGTGGGCGCCTCCAATGGCGCGCTGGTCCACCTGTGCGCGGCGCTGGGCATTCCGTGGCTGCCCCAGACGCAGTTGTTGTCCGTGCGCCATGACGGACGCGTGCCCGTGGACGAACCGCTGAAGGATTTGGACTTCGCCAGGGAGCCCGCGCGCCGCCTCCTGGAGTCCCATCCGGACCTCCAGTTGCACCACACGCATGACGCCAACCACGACCGGCTCCTGTTGCGAGGGCTGACGCACTTCCGGGTGAAGCGCCGCCGCCTGGGCGCCGCCTATGTCCGCTTCCTGGAGGACGTGCTGGAGCCCGGCGCCACCCTCTTCGTGTCCGAGTGCGAGCTGCGCTGGCCCACGCTGCGGCAGGGCGAGCGGCACGTCTTCCAGCAGGGGGCGTTGGGCGGAGCGAGCCCGGACGAGTACTACCTGGGCGGCCCGCGCGTGGAGGCGTGGCTGCGGCGCCAGGGCTCACCTCATCCGCGCTGGCCCACGCCGCCGCCGGACAGTGACAGCCCGGAAGCAGAGTGGGGCTTCGAGCCCGCGCTGAGCGAGGACCTCCAGCGACTGGCGCGCAAGCGGCGCTGGCGGCTGCGGCGCATCGTCTATCCGGAGCCGGAGGCGCTCAGCCCGCTGGTGGCGGACCTGTACCGGCACTGGTACCGCGACAGGCGCATGCCGCTGGGTCAGTTGCTGGTGGAGTCCTCGATTCTGTTGGAGCCCTGGTGGACGCTGCGCACCGGCGCGGTGCCCTTCTGGATGGTGCTCAACACGCGCCCTTCCGCGCGCGCACTGGAGCACTACCTGGACGCGTCCGAGCCCTGGGACGCGCTGTTCCTCATGCTCTGCTCCCGGGGCGTGGACTCGCTGGGCCTGGCGCCACTCCAGCGCTGGCGGGAGCTGCTCTCACGCGGGCTGGACCGGGGAGAGTTGCTGGGCGTGGACGAGCGCGAATACCCGCACGACTTCGCCTCCACCGTCCGCTACCACCCCGCGCTGAAGCGGGCACTCACCCCACGCCACCCCATGCCGGAGCGGATGGGCCTGGAGCGGCTGGACGCCTTCCTGCGCCAGCACGGGGACCGCTACGCGGTGCGCTGGCACGACACCGACACGCGCCCGCGCCACGTGAGCGCGGGCGTGTCTTCCTCGTGGATGCAGTGAGGCGCACCGGGCCACCGAGGCAGCAGCGCGGCTACGCGGCCGACACCGCCACGGAGCCCAGGCCCTCCACGACGAGCCGCACCCGGTCTCCAGGCTGGAGCATGTGCGCGGCGGTGGCGGCGCCCGCCAGGACGATGCTGCCGGCGGGGAGCACCTGGCCCCGCTCGGCGAGCAGCGCGCACAACTGCACCACGGACAGCACCGGGTCCCCGGAGATGGCGTCCGAGCGGGCCGACTGCACCAGCGCGTCGTTCACCGACATCTTCATCTCCAGGCGCGTCAGGTCCAGCGCGCGCGGCGGGTGCTCCTCCTCCCCCAGGACGAACAGGGAGGAGGACGAGTTGTCCGCCACCACGTCCGGCAGGGAGAAGTACTTGAAGTCGCGGTAGCGCGAGTCGAGGATCTCCATCGCGGCGAACACGGACTCGCACGCGTCCAGCGCCTCTTCGCGCGTCACCGTCCCGCGCAGCTCGCGCGCGGTGCGGAAGGCGATTTCCGGCTCGATTTTCGGGTGGATGCCCTGCCCCAGTTGAATCACGCCGTCCGCCGCCACGCGCATCCGGTCCGTGAGGACGCCATACACCGGCGAGTCCAGGTTCATCTGCCTGCGCTTGGCCTCGGACGTCAGGCCCATCTTCAGGCCGACGACGCGCTCACCCCCGGCCAGGCGGAGCTGGAGGCCCGCCTCCTGGACGGCGTAGGCCTCCGGCAGCGTGAGCTGGGGCAGCTCGTTCGTGAGGGGCGGTACCTCGCGCCGCTCTCGCCGGGCGGCGTCCAGGCGTCGGGCCAGCTCCGAGGGGTCCACGGTCTGCGTCATTGCATCCCTCTCCAGGTGGGGTGTAGCGGGGCGGCGCAGCAGAGCACGGCCAGCAGCCCCAGGCGAGGCGGCTGATGCGCGGGTTGTCCGGCTCCGGGGTATAAGCCGCGCCACCGGAGGCACGGGGCTTCCGGGGACTGGAATCACCGGGTCGACGTGCTGCATAACCCCGGTTGTGGCCCCCGGCCGGGCGGGCATCCCGAAGCAAGGACTCCACTTCATGCGATATCTCTGGCTCTTCGCGGCAGTGCTTCTTCCGACCACGTTGGCGTTCGCGGACGAGACGCCCGGGCGGCACACCCATGACGGCTTCTACCTGCGCGGCCAGTTGGGCATCGGCTACATGCGCGCCGAGGCGAAGGACCTCGACCTGGCCATCAAGGGCGCCTCGGGCTCCCTCAACCTGGAGCTGGGCTACGCCCTCATCGACAACTTCATCATCTACGGCAAGCTCTTCGGCACGTCCGCGACGAACCCGGACCTCGAGGTGGGCGACGTCACGATTGAAGGGGACGAGGACGACGACGTGGCCAGCAACTACGCGGGGCTGGGCGTGGGCGCCACGTACTACTTCATGCCCGTCAACCTCTACATCACCGGCGCGGTGGTGGCCAACCAGCTCAGCATCACCCAGGACGGCGAGCGCGAGGGAGAGACGGACTCCGGCGTGGGCGTGCACCTGGGCCTGGGCAAGGAGTGGTGGGTGAGCGACAACTGGGGCATCGGCATCGGCGGCGAGGTGGCGCTGGGCCGCATCCGCAGCAACGAGAACGACGGCGACGACTGGGACATCACCAGCTTCTCGCTGCTCTTCACCGCCACGTTCAACTGATTGTCGGCCTTCGGGCGGCCGTGACGCCTCCGTTCTCCCGGACGCGTCACGGCCCCCGGAGCATCAGGCCTGCTGGTTGAGTCCCGCGGCGATGGCGGTGGCCGCGGAGCGCGGGCTGAAGCGCACCATGAAGGAGGCCATGACATTGAGCGCGCCGTGCACGGCCAGCACCTTCCCGCGCATCATCGCCTTGTAGGCGTGCTCCACCACGTCCTCGGGCTTCGCCACGCCGGAGCGCTGGAACAGGCGGCTCTTGTCATTGCCCGCGCGCTGGGCGAACTCCGTCTGCGTCGCGCCGGGGCAGGAGCACGTCACCGTCACGCCCGTGCCCTTCAGCTCGTACGACAGCGCCTCCGACAGCGACACGACGAACGCCTTCGTCGCGTAGTACGTGGACATGTAGGGCCCGGCCTGGAACGCGGCGGTGGAGGCCACGTTGAGGATGCGGCCCTGGCCGCGCTCGCGCATGGGCCTGGCGAACAGGTGCGCCAGCTTCAGGAGCGCGGTGCAGTTGACCTGCACCATCTCCGCCTCGCGCTTCACGTCCTGGTCCAGGAAGGGGCCGGAGGTGCCGAAGCCCGCGTTGTTGACGAGGAAGTCCACCGTCAGCCCGCGCTCCGCCACCTGCGCGAAGAGCTGCTCGGGGGCCTCCGGCTTCGCCAGGTCCGCTGGCAGCACGTGGGCCTTCACCCCGTGCTCCTTCTCCAGCGCGGCGGCGAGTTCTTCCAGCTTCGAGGCGCCGCGTGCGACGAGGATGACGTCGTGCCCGTCCCGGGCGAAGCGCCGCGCGAAATGCACTCCGAGGCCAGCCGAGGCTCCGGTGATGAGGGCCACCTTGCGTGACATGTTGTTTCCTCCCAGCGCCCTTATAGCCGAGCGCCGGGCGACTCACGCATTCGCGGCGGCTTCGTGCCGGGGGAGCGCGACTTCAAAGCGGCTGCCCCGCTCCGGCTCGCTGTGCACCTGGATGTCGCCGCCGTGGGCTTCGACAATCTGCCGAGTGATGTAGAGCCCCAGCCCCAGCCCTCCATAGTGGCGCTCGCTGACGGCGCGGCCGAAGCGCTCGAAGATGTGCGTCTGGTACTCGCGCGCGATGCCGATGCCCGAGTCCTCCACGCACAACACCACCCGCTCCGCTTCGCCCCGGAGCGCGACGTGCACGGGCTGACCCGCGCCGTACTTCACCGCGTTGGAGAGCAGGTTCGTCAGCACCTGCTCCAGCCGGATTCGGTCCCAGTGCCCGCGCACGTCGCCCTGAACGGACACCGAGATGGGGCTGCCCGCCTGGCTCGCGGGGACGGCCAGGCGGTCCATCACCTCGCGCGCCAGCGCCTCCAGGTCCACGTCCTCGCGGTGCAGCACCAGCCTGCCGCTGGACAGGCGCGACACGTCCAGCAACCCGTGGACGAGCCCCGACAGCTTGTCCACCTGGCGCTGGACGACGTCGAGCTGCGAGATGACCAGCGGCGTGGGGAGGAAGGGCCGGTCCTTGCGCGTCTGCCGTCGCAGCCACTGGAGGCGGAGCTGGAGCGGGGTGAGGGGCGTCTTGAGCTCGTGGCTGGCCACGGCGAGGAACTCGTCACGCAGGCGCACGGAGCGGCGCGCCTCGCGGTACAGCCGGGCGTTGTCCACGAGCAGCGCGGCGCGGCGGGCCAGGTCCTGCGCCGTCTCCAAGTCTGCCTGGTTGTAGTGGCGCGAGGGGCGCACCGCGAGGAAGGTGAGCGCGCCCAGCGAGCGGCGCCGCGCCAGCAGCGGCACGGAGAGGATTTCGTGGAAGCCCACCTCGCGCATCGCCTCGAAGTGGTCCTCGCTCACCGACACGCCGCGCAGCCAGGCCTCGTTGACATCGTCCACCAGCAGGGACTCGGCGTGGCGGACCACGCGGGAGGTGGGGTGCGCGCTGCCCTCCAGTCCGGCGGGAAAGCCTCGCACGCGCTGGGCGAGCGCGTCCTGGCTGGGGTCGACGTGCGCCACCGACACGCGCTGCACGGTGCCCGACTCGTCCAGGATATCGACGAAGCACCAGTCCGCGAGGATGGGGACACAGAGCCGGGCCAGGGTGTCCAGCGTGGCCTTGGGGTCCAACGAGGACGAGGCCAACAGGCGACTGGCGTCCGCGAGGAAGGCCGCGCGCTGCTCCGCCGACTCCGCCTCCGCGCGGGCATGCTGTTCCTCGCGCAGGAGGCGCGCGGACTCCAGCGCCAGTCCCGCCAGCCGGGCGAGTCGGTGGAGTGCCAGCTCGTCCTCATGGCTGAAGTCCCCCACCTCCCGGTCGAACAGGTAGAGCACGCCCGCGTCCGAAGGCAGGGACACCGACAGCCTGCCGCGAGGCTCCGCGCGCGAGGCGCGACGCTCCCTCGACGTGCGACCTGGCTCCTCGCTCGACGGCACCACGTAGCCGCCCCAGACCTCGTAGGCCCGTGAGAGCGACGTGACGCTCGCCCCCCGCGTCTTCCCAGGAGCGGGCGACAGGACGACGGTCGCCTGGTGGGCGCGCGTCAGGCGGCGGGCGATCTCCACGAGCACGGCGAGCGCCTCTTCGACCGTCGCGGCCGACAGGAGCTGCCTCGAGTCCGCATCTTCCGCCGCGCGCGCTTCCTCCATGGACATGGGCGCGACAGGTTCCATCGGCATGTTCGACTCCCCTTGGACTCAACCTCCGTCCGGTCCTTGGCCCCTCCGGTGTGACGAGGGGCTCCAACGCCCGCTCGCCCTCCAGCCAGGCCGGGCCGTCAGGCGTTTGACGCGAGCGGACGACACGGAGCAGAGCGCTTGCCGCAATGCTGGTGACGGCTCCGTCGGTTGCGTACATTGCGCCCCGTTCGACCCCGGTTCGCGCGGTCCCCCTCCCTCTCGGCGACCGAGGCGGCGGGCGCCCGTGAGCGGCTCGTGGGGCGGGCACGCACGGAGGGTCCGGCCATGGAGAAGGTGCTCAACTACATCGGTGGGGAGCTGTTGCCCGCCCGCGGTGGCCAGTGGCTGGACAAGCCGGAGCCCGCGACGGGGAAGACCTACGCCCAGGTGCCGGACTCGGACGCCACCGACGTCCAGCACGCGGTGGACGCCGCCGCGCGCGCCTTCCCGGCCTGGTCCGCCACGCCCGCCTCCGAGCGCTCCCGCCTGATTCGCCGTCTGGCGGACGCCATCCGGGCCCGCCTGGGTGACTTCGCCCGCGCGGAGTCCATCGACTCCGGCAAGCCGCTGTCCGTGGCGTCGAGCGTGGACATTCCCCGCAGCATCCTCAACTTCGAGTTCTTCGCGGACGCGGTGACGCAGTTCTCCAGCGAGGCGCACGCCACCGACGGCGTGGCCCTCAACTACACGCTGCGCTCGCCCCTGGGCGTGGTGGGCTGCATCTCTCCGTGGAACCTGCCGCTGTACCTCCTGACGTGGAAGCTGGCGCCCGCGCTGGCCATCGGCAACTGCGTGGTGGCGAAGCCCTCCGAAGTCACGCCGATGACGGCCTATCTCTTGTCCCAGGTCTGCCGCGAGGTCGGCCTGCCGCCGGGCGTGCTCAACGTGGTCCACGGCCTGGGACCCAAGGTGGGCGCGGCCATGAGCCAGCACCCGGACATCGCCGCCATCTCCTTCACGGGCAGCACCCGCGTGGGCGCTGAGATTGCTCGCGTGGCGGCGCCGAACTTCAAGAAGCTGTCGCTGGAGATGGGCGGGAAGAACCCGAACGTCATCTTCGAGGACTGCGACTTCGAGGAGGCGCTGGCGACGACGGTGCGCTCGTCGTTCTCCAACCAGGGCCAGATTTGCCTCTGCGGCCCGCGCATCTTCGTGCAGCGTCCCATCTACGAGCGCTTCAAGGACGCGCTGGTGGCGCGCACGCGGGCGCTCAAGGTGGGTGACCCGCTGGAGGCCGGCACCGAGCAGGGCGCGCTGGTGTCGCGGCAGCACTTCGACAAGGTGATGGGCTACATCGACCTGGCGAAGCAGGAGGGCGGGCGCGTCCTCACGGGAGGCCAGCGCGCGAGCCTGTCCGGCCGCTGCGCCGAGGGTTGGTTCGTGGAGCCCACGCTCATCGAGGGCCTGGACGCGGCGTGCCGCACGAACCAGGAGGAGATTTTCGGCCCGGTGGCCACGCTCATCCCCTTCGACCAGGAGGACGAGGTGCTCGCGTGGGCCAACTCCACGAAGTACGGCCTGGCCGCCAGCGTGTGGACGAAGGACGTGACGCGGGCGCACCGCTTCGCGTCCCGGCTGCACAGCGGCATCGTCTGGGTGAACTGCTGGATGCTGCGCGACTTGCGCACGCCGTTCGGCGGGGTGAAGGACTCGGGCGTGGGACGCGAGGGCGGGTGGGAAGCGCTGCGCTTCTTCACCGAGCCGAAGAACGTGTGCATCAAGCTGTGACGCGCCGGACGGAGACACGACGTGAGCACCAGTGAGCGAGTCGATTCCCAGAAGGCCCCGGAGCCCGTGGGCCTGTATCCCCACGCGCGGCGCGTGGGCAACCTGTTGTTCCTGTCGGGCGTGGGCCCGCGTGAGCGCGGGGTGAAGAAGATTCCCGGCGTGGAGCTGGACGCCGAGGGCAACATCACCTCGTACGACATCGAGGCGCAGTGTCACTCGGTGTTCCGCAACGTCCGCTACATCCTGGAGGCCGCGGGCTCGTCCTGGGAGAAGCTGGTGGACGTCACGGTGTACCTGACGGACATGAAGAAGGACTTCCCCACGTACAACCGGCTGTGGGCGGAGTACTTCAAGGACAACCCGCCGTGCAGGACGACGCTCGAAATCAATCGGCTGCCCACGCCCATTGCCATCGAGCTCAAGTGCATCGCCACCATCGGAGACGACTGAATGGGCCGCCTGACTCCCATCAACTTCAAGAAGTGGATTGATGAGCACCGCCACCTGCTCAAGCCGCCCGTCGGCAATCAGCAGGTGTGGGCGGACCGCGAGTTCATGGTCACCGTCGTCGGCGGCCCCAACTCCCGCACGGACTTCCACATCAACGAGGGCGAGGAGTTCTTCTACCAGCTGGAGGGCACCATCAACCTGCGCGTGCTCGACGACGGCAAGCCGGTGGACATCCCCATCTCCGAGGGGGACATCTTCCTGTTGCCGCCCAAGGTGCCGCACTCGCCGCAGCGTCCCGCCGGCACGGTGGGACTGGTGCTGGAGCGCCGCCGCCTGCCCGGGGAGCTGGATGGCTTCATGTGGCTGTGCCCCACGTGCGGGGAGAAGCTCTATGAGGAGTTCGTGCACGTCACCAATCTGGTGACGCAGCTGCCGCCCATCTTCGAGCACTTCTACGGCAACCCCGACAACTGCACCTGCAAGAAGTGCGGGACGAAGGTCACCAAGGAAGGGCCGAAGCGTTGAAGGTCGACATCCACACGCACCTGTTGCCGGAGAAGCTGCCGCGCTTCGCGGAGCGCTATGGCTACGGCGGCTTCATCACGCTGGACCACCACCAGCCGTGCCGCGCGCGGATCCTGCGCGACGACGGGAAGTTCTTCCGCGAGGTGGAGAGCAACTGCTGGGACCCGGTGAAGCGCATCGAGGAGTGCGACTCGGCGGGCGTCCACGTGCAGGTGATTTCCACCGTGCCGGTGATGTTCAGCTACTGGACGCAGCCGGAGCACGGTCTGGATTTGTCGCGCTTCCTGAATGACCACGTCGCCTCCGTGGTGCGTGAGCACCCCAGGCGCTTCGTGGGCCTGGGCACGGTGCCGCTGCAGTCGCCGGAGCGGGCGATTCGCGAGTTGGAGCGGTGCGTGAAGGAGCTGGGGTTGGCGGGCGTGCAGATTGGCAGCCACGTCAACGACTGGAACCTCTCCGACGAGAAGCTGTTCCCCTTCTTCGAGGCGGCGAGCGAGCTGGGCGCGTCCATCTTCGTCCACCCGTGGGACATGATGGGCGAGGCGAAGATGCAGAAGTACTGGTTGCCGTGGCTGGTGGGCATGCCCGCGGAGGTGTCGCTGGCCATGTGCTCGCTCATCTTCGGCGGCGTGCTGGAGCGGCTGCCCAGGCTGCGCTTCGCCTTCGCGCACGGCGGCGGCTCGTTCCCCGGGACGCTGGGGCGAATCGAGCACGGCTTCGAGGCGCGTCCGGACCTGGTGGCCGTGGACAACAAGGTGCCGCCGCGCGAGTACCTGGGACGCTTCTGGGTGGACTCGCTGGTGCACGACGCTGAGACGCTGCGCTTCATCGTCAAGCTGTTCGGCGCGGACAAGGTGGCGCTGGGCAGTGACTATCCGTTCCCCCTGGGCGAGCTGCGCCCGGGCACTCTCATCGAATCGCTGAGCGAGCTGGCGCCCGACGCGCGCGAGCAACTGCTCTGGAAGAACGCCCTGGCGTGGCTGGGGCGCTCCCGCGAGGACTTCGCACCATGACGACGCTCCCCTACGAGGACTCCGAGGACTTCGCGCGCCGTGCCGACGCGGAGGATGCGCTGCGCACCTTCCGTGACGCGTTCCTTTTCCCTTCCGGCCCTGACGGCAAGCCGGTGGTGTACCTGGCGGGCAACTCGCTGGGGCTCCAGCCGCGCAACGCCGCGCGCTACGTGCAGGAGGAGATGGAGGACTGGGCGAAGCTGGGCGTGGAGGGGCACCACCAGGGACGACACCCATGGCTGCACTACCACGAGCTCGTCACCGAGCAGGCCGCGCGGCTGGTGGGCGCGAAGCCGCAGGAAGTGGTGGTGATGAACACCCTCACGGTGAACCTGCACCTGATGATGGTGTCGTTCTACCGGCCCACACGCGGGCGGTTCAAAATCCTGGTGGAGGGTGGCGCGTTTCCGTCGGACCAGTACGCGGTGGCGTCGCAGGCGCGCTTCCACGGGTATGACCCGCGCGAGGCGGTGCTGGAGCTGAAGCCGCGCCCCGGTGAGGAGACGCTGCGCACCGAGGACATCCTGGCCACGCTGGACCAGCACGGGCACGAGGTGGCGCTCGTGTTGCTCGGCAGCGTGAACTACCTCACGGGCCAAGCGTTCGACATCGCGGCGATTACGCGCACGGCGCACTCGAAGGGGTGCCTCGTCGGGTTCGACCTGGCGCACGGCGCGGGCAACCTGAAGCTGTCGCTGCACGACGACGGGCCGGACTTCGCGGTGTGGTGCTCGTACAAGTACCTCAACGGCGGTCCGGGGAGCCTGGGCGGGGTGTTCGTCCATGAGCGGCACTCGCGCTCGCGAGACATCCCCCGCTTCGAGGGCTGGTGGGGGCACGACAAGACGACGCGCTTCCAGATGGGGCCCGACTTCGACCCGATTCCGGGCGCGGAGGGGTGGCAGTTGTCCAACCCGCCCATCCTCCAGCTCGCGGCGCTGCGCGCGTCGTTCGAGCTGTTCGACAAGGCGGGCATGGAGGCGCTGCGCGCGAAGAGCGAGCGGCTCACGGGGTATCTGGAGTTCCTGTTGGACAGGCTGCCTCCGGCCTTCGTGCGCATCACCACACCCCGAGATTCGAAGCAGCGGGGCGCGCAGCTCTCGCTGCGGTTCAAGGGCGAGGCGCAGGGGATGCTCAAGCGCCTGGCGGACGCGGGCATCGTCTGCGACTTCCGCAAGCCGGACATCATCCGCGCGGCGCCCGCGCCGCTGTACTGCAACTTCACGGATGTCTACCGCTTCGTGAAGACGCTGGAGGTCCATGCCCGTGGGTGAGCGGAACGAAGCCGTCACCGTGGTGGGCGCGGGCCTGGTCGGCTCGTTGCTCTCCGTGTTCCTGGCGCGCCGGGGCTACTCCGTGGAGGTACTGGAGCGCCGCCCGGACATGCGCCGCGAGGTCATCGACGCGGGCCGCTCCATCAACCTCGCCATCTCCACGCGCGGTTTGTACGCGCTGAGGCAGGTGGGGCTGGAGGAGGAGGCGCTGAAGCACGCCATCCCCATGCGTGGCCGGATGATTCACCCGCCGAAGGGGGCGCTGGCGTATCAGCCGTACGGCAAGGATGACTCGCAGCACATCAACTCGCTGTCGCGGGCGTGGCTGAACAAGTTCCTGATGTCGGCGGCGGAGGCCACGGGCCGCGTCAACATCCGCTTCAAGCAGCGGGTGACGCAGGCGGACCTGGCGAAGGGCTCGCTCACGGTGCTGGACGAGGCCACGGGGCAGGAGCGCCAGGAGGAGGGCCGTGTGTTGTTCGGCACGGACGGCTCCGGTTCCGCGGTGCGGCAGGCGATGGAGCAGGTGCCGGGCTTCGAGGCGACGCAGGAGCAGCTCGGGCACGGTTACAAGGAGCTGACGATTCCGGCGGGCCCGGGGGGCGCGTTCCAGATGGAGAAGCACGCGCTGCACATCTGGCCGCGCGGCACGTACATGTTGATTGGGCTGCCCAATGAAGATGGCAGCTTCACGTGCACGCTGTTCCTGCCGTGGAAGGGGCCGGTGAGCTTCGAGTCGTTGGACACGCCCGCGCGGCTGGAGGCGTTCTTCGAGGAGCAGTTCCCCGACGCGAAGGCGCTCATCCCGGATTTGACGGAGGCGTTCTTCGCGCGGCCCACGGGCAGCATGGTGACGGTGAAGTGCGCGCCCTGGCGCGTGGGTGACAAGGCGCTGGTGCTGGGCGACGCGGCGCACGCAATCGTTCCGTTCTTCGGTCAGGGGATGAACTGCGGCTTCGAGGACTGCACGGTGCTGGATGGGCTGCTGGAGCAGCACGGCACGTGGGCGGAGGTCTTCGGGACGCTGGAGCGGCTGCGCAAGACGAACGCGGATGCCATCGCCGACATGGCGGTGGAGAACTTCGTGGAGATGCGCGACAGCACGGGCAGCCCGCGATTCCTGCTGGAGAAGGCGGTGGAGAAGACGCTGCTCAATGCCTTCCCGGGCGAGTTCGTCAGTCGCTACTCGATGGTGAGCTTCAGCCGGGTGCCATACCGGCTGGCCTATGAAGTGGGGGCGATTGCCGGTGGCATCGTCTCCGAGCTGTCCGAGGGGCTGACGCGCGCCGAGGACGTGGACCTGGGGCGGGCGAAGCAGCTCATCCAGGAGCGGCTGGTGCCATTCATGAAGGAGCACGCGGATGGATTTCGGACTCAAGGGTAGGCGCGCGCTCGTCATGGGCGCGTCGGCGGGGCTGGGCTACGCGACGGCGCAGGCGCTGGTGAAGGAAGGCGCCACGGTGGCCATCTGCTCGCGCGGTGGAGACAAGCTGGAGCGCGCGGCGAAGGAGCTGGGCGCGGCGCTCGCGGTGCCGTGTGACTTGAACCAGCCGGGCGCTGCGAAGCGACTGGTGGATGAGGTTGTCTCAAAGCTGGGCGGTGTGGACGTGCTCGTGGTGAACACGGGCGGGCCTCCGGCGGGAGGCTTCGAGTCACTGACGGCGGAGCAGTGGCAGCTCGGCTTCCAGAGTCTGTGGATGGCGGCGGTGGATGGCATCCAGGCGTCGTTGCCGGGGATGAAGGAGCGCAAGTGGGGCCGCATCGTCCTGGTGACGTCGCTGGCCGCGCGCGAGGCGATGCCCAACCTCACCATCTCCAACGGCCTGCGCGCGGGGTTGCTCGGGTTGGTGAAGACGGTGAGCAACGAAGTGGCGCAGCATGGCGTCACGCTGAACGCGGTGCTGCCGGGCTTCCACGCCACGGAGCGGATGACGCAGTTGGGCCTCACGGACGAGAAGGTGGCGCCGCAGATTCCGGCGCGGCGACTGGGCCGTCCCGAGGAGCTGGCCTCGCTGGTGGCGTTCCTGTCTTCGGAGCAGGCCTCGTACATCACCGGCCAGTCCATCGTCGTCGACGGTGGCGCACAGCGCGGGTTCTGAACAGAAGAGTGCTCCGAGGGAGCTGAGCAAACACGGCTCAGCCCCCTCGAAGAATCATCTGGCCGTCGCGGGGTGACTACGCCTCCCGAGCCAACAGCGCATCCAGCGCGCGGTAGCTCTCGTTGAGGCCCCCTTCCATGCCCGAGGCCGCCATGCCGTCGCGCTCCTCCGTCGTATAGAAGAGCGACGTCGCCACCAGCTTCGTGCGGCCGTCACCCAGGTCCTCGAGCGTCGTCGTGTTGAGGATGGTGTAGCCCGGCATCCCGTCCCACTCGAAGGTCTGCACCAGTCGCTCGGGCGGCGTCACTTCGCGGAACCTCCCCTCGAAGCCGTGCGCGCCATCCTCGGCGTGCTCGACGAAGCGCCAGTGCCCGCCGCGCTCGACCTCCAATTTCTCGACGACGAGCTTGTTGCCACGACCCCACCACTGCGCCACCTGCTTCGGGTCCGTCATCGCCTTCCAGACCCGCTCACGTGGCGCATTGAAGATGCGCTCGGCGCGAATCTCCCGGTCGGACGGCTGCGTGACAACGGCATCTTTGGGCGTCTGCTGCGAAGACTTGCTCATGACTCCTCCTCATCCTTCGTTCGCGCGAGGAACTCGCCCAGGCTGTCCAGCCGGGCGTCCAACATCCGCCGATAGCCGGCGATCCACGCCGCCTCTTCCTCCAGGCGCCGCGGCCCCAACTTGCAGGTCCTCACCCGCCCCACCTTCTCGGTGGAGACCAGCCCCGCCTCTTCCAGCACGTGCACGTGCTTCTTCATGCCCGTCAGGGTCATGTCGAAGGACCCAGCCAGCTCGCTGATGGACGCCTCGCCACGTCCCAGCCGCTCCAGCACGCCCCGACGCGTGGCATCCGCCAACGCTCCGAAGGCCAAATCGAGCCGCGAATCACACTGAACCATATGGCTCAGTGATAATCAAGAACGCCGACAGGTGCAAGTGCTCCGCGACGGAACGTGCATGCGACGGCGCCTTGCGCGCTGCCCCGTGTCTCCACATGCCAAGGGACCCTCCCAGCACTGCGCGCGACGTGAGGGAGCACCCCCAAGCGGGTACGTCTCGGGGCACCCGGGCATCCGATGCCCCGACTCCTTGGTAGGTGCCTTCACGCAAAGTACGGTCCTCGACAGAACCCGCCCTGGAGTCCCTGTCATGGCCTCGCGTCGCTTGGTTGTCCCCGTGGTGTCGCTCGGCCTGGCCGCGCTCGTGGTGGTGCTCGCGGTGAGCAAGGGCCGCGAAACCTCGGACCCGGAGCCCCGACCCGACGTGGCCTCCACGCCACCACCGACGACGTGCCCTCCGGGCTTCCGCCCCTTCACCCTGACGAACCAGGCGAGCCAGACGGTGTGGCTTGGACAGACGGCGGGCGCCGCGCCGCCGCCCTTCACCTGCACCACCGACACGGACTGTGGTCCGAATCAGCAGTGCAACAACCCGGGCTGTACCAGCAGCGCCGACTGCAACGCCGGCAACCTGTGTGACACCAACACGGGCCAGTGCATGGTGGCGTCCGGCACCACGTGCAACGGCGGCGCGCCCATCGTCACCGTCACCCTCCCCTCCATGCAGTGCACGGGCGCCAGGCAGGTGGCGCCCTGCACGGGCTGCGGCGCCGAGGGCTGCGACTCCACCACCGGCCTGTGCCTGTGCGCGACGGGCGGCCAGGGCGCGTGCCCCACGAAGACGACGTGCGCCAACACCGTGCAGGAGTGCAGCCTCGCCAACGGCGGCACCTGCTACTTCCAGCAGGTCGTCCCCGGTGAGAACCAGGCCTGCGGCACGGGCAACACCTCGTGCCCGACAGGACAGACGTGCGACGTGCAGTTGGGCCTGTGCCAGTACCCACGCACGGACGGCGGCGTGCCCCTGGACGCGCTGGAGCTGACGCCCCAGGAGACGGCCACGGTGTGCATGCCGTCCTCGCTTCCGACCGCGTACGCCAATCTCCAACCCCAGCTCACGGCCTGCACCCAGGACTCGCAATGCCAGAGCAACCGCTGCCTCCTGGCCAGCGGCCCCGACATCGCAAACCCTCCCACGGCATGTCCCCAGGACGCGGGCTCCACCGCGTGCCTGTGCCGTCCCGTCGTCGGCTGGAGCGGCGGCATCTTCGGGCGCACGGGGTGCCAGGCCGACGGAACGAAGTGCCAGAGCGCGGACTGCGGCAACGGGCCCGGCATGCCCTGTCCCCTGGGCAAGGGCGGCACCAACCCCTTCGCCGCGGCGGAGTTCACCCTCCAGCCCAATGCCGCCGACTTCTACGACGTCACCGTCATCAACGGAGCGAACGTCAGCATCCAGATGGGGCCCACGAATGACGGCGGCTTCGCGCCCACGTCCCAGCCGTCGCCCTACAACTGCGGAACGGCGGGCTCGCGCGTCGCCCAGAGCGCTCCCGACGCGGGGACGCTGGAGGCGTGCTCCTGGCAGTTCACCCCGGACACGACGGCGGGACTTCCGGCCGACTACTCCACCCTGCTGCGCGCCATCGCCCTGCCGACGTGTAGCCAGAACAGCGACTGCGGAGCGGGCACCACCTGCGTCAGCGGCGTGTGCCAGCCCACGTTGACGAGGTGCGCCCTCACCGAGCCGTACTGCGCGGGCAACGCGGTGTGCAGCAACCCCAGCAGCCCCGACGCCGGCTATTGCAGCACCTGCGCGTCGAACAGCGACTGCGCGGGCCTGGATGACGGGGGCACGCCGACGTGCGGCACGGCCTTCCTGCCGGGCGTCAACGGCATGACGCCGCTCCTCCAGACGTGTGGCCAGTCCATCGGCTGGTGGTCCTATGAAGACCTCTGCGCGGCGATGCCTTCGTTCAGCTACGGCCCGCTGAACTGCTCGCAGCCGATGAGCGCGGGCACGGTGACGGACACGCTGAACAACCTCTTCCAGTGCGCGGGGAACTTCGGCCAGTCCTGCTACAACTCGAGCGCGGGAAACACCCCCGCCTGCTGCGGCTGCGCGACGTTCCCCGGCAATCCCGCGGGGAGCTTCTGGCCCACCACGCTGGAGGCTGGCAACAACCCGGCCCAGCAGAACCAAGGGCAGTGCATCAACAACAACACCGCGTGGGCGCAGAACGTCCAGCCGTGGCTCGCGTTCCTCAAGAAGGCGTGCCCCACCGCGTACACGTATGCCTATGACGATGCGACGAGCACCTTCACGTGCATGACCGCGGGCACGGGCGGCCCGGACGGAGGGACTCCCAACTCGGTGGGCTACGGCATCGTCTTCGGTGACGTGAACTAGCCCACGAGGCCGGGCACGCCCTCCCTCACGTCAGGGCGTGCTCGGCTTCAAGTGGGACCGCGCTCAGAGCAGCGAGCGCACGGCGTCCACGACCTGGGGCCACTCGCGCGAGCGCGGGTCCACGACTTCGAAGTGGCCCGCGCCGGGAAGCACGACACAGCGCACGTCGTCTCCGTGCGCGCGTCCCCGGGCGCAGAAGTCCGCGCTCATCGCCACGGGGACGGTGTCGTCCTCGGAGCCGTGGAGGATGACCTGGGGGACCCCCAGGGGCTGGAGCGCGGCGGGAGAGGCGCGCTGATAGCGCAGGGGCACTTCCAGCGGAGAGCCGCCGAGGAGCGCCTCCGCGGCGTTTTCGCTCAAGCCCAGCTCGTAGGCGCGCGTCACGTCGGCCACGCCCGCGAGCGAGACGATGCCGCGCGGGCGCAGCGGGTCCTGGCCGCGCAGGGAGACACCGGGCGGCAGCCGGTGACGGGCGCCGAGCCACAGCGCGAGGTGGCCGCCCGCCGAGTGTCCCAGGAAGACGACTCGGGAGAGGTCCAGCGGGTGGGAGTCCGCGAGGGTGCGCAGGAAGTCCGCGCCGAGCGCGACGTCCTCCAGCGTGCCGGGGTAGCCACCGCCCTCGTGGCCGATGCGTCGGAACTCCAGGTTCCAGGTGGCGAAGCCGCTCGCTGTGAGCGCGGCGCACAGGTGGCCCAGGTGGGCCAGGTCATACTTCGCGCGCCAGAAGCCCCCGTGGATGGCGACGACGACGGGGTGGGGCCCCCTGCCCGGCGGAAGCCGCAGCTCCCCGAAGTGGTGCGGCCCCGGGCCATACGCGATGCGTGCATCCGGCGCGGCGGGCGCCTCCTCGAGAATCCACTGCGAGCTCATGCCACCCCTCCTGATGGGCCACCGACGATTCCGAAGCCCGATGCGGCCTCAATCCAATGGATGCGCGGTCCTCGTCGAAGAACCCCGCGCACCGTCACGTAGCGTTGCTCCAGATGCGCGGCAGCGGCCTGTCGGTACTCCACCGCGCTCAGCATGACGCGCGCCTTGAGCAGTTCGTCCTCCACCTGTACCTGGAGGACCACGGGCCCTTCGACCGCGCCCTGCTCGCCCGGTGCGCCCATCAGCTCGCTAACCTGCCCCACGAACTGCGCGGGCTGCATCTCACGCGTGGGTCGGAGCTGATGCGCGATGCGCTCGATGCTCTCGTACATGTTCCGGTCCACATGGACTTCCGACGTCACGTCCGGGGCCACGGGCAGCAGTGGAGACCAGGAACCACGCAGGCGCAGGTCGGCGGACTCATCGGAGGGCATCATCTCGACCAGAGCCTCGCAGAGATTGGCGCTCACCCTCGGCGCACCTCCCACGGGCTCAAGGACCTGCCCCGGCTCTCCAGCGCGGACCGACGTCGCCAGATGGGCCACGGACCGCAACAGGAGCGACGCGGTCTGCCGCCCGAACGGTTCGACATCCAGGGGCTGTTGCAGCCCGATGTCGAGTGGCGTCTCCACGGTGAGCACGAAGCTGCCCACCTCCGTCTGCCCCAGGCGGCACTGACGAACGAAGCTCTCCGCCTCCGCCAATCCCATGCGCGGGTGAAAGGCCCTGGGCCGCTTCACGCTGCACGCGCTGGCCAGCAGCGCCTTGCGCACGCCATTCGCCAGGTCCAGGCCATCCGCCAGACTCACGCCCCCATCTCGCGTGGCGTCCCCTTCAAGCCCGAAGCGCAGCAGGTCCCTTCGAGGTTGCAGCAGGTCGTGCAGGACGGACTCGACGGACCGCCCCTCCCACTCCGAGACGCGCCGGGCGATGACGACCATCGCGTCACCATAGTCGGCGAGGTCACGGTCCAGCGGAACCTTGACCTCCACGAGAGGCTCGCGGGCGCTCCGGTAGATGGCGGCATAGGGGCGACGCGAAGGTACGCGACTCCAGCCACGCGCCTCCAGGTAGGCCCTCACACCCAGGTAGTCGACCTGGGTTCCCAGCCGAAGCAGTGGCTCGCCACTCATGGGTGGAGATCCTCCTCGCGGGCCACCTTCTCCAGCAACTCGCGCAGCGTGTCGTGGGTGAAGAGCCTCTCTCGCGACAGGACGACGGTCTTCCGCGTCTCGTTGGTGGTGAGAGGCTGCCCTCGCAGCGACGTCCAGTAGGCACACCGCCTCAAGGTGAGCGACTCCGGAGTCTGCGTGAGCCACTCTTCTTGCGCTTCCGGCATCACGAACACCACCAGGATGCGCGGCACCAGAGAGGGCGCCACCAGATCGTTGTAGTTCTTTCGCGACAGGGGGAAGGCCAGCTCCCCCGTGTCAGCCTCCGACCTGTCGGAGGCCTTCGCCGTGGCCTTGAGCTGGATGCCCAGCTCGGGCGACGTGAGCACCGCGTCGGCGCCCAGCAGCCCCCGGGCACAGACCTTGAGGTCGATGCTGTCCCGATCCACGCCCACCCGCTCGACCGAGCAGCCAGCCCGGGCCGCGACGGCATGTACGTACGCGAAGCTGAGCTGCTCCTTGATGTCATTTGGACCCAACATCCACCCCTCCACCTCCACCTGTCCCCGAAGGCCGCCGACTGTACCTCGCTCCGCCCCCATCCACGGCCCTCCCAGGCAGGCAACCTCCCGGGGCGTCCGAGTGTCCTCCGGACGCCACTCCCACCCTCCCGGAGCCTCTCCGAAGTGTTGCCAAGCGGGCTTTAAACGTTTTTAGACCAAGGATTTAGGCTTCATTCTCGCCAATTTAGGCTTGATTTCCCGTCGCCAAATGTAAATACCTGCGCCCACGGATTCGCTGCCGCCGTTTTTGACGGCGGTCACCGGCCTGGAGGCACGGAAACATGGAGACGAAGGGGCTGCGGACGTTCCTGGAGATTCCCTACGACGAGCTGGAGGAGCGCAACCTCAAGGTGAAGGAGCAGCGCGTCCAGCACGTGTCGGCCGACAAGGTCCGCGAGGAGCGCATCAAGTACCTCACCGACGAGCGCAACCTGAAGGCCGTCACCGTGTGCTTCACCGACCTCGAGGGTCGGCTGCACATGCTGGACTACGACAAGAAGTTCCTGCTCAAGAGCGCCGACAACCTCACCTTCGACGGCTCCTCCATCCGCGGCTTCTCCCAGCAGTCGGAGAGTGACTTGCGGCTGAACATCGACTGGGGCTCCTTCTACTGGCTGCCCTCCGACATCTTCGGACCCGGCAAGGTGCTGGTGTTCAGCGAAGTGCTGGAGCGCGACGGCAGCCCGTACCACGCGGACATGCGCGGCCAGCTCAAGCGCATCACCGAGGCGCTGTACCAGAAGGACGGCATCGTCTTCCACGCCGCGCCCGAGGTCGAAGGCTTCCTCTTCAAGGGCCGCGACGCCGAGCGCCACTACCACGAGACGGGCAAGTTCGACTTCATCTCCACCGGCGGCTACTACCACTCGCTGCCCGGTGACCCGCTGCGCGCCTTCATCGACAAGGCCGCCGAGGCCCAGCGCGCCATGGGCTTCCAGAACGAGAAGGACCACCCGGAAGTGGCCCCCAGCCAGTTCGAGATGAACTTCTCGTACAGCGAGGCCCTCATCTCCGCGGACCAGATTCAGCTCTACAAGCTCCTGTGCCGTCAGGTCGCCGCCCAGATGGACACCACCGCCAGCTTCCTCCCGAAGCCGGTGACGGGCGTCAACGGCAACGGCATGCACATGAACATGTCGCTGTCGAAGAACAACAAGAACCTGTTCTACGACAAGGCCGGCGAGGACAACCTGAGCCAGATGGGCTGGGACTTCATCGACCGGCTGCTCACCAACGCCAACGACATCTGCCTGGTCCTCAACTCCAGCGTGAACGCGTACCGCCGCCTGGACCCGCACTACGAGGCCCCGAATCAGATCAAGGCCAGCGCCAACAACCGCGGCGCCATGGTGCGAATCCCCTACGGCAACGAGCGCTCGGCGCGCGTCGAGTGCCGCTCCGTCGCCCCGGACGCCAACCCGTACTTGGTGCTCTACTCGCTCTTGCGCACTGGCCTCGAGGGCCCGCAGCCGCAGGAGGACGCGGAGACCAAGCGCAGCCGCACCCGCTTCCTGCCGGACAACATCTTCGACGCCATCCGCCTCTTCAAGGGCAGCTCGTTCATCGCCAACATCCTGGGTGAGAACGTGCAGGGCAAGTTCGCGGAGCTGAAGACGGCCTCCGCCGAGCGCTGCCCCAAGCAGCTGGGCGCCCGGGTGAAGACGTCCGAAATCCAGTTCCACCACGAAATCACCAACCAGTACCTCTGGAGCCAGTTCTAGGCCCTCGGCCTGGACAGCCCCAGCAGCACCAGGCCCGCCACCACCGCGACTCCGGTGGTGGCGGCCTCCCGAAGGCTCGCGCCGAACGCCACCAGCGTCAGGCCGAGCCCCAGCGTGGGCACCGCCAATATCGCGTGCACCGGCCGCAGGCCCCGCTGACGCTTGAACGAGAGCCACGCCAGCGCCGCCGCCGTGACGCCGTACTGCATCAGCACGGCGATGCTGGAGAGCGCGAAGAGCTCCGACAGGTTCCCCAGGTTGACGAAGAGCAGCACCGCGCCCCACGTCACGGCCAGCGCCCGCAGGGGCACGCCCCGGGGTGACATGCCCTCCAGCCCCAACAGCGACCGGCCTCCCGACGCGAGCGCGGACAGGTAGCGCGGCGTCGTCACCATCATCCCCACGCAGATGCCCAGCGCGGACACGCTGGTGCCCGCCGTCACCACCCGCGCAAGCCCCGTCCCGCCCCACACCCCCGCCGCCGAGGCGAGCGGCGCGGCGCTCGTCGCCAGCTCCGGCAGCGCCGCGACGCACGCCCAGACGAGCGCCACATACAGCCCCACCGCGCCCAGCAGCGAGCCCACCGTGGCCATGGGCACGCTGCGCTCCGACGAACGCACCTGCCCGGCAATCACCGGCACGATTTCAAAGCCCTGGTACGCGAACATCACCGTGAGCCCCGCGCGCAGCCACGCGCCATCCGAGAGCCCCGTCGTCGGAGCGACTACGGGCCCTTCTCCCGTGGCCACGGCGAAGGCGATGAGCAACGCGGCCAGCGGCAACAGCTTGAGCACCGTGAGCGACGTCCACGTCCGAGCGGAGACGCGGATGCCCGAGGCGACGATGGCCGCCAACGCCGTCACCAGCGCGGAGGCCAGCACGCGCTGCCCTACCGGCCCCGCCAGTCCCAGCGACGGCGCGACGGCTTGCGACAACCCCGCCACCACCGCGGACGTGCTCAGGAACGCACTGACGTAGGCCACCCAGCCGACGAGGAAGGCGACGCGCTCGCCAAACGCCGCCCGCGCGAAGACGACGGGCCCGCCATCCGCGTCGAAGCGGCGACCAAGCACCGCGAAGGCCAGCGCCACCGGAATCAGCGACAACCCGGTGAGCGCGAAGGCGAGCACCGCGCCCAGGCCCGGTGCGTGCGCGGCCACCTCCGCCGGCGCGAAGAAGATGCCCACCCCGACGATGCCGTTGACCCCTAGGGCGAGGAGCTGAAACGGACCGACCGTTCGTTCCTGGGACGACGAGGCAGGCGCGGCGAGGGGCGGGGGCACGGTCGGCAGTTCACTACAGGGCTGGCGCCGGCACCAACTCCACCCCCTGTCCTGGCGACGCGCCAGGTCGGACGGGAGGTCGCGATATACTCGGCGGTGGCCGGGCGTTTGGCTGGGAGTGTCGCACCGGGCTCCTCCACGCGCCCGGACAGGGAGCCAAGATGCGCCGGTACGGACTGCTGCTGGGGTTGCTGCTCACGGGGTGCTCCACGCTCACCCGTCCGCTCGGGGCGAACATCAACCCGGAGACTGGCGAGTACGAGACGCCCGTCGAGGAGACGGTGTACCTGGTGCCCGTCGAGGACGCGATGATGACGGCGCGGCGCATCCTGGAGTCGGAGCGCTACGACGTGCTGGAGAAGGAGGGCGGGCTGGAGCTGTTCTCCTCCGCGCACGAGCCGGGGAAGAACCAGCAGAACCTGCGCACCATCGAGCGCTACTACGTCAAGGGCGAGCGGCTGGGGCCCCGCAAGACGCTCGTCCGCGTCTTCCGCCTCCGCTACAACGAGATGGAGAACGTCGTCGAGCAGGGACCGCGCGTGGCGGGCTCGACGAACAGGGACCTGCTCGCCGAGCAGAGCTCGAACCCCCTGGATGCACGGCTGGAGGCCTTCCGGACGGAGACGAACGCCCAGGGCTTCCGCCAGCAGGTGGCCCTCGCGGACCCGTTCCCGAGCGCGCCCGGCATGGAGCGCTTCCGGATGGTGCACGGCGTGCGCGATTTGGGCATCGAGCGCCAGCTGCTGGAGCGACTGGAGATGGTGCCGGCGCTGGAGCTGGTGGGCGGCAACGCGCCCGTGCCCATGCGCTCGGTGATGCTGGAGGGCTGGGGTGAGCAGGGCGAGGCGGGCACCGTCAACGCGGCGGAGTGCGGCGCGCCCGTGGATGGCGCAAGCCCCCTGCTGACCGCGGGCCAGGTGCTGTTCGTCGCCGACCCGCTGGGCACCCAGGAGGTGCCGTCCATGGCGCTGCGGATGCTGTGCGAGGCCACCGCCCAGGGGCTGCCGGTGACGCTGGCCCTGTCGGTGCCCTCTTCCGAGCAGCCGCTGCTGGAGCGCTACCTCGCCAGCGAGGGCAAGTCCGAGGACGCGCAGGAGCTGCTGTCGGAGAGCGCCTTCTGGCGTCGCGTGTACCAGGACGGGCGCAGCAGCCGCGCCATGCTGTGGCTCGTCGAGCAGGTGCGCCGCCTGCGCGCCTCCGGCAAGGACGTGGCCCTGGCCGCGGTTGACGGAGAGAAGGTCCAGGGCAACGAGCGCGAGGCGCTGATGGCGAAGAACCTGCTCGCCTTCCAGTCCAAGCGCGCCCGGGCCTGGACGCTGGTGCTCACCGGCAGCGTGCACGCGCGCACCGCGAAGGTGGGCTGGGACGGTGACTTCGAGCCGATGGGCGCGCGCGTGTTCCGCGCCCTGCCCAGCTCCGTGCGCGCCCTGGACATCGGCTTCAAGCGCGGCACCCAGTTCGCCTGCCGCTACAGCGTCTGGGAGGACGTGGAGTGCAACGTCTTCGCCATCAGCCCGACGAACGAAGCGCTGCAGCTCTCCAAGGTGGACCCGGGCGTGCAGCTCTTCGGCGAGACGCGGCCGGACGGCTTCCACGGGCGGCTGTACCTGGGCGCGCTGAACGCCTCGCCTCCGGCGCTCCAGTCGCAGAGCCAGGTCGCGCTGCGCTCCACGGCGAAGTAGCGCGCCGGCCCCCCTGAGTCGAGACACCTGAAGCCCCGGCGCCCGTCACTCGGGCCGGGGCTTCGTCATGTCCACCCCGGCAAGGTTCGCCGGGGACGGCAAGCCTTGCCGCTCCGGAAACCGCGCCGCGCGGCAACTCCTGCCGGTGTGACGAGCCCCTTCGCCCGGGAAGCGGGCCGCGAGGCGCTGGCATCTTCGTTGCTCTTCCCTGTCCCAAGCACGCCGCCCGGGTTTGCGCATGACGCGACATCTCGAGGGCGGCGCGCACGACAAGGAAGACCCCATGATGAAGAACACGTTCAAGAAGTCGGTGGCCGCGCTCGCGCTGCTCGGTGCGCTGCCCTCCGTGGCAGCCACCGCGTCGTACGCGGGCGCGCTGTGCACGTCCGTGTCGGGCTTCAGCGCTCCCAGCATCTTCCGCAGCGGCCGGCTCATCAACCAGACGAGCGGCGCCATCGAGGTGGTCTGTCCCGTGCAGCGCAACGTCGTGGCCCCCACGTTCAACGAGAACGCGTCCTTCCTCATCACGGTTCGGGATCCGCACCTCACCGAGAACGTGTGCTGCACCGCGACGGTGACGGAGCCCGACGGTACGGCCATCGCCTCTGACTCCGCTTGCACCACCGGCGCCGACACCGCCAACGCGAAGAGCATCTCCCTCAACCTGGCGACGGTGTTCGCGTCCGTGAACGGCTTCATCGCCCTGCGCTGCGAGCTGCCGGGTCCCTACTCCGGTTTCAACTCCGCGCTCTCCAGCTTCTACGTCGCGGAGTAACCACCATGTCCAAGGTCCGCTGGGGAGTCCTGGGGTTGGCCGGAGCCACCGTGGCCGCCGCCGGAGTGTGGAGTCTGAGGGGGGACGCGCCCACGAAGGGTGAGCCGCCTCCGGCCGTCGCGGAGGTTCGCACCGGACCTCCAGCGGACCTGGAGCAGGAAGTGCGCGCGCTGCGCGCGGAGCTGGAGGCCCTGCGCCGCACTCAGGGCCGCCTGGAGCAGCACCCGCACGCGGCGCCGGTACTTCCGGTGGAGGGGGCCTCGGCGAAGGAAGACGCCGAGGACTCCGCCCCCGCGCGAGACGATGAAGTCGTGCGGGCGGCGCGGGAGCAGCGGCGACAGGAGCGGGTGATGGAGCTGGACGCGGAGCTGGAGGCCGCCGCGAACACGGAGCCTCGGGACGCGCAGTGGGCGGCGCCCACCGAGTCGCTCGTCACCCAATCCTTCCAGGGCCCGGACTTCGTGGGCTCGCGACTGGCGCGCGTGGAGTGCCGCACGCACCTGTGCACGCTGGAAGTGGAGCACGACGACGGTGACGCCCAGGCGGAGCTCTTGACCTCGCTGATGCGCGTGAAGGGCCTGCGGGGGCAGGCCGTGGTGCGTCCCCTGAACGAAGGGGGACGTCACACCTCTCGCGTCTACCTGGCCCGGGCTGGAGAGCGCCTGCCCATGACTTCGCGCAAGTGAGCATCCTACGCTCGGGGCCCAGGCGGCTCTTTTCCAGGATACCCCTGGGTTGCCCGATTCGGCGCGAGCGTGCCAGCATGGACATCCGCCCGATGTCCGCTCCGCCTCCCAGTGCTCGCGACACCCGCCCCATCGGAACTCCCTCGGAGCCCTCCGGGGCAGGCGCGGCCTATCTGCTGGTGCTGGAGGGCGAGTCCTCCTGGCGCTTCCCGCTGCCGGCCGAGGGCGTGGTGCTGGTGGGCCGCGACGACAAGGCGGACCTGAAGCTGAAGGACGAGAGCGTGTCGCGCCGTCACGCCCGCATCCTGGTGACGGACGAGGGCGCGCGCGTGGTGGACCTGGGCAGCCAGAACGGGACGTCGCTCAACGGGCGTCCGCTCGACGACGCCCGGCCGCTGTTGTCCGGGGACGTGGTCTCCTTCGGCGCGGTGGTGGCGGTGGTGCGCGCGAAGCGCCGTCCCATGCCAGCGCGCAGGGCGCTCGACGCGGAGCGGCTGATGGGGCAATTGCGCGAGGAGGTGGAGCGCTCGCTGCGCTATGGCCGGCCGCTCACGGTGCTGACGCTCGCGCTGGCGGAGCAGGACCCGTCCGAGCGCGAGGCGGTGGAGGCGGTGCTGGGCTCGGACGCGGGGCCCGCCGAGGCCGCGGGCTGGCTGGACGGGGAGCACCTGCTGTGGCTCTTGCCGGAGGTCTCCGGAGAACCGGGCGAGGAGGGGCTGGGGGAGCGCGTGGAGGCGCTCTTGAGCGCGAGTCCTCGCGCGCGGCTGGGCACCGCCACGTGTCCTTCGGATGGGTGTGACGCGGAGACGCTGGTGGCCGCGGCGCGCACGGCCGCGCGGACTGCCGCGCCCGGGGGCTTCGCGTCGGCGGCGGAGGGTATCACCCGGGTGACGTTGGCCGAGCGCACGGTGCTGGTGGCGGACCCCGCGATGGCGCAGCTCTATGCGCTCTTGCGCAGGCTGGCGGCCAGCGAGCTTCCGGTGCTGGTGTGCGGCGAGACGGGCGCGGGCAAGGAGAACGCCGCCTTCGCGGTGCACCACTGGTCTCGTCGGACGTCCGGGCCATTCGTTCCCGTCAACTGCGCCGCGCTCCCGGAAGGCCTGGTGGAGAGCGAGCTGTTCGGTCACGAGCGCGGGGCCTTCACCGGGGCCACCACGTCTCGCGCGGGGTTGCTGGAGAGCGCGCAGGGCGGCACGGTGTTCCTGGATGAAGTGGGCGAGCTGCCCGCGTCCGCGCAGGCCAAGCTGCTGCGCGCGCTGGAGGTTCGCCGCATCACCCGCGTGGGAGACACGAAGGAGCGGCCCATCGACATCCGCGTGGTGGCCGCCACGCATCGGGACCTGGAGGCGGAGGTGTCCGCGGGGCGCTTCCGGCAGGACCTGTACTTCCGGCTGGGCGCGGCCACGGTGCTGCTGCCGCCGCTGCGTGAGCGACCTCGCGAGGTGCCCATGCTCGCGCGCGACTTCCTGGAGCGGGCCTGTCTGGCGTTGGGGCGCGGCGGACTGGAGCTGGCGTCGGGCACGCTGCACGCGCTGTCGCGGCACTCGTGGCCGGGCAACGTGCGCGAGCTGCGCAACCTGATGGACTACGTGGCGGCGGCGGTGACAGGGGACGTGGTGGAGCCGCATCACCTGCCGGCGCGCATGGCCGGTGGCCGGACGGTGGCGCAGGCGGAGCCGGCGGTGCCGGAACCGGAGCATGCGACGACTCCGACGCAGCGACCCCGGCAGCCGCTGGCGCAGGAGATTCGTGAGCTGGAGCGGCGCAGGATGCAGGAGGCGCTGGAGGCGGCGGAGGGCGTGCAGACGCGAGCGGCGGCGCTCATCGGCATGCCCATCCGGACGTTCTCCTTCAAGCTGAAGCAGTTGGGCCTGCAGCCTCGCACCGCGCGCCGAGGCACCTCGCCGGAATGAGCGCGCCATCCGGGCTGCTGGAGCCCCCCCGCGAGTTCGAGGAGTACCAGGTGCTCCGCCCCCTGGGGCGCGGCGCCATGGGACAGGTCTTCCTCGCGCGGGACACGCTGCTGGACCGGTTGGTGGCGGTGAAGTTCATCGCGACGCCCGCGGGGCGGCTGCCGGACGCAGTGGCGCGCGCGCGGTTCTTCCAGGAGGCCCGGGCGATTGCGCGGCTCCAGCACCCCAACGTGGTGGCCATCCACCGCGTGGGCGAGGTGCGCGGCCAGCCCTACCTGGTGTCCGAGCTCATCCGGGGCGAGCCGCTGGACACGCTGCGCAAGCCGATGGACGGGCGGCAGGTGCTGGCGTTGGGGATGGGGCTGGCGCGAGGGCTCGCGGCGGCGCACCGGTGCGGCGTCCTGCACCGCGATATCAAACCCGCCAATGCCATCCTCTCCGAGGAAGGCGAGGTGAAGCTGCTCGACTTCGGGCTCGCGGAGTCGTGGACGGAGGAGGACGGTCCGCGCGCGCGGGTGTGGACGGACGCGACGAGCACGGCGGTGGGTGCTCGAGACGCTCACGACTCGGGGCAAGAAGCCCCGCGTGCGACGCTCGACACGGGGCGTGGGGATGGCGCGGAGGCCGTGCGTGGGCCCGGGGAGGAGACGCGTCCCGTGTCGCAGAAGGTCCCCGTTCAAACGCGCCCCATGTCACCGGGTGAAGACGCCTCGCCCCTGCCTCAGGCGCGGACACGCCCCTTGTCACCGGGTGAAGACGCCTCGCCCCTGCCTCAGGCGCGGACACGCCCCTTGTCACCGCCTGGAGGAGAGGCGGAGCCACAACCGCGGCCTCCCACGACCGCAACGAAGCCCGCGCGCGATGCCCATCCCGATGCGCCTCCGGACAGCGCGGCACAGCAGATGGGTGCATCGGGGCCTTCGGCGCACGAGGCAAGCGGCGCCGCTCCGAATCCGAAGACGGCCCCTGGAGAAGTCTCGGGTCCGCGCGACGCGTCGTCTCCCGGTGGGCCCTGGGACGGTGTGCCGCCCGCGCACCGTGGGGAAGCCACGCTCTCGCTGACCGTGCCGGGCACGCCGCTCTACCTCGCGCCCGAGCTGTGGCGCGGTGAGTCCGCCAGTCGGGCCAGCGACATCTACGCGCTGGGCGTGCTCCTCCATGAGCTGTGCACCGGCAACGCGCCCCACGAGCATGTGCCCCTGTCCGAGCTCAAGCGCGCGGTGCTGGAGCAGCGCCCACGCCCGCTCGTGGAGCAGGACCTGGACCTTCCTCCCGGACTGGCCGCGGTGGTGGACCGCTGCCTCGCCCTGTCTCCCGAGCAGCGCTTCGAGTCCGGAGACGCGCTGCGCGAGGCCCTGGAGGCGCTCGCCCACTCGACGCAGGCGAGTCCCCTGCCCTCCGGCAATCCCTATCGCGGACTGCGCGCCTTCGAAGCCGAGCACCGTGGCGTCTTCTTCGGCCGCGAGGCGGAGCTGCGCGAGGTGATGGACCGGCTGCGCGGCGAGCGCTTCGTGCTGCTCGCGGGAGACTCGGGCGTCGGCAAGTCATCGCTGTGTCGCGCCGGGGTGCTGCCCGTCATCGGTGGACGTGGGGACGACGGCCCCGCGTGGAACATCGTCTCGTGGACTCCTGGACGGCAGCCTCTGGAGGCGCTGGTGGAGGCGCTCTCTCCCGTGCTCGGCGAGGGCGCCGACGTGCTCCTGGCACAAGTCGCCAACGAGGAACCCGGCGCGCTCGCGCGAGCCTTGCGCCGCCGTCCCTCGGGGGCTCCTCCGGTGCTCCTGTTCATCGACCAGCTCGAGGAGCTCGTCACCTTCTCCGAGCCCACCCAGGCCGCGCGGTTCGCCGAGGAGCTGGCCCTGGCGCTGCACCGCGTCCCGCGCATCCGCGTGCTGGCCACCGCGCGCAGTGACTGCCTCACGCGACTGGTGGCCTTGCCGGGGCTGGGAGACGAGCTGCCTCGCGCGCTGTACATCGTTCGCGCCCTGTCAGAGCGAGGACTGCGCGAGGCCGTGGAGGGCCCCGCACGCGCGCTGGGCGTTCGCTTCGAGTCCCCCGCCCTGGTCGACACGCTCGTCACGTCCGCGGCGCGCGCCGATGGTGGACTCCCGCTGTTGCAGTTCGCACTGGAGGCGCTGTGGGATGCCCGCGATGTGGCCCGGGGCATCATCCCCACCGAGGCGCTGGTTTCGCTTGGGGGCGTGGAGGGCGCGCTGGCGCGTCACGCGGACTCGGTGGTGGAGCGGCTCCGCCCGGAACAACGTCCGCGCGCGCGGGAGCTGCTGCTGGAGCTGGTCACCCCCGAGGGCACGCGCCTGCGCCGCACCCGCGAGGAGCTGCTGCGCGGCGCCCAGGATGACAACGGTCGCGCGGTGCTGGATGGACTGGTGCGCGGTCGACTGCTCACGGCGGGCGAAGCCGAGAGCGGTGAGGGCGTCTACACGCTCGCGCACGAGAGCCTGCTGACGGGCTGGGACACGCTGCGCGGTTGGCTCGGCCAGGATGAACAGCGCCGCGCCATCCGGCACCGCCTCGCTCGCGCCGCCGCCGAGTGGGAGCGCCTGGGCCGCCCCTCGGAGCTGCTCTACTCGGAGCGCCAGCTCACGGAGGCGAGCACCGCCGGAGTGCTTCCCGAGGGGAAGGGGCAGGAAGATTTCCTCACCCGCTCGCGGCAGACGGTGCGTCGTCACCGGGCCGCGCGCTGGACGGTGGCCATCGCCGCGCCGCTCGCGCTCCTGGCCGTGGTGGCGGTGACCCGGGTCCAGTCGCGCTCGCAGCTCGAAGCCCGAATCACCCACCATCTGGATGAGGCACGAGGGCACCGCGACGAGGCCCGCGAGAAGGACGCGACGGCACAGCGGCTGCGCCAGGAGTCACTCGCCCTCTTCGACACGCCGGGTCCCGAGCGCCGCGAAGCCGCCGAGGCGCTGTGGACGCGCGTCCAGAAGGAGGAGCAGGAGGTGGAGACCCTCTCGCTGCGAGCCCAGGCGTCGCTGGAGACGGCCTGGGGCCTGGACCCGGGAAGCCCTCGGGTGAACGAGCCGCTCGCGGACCTGCTCGCCGAGCGCGCGGTGCGGGCGGACCGGCAGCGACAGCCCCAATTGCGCGCGCAACTGCTCGCACGCCTCGCGGCATACGACACGTCAGGACTGCGCCAGCGGAAGCTGGTGGCGCCCGCGCGCATCTCCATCGTCACGTCGCCACCTGGGGCACGGGTGCGACTGCTGAAGGCCACTGCTGGTGACGAGAACGCCGCAGGACATGACGGCAACGAGGCACGCGACACGGCGCGGCCCCCTGTCTCGCCGCAGGACACCTCCGGACAAAAGCTCGGTCAGGCGCGAGACACGACACGGCCCCCCGCCTCGCCGCAGGACACCTCCGGACAGGACCTCGGTCAGACACCACTGCGTGAGCTGGAGCTGGCCGAAGGCTCGCACCTGCTCCTGGTGGAGGCTCCGGGTCGCTTCCCCGTGCGAGCCCCCATCATGGTGCGCCCGGGCGAGTCGCTCACCCTGGACCTCGCCCTGCCCGAATCCTCCGCCGTCCCCGAGGGCTTCGTGTACGTGCCCCCCGGTCGCTTCCTCCAGGGCGCAGCGGAGAGCGAATACCTTCGCCGTGCCTTCTTCTTCTCGCCTCCCCTGCATGAGCTGGAGACCGGCGCCTACCTCATCGCCCGGCACGAGGTGACGTTCGGCCAGTACATCGCCTTCCTGGAGACGCTGTCGCCCGAGGAGCGGGCCGCGCGCATGCCGGGCTCTCGACGCCGGCTCACCGTGGTGGACCTGTCCCGAGAGCCCGACGGACGCTGGCGCTTCAACCTGCGCCCCGCCTCCGCCAGCTACAGCGTGCTCGATGGAGAGCGGCTGCGCTACGACACGCGAGACCGCCGCCGCGAGCAGGACTGGCTGCGCTTCCCGGTGTCCGCCATCTCCTTCGAGGACTCGGAAGCCTACGTGGCCTGGCTGGACCGCACCGGCCAGGTCCCCGGAGCTCGCATCTGCACGGAGCACGAGTGGGAGCGCGCCGCCCGGGGCGCCGATGGCCGCCGCTACCCGGCGGGTGACTGGCTGTCCCCGGACGACGCCAACCACGACGTGACGTACGGCCGCGAGCCCGGAGGCTTCGGACCCGACGAGGTCGGCAGCCACCCGCGCTCACGCAGCCCCTTCGGCGTGGACGACCTCGCGGGCAACGTCTGGGAGTGGACCCGCTCCAGCGTGGACCCCTCCAAGCCCTCCGCGCAGGGCGGAAGCTGGTACCAGAGCGACCTCACCGCGCACACCGCCAACCGGGACCGCGTGGAGCCCACGCAGCGAGAGGCCCTCATCGGCCTGCGCGTCTGCGCCACACCGCGCCCATAGCGCGGCAACCCTCGCCGGCCCCCGGCAACTCTTGCCGGCCGGAACCGCCGGCTTCCGCTGCTTCCCGGGGCCCCGTCCACCCTCCACCCGAGGTGCGCGCGGACATGCCCGTGGCATACGCCATGCTCTAGCCGCTCCTGTCTGCCTTGAACGAAACCGAGGTCCCTCTCATGAGCGCCATCTCGAAACTGTTGTCATCCAGTCTCTGTCTCTGTCTCCTCGCCGCATGCGGGCCCCTGGCCCCCGAGGATGCGACGTCTCCCCTGGAGTCCCAGGCGTTCTCCGCTGGAAACGACGACTCCCACTCCCAGGGCACGCAGCTCCACGGCTCGCACATCGCTTCCGCCGCGTACACGGGAGCCTCCGTGGTGAACGCGGGCATCCGCCGCGATGCGACGCTGCGCATCTACCAGGGTGAGCTGATCGCCCGCTTCAACCTGGCCTTGTCGGGCCCCACGCCCAGCCTCTCGCCGTGCATCCTGCGTGGAACAGGACCCGAGCGAAGCTGTGGCTTCCGATTGGAGGGCATGGGCACCTGTTCGCCGACCACGACAGTCACTGTTTCCAGTGGCGAGTGCGCGGGCACGACGGGGAGCTGCACGGGCCGCCCCATCCTGCGCATCTGCTCGGGAGAGAAGCCCTGCGAGTTCGAGCAGACGGGCTACCTGGGCACGGACGTGGGCCGCGTGGGACCCGATGCCCAGTGCAGCCTCTCCGGGAGCTGTCCTTCGGTGCGGTTCACCTGCCCCAGGAGCGGCATCTTCACCGTGATGTCCGGGGCCTATACGACGACCCAGACCGCGAGCGTGGACGTGCGCTCCAGCGCGGGCCGCTTCCCGGTGACGTACAAGGACCTGCGCGGTGAGCAGCTCATCGGCGCGCGGATGCTGAGCTCGTCGCCGTCCGGCTACGGCACCGTCATCGAGGTCAAGAGCGCGACCAACGCGGCCACCGTCACCATCCCCGAGTCCCCCGGCATCTGGGACGCCAGCGGCGACACCTTCCTCTATCGCCTGCAGATACGGTCCACCTCCGGGACGTATACGGACCTGTGCACGACGGGCGCGGACCCCGCCGTGGGCTGGGCCTGGACGGTGCCCCTGGAGGGCTCCTTCTCGAAGGCGGGAGTCCGCGAGGAGAGCACCAGCATCTTCACGCTCGCGTGCGACCCGGGCGTGCTCGCCAAGTGCTACCGCTGGGGCTACAAGCCGTGGCTGGATGGCGCCAACCCCGGCGCGGTGACGAGGGCCCACTGGGCCTGCACCCGCATGGCCCGCGCCGACTACTGCGGCAGCGGCTCGTCCTTCACCCAGGACGGCACCCTCATCCAGCCGTGGGACGCGCTGACGCCGAACATCATCCCCGCGCCCACCCAGGGCTCCGGCCCGGCGGGCATGCAGTTCGAGGCGGGCTGGAACACCAGCGGCCCGGCGTGTCTGAGCCACTGGCGCTGGAAGCACCTGCAGGCCGGCTGCGTGGAGCTGCAGGCGCCCATCGAGGACGCCAACGGCCACGTCATCAACGACTGCAGGGACCCGCACAACGTCTCGAGCGCGTACAAGTGCTCGCCCATCTGCGACAACGCCCTGGAGGCGCGGCAGCTCTTCAACAGCTCCGTCTTCAACAACTCCATCGCCAACGAGCAGCTCACCTGGCCCCAGCCCTGAGCTAGCCTCCCGGGCCGCGAGGAGGACGCGGCATGATGACGGGAGCCATCTGGCTGGCGACGCTGCTGTCGCTGGGGAGCGCGGGCATGAAGTGGGAGCCCCAGGACAGCCACACCACCGTGCGCTTGCGAGGCGTCAGCGCCGTCGACGCACGCGTGGGCTGGGCCAGCGGTGACAAGGGGACCTTCGTCCGGACGACGGACGGAGGTGCGACGTGGAAGGCGGGCACGGTGCCCGGCGCGGAGAGCCTGGACTTCCGCGACGTGGATGCCTTCAGCGACACCACCGCGTACCTGCTCTCCATCGGCGAGGGCGACAAGTCCCGCATCTACAAGACGGTGGACGGCGGCGAGCACTGGACGCTCCAGTTCACCAACCCGACGCCCGGCGCCTTCTTCGACGGCATGGCCTTCTGGGACGAGCAACATGGCCTCGCCTTCAGCGACCCGGTGGAGGGCCGCTTCCTCGTCATCGCGACTTCCGACGGCGGCGCCACCTGGGCCCCGCTTCCCGCCAGCGCGTTTCCTCCCGCGCTCCCCGGCGAGGCGGGCTTCGCGGCCAGCGGCACCAGCATCGCCGTGCGCGCACCGACGCAGGCCTGGTTCGGCCTGGGCGGCGCCGCGGCGCGCGTGCTCCGCACGACGGACGGAGGCACGTCGTGGAGTGTCGCGACGACGCCCCTGGCCACGGGCGACGGCGGCGGCGTCTTCTCCCTCCTCTTCTGGAGCGACACCGACGGCATCGCCGTGGGCGGCAACCACCAGCGCCACGACGACGCCACCGGCAACCTGGCCCTCACGCGGGACGGCGGCAAGACGTGGAGCGTGCCCCCAGGCTCAAGACCCGCGGGCTATCGCTCCTGCGTCGCGCGGCTGCCAGGAGCGCCGGGGCCCACGCTCGTCACCGTGGGGCCGTCCGGCTCCGAGCTGTCCGTGGACGGCGCGAAGCGCTGGACGTCGCTGGGCACCCTGGGCTTCCACGCCGTGTCCGCGGCACCCACCGGCAAGCGCGTGTGGGCCGTCGGAGACGCGGGCCGCATCGCGACGCTCCAGCGGGCACCCGTGCCTACTCCTCCAGCACCTTTGCCCAGTCGTCCTCGGCACTGAACAGCCGCGCGCCCAGTCGGACGACGACGTCCGAGTGGGCCACCGCCGCCGCGCCGCCCACCCACACGGGCACGCCCCGGGGCAGCGCCCGCATGAGCGCGGTGAGCATGTCGCGGAACGGCTCCTCGCCCCGATTGTGGATGGCGGACAGGCCCACCAGCTCTGGCTTCAGCGCCGCCACCGCCCGGCCCAAATCCAACGCGGGCACCCGCTGCCCCAGGAGCGTCACCCGGAAGCCCGCGTGACGCATGCGCAGCGCCACGCCCAACAGCCCCAGCTCGTGCTCCTCGTCCGGGAAGCACGCCAGCACCGCGTGACGCCGCCCGCTGTCCGGCGCCGCGTGCAGCAGGTTCACCAGCCGGGTGCGCACCACCTGCGTCACCAGGTGCTCCTGCGCCACGCTCATCTCCCCCGAGTGCCAGCGCTCGCCCACCTCGCGCTGGAGTGGCGCCAGCACGCCGTCGAAGGCCTTGAGCGGGGGCAGCGCGGACAGCACCTCGTCCACCACCGCGGACACGCCGCCCTGGTCATGGGCCTCGGCCGCGAGCAACGCGGCGTCCCGCCAGAACTCCAGGCCCGCGCCGGAGCCCTGGACCTCGTCCTGGACGGTGGGAGCGGCGTCCAGCTCCGCGAGCAGTTGGGGCAGCAGCTTCGCCGCCTCGCTGATGGCCACGCCCTCGTCCGTCAGCTTCTTGAGCCGCTTGAGCAGCGCGACATCCCGCTCGGTGTAGACGCGGTAGCCGGCGGGCGTGCGCAAGGGCTGGAGCACCCCATACCGACGCTCCCAGGCCCGGATGAGCTCCACCCGAACCCCTGACAGCTCCGCGGCGACGTGGATTCGGTAGGTGCGCTCGGCCATGGGCGATACGGGTCAGGGACGATTCTGCGCGGTCCGCGCCTGATTCCAGAGGGCTATCAGCTCCTGGGAGGACTCCGCGTACTGCGCGCCCAGCGTGAAGGTGGCCTTCAAGTGCTCGCGAGCGCCGGGCCCTCCTACCACGACCGGCGTGGGGGCGCAGGCCCGCTGCGCATCTGATAACAGCGTCATGAATTCGTCCGGTTCGCGCCCCTGGACGAAGGACAGCGCCACCATGTCCGGGTGGAGCTGCTCGCAGGCGGAGCGCAGCGCCTCGGCCGGGGTATCCGCCCCCAGCATCGTCACCCGCCACCCCTGGCGCTTGAGCTGCACACCCAGGCCCAGCAGGCCCCCCTCGTGGAAGTCCTGGGGCGGGCACGCCAGGAGCGCGCGCGGCCCGTTCGCCGGGCTCTCCACGCTCGACAGCACCTGCCGCAGCCGCTGGCGGATGAGCCCGGACGCCAGGTGCTCCCGGGCGACGTCCAGCCGCGCGCTCATCTCCCGCAGCAGCGGCATCAGGAAGTCATCGCAGTAGGTGTCCACGTCCATGGCCTCCTGCGCCTCGTCGAGCACGCGCGACACCTCGTCCCCGTCCAGCAGCATGACGGCGGCCCAGAAGCGCTCCTGGAGCCGCTCCGCGTGGGGCATCGTCTTCACGGGCGAGGCGAGCACCTGGGCGATGGCCTCGCTCACCGCCAGGCCGTCCAGTTGGATGAGCCGCGCGACGCGGCGGATGGACTCCACCTCCGCGCGTGAGTAGACGCGGTAGTTGTTGCCCTCCGAGCGCAGGGGACGCGGGAAGCCGTAGCGCCGCTCCCACGCGCGCAGGGTCGCCTCGCGGATGCCCGTCAGGCGGGCGATGGTGCGGATGCGCAGCATCATGGCACCACCCCCCGGGCGGCATCCCAGCGCTCCGCCACACCCCGCGCGCCGGACACCTTGCGCGTGAAGCCCTCCAGGGACGTCACCGCCATCAACCTGCGCACCACGGACTCCAGCCCCTGCTGGAAGACGGCCAGCGAGCCGGGCGGGTGCGGCGTGCCCACCTCCAGCAGGACGTCCGGGCGCTCGTGCTCGAAGAAGGCGTAGCGCACGCCAATGGGCACGCACTCCACCCTGGCCACACGCGCCAGCAGCTCCACGCCGCGCTCCAGCCGCAGCGGCAGCTCGCCGAAGGGCCGGTGCTCGCCTTCGGGAAAGACATACAGCGCCGCGTTGGGACGCTTGAGGAGGTCCTTCGCGTAGCGCAGCGACTCCACCGACGACACGGCGTCCTTGCGGCGGATGCTGAAGGCGCCGATGCGCGCCAGGAAGCGGTAGCGGCGCAGGTTCTCCTCGTCCATCAGGCAGTAGGCGTCCCACCCCGCCACGCGCGAGAGCTGGTGCAGCATGAAGCCGTCCCACCAGTTCGCGTGGTTCAGGTACACCAGCCTCCCCGGGCCGGCGGCGGGGAGCTCCCCGCGCACCCACAGGCCGCGGAACGCCGAGCGGAACTTCCGCCCGATGTACGCGTCCAGCGCCCACCCGAAGGGGCCTCCCTTGGCCGCGGGAATCACGACGCCCTGGCCTCCTTCTTCGTCAAGAGCTCCACCAGCCCCGTGAAGAGGGCCAGCCCCAGCGACACGAGCACGCTGGTCAGCAGGAAGAACAGCACCTCCTCCAGGGGAACGAGTCCCAGGTAGATGCCCAGATGCAGGCCCTCGCCGAAGTTCCAGATGCCCGTGGAGATGGCCAGGTGGTCCGCCACCGCCAGGTAGATGCCGATGATGAACGCGGGCGGAAGCACCGCGCGCAGCACCGCGCCGGAGCGCTCCTTGTAGTGGCGCACCAGCACCACCGTCTGGAAGAGGATGAGCGGCAGCGTCCAGCCGAGCAGGTGGATGAGGTAGGCCCAGCGCGTCTCCATCATGACGACACCTCGCTCGGGGACAGGGCGCGCTCGGAGGAAGGCGTGGGCAGCGACGTCGCGGACCGCGAGGGCTCCGTGCGAGCCAGCGCGCGGGTGAGTCGAGCCCTGGCCCACAGCCCCACCAGGAGCGTCTGGAGGCCGAAGAACAGGTACTCCTCCAGCGGCAGGTAGCCCAGCTTGATGCCCCAGATGCGGCTCTCGTCGAAGCCCCACAGGCCCCACTTCACCGCCAGGTTGTCCCAGGGCGACGTCGCCGCGTAGACGACCACGAGCAAGAGCCCCATGGGCGCCAGGCTCCGCACCGTGAAGGTGCGGCGGTAGCGCCACAGCAGGAAGAGGATGGGCAATACAACGAACAGCCCGAGGAAACGCGCGTAGGTCATCCAGGTCCTCCCGTCAGCTCCGGCGCCACCCGGACCATGCGGCCTCCCGGCAGGAGCGCGTACGTGCGCCCCCGCCACGTCACCAGGCCCTGGCGACCCAGGGAAACGATGAAGGCCGTCAGCAACAGCGACTCTCCCAGCAACCAGTCCGTCAAGGCGCGCCCGAGGCCCGCGTCGCGCAAGCCCTCCACCCGAGGCGCGCCCAGCACCGCGAGCCGGAGCGCCAGCAGCGCGCGCACGATGACAAGCGACACCACGGCGGCGGACAGCACGGGCGAGCCCAGCAACGCGGCCAGCACCACCAACGGCACGGTGGGCGTGAAGAGCAGCGGCACCGTGGGGTACAGCGCGGGGCGGTGACTGGCCAGCACGCGCATCCAGCGCGTGAAGCGGGACAGGGGAACCTCCCAGGCGCCGATGTCTCCCAGGGGCACCACGGCGGGCGCGTCGCTCAGCGCGACGTCGAGGCCGAGGGCGTGCAGGCGCTTCGACAGCTCCAGGTCCTCGCCGATGTGGTCGGCCAGGGACTTGAGCGACTCCATCGCCACCGGAGACAGCCCCAGCGCCTTGCCACACACGGACTTCGCGCCCGCGCTCATGACATGCAGCGCGAGGAAGCTGTGATGCGTGTAGCGCAGCAGGCCCGCCATGGCCCGTCCGGCGCCATCGCGCACGTCCACCGGCGTGGGAGCCGCCGTGCTCAGCGCGGCACCGCGAACCAGGGGCGCCACCAGGCCCTCCACCAGCGCGCCCGTCACCGCGACATCCGCGTCCACCGCGAGGACGACGCGGCCCTCGGTGGGAAGCACCTCCAGCGCGTAGAGCAGGTGGCCCACCTTGCGGTTGGGCGTGAGCGGGTCGCTCGGCAGCCAGCGCACGTCGGGCGCGAGCCGAGGGCGGTAGGGCGACACGACGACCTGCTCCAGCGCGCCCGCGTACTCGATGGGCAGGGCCAGGTTCTCCAGCTCCCGAGGCGTGGGAGCGTCCACGGGACGCAGCAGCAACACCGAAGGCCGGGTGCCGCGCGACGCGGCCGTCAGCTCGTCTCCCCAGGACATAGAAGCGTCCACCGGACGCGGGAGTCCGTGCGTCGCATGCGCGTCCAGTGACTCGGTGCGCGCCTCCGTGCTCCGCGGCGTGGACGCCGGCGTCGAGCCGAGGCTCCCCCGCGCGGGCCCGTCCCCTGTGAGGTCTCCGCCCCGGTGCACGCGAAGCAGGCGCGCGAGCGCGACGCCGCTGAAGCCCGTGGCGAGCACGGCCCAGCCCAGTCCCATGAGAACTGGAACGTTCATGCCGCGGTCCCCAGCCGCGTGCGGAAGTGCGCCATCCAGCGGATGAAGGGCGAGTGGAAGCGGCGGAAGTCAGCCACCTCCCCCATGCAATCCAGCGCGCCCTTGCGAGCCTCCATCCGCGCATAGAAGGGCGAGGACTCCAGCAACCTCGCCTGCCCCACCTCCACGTTGCCCGCCTGGAGTCGCGAGGGCACGCGCAGGCCCCAGCCCGTGATGACCGTGGGCTGCGTCCTCGGCCCCGGGCCCCGCTCGCAGCGCACGCTCTGCTCACACGCCGTCATCCGCAGCGGCGCCACGCCATCCGGCAGGTGGTAGTCCACCACCGTCGTCGCGTCCTCGCGGTGCGTGCGCGCCCAGTGCCAGCCCGCGAGCCGCTCGCCCAGCAGCTCCTCGCCGTGGTTCGTGTCGTGGTAGCCCAGCCCCTCCCCCTTCACCCCGAGGGAGGACACCTCCAGCCGAGCCCGCGCGCGCGGCGCCAGCGCCTGCCAGTAGTGCGGCAGCTCGGGCATCAACCGCACCACCTCGCCCACCGGCGTCAGCGGCTCCAGGGTGAGGCGCGCGCTCACGGGCCGCCCCCAGGGGGCCGTCCAATCCTCCACGTCCATGCGCACCGTGCCGCCCTCTCCGTACGTCAGCGTCGAGCGGCCAATCCGCAGCCGCCCCGCCGACTCCACCTCGGCATGAGGGTACTCGCTCAGCACCCAGAGGCGGCGCACGCCCTCGTGGTACAGCGCGAAGTTCACCGCGCTGTGCTCCATGGGCCGCCCGCCCCGCCGCGCCGCCACCGAGTAGCGCGGGGAGAAGAGCGAGCCCAGCATGAAGATGCACACCGCGCTGTAGGGCCCCGCCGTCACGTCGGCATAGAACCAGCGATAGGCCCCCGCCTTGCTCGGCAGGGTGGGGATGTCTCCCAGGCTGTTCATGCGCCCCTCCGCAGATGCGCGGACGCCATCTCCGCGGCGAAGCGCCCCGACAGCATGACGAGCGGCACCCCGCCTCCCGGATGCGTGCCCCCTCCCGCGAAGAACAGGCCCGGGGTGTTGCCCCGGATGCGCGGACGACGGAACGGCCCCAGCTTCCCGTGCGGCAGGAAGCCGTAGATGGAGCCTCCCGGCGCCCCCTGCGCGGCCAGGTCCACCGGCGAGCGCTGGCCGATGACTCGCACGCGGCCCTTCAGCTCCGGAAAGTGCGCGACGAGCTTCTCGAACATCTGCGCCTTCACGCGCTCCGCTTGAAGCTCCCAGGCGCGCGCCGCCGCTTCCGCCTCCGCCTCATCCACCGGCAACGCGGGTGCGTTCACCATCACGAACAGGCCGGTGCGCCCCGTCGGCGACATCGTCGGGTCCGTCGCGGTGGGGTTGCAGAAGTACACCGTCGGGTCCGTCGCGAGCTGCCCGCTGAACAGCTCGTCGAACTCGCGCCGGTAATTCCCTCCAAACAGCACCGCGTGGTGCGGCAGCGAGGGGCGCCCCTCCACCTCCAGCAAGAGCACGAAGCCGGAGAGCGCCAGCGGCTCGTCCGCGCGACGCAGCGACTCCAGCGGGTCCGCGTTCACCACCACGCTGTCGAACGGCGCGGAGTCCTCGCCGGGCCCCACCCGGTAGCCCTCGCGTGTGTGCGCGAACCGGGCGCGCGTCCGCAGATGCACGGTGACACCCAACCTGCGCACCGCCCGCCCCAGCGCATCCACCAGCGCGCCCACGCCGCCCCGGGCATGGTGGACGCCGTACGCGCGCTCGATGTGCGGAATCAGCGCGTAGGCCGCGCTCGCCTCGTACGGAGACGCGCCCGCGTAGGTGGCGAACCGGCCCACGTACTGCTGCAGGTGCTCGGTGCGCAGGTGCTTCGCCGCAAGCCCGTGCAGGGACGACAACTGCATCCCCGCCATCACCGCGCCAATCCCCCGGCGGGCCACGCGGCCCATGAACCCGGCCATGCCCTCGAAGGGCGCCTCCAGGTACGGCTCGCCCGCGGCACCCCAGATGGCGGCGGCCTCCGCGTAGAAGCCGCGGATGCCCTTGCGCTCCACTGGCTTCACTTCGCTCGCGCTGTCCGCGGTGCGGTCCAGGTCCTTGTACGCGGTGAAGGCGCACCCATCCACGAAGCGATAGGTGCACTGCGGCTCCAGCTCGGTGAGCGTGGGCAGGAGGTCCAACGCGCCCAGTTGCTCGAAGGTGCCGCGCACCAGGTCCGGCAACGTCAGCAACGTGGGCCCGGTGTCCAGGGTGATTCCGTCCAGGGTGACGGCCTGCGCCTTGCCACCCAGCGAGGGCCCGCCCTCGAAGAGCGTCACCGCGTGGCCCTCCTTCGCCAGCAGCCCCGCAGCGGTGAGTCCACCGCTGCCTCCCCCCACGACAGCGACACGAGAGGTGCTCATGACCACGACCTCCGTCGCGCCACCTCGGCGTCCAGGAGCCCACGCGCGCGGGCCCGTCGAGCCACGCGCTCACCAGCCACCGACAGGCGCTTCACGTCACCCATGGCGTTGTCCCCCCACTTCTCTCGGCAGCAGTGGCACGCGCGACTCGGCCGGCAGCGCGGGGAGCGCGGAGTGGGGCCGGAGGAAGGCGGAGGCGGCCAGCGACAGCTTGCGTCGCGTGGACACATACGCCCGCGCGCTGAACACGTCGTAGTCGCGCGCCTCGATGTCGCGGAGGATGTCGCCGTAGATGGCGCCCATCAGCCGCACCATGCGCTGGCTGCCGAAGCCCGTGAGCGCGGGCACCCCCAGGGCCGCTCGCGCGTAGTACGTCCGCGCGCGCTCCACCTGGAAGCGCATGAAGTCGCGCCACCGCGCATCCACCTTGCCCTGTCGCAAATCCTCCTCGGACAGGCCGAAGGCGTTCAGCTCCTGGGAGGGCAGGTACACCCGCCCCCGCTCCAGGTCCTCGCGCACGTCGCGCAGGATGTTGGTGAGCTGCATGCCCCGGCCCAGGTCCGCCGCCGGCTGCAGCGCGCCCTCGTCCGAGCACCCCAGCACCGGCGTCAGCATCAACCCCACCACGCCCGCCACGCGGTAGCAGTAGAGGTCCAGCTCCTCCCACGTGTCGTAGTGGTGCTTCGTCAGGTCCATCTCCATGCCGGAGATGAGGTCCTGGAAGGGCTGCTCGGGAATCCGGTAGTGGCGCACCGTGTGCGCGAGCGCGGCGAACTCCCCCGCGTCCCATGGCGAGCTCGCCGCCACGCCCACCAGTCGTCCCCCCGGCGGCCCCAGCTCCTTCGACGCCAGCTCTGGCATGGGCACGTACAGCTCCGCCACCATGCGCCGCGCGCGCCCCAGCCGCACGGACAGCTCCTCCGTCGCCGAGCCCGCCTCGTCCACCAGGTCATCCAGCCGCCGGCAGAACGCATACAGCGCGAAGGCCGCCTTGCGACGCTGGCCGAACAGCAGGTACGAGGCGAAGAAGAAGCTCTTCGCGTGGTGACGCGTCACCCGCCGCGCCAGCCAGTATCCCCGGCGCACCAGCGCCTTGTCGTCGGACGCGCTCACGCCGCCGCCTCCACCGCCGTGGACGTCGTCCGGCTTCCGCGCGGCGACAGCTTCACGCCCTGCTGCCGGGCCCAGTCGCCCAGGCGCTCGGCGACGAGCCGCGCGGAGATGAGCACCGTGGGCAGCCCCGTGCCCGGCTGCGTGGAGGCTCCGACGAAGAAGAGGTTCTTCACCTTCGCGTCCTGGTTGGACGGACGGAAGGGCCCAATCTGCATGAAGTTCTGCGCCAGGCCGAAGGCGCTGCCCTTCGCCAGGTTGAACGTGCCCGCCCAGTCATCCGGCGTGAAGACGCGCTCCACCTCGATGTCCGACTCCAGCTTCGGAAAGCCCAGCTCCGCCAGCCGCGCGAAGACCTTGGCGCGCACCTTCGGGCCTTCGGTCTTCCAGTCCAGCGACGGATGCTGGTGCGGCACGGGCACCAGCACGTAGAGCGAGTCCTTGCCCTCGGGCGCCAGCGACGCGTCGGTGCGCGTGGGCGCATTGACGTAGAAGCTCGGGTCCTCCGGCACGCGGAAGCGCTTGAAGATGTCCTCGAACGAGCCCCGGTAGTCACGGCCGAAGATGACATTGTGATGCAGCAGCTCCGGCACCTTCCGGCGCATGCCCAGGTAGAGCATGTAGCCACTGGAGGTGTAGCGCAGCGACTCGCGGCGCTTGAGCGTGGTGGCCTGGGGGTCCAACAGCTTCTCGTACGCGTAGGGCAGGTCCGCGTTGCACAGCACCGCGTCCGCCTCCAGCACCTCGCCGCCCTCCAGCCGGACTCCGGTGGTGCGGCCGCCGTCCGTGAGGATGCGCTCCACCGGCGTGCCGTAGTGGAAGCGCACGCCCTCCTCGATGGCCAGTCGCTCCAGCGCCTGCGGAATCGCGTACAGCCCGCCCTTGGGGAACCAGATGCCCACGCCCAGCTCGGTGAAGGGCAGCAGGCCGTAGACGGCGGGCGACTCGAAGGGAGAGACGCCCAGGTACATCGTCTGGAACGTCATCGCCGCGCGCAGCCGGTCATCGCGGAAGTAGCGGCTGACGTCCGGGTACATGCGCCGGTGGGCGCGCACCTGGAAGATGCGGGCGAGCACGCGCGGGGACAGGTAGTCGGTGATGCCCGCGTAGTTGCGGCCCACCAGGTGGTCCAGGCTGGTGCGGTACTGGACACGCCCCTGGGCCAGGAAGGCGAGGTAGCGCGCGTAGCTGCCGGGCTCCACCCGCTCCAGCTCGCGCCCCATGGCGCACAGCTCGGAGGTGAACGTCACGTCCGAGCCATCTCGGAAGTGCACCCGGTAGTTCGGGTCGCACTTGAGCAACGTCAGGTAGTCCTCGATTCGGCGGCCGAGCGCGCGGAAGGTCTCCTCGAACACCTCCGGCATCAGCACGATGGTGGGACCGATGTCCCAGGTGAAGCCGTCCACCCGCAGCCGGTTGCAGCGCCCGCCCGGCCCCACCGTCTTCTCGACGACCTGGACGTCGAAGCCCTGGTGCGCCAGTCGCGCCGCCGCGGCCAGGCCTCCCACGCCAGCGCCCACCACCACCACGCGTCTGCCTTGTGTCCGCGGGCTCATGTGTTCCTCAGGCCGCGCGATGCGCGAGCCGCGCGATGAGGGCGTCCATCAAGTCCCTCACGCCGTTGGGGTTGGGCAACGACTGGAGGGTGCGCCGGGCGGCGCGAGAGGCGCGCTCCACCATCCGCTCGCACGCGGCACGGCCGCCATGCGCCTCCACCAGCGTCCGGGCACGCGCCAGGGCCGCTGCGTCCTTCTGACACTCCGGCAGCGCCCAGAGCGCCTCCAGCTCCTCGCGTCCCTCCGCCGAGGCGCGCGCATACGCCGCAAGCACGGGGAAGGTGCGCTTGCCTTGCGTGAAGTCACTGGCCGACGACTTGCCCGCGACGGTGGAGTCGCCGAAGAGGCCGATGACGTCATCGCGGAGCTGGTAGGCGAGCCCCACCTGACGGCCCACGCGCTCCAGCCCCTCCAAGAGCTGCGCGCTCGCGCCGCCCAGCATGGCGCCACAGACGAGCGGCGCGCAGAAGCCGTAGCGCGCCGTCTTGAGGTAGGCCACGCGCATCACCTGGAACAGCGACACCTCCGACAGCGGCGCGCGCTCCAGCGACAAATCCAGGTACTGCCCCGCCGCCGTGTGCCGGCATACCGCCAGGTAGTAGCGCACCACCTTGGCCACGCCCGGCAGCTCCGACTCCAGCATCGCCTCCAGCGCGCGGGCGAAGAGGTGGTCTCCCACCACCACCGCCAGGTCCTCGCCCGTCCGGCCCGGCGCCAGCAGGTGGTGCAGCGCCGCGCTCCCGCGCCGCATCACCGCGCGGTCCGCCACGTCGTCATGAATCAGCAGGAAGGTGTGGAGCAGCTCCAGCCCCGCGGCGAAGCGCCACAGCTCCGCCTCCACCACCGGCGTGCCCCTGGCCAGACAGTGCCCCGCCATCACCAGCGCGGGCCGCACCCGCTTGGCCGGCCGCAGCGCGTACAGCCGGGCCTCCTCCAGCGCCCGCGTCCACCGTGCGTCCAGGCCCGCCTCGTCCGGCAGCTCGAACAGCTCCGCCAGCGACGCCTCCACCTGCGCGTGCACCAACATCAGCCAGGCCTGCTCCAGGGGGAGTTCATCAGGCAGCGGCTGCGCGGCGGAACGCGGGAGTGCCATGGGTTGATCCTCGGGGTTCAGGAGGGTCCTGCCCTCCAGACGTAGCGTTTGCGTCGAGGGCTTGTCAAGGCTATGTACAGGGTTTGTAAGAACCTTGTCCACCGGGGGTCACCTCATGAAGATGTGGATCACAAGCACACTGACGGCGGCCCTGCTGAGCCAGGGTGCGCTGGCTTCCAGCCCTGCAGACGGCCCGCCCGACGCGACGTTACGGAGTTCCAGCGGAGATGAGGTCCGGCTCTCGAAGTGGCGTGGAAAACCGGTAATCCTCTTTTATGAGGACAAGGACTCCACGACGCTCAACGCGGGACTGAAAGAGGAGCTGTTCGCGCGAGGCAAGGAACGGAACCTGTTGGGCTCCGCCTGGGTGGTGGCGGTGGCCAACCTGCGGAAGTTCGACTTCTTTCCCGCTCGGCAGATTGCCCTCTCCTATGTGCGGGATGAGGAGAAGAAGGCGGGCGTGCCCATCCTGGTGGATATGGATGGGACGATGGGCTCGGCGCCCTGGGGCCTGCCGATGAAGACCTCCAACGTGCTGCTGCTGGATGCCCAGGGCGCGGTGGTCTACCGGTATTCCGGGAAGATGAAGCCGGAGGAGCAGGTGGCGTTCTTCTCCGCCCTGAGCACGCTGGTGGGGGTGGACCTCAACACGCCGGCGGCGCCCAAGGCCCCGGGGGCCACGCCGTGAAGGTGGCCATCACCGGCGCCACGGGGTTCCTGGGTCCGGGCCTTGTCCAGGGTTTGTTGAGCCAAGGACACAGCGTGCACGTGCTGACGCGGAGCGTGCCGAAGGCGCTGGAGCAGTTGCCGGCGGGGGTGACGGGGGCGCCCTTCTACGGGCGGGCGACAGTCGCTCCAGAGGTGCTGGCGGGCGCGGACGCGGTCATCCACCTGGCCGGGGAGCCGGTGGCGCAGCGGTGGACGAAGGACGCGAAGCAGCGCATCCACGACAGTCGGGTGGTGGGGACGCGGATGCTGGTGGAGGCGATGAAGGCGGCGGGGACGGTGAAGCGCTTCGTGTCCACGTCGGCCATCGGCTACTACGGCGGCGCGCGCGAGGCGGAGGTGCTCACGGAAGAGAGCCCGCCGGGGGACGACTTCCTGGCGCGGGTGTGCGTGGACTGGGAGGCGGAGGCGGGGAACGCGCGCGGGGCGGGCATCAGCACCGCGGTGGTGCGCATGGGCGTGGTGCTGCATCCGGACGGCGGCGCGCTCCACAAGATGTTGCCGCCCTTCCGCATGGGCGCGGGGGGCGCGGTGGGCACTGGCCGACAGTACGTGAGCTGGATTCACCGCGAGGATGCCCAGGCGCTGGTGCGCTTCGTGCTCGAGGACGCGACGGTGGAGGGCCCCGTGAATGCGACGGCCCCGGAGCCGGTGACGAACGCGGCGTTCGCCCATGCGCTCGGCCATGCGTTGGGCCGGCCGTCGGTGATGCACATCCCCGCGTTCATGGTGAAGGCGGCCATGGGGGAGATGGCGAAGGTCGTCCTGGAGGGCCAGCGCGTGCTGCCCGCGCGAGCCCAGGCGGCGGGCTTCACCTTCCGCTTCCCTGAACTGGAGGGAGCGCTGAAGCACCTGCTGACATAGGTTGACGCGCATGGACGCCAGGGAGCTGGAAGCGCGAGCGCGAGCCGAGGGAACCCCCGTCATCATCGGAGACATGGCCACCTTCGTGTGGCGGGGCCGCGGGCCCGTCTTCGTGCAGGGTGACTTCCAGGACTGGAGGGGCGAGCCGCTGCCCCTGAAGCGCGTGGCGCCGGGCCTGTGGACCCGCTCGCTGGCGCTGCCTCGCGATGCGTACGTCGAATACGCCCTCTTCGATGCGCGCGGCCAGCGGCTGAAGGACGACTTCAACGCGCGCGTCTCCGACAACGGCTTCGGCGACGTCAACCACGCCTTCTACATGCCCGACGGCGGACCCTCGCTGCCCCTCCGGCGCTCCCGGGGCGTGCCGCGCGGCCAGGTCACCCGCCACCGCGTGGACCTGTCCGACGTGGGCCTGGACGGCCAGCGCACCGTGCACCTCTACGCCCCGCCGACCCAAGGGCCGGTGCCGCTCCTCGTCGTGCTCGACGGAGATGACTACCTGCGCCGCGTGCGCCTGCCGGAGCTGGTGGACACGCTCGTCGCCGATGGCCGCATGCAGCCCGTCGCCCTCGCGCTCGTCTCCAACGGGGGCGTGACGCGCGGCGTGGAGTACGCGTGCAGCGAGTACACCGTGGCCCTCCTCCTATGGAAGGTGCTGCCCCTGGCCCGGGAGCACCTGTCGTTGGTGGACGAACGACACAACCCGGGGGTGCACGGGGTGCTGGGCTCATCGCTGGGCGGGTTGATGTCGCTCTTCATCGGGCTGCGCGCGCCGGAGACGTTTGGACGGGTGCTGACGCAGTCGGGGGCGTTCGTGGTGGAAAACCACGAGTTCGTCGTGTTCGACCTGGCGCGGCACGTGCCTCGCCGCCCGCTGGACGTGTGGATGAGCTGTGGCCGCTTCGAGGTGTTGTTGGAGGGCAACCAGCGGCTCGCCCCCTTGTTGAAGGCCACCGGGCACCGCGTCGAGTACCGGGAGTACAGCGGAGGGCACAATTACCCGGCCTGGAGGGATGACGTGGTGCGGGGGCTGGAGGCGCTGTTTGCTCCAAAGCCCCTGGCCAAGCGCCGGTAGTTGCTGCATTTCCTGGAGTGTCTTCTGGTGGTCATCAGCGCGGCATGGGTCCGTGTGCCACCTCACCTTCGCGCTGGACGCAACTGGCGCCCGGGGCGTCCGATAACTTCCTTGAGACTTCCCGGAGCCATGCCCGCACCGGCTCGCAGTCTTCCTGGAGCGCACTCATGTCGCGCATTGATGGTGGCAACCGTTCGTCCTCGCCGAAGAGCTCCGCCTCGGAGCGCTCCAGCACGGAGCGGCCGGACTCCGCCTCCAAGAACGTGCAGCAGAGCCCCGGAAAGAAGGAAGTCCAAGCGCATCCCGCGGTGAGCCCGTTCCAGGGCCGCAGCGACTTCGAGCCGGAGCGCCGGCCGACGCCGCGCGCCACGCCCGCAATCAACCCCGCGCTGGCGCCCGCTGCCTCGGAGGCCTCGGCCATCGCCGGCGCGGACGCGGAGCTGGAGCTGCTCTCCGAGTTCCCCGACGCCGACGCCCAGGGTGGCATGGCCTCCGCGATGCTGCATGCACACGCGGACGAGCCCGCCTCGCAGGCGCGAATCGTGGAGCGGCTGAAGCAGGACGGCAGGCTGGAGTCGCTGTTCGGCGAGGTGTTCCGCGAGGGCAACCCCTACGTGGAGCAGCCGCACCGCACCGCCGTCGTCCGCGCGCTCGACACCGCGCTGGCGCGAGGCACCGTGACGAGCGACGACCTGCGCACCTTCACCCGGGGCGCCTACGCCCAGGAGT
>Ga0126314_10000074_pt1 | contig 54914 bp, 36 predicted proteins | sample Plot105B_FD_92535 | JGI IMG/M metagenome (GOLD analysis project Ga0126314, IMG submission 92535) | Serpentine soil microbial communities from UC McLaughlin Reserve, CA, USA - Plot105B | ecosystem: Environmental > Terrestrial > Soil > Grasslands | place: USA: UC McLaughlin Reserve, Lake County... | reverse complement strand
GGCTCGCACTCCCGATGCCATTGCCGTGTCCATGGGCAACGCACGGCTCACCTTCCGTGAGCTGGAGGCCCGCGCCAACCAGCTCGCCCACGCGCTGCGAGACCTGGGTGTGGGACGTGGCTCACGGGTGGGCCTCTACTTCCGCCGCGCACCCGACATGGTCGTCGCCCTCTGGGCAACCCTCAAGGCCGGTGCCGCCTACCTGCCTCTCGACCCGGCCCTGCCCGACTCTCGCATCGCCTTCCTTCTGCAAGACACCGACGTCGCCGTCGTCCTCACCCAGGCCGCGCTCGCGGATGCGCTGCCCGCGAACACGGTCTCCGTCCTCCGAGTCGACAAGGATTGGGACTCCACGGCGGGCAAGCAGCCCTCGACGGCGCCAGTCCCTCTGGCCACCGCCGACGACCTCGCCTACCTCATCTACACCTCCGGCAGTACCGGTCTCCCCAAGGGCGTCATGGTGGAGCACCGGGGCGTCGTGAACTACCTCACCTGGGCCCTGCGCACCTACCGCATCGCCGAGGGCTCCGGCTCTCCCGTCCATTCTCCGCTCTCCTTCGACCTGACTGTCACCAGCCTCATCGCTCCGCTCGTAGCGGGAAGGCCGGTGGTGCTCGTGCCCGAAGAAGCAGGCGTGGAGGGATTGGGTGAAGCCTTGCTCAAGGGCAACGACTTCAGCCTCGTGAAGCTGACGCCCACGCACCTGCAACTGCTCGCCTACCAGCTCACGCCGGGCGAGGCGGCCGGTCGCACCCGTGCGTTCGTCATCGGTGGCGAGGCATTGACGGCCGAAGGCGTGGCCTTCTGGCGCAAGCACGCTCCGGACACCCTGCTCATCAACGAGTACGGCCCCACCGAGACGGTGGTCGGTTGCAGCATCCACAGCGTGGCCCCCGGAGACGCGACGAGCGGCCCCATCTCCATCGGCCGGCCCATCGCAAACACCCGCCTTTACGTCCTGGATGCCCACCTGCATCCCGTGCCGGTGGGAGTCGTGGGCGAGCTGTTCATCGGCGGCGCGGGTGTGGCGCGCGGCTACTGGCGGCGCCCCACGCTGACCGCGGAGCGCTTCATCCCCGACCCCTTCAGCACCCAGCCTGGGGCCCGGATGTACCGGACGGGCGACCGCGTCCGCTGGGGCGCCGACGGACGGCTGGAGTACCTGGGCCGCGCCGACTTCCAGGTGAAGGTGCGTGGCTATCGCATCGAGCTGGGAGAGATTGAATCCGCGCTGCGGACACAGGCCTCCGTCGGCGACACTGTGGTGGTGGTGCGCGAGGACGGCCCCTTGGGCACACGGCTCGTGGCCTACGTCGCGCCGCACACCGGGGCACCTCTCCCAGACATCAACGTGCTGCGGACGCACCTGGGTGAGCGCCTCCCGGCGTACATGGTGCCCTCGGCCATCGTCTCGCTGGAGGCGCTGCCCCTGTCCTCCAACGGCAAGGTCGACCGCGCCGCGCTGCCTTCGCCGGACGCGGTGAGCACCGACTCCCACGTCGCGTCTCTCAACGCCACCGAGCGGACGCTGGCCACCCTCATGGCGGAGCTGCTGCGCATCGAGCACGTCGGCGCCGAGGACTCCTTCTTCGCGCTCGGCGGCCACTCCATCCTCGCCACCCAGCTCGCCTCGCGCATCCGCACGGCATTCCAGGTCGAGCTACCCCTCCGGGCCCTCTTCGAGGCTCCCACCGTCTCGTCCCTCGCCGCGCGCATCGACGCGAGCTCTCGCGGGGGCACCTCGGCGTCGCCTTCCCTGCTTCCCGTCTCTCGCGCCCAGGCACTGCCGCTGTCCTTCGCGCAGCAGCGCCTGTGGTTCATCGACCAGTTGGAGCCCGGCGGCGCGCTCTACAACATGCCCGCGGCGCTGCGCCTGGAAGGGGCGCTGGACGCGAATGCGCTCGAGGCCAGCTTCGGCGCCCTGGTGCGACGCCATGAAGCCCTCCGCACCACCTTCCCGTCTCATGACGGCGAGCCCGTGCAGGTCATCCACCCTGCCGCGGCCTTCTCACTGCCGCTCGTGGACCTGAGCCGTGTGCACGGGAACGGGCGTGCGGCCCTGGCACGGCGGCTCATCAACGAGGAGGCGCTCAAGCCCTTCGACCTGGCCACCGGCCCGCTGCTGCGCGCGTCGCTCCTCAGGATGGACGCGAAGGAGCACGTGCTGCTGGTGACGATGCATCACATCGTCTCCGACGGCTGGTCCATGGAGGTGCTGGTGCGCGAGCTGGTCACGCTCTACGCGGCCATCTCCACGAACACGTCGCCAGACCTCGCGCCACTGCCTGTGCAGTACGCCGACTTCTCCTCCTGGCAGCGCTCGTGGCTGCGCGGTGAGGTGCTCCAGCGACAGCTCGACTACTGGAAGCACCAACTCGCGGATGCGCCCGCCGTGCTGGAGCTGCCCACCGACAGGCCCCGCCCGGCGGTCCAGTCCTCCCAGGGTGGAGCGGTGCCGTTCCACCTGCCCGAGGAGCTGACCCAAGCCCTGGAATCCCTCACTCAAGCGGAAGGAGCGACGCTCTTCATGGGCGTGCTGGCCGCATTCCAGTTGCTGCTCTCGCGCTACTCCGGGCAGGACGACATCTCCGTCGGCTCGCCCATCGCTGGACGCAACCGAGCGGAGACCGAGGGCCTCATCGGCTTCTTCGTCAACACCCTCGTCCTGCGCTCCCGCATCGCCCCACGCTCCACCTTCCGCGAGCTGCTCTCCCAGGTGCGTGCCTCCACGCTCGCCGCCTACGAGCACCAGGACGTCCCCTTCGAGAAGCTCGTCGAGGAGCTCCAGCCCCGGCGCAGCCTGAGTCACTCCCCGCTCTTCCAGGTGATGCTCGCGCTCCAGAACACGCCTCGCCAGGAGCTGGCGCCTACCTCCGGACAGGGCGCGCTGGACGCACTGACGCTCACGCAGTTGGGGGTGGAGGGGCTGGCGGCGAAGTTCGACCTCTCGCTCTCGCTCGCCCGGACCTCCCAGGGGCTCGGAGGAGCGCTCGACTTCCGCGTGGAGCTGTTCGACGAGCGGACCGTCGCGCGCATGGCGGAGCACCTCCTCACGCTGTTGAAGGCCGTGGTCACCACACCCGACGCGGACCTGGGCTCGCTGTCCCTCCTCTCCGACGCGGAGCGGGAGCAGCTCCTCGTGACGTGGAACGACACGCACCGGGAGCTGCCGTGGGGAGGCGCGCTGCACGAGCGAATCGAAGCCCAGGTCGCGCGCACGCCCGATGCGTTGGCGGTCCTCGACGACACGAGGTCGCTCACCTTCGACCAGCTCGACCGTCGGGCCAACAGGCTCGCCCACTGGCTGCGCGCTCACGGCGTCAGGCCCGAGTCCCGCGTCGCCCTCTGCATGGAGCGCGGCGTCGACATGATTGTCGCCGTCCTCGGCATCCTCAAGGCGGGCGGCGCGTACATCCCCCTGGACCCCTCGCATCCTCGCGAGCGGCTCGCCTTCGTGCGCCGGGATTCCGGCGTCACGCTCGTCCTCACGCAGCAGCTCCTGGCAGAGCGGCTGGAGACGCCGACCGTCCAGGTCCTCCGCCTGGATGACCCGGACGTGGCCCGGATGCTCGCCGATGAAGCGGAGACCCCGCCGCCCCGCGTCTCCGCCCCCCAGCACCTCGCTTACGTCATCTACACGTCGGGCAGCACCGGGCATCCGAAGGGCGTCATGATTCAGCACGCTTCCGTGATGAACCTGCATGCGGCCCTCGCGTCCACGGCACTGGCCGGCCTGCGGGGCCCGCTGCGAGTCAGCCTCAACGCGCCGCTGGCCTTCGATGCGTCCGTCCAGCAATTCGTCCAGCTCGCCGATGGCCACACCCTGTGCGTGGTGCCCCAGGCCGTTCGCCAGGACGCGGCCCGCCTGGTGGACTGGGTGGAGCAACACCACGTCGACGTGCTCGACTGCGCGCCGTCTCACCTGCGGCCGCTGCTCGACGAAGGGCTGGCCTCCCATCGGGCCCTGCGAGTCCTCGTCGGAGGCGAGGCGGTGGACGACGCTCTCTGGGAGCGGCTCGCCACCCATCCGCGCATCACCGCCTTCAACGTCTACGGGCCCACCGAGTGCACGGTGGACTCCACGGCACGCGCGGTGCGCGGAGCGCCGCGTCCTTCGCTCGGCACACCGCTGATGAATGTGCGGGCCTACGTCCTGGATTCCCACCTCCAGCCTGTCCCCTTGGGTGTCCCCGGAGAGCTGTTCCTGGCTGGCGACGGCCTCGCGCGAGGCTACCTCGCGCGCCCGTCTCTCACCGCGGAGCGCTTCCTCCCCAATCCGTTCAGCCCCGTCCCCGGCGCGCGCATGTACCGCACGGGGGACAAGGTGCGCTGGCTCCCCGATGGAGAGCTCGCGTTCCTCGGCCGCTTCGACTTCCAGGTGAAGCTCCGCGGCTTCCGCATCGAGCTGGGCGAAATCGAAGCCACGCTCGCCCGCCATCCCGACGTCCGTGAAGCCCTGGTCCTCCTCCGCGAGGACGTCCCCGGCGACCAGCGCCTCGTCGCCTACTACACCTCTGGAGCACGTCCGCCCGAACCCGCCGCCCTCCGCGCCTACCTCGCGAAGAGGCTCCCGGCCTACGAGGTCCCCGGCGTGCTCATGGCCCTGGACGCCTTCCCGCTGACGCCCAACGGCAAGGTGGACCGCAAGGCCCTGCCTTCTCCCGATGCAACACCCAGCGCTGACGCCTTCGTCGCTCCGCTCACGCCCACCGAGGTGCGCCTCGCCGCCCTCTGGGCCGACGTCCTCCGCCTCCCGGTTGTCGGCCGTCATGACCACTTCTTCGAGCGCGGCGGCCATTCGCTGCTGGCCACCCGATTGATGTCGCGCATCCGCTCCGTCTTCGCCCTGGAGCTCCCCTTGCGCGCCCTCTTCGAGGCGCCCACCCTCGAGCAGCTCGCCCTCCGCGTCGAGCGCGCCACCGAGTCATCCGCGCTCCCGCCGCTGCTGCCCGTCCCGCGAGACGGCGCGCCGCTGCCGCTCTCCTTCGCGCAGCAGCGCCTCTGGTTCCTCGAGCAGCTCCAGCCCGGCACTCCCACGTACAACATGCCCGTGGCCCTCCGACTGGAAGGCCCGCTCGACGTCCCATCCCTCCAACGCGCCTTCGCGGAGCTGCTCCGCCGCCACGAGGCCCTCCGCACGTCCTTCGTGGAGGACAACGGCGCTCCCTTCCAGCGCATCTCTCCCCCGGCGCCCTTCGAGCTCCGCGTGGAGGACATCTCCTCCGTCGAGGAGCGTGAGGCCATCGCTCGCGAGCGGGCGCATCAGGACGCCGTCCGCCCGTTCGACTTGAGTCGCGGCCCCCTGCTTCGCGCCTCCCTGCTGCGCCTCGCGCCCCAGCAGCACCTGCTGCTCCTCAACCTCCACCACGCCGTCAGCGACGGCTGGTCCATGGGCCTGCTCGTCCGAGAAGTGGTCGCCCTCTACGAAGCCTTCCGCCAGGGACTCGACTCGCCTCTTCCCGAGCTGCCGCTCCAGTACGCCGACTACGCCCTCTGGCAGCGCCAGTGGCTCAAGGACGACGTCCTCTCCCGGCAGGTGGCCTGGTGGAAGCACCACCTCGCCGGAGCCCCCGCGGTCCTCGACCTGCCCACCGACTTCCCTCGCCCACCGCTCCAGTCCTTCCACGGTCGCACCGTCGACTTCCAGCTTCCCAAGGCCCTCTCGCTCGCCGTGGAAGCCTTCTGCAAGCAGGAGGGCGCCACCCTCTTCATGGGCGTGCTGGCCACCTTCCAGCTCTTGCTCTCGCGCTACTCCGGGCAGGACGACATCTCCGTCGGTTCGCCCATCGCGGGCCGCAGGGCCTCCGAGCTGGAGGGCCTCATCGGCTTCTTCGTCAACACGCTCGTCCTGCGCGCCCACGTCGACCCGCGCGCCTCCTTCCGCGAGCTGCTCTCCCAGGTGCGCGCGTCCACCCTCGCGGCCTACGAGCACCAGGACGTCCCCTTCGAGAAGCTCGTCGAAGAGCTCCAGCCCCAGCGCAGCCTCAGCTACTCGCCGCTCTTCCAGGTGATGCTCACCCTCCAGAACACGCCCGCGGGCGCGCTGGAAGCCGGGGAAGGCGCCGCTGCGCTGAGCGTCGAGCCCGTCGCGTCCGAGGTGCGGTCCACCCACTTCGACCTGACGCTGTCGCTCGCCGAGACGCCGGAGGGCATCTCTGGCGCGCTGACCTATCGGACTGACTTGTTCGAGGAGTCCACCATCACTCGCATGGCGGGGCACTTCGCCACGCTGTTGGAAGCCGTCATCCACGCGCCCGCGACACGCGTGGGTGAGCTGCCGTTGATGCCCATCGCCGAACGCGAGCAGTTGCTGACGCGCTGGAACGACACCCAGCTCGAACTGCCCTGGGAGGGCGCCATCCACGGAGATGCCCTTGACGAGTCCGTCGGGGAGAAGCGCTCCGCACATCCGCACCGGCCGAACCTCAGCACCCCGCCGGCCAACGTCCAGGCGCTCATCCTCGATGCACGCATGCAGCTCGTTCCCCTGGGGGTTCCCGGAGAGCTCTTCCTCGCGGGCGCGGGCGTCAGCCGGGGCGACCTCTGCGGGCCGAACCTCACCGCCGAGCGGTTCCTCCCAGACCCGTTCTCGCCCACGCCTGGCGCCCGCCTCTACCGCACGGGCGACAAGGTGTGCAGGCTGAACAACGGCGAACTGGTCCACCTCGGCCGCATCGAAGACAAGGTGGACCGGAGAGCCCTGCCCACTCCGGACATGGCCTCCACGCGCATCGAGTACGTCGCCCCGCGCACCCCTGGCGAGGAGACCATCGCGGCCCTCTGGAGCGAGCTTCTCGGCAGGCAGAAGGTGAGCGCCACCGACGACTTCTTCGCCCTCGGCGGCCACTCCCTGCTGGCCGTCCGCCTGATGTCGCTGCTGCGCGAGCGGCTGGGTGTCTCGCTGCCTGTGTCCGCGCTCTTCCAGGCCTCCACGGTGGAGCGACTGGCCCGACAGGTGGAGCAGCGCGAGCAGGCCCCCCGGCCCACGCCCAACCTCGTGCGGCTGGACACGGGCACGTCGACGGAGCGGCCTCTCTTCCTGGTCCACGGAGGCGGAGGCACGGTGCTCGGCTACACCGACCTCGTCCGTGGGCTCGGCACGAAGCGGCCCGTGTACGGCCTGTCCGCGTCCGGACTGGACGGCGGCGAGCTGCCCCAATCCTCCGTGGAGGCACTGGCGCGCGACTACCTCGCACAGCTCCGCACGGTGCAGCCACGCGGTCCCTACCTCCTCGGAGGCTGGTCCTTCGGCGGTGTCGTGGCCCACGAGATGGCGCGGTTGCTCCAGGCCACGGGAGAGAGGGTGGACCTGCTCGTGATGTTCGACAGCCTCTCGCCCACGCGGCAGCCGCTGCCCGAGCCCGATACGCTCACGTTGCTCGCGGGCTTCGGCCAGATGCTCGGCATGTCCAGGGAGGACCTCTCCCTGGATGTGAAGCAGTTGGAGCATCTGGGTGCGCGAGAAGTGCTGGCCCAGGTGCTGCCACACCTGCGTCGCTCCACTCCGGCATTGCACACGCTGGAGCTCGACACGGCCGAGCGGCTCTTCAAGGTCTACCAGCGCCTCACAGAGGCCCAGCGTCGCCACGTGCCCGGCGGTGTCTTCACAGGCCAGACGGTGCTCTTCCGCGCCACCAGGGCCCCTGACGAAGCCCCTGTGAGCGAGGGCCTCGGCTGGCGCGAGTGGCTCACCGGAGGTCTCACGGTGCACGACGTCGCGGGCGACCACTTCACGATGTTGAGCGCCCCCCGGGTCTCCGAGCTGGTGGAGCAACTCGCTCAGGACCTGGAGGACGCGTCCTCGTGATGTGATTCACCCAGGGCCCGGGATATGAGCCCGGGCCCTCCCCGCTCCCGGGGCGTCCTTCAGCACCTGTCGGCTCTCTCAGGTGCCCAGAGCGCCTCATCGGGTGTCCACGGAAGCTTGGGCGGAACCGGGACTGGGACAGTCTCGGGGCGCGGTGCGGCAGGCGGCGAGGGAGGGGCAATCGCCGCCGTCACCTCCGGGGCAACGACCGCCGGAGTCGCGAGTTCCTGAGCGGTCGAGTCCGAGCCGGCCCGCTGCGACTCGGGCTGCTCACGCGCGACCAACTGGAACGGCAGGAGGACAGCGAGGCCAAGGAGCAGCAGCGCCGCTCGCAACGAAGTCCGGCGTCGCGGAGCGGAGACATCGACGTGTTCCAGCATGGACAACCTCCTGTGCAGCGTGTGGATGTGAGCTGAGGCACCAAGCGCCGCGGCGGTGCCCTGGGCGCGGGTGACGCCAAAGGAAAGGAGGAGCTGTCCATAGTCACCCGGTGCAGCCCCCGTGAGCCGGAGAGCCTCGGCATCACAGGCCTCCTCTCGTGCCAGCGCATACTCCCGGGCTGTCTTGCGCACGAGTGGGTGGAAGAAGAGGACGCTCTCCGCGAGTGCTGGCACCCAGCCGAGCCACAGGTCGCGGCGCTGGAAGTGGGCCAACTCATGCGCCAATGCCATCCGCAGGGCTTCCAGGTCCAGGCAACGAACTCCCTGCACGGGAAGCACGACCGCCGGAGAGAGCATTCCCATGGCGAGAGGGCTCGTCACCTCCTCGGACATCAGGAGACGTGGCACGCGGCGCAGTCCCGCGGCGGAGGAGAGCTCCCGGAGGGCCTTCTCGATGTCGGCTTGGCGCAGGGGCAGCGCGCGAAGGCGCAGACGGCGCATGGAGTTCCAGGCTCGCACATGCCCCTTGAGCTGCCAGGCCATTCCCACCCCCCAAGCAATGAGCAGCACCGCCGCGCCCACCTGTCGCCAGGGCAGCGCATCGCGGCTGGGAGCCACGAGGGACGGGGCGGCCATGCGCTCTCCCTGCCCCACCGACTCCACTCCCGCCGGAACCGGCATGGACAGAAGAGGAAGCGGCACCGGGCTCAGCGTCCCCAGGGACAGCACGAACTTGAGTGAGACCAGCCACCACAGTCCCGCGCGAAGGGCGGAGGGCATGCGCGGCACCGCGCGGGTCAGCGCCCAGACGAGGGCGGCCCATAGCGCCCCCTGCCAGGAAGCCCGCCACAGACCCTCCAGCGCGGAGAACCCCCAGCCAAAGTCCGTCAGCCATTCGGTACCCATGGGCTCACTCCCTCCCCTGCTTCCGAGACTTCAGCCGGGCCACGTCATCCTCGTCTCCATGGATCCCTCCAATTGACTACACCTGTAGTCAGAAGGTACGCGTGACTACAGCCGTAGTCAAGCCGCGCCGCGCGCCGCCTGAGGCGCTTCTCGTCTCCTCCTGACGGGCTGTCTCCCAACATGCTCGCCTTGGCTTCCAAATACAGCCGAGCCAGGTGCGCCACATGCGCCGCTTCATCTCTCGACTTTCGAGCTCGTTCCTTGCGCTGCTCGCAAGCCCTAGCGAAAAGCTGTCGCGGCTCCGTGAAGGTGCCCGCACTTCAACGTTCCTGTCTGGCTTGAATCCATCCAAAGATTGACACAGCGAATTCGCCGCTCCCAAGGTGGGCCTGTCGCCGACGTTGGCGACCCGGAGCGCGTGCGGGTGTGAGCGAGCGCAATGGCTCTCACCCGTGGACGCGCATCGTCTTCCATCGCGCCGTTCAAGTCCGAGGAGCCATCCATGTCGAAATCAAGCCAGTCCGCGCCACCCCTCTTCCGCCTGCTGCCAGCACTCGCCGCGCTCGCCCTGGCCATCGCCGCGCCCACCGCCACTGCTGCTTCGGCGGTCTACGGCGGTGGCCCGTTCTATTCCGGCGGCACTGCTGTCATGGACGACCTGCGCGCTTCGGGCTTCACCACCATCATCCTGTGGAGCTTCCACATCGAGGACAACGGCGACCTCGTCTACAACGACATCCCCGTGGTCAGGAACGGCGCCTACATGGGCGATGCCGCCTGGCCGACCCGGCTGGCCACGCTCAAGACCGCGCCGACCTCGGTCAATCGCATCGAAGTCTCCATCGGCGCCTGGAGCGTCCCTGACTTCGAGCGCATGGCCAGACTGGTCAACGGCACCGCCGCCGGCTGCGGCACTACCCTGGTCTGCGGCACCGGAACCAACAGCATCCTGTACCGGAACTTCCAGGCCCTGAAGGCCGCCACCGGCGCGGATGCCGTGAACTTCGATGACGAGAGCGCCTACGACCTGGCCCCGACCACGACCTTCGGACAGATGCTCATCGGCCAGGGGTACAAGATCACCTTCGCGCCGTACACCCAGCAGACCTTCTGGCGGAACCTCAAGGACAACCTCGGAAGCTCGGTCGATAAAATCTACCTTCAGGTTTACGACGGCGGCGCCGGCAACAACCCCGCGAGCTGGAACACCGCGATGGGAATGACGGTGGACCCGGGCCTGTGGTCCCGGCATGGCACCGGCTGCACTTCGGGCGACAGCCCCTCCTCGGTGCAGACCCGCATGAGCGGCTGGAAGACCAGCGCGGGCATCCGAGGCGGCTTCATGTGGCTGTACGACGACATCCAGCGGTGCTCCGCGCAGGGAACGAGCGCGCAGTACGCGGCGGCCATCAACACCGCGGTCAGCGGCAACACCCCGCCGGTGGCGAACTTCAGCGTCACCGTCAGCAGCCTCACCGCCACCTTCACCGATTCATCCACCGACGCCGACGGCACCATCACCTCGCGAAGCTGGAACTTCGGTGACGGCACCACCGCCACCGCCACCAACCCCTCGCGCACCTATGCGAGCGCCGGCAACTACAACGTCTCCCTGACCGTCACAGACAACGCCGGCACCAGCCATACCAAGACGCAGACGGTGTCGGTCGGCGCGGGCTTCACCAATCTGGCGCTGAACAAGCCCACCACCAGCTCGACGGCGTGCAACAGCAGCGAGTCAGCGGCCAAGGCGGTCAACGGCAGCGTCTCGGGCGGCACCACCGACAAGTTCTGCTCGCTCGTCTCCCCCTCGTGGATGCAGGTGGACCTGGGTTCGGCGCAGACGGTCAGCAGCTTCACCCTCAAGCATGCGGGCGCGGGCGGTGAGTCGACGGGCTGGAACACCCGGGCCTTCACCATCCAGACCTCCAGCAACGGAACCACGTGGAGCACGCCCGTCACGGTGACTGGCAACACCGACAGCACGTCGACCCACGCCATCACCGCGACGTCGGCGCGCTACATCAAGCTCAATGTGACGACCCCGACCCAAAACGGAGACCCGGCGACGCGCCTCTACGAGTTCGAGGTTCGCTGACCCTTCGAGGAATACACCGGCCCGCGACCTCCTCGCGGGTCGGCGCTGTCCCTGGAGTCACCCTGCCCCCTGCTTGCGGAAGGCAGGCGCCGGGGGCTTGACTGCTGACCTGCGCCCCCCTCCTGGCGAGTCGAAGACGCCGAATACGCGCTACCTCGACATTCGCGAGGATGACACGCTCGACGAAGCCCAGTTCACCACCCGGGTGAAGCAGGCCAGCAAACTGCCCGGCGAACGCATGTAGGCAGCCGACGGGGCGCCAGTCGAAAAGTCTGGGGACGGGAACACTCCGCGCTTTGTGAACCTGGGCTTCAGGGCCCTTTGCGGTTCCTGCGCGTAGTCCACGACGAGGCCACGACGTAGCTTTCTCGTGTCGACACAGAGCGCCGTGCCCGCCGGGCAGCCAGGCGGCACCGCCCCTCCGAGGAGAACCCGCCATGGCCATCAGCGAGGAAGCGCAGCGCAACCACGAGGCCCTGTTCCCGAATCACACGTCGACGCTGAAGGTCACCGACCCCGAGGTGATGGAGGTCTTCGACAACTGGGCCTTCGACGAGGTGCTTCGTGAGTCCGTCCTGGACACGAGGACACGGCTGATGGTGCAGCTGGCGGCCCTCATCGCCTCCCACGCCGTCAATGAATACCGGGTGATGCTAGGTGGCGCACTCAACGTCGGCGTCACGCCGGTGGAGGCCAAGGAAATCCTCTACCAGGCCGTGCCCTACGTCGGGATGGCCAAGGTGTTCGACTTCCTCCACGCGACCAACGAGGTGTTGAAAGCGCGCGGAGTCACCCTGCCGCTGGAGGGCCAGTCCACGACGACTCCGGAGACCCGCCGGGAGAAGGGGCTCGACGTGCAGCGGCGCCTCTTCGGCGACACGGTCGACCAGCTCTACCAGAAGTCGCCCAAGGACCAGCTCCACATCCAGGCGTTCCTCTCCGCCAATTGCTTCGGTGACTACCTCACGCGCACGGGGCTGGACTTGAAGACGCGAGAGCTGCTCACCGTCTCGATGCTCGCGGCACTGGGCGGGTGTGAGGCCCAGCTCGCCGGACACGTCGCCGGCAACCTGGCGGCCGGCAACGACCGGAAGGTCCTCGTCAGCACCATCACCCAACTGTTGCCGTACATCGGCTACCCCCGAACACTCAACGCGCTCCGCGTCATCAACGAGGGCACGTCTCCCTGATTCGGGTCATCATGTCACGGCCTGCCTCTCGTGCCCGTCGCGCGGGAGCCGGAGAGAGAGAGCGAACCATGCAGAAGCGCAAACTTGGGAAGAGCAACCTCGAGGTCTCCGCCATCGGCTTCGGCTGCATGGGCTTGAACTTCGCCTATGGGCCGGCGATGGCGCGCAAGGAGGCCATCGCGCTGCTGCGCGCCGCCGTCGAGCGCGGCGTCACCTTCTTCGACACCGCCGAGGCCTACGGCCCCTTCACCAACGAGGAGCTGGTGGGCGAGGCGCTCGCGCCCGTCCGTGACCAGCTCGTCATCGCCACCAAGTTCGGCTTCAGCTACGACGCGAACGGCAGGCAGGTGGGCAATGACAGCCGGCCGGAGAACATCCGGCGTGTCGCCGAAGCCTCGCTCAAGCGCCTGAAGACCGACCGCATCGACCTCTTCTACCAGCACCGCGTGGACCCGAACGTCCCCATCGAGGAGGTCGCGGGCGCGGTGAAGGAGCTCATCCAGCAGGGCAAGGTGGGCCACTTCGGCATGTCGGAGGCGGGCATGAAGACCCTCCGCCGCGCGCATGCCGTGCAGCCCGTCACGGCGCTGCAGAATGAGTACTCGCTCTGGTTCCGCAAGCCCGAGGAGGAGGTCATCCCGACGCTGAAGGAGCTGGGCATCGGCTTCGTCCCCTTCAGCCCGCTGGGCCGGGGATTCCTCACCGGCACCATTGACGAGAAGACCCCCTTCGCCAAGGGCGACTTCCGCAACACCGTGCCGCGCTTCACCCAGGAGGCCCGCAAAGCCAACCAGCGCTTCGTGGACTTCATCGGGCAGGTGGCGAAGCAGAAGAACGCCACGCCCGCCCAGGTGGCCCTCGCCTGGCTGCTCGCGCGCAAGCCCTGGGTGGTGCCCATCCCGGGGACAACCAAGCTGCACCGGCTGGAAGAGAACCTGGGGGCCGCGGAGCTCCAGCTCCTGCCAGACGAGCTGCGGACCCTCGACGACGAGGCCGCGCGCATCACCGTGCAGGGCGAGCGCTACACCGAAGCCATGGAGAAGCGCACGGGCCTCTGAGGTCGACGAGCGTCGCGCCCCACCCTCGGATGAAACGGCGGTGGGGCACTCGTGCGCGGGTCAGCCCACGACCGCGGTGGCTTCAATCTCCACGAGGACCCCTGGCTCGAAGAGCACGGAGACGCCAATCAGCGAGGCCGGCGCCGGGACAATCTTCAACTCCTCGGAGACCCGCGCGACGCCCGCGAGGAAGTCGGGCATCAGCTCGCGCTTCCAGTCGACCACGTAGAACGTCAGTCGAACGACATCGCTGAACGTCGCCCCGGCGGCGGCGAGCGCGATGGCGACGTTGCGATAGGCCTGGGCCACCTGTCCCGCCAGGTCACCCGGCGCGACGAGCTTCCCCTCGGCGTCATACGCAACCTGCCCCGCGATGTGCACCTGCCGCGTGCCAGTGGCAATCGCCACCTGTCGGTACACGTCGGTCTTCATGAGTCCGTCGGGGTTGAGCAAGGTCACTGGCATGCGCTGTCTCCATGAGGAAGTGATTGTCGGACTCCTATACCCAGTCCATTGACGAACGGCGTTCCCCACTCCAGCGACGCGGGCGCTACAGTGTCCGGCCACGATGAACCGCGCCCAGTTGGATGAAATCTTCACCTTCATGTCCGTCGTGGAGGCGGGCAGCTTCGTCGGGGGTGGCCGAGCCATCGGGCTGACTCGCTCGGCCGCGGGCAAGGCCCTGGCCCGGTTGGAGTCCCGGCTTGGGGTGCGCCTGCTGAATCGCACGACACGCCATCTCAGCCTCACCGACGATGGCCGCGTCTTCCATGCGCATTGTCAGCGCGTCCTCGCGGCCCTGGATGATGCGGAAGCCAGCGTCGGGCAGCGAACGAGCAGACCCCGGGGAGTGCTGCGGCTCACCCTGCCCGGCGCCTTCGGCAGACTGCTCGTCCTCCCCTTGCTGCGGGACTACCTGCGCACCTGGCCCGAGGTGCAGGCGGAGGTGAGCTTCAGCGACCGCGTCGCGGATATTATCGAGGAGGGCTACGACCTGGCCGTGCGCATCAACGTGACGAGCACGGACACGCGCCTGGTCTCCCGAGTCGTGGCGCAACACCGCGTGGTCATCTGCGCCGCGCCCTCCTACCTCGCCGCGCGTGGCGAACCCAAGACGCTGGAGGAGCTCGCGACGCATGAGTGCCTGCTCTTCAGCAGCCGGTCGCACAGGCAGCGCTGGCGGCTGCGCGAGAAGGGCGGCGCTTGGGTGATGGTGGAGGGAAAGAGCCGCCTTCGGCTCGACAGTGGCGAGGCCATTCGAGACGCGGCCGTCGCGGGACTCGGCATCGCCTACCTGCCCGACTTCCTCGTCGACGAGGACCTGGCGAGCGGGCGCCTCGAGGCGCTGCTGCCGTCTTGCGAGACGGAGTTCGTCCCCGTCATGGCGCTCTACCCGAACAAGCGGCACCTCCCAGCGAAGGTGCGGCGCTTCATCGACCTGATGGCCGAGCAATGGAGCGCGAAGTCACCGCTCGCCCAACCTGTCGACAGCAGGCCTTGACCTTGACACGGGTGTCAGGGGCTGGCGCCAGAACGCGATGGCCGGCACTGGCCCTGACGGCTTCATCGAGGCTTCGCGTTGAGCGTGAGCGGCTCGGTCTCGAAGAGCTTGCGCGACTTGATCATCGACTTCGTGACGTCCACGTACTTCTTGAAGTGCGGCGACGCGAGGTGCTGGAGGTATGCCTTCTCGTCCGCATAGACCTCGAAGAACCGCAACTGGTTCGGACGCTCCTTCAGGGACACCGCGTAGATGGCCAGCACACCGGGCTCGACGCGAATCGAGGCCTCTATCTCCTCCGTCACGGCGGCCGTGTAGGCCTCAAGCCGGGCGGGGTCGATCTCCAGTTCGGCGATTCGCACCAGCGCCTTCGCGGGCATCCGCGGCTTCGCGCCGAGCAGAACGGGCACCGCGTCGTACGTCTCACGGGCCAACACCATCTTCGCGGTCGCGTCGCGAAACCGCAGGAAGTGCGGCATCTGCAGATGTGACTGGTATGCGCCGGCGTCCGCATACAGCTCGAACACCCGGAGACGGGCCGGCTTGTCTTTCTCCGCCGTCGCATGGAAGGCCAGCGCGCCCGGCTCCCGCTGAAGCGTGGTGACCGCATTCTCGCGAGCCGCGGCCTTGAACTCCTTCAAGCGCGCAGCGTCGACGTCCAGATCTTCCAGGCGCACAAAGGGGCCTTGCGGTTCCTGGGCCAGTGCGGAGGAGCCCAGGAGCACCGCCAGCACCCACGCGCCCACTCCCCCGAATAGCTTGGTCATGGCCTCGTCATCCTCAGGCCGAGCGCCGCTGCTCGGACGTCGTGTCGAGCGGGAGGGTGATGGTGAAGCAGGTGCCCTGCTCGGCGGAGCTCGTCACCGTGGCCTTGCCTCCGTGTGCCTCGGCCAGTCCCCGCACCAGGGGCAGCCCGAGTCCCCAGCCCTTCTCGGCGCTCTCCGTCGCGGACCTCGTGCGGTGGAAGGGCTCGAAGATGGTCTGCAGCTCGTCCGCGGCGATGGGGGCACCCTGGTTGCGCACCTGGAGCGACACCTGTCGCTCGGTCCTGTCCAACAGGACCTCAATCGGGGTGCCCGGCGCGCCGTACTTCGCCGCGTTGGAAGCCAGGTTCTCGACGATTCGGCGCAGCCCGAGCGGATCCCCCTTCATCTTGAACACGCCCTCCGCCTTCAGGACGAAGCGCTCCGGATAGAGCGCCGCGAGCTCGTCCAGGGTCTGCGCCGTGACGGCGTGGAAGTCGCACTCGCCCAGCTCCAGCGCCACCCGCTTGCCGGCCTGGATGCGGCTTGCGTCCAGCAGGTTCTGAATCATGCGCTCCGCGCGGTCCAGGCTCCCGCTGACCCGGGCCACTGACGTCTGGACCGTCGGAAGGTCCGCATGGCGCCTCCCCAACAACTGCACGCTCATCTTCGCCGCCGTCAGGGGCGTGCGCAGGTCATGCGTGAGCGCCGCGACGAACGTGTCCCGGAGGTTCTGCTCCGTCTTGAGCTTCTTGATCTGATTGCGGAGGTTGACCTCCGTCATGATGGACGCCGTCAGCTCGCGCATCACCGTGAGGTCCTGCTCGGTCCACTCGCGCACCTTGGGCTGGATGCAGCAGAACGTCCCCAGCACCTGCCCGTCCGGGTTGATCAACGGGAGCACGATGAGGGCGACGATGCCCCACGGCCCCGTCGAGGGATGGAACTTCAGGAACGGGTCCGCGGGCGCGTTCGAGGAGATGATGGGCTCGCCCTCGAGCGTGTAGCGGCACAGCGAAGCGTCAATCGGGAGCGTCCGGGTCTCCTTGAACGGAGAGGCCAGGCCGTAGTCCGCCTTGAAGAACTGCCGGTCCGCGTCCACCAGGGACATGATGGTCAACGGGACATCGAGGAGCTGCGCCGCCAGGCGGGCGAGGCGATCAAAAGCCTCCTCCGGCGGCGTGTCCATCAGCCCGGTCTCCCGGATGGCCTGCAGCCGGTTCGGGTCCCCAAGGCGGCGATTGCACCGTTGGGTCCGCGCCAGCGAGGCCTCATCCAAGTCGCCCAGAAATTTCATGGGACGACCTTAATGCGAGGCGCCGAGCCCAGGACGCCCTGAATCCCAAGGCACGCTCCGCCGTTTGTTGACCAGCCTACTTGAGACACGAGGGCTGGGACTCATGGTGGCTCGACTACTCCCCTGCCCTCACTGCGAGCGAAGGGAGAAACCCCAGTTCCTGGGATGCCCACGAGCGGGTCGGAGGAGCTGGCCTCCACGCATGCAAACGCTCTCTCGTCACGCCGCGCAGGCGCTGGTCCTGCTGTCACTCCTGGTGTCTCCGCCGACGCTCGCGGAGGAGCCCGTGGAGCCTGAAGCGGGCTTTCCCCGCTGGCTCGCGCTCTCCGCGCGCGGGGGCTACCTCATGCCGGGCGGGCGCACGGATGACTCCCCCGAGCCGTTCTACCTGTATGAAGTCTACAAGGGGCTCTTCGCCGCCATCATCGAGCCGACCGTCCGACTCGGCTCGCACCTCGAGGTGGGGCCCTGGGTTCAGCTGGCCCACGCGCAGATGAGGATCCGCTGCTCCGCCGACGGCGTGTGCTCGGGCAGCAACCTGCGCTTCGGACTTCAGGGCAACTACCACTGGAAGCCCGAGGGCCCCTTCAACCCCTGGGCGGGCGTGGCGCTCGGCTACGAAAAGGCCGCGTTCTCGCTGGGCGGTGCCGACGTGACGTACTCGGGGCCGGAGGCCACGCTCCAGGCGGGGTTCGACAGGCACTTCGGCGGGAACTTCTGGGCCGGGCTCTTCGTCAGCGCCACGGGCGGCCGGTACAGCACGCTGGACGTGGACCTGAGCACCGGCTCCGGAAGCGAGAGCCTCCGCGAGCGCACCCTCCATCTGTGGGTTGGCTTCGGCTTCCGCGTGCGGGTGGCCGCGCCCTTCCCGGCGGCCCAGCGCTGACGCGGAGGCGCCACCGCGCGGCTCAGCCCTTGTGTCTGCCTTTGGGCCGGGGACCCTGCACCGCGGGCTCGCTCGGCAGGTGCCGCAGGCCCATCCACCCCAGCGCCACCACGTGCTTCGCCACGTGCTCCAGCGAGAGGGGCCGGCCCTCCGCCGCCCACCACACCCCCACCTGCGTCACCATGCCGACGAGCGCGTTGGCGTACACCGGGGCGACGTTGGGGTTGAAGCCCGCGCGGCTGAACTCCGCCTGGAAGATGTCTCCCACCCGCTGCGCCAGGTCGTCGATGACGCGGGTGAGGCCACGCCGGGCGCTGGACGTGGGCGAGTCGCGCGTGAGCACGGCGAAGCCCGCCGGCTCCTCCTTCGCATAGGAGAGGAAGGCCAGCACCGCGCCCTCGAAGCGCTCGCGCGCGCTGCCCTGCGCGATGGCGTCCGACATGCGCTGCACCAGTCCGTCCATCTCCCGCTCGACGATGGCCGCGTAGAGGCCCTCCTTCGCCCCGAAGTGCTCGTAGACGATGGGCTTGGAGACCCCGGCCTGCGCCGCCACCTCTTCAATGGACGTCGCCTCGTAGCCCCGCGAGGCGAAGAGCTCGCGGCCCACCTCCAGCAATTGGGCGCGCCGCTGCGGCCCCGTCAGACGCTGCTTCTTGGTCACCTTGACCTCTAGGCTACTGGAGCGTAGGTTACCGAATCGTAAGTTACCGGCAAGTAGGCTACCCGCCGGTTTTCGGGAGACCTTCCGTGTACCTCATCCTCTGCGGCCTCGTCTTCGCCGGCGCCTACCTGCTCAACATCCTCGTCATCACGGTGGGTTACCATCGCGGGCTCGCTCACAAGGCCGTGCGGCTGCACCCGGCGCTGCGTCGCCTGCTCGTGGTGGGAGGCAACTGGTTCACCGGGCTGGACCCCAAGGCGTGGGTGGTGATGCACCGGCTGCACCACGAGCACTCCGACACCCCGTTGGACCCGCACTCCCCCATGAACGTGGGGCTCCTGGGCATCGCGGGCGAGCAGCTTCGCAACTACAAGCGCGTCATCGTGGGGCTGATGCGCGAGAAGCCCGAGTACACGAAGTACGCGAAGGACCTCGACTTCCCGCTCAACGCCCTCAACCGAAACAACCTCTGGTGGCTGCCGTATGCGCTGCACGCGGGCGTGGGGCTGGCGCTGGCGCTGAGCGTGGGCTGGGTCCTGGGCGCGGCGTACTTCCTGGGGATGATGAGCCACCCGGTGCAGGGCGGCCTGGTCAACGCGCTGGGGCACGCGGTGGGCGGGCGCAACTTCGACACCCGGGACAATTCGCGCAACAACCACCTGACGGCCTGGCTCATCATGGGCGAGGGCTTCCAGAACAACCACCACGCCTATCCGGGCTCGGCGTCCTTCTCGCACCACCGCTACGAGGTGGACCTGGGCTTCGTGGCCTGCCTCGCGCTGGAGCGGCTGGGGCTTGCGACCATCGACCGCGCCTATCTCATCCCCAGGCCCGAGCAGTTGGAGGCGACGCAGGCCCGGGCCTGATGACAGCGGTCATCACCCTCGATGACGGCAGACACCGGGGACAGGCCCCCGGCGGCGGAGCGGGCTGAGGCGCTTCAGAGGGGAAACGGCACACGGGGAGGACGGCGAGAGGCTGGCACACGCCGTGCTCTAGGGAAGGCACATCACGGACCGGACGACTTCCGGCCCTTCCCCCAATCTCGCCGTCGTCCCCCGGAGCACTCCCATGCGCGTCGCCAACCGCCCCGTGTCCACCCCTGCTTCGACCCCCGCTTCCTCCTCCAGCGCGGCGACCCCGGACACGAAGGGCAACGTCCTGGACAAGGTCCAGCCGGAGACGAAGTGGAACCAGCAGTGGGGCCAGGACATCTTCCTGGACCCCCGCAAGGGCGACAAGGCGGCCGACAGCGCGGCGCGGAAGGACGGGCGCCAGGTCACCCAGGGCAACACCGGCCCTGGCCAGGTGGCGGGCAACGAGAGCGGCAACTACGTCGGCTGGCAGAAGGACGTCGCGGAGTTCAAGACGGGCACGGGCTTCAACCAGGAGGGGACGGGCGCGCAGTTCGAGGCGAGCGCGGCCGAAATCCAGGGCGATGCGTCCTACCGCATCCTCCCGTGGGAGGTGGGCGCCCGGGCCGGCGGTGAGGCCAACCTGGTCAGCCTGCGCGGCGACGCCGGCTACGGCAAGGACCTGAAGGACATCCAGGGCCTGGATAAGATTGACGGCAAGGTCTACGGCGGCGTGCACGGAGAGGTGCTGGTGGGCGCCAACGCGGACGCCAAGGCCAAGGCCGACCTGAACCTCAAGGACGGCGACATGGGCCTGGAGGCGGGAGCCGGAGCCCTGGTCGGCGCCGAGGCGAGCGCCACGGCCCGCGGGGAGCTCGGCCCCGTGCAGGGCTCCGTGACGGGCAGCGCCATCGCCGGCGTGGGCGCGGCGATTGACGGCAAGGTGGCCTTCGAGGACGGCAAGCTGACCATCGGCGGCAAGGCCAAGGCGGCGCTGGGCGTGGGCCTCGGCATCGGCACCTCGTACACCATCGACTTCAACAAGCTGAAGAACACGGTCGACAACGTCACCGGCGGCAAGGCCAGCGAGGTCGTCAAGGAGGCCACGGACAAGGTCGCCGAGGGCGCCAAGGACGTGACGAACAAGGTCGCCGAGGGCGCCAAGGACGTGACGGAAAAGGTCGCCGAGGGCGCCAAGGACGTCGGCAAGAGCATCAAGGGCTTCTTCGGCTTCTGACCCGAAGCGCTCCTGACGAGCGAAGGGGCGAGCACCGTTGACGGCGCTCGCCCCTTCTTGCTCAAGGACTCCGAGCGACGCTAGTCCTTCGTGCAGACGACGTCGTCGACCTGGAGGTGGTCGCGGTCGGCTTCGCTGCGGCTCGGGTAGAAGAACAGGCGCCAGTCACGCACGTTGCCGGTGAAGCGGAAGAACACCGGCTGCCACGCGTCGCTGTCGATGACGAGGAAGTCCGTCTGCGGACTCCAGCCGCCGCTCGAATAGGTGCGATGCCGGAGGGTGCCGTGGCCTCGCACCCGGTACGAGCAGGACCAGTTGCCGCTGGGCACGTTGAACTTCTCCGTGGAGAAGCGCTCGGCGACCTGGATGGGGACGACGAACTGCATCGCCGCCGCGCCCCCATGTACCGCGTTCGTGTAGCGCACCAGGCGCGAGGCCTTGATTTCCGTGCCCGGGTCCGCGACGCCGTTGTCGAGGCCGTACCAGTAGTCAGGGATGAGATGGTTGCCCTGATAGGGAATGGAATAGACGTTCCAGGACTCGAAGCCACCGTTGCGGACGATGTTCGCGGGGTGGTCCGCGGCGACGCAGCGGCGAGTCGCCGGGTCGCAGGCGGGCAAGGCCCCCAGGCAGTCGAGGGTCGTGAAGCAGGCCCCTTCGGCCAGCTCGCACGCGCCCGTCGTGGGATTGCAGGTCGTCGCCGGGTTGCCGCACACGACGCCCGCGCACGGGTCGCCCGGGATGCACCGGTGCGTGCCGACATCGCAGACAGGTGTCTGCGGAGTGCTCGCGCAATCGGCGTGGCGGACGCAGCGCTCCTCGGCGACGACGCACGTGTGGGCGTCATCACAGGCCTCCCACTCGTCGCAGTCCCCGCCGATATCGCAGCGACCGGAGAGCGGCTCGCAGGTCGCGGTGGCGTTCTCGCAGCGCTGCCACGACTCGCAGCTGACCAGGTCACACGGCTCGGCGGCCCGCGCGCAGCGCACGTCGTCGATGATGACGTGGTCACCGCTCGTATTGCGCACGCTGAAGATGAGCTCGAACGTGTCGAAGACATCGGTGGGCAGGTTGAAGTTGTACGCCACCTGGGTCCACGCCGAGCCGCTGACCGAGGTGTAGGCCGAGTACGACGAGTAGTCGTCGTCGAAGAAGGCATTGCGCACGTCGCCCGTGCCCCGCGCCTGGTAGGTGCAGGAGTAGCGGCCGGCGGACAGCGACTTCGCCAGCGTCGTGAACCGCCGGTGCGTGGCCGAGGCGTTGGTCAGCCGGACCGCATTCACGCCCTCGAAGGCATTCGTCGTCACCTTCTGCACCGCGCCGGACTCGATGTTCGACTTGCTGCCGAACCACTGCTCCGGAAGCGCAGCGGGCCACTCCTCGAAGCCCCAGTTGTCGATGACGCTCAAGACGGGAGGCTCACCCGCGTCGGGAGTCTCGCTGCCCGCGTCAGGCGTCTCGCTGCCCGCGTCAGGCGTTCCTCCACCGGCATCGGGCGTCTCGGCGCCCGCGTCGGGCGTCTCGGCGCCCGCGTCGGGCGTCTCCTCGCCTGCATCCGGAGCCCCACCACCCGAGTCCGGCGTCTCCTCACCCGCGTCCGGCGTGCCGCCACCTGAGTCCGGCGTCTCCTCGCCCGCGTCCGGCGTGCCCTCCCCTGAATCCGGAGTCTCCTCACCCGCGTCCGTAATTCCGCCACCCGCGTCGGGCGTCTCCTCGCCCGCGTCCGGCGTGCCCTCCCCTGAATCCGGAGTCCCGCCACCCGCGTCCTGCGTCTGGCCTCCCGCATCCGGCCGGGCGCCTCCCGCATCGGGAAGCACCACTGGGTCCGAATCACCATCACCACAGGCGACCATCAAGACAACCAACGCAGTCAGACACCCTCGAAACAACGTCACAGCAAGCCTCCGGTTCCCAGCAATTTTCCTCTCGTACCACAATTTTCCGACAACCAGGGTGGCACGGGCGTCACGAGGGACGCGGCCGCGGCGGGTTCACGATTCGGAAGACTCCGCCGGGACCGGCGGTGCTGCTGGCCAGGGAGTGCCCCTGTCATGGGCAGACGCATTCCCAACCGAAATCAGATCAAGGACAATCCTGGCAGGCATTGGCGCTGGGCCATCCCACACAGACACGTCCGGAGAAGTCCATGACAAGGAACACGATGCGTTTCCTGGCGGGTTCGCTGCTGTCCCTTGCGCCGTTGAGCGCGCTCGCCGGACCGGTGGTCGATTTCAGGTTCCCCGACCTGCTCTCCCAGCGCGACGAATACGTCAGCATCCGTGAGGGGGCCGCCATCCAGCTTCCCTCGCGGCGGGGAGCCTCCGCGCAGGCCGTCGGACCGGCGTTGGAGAACCTGATGGTCGTCAACCAGACCGGCGTCAACATCTCCCTGGGAATCCAGATCCTGACGGGGAGCCTGAACGGCGTTTACAACCCCTACCCCGTGCCCACCGCCCACCAGGGCGGATTCCAGGTCAGCGCCCCCGCCCCCACTCCGACCGTGCCAGTCGTCCAGCAATACTACTGGACGGTCGATGCGATGAATCCGGCCGGCGCGAAGACGTGTGTCTGGAGGGTGGAGGTCATCGACTTCAGCGGTGTCTGCGGGGGGACGGTCTACTACGGCACCTACGGCGGCGCCCTCTGCTCCATCGACATGGACGAGTCCCGCATCGACCCGATCACCTGCGAGACGCGGATCGTCACGTTCTTCCATTGAACCGGGCGGCCCCCGACCCGGCGACGCAATCGTTCGATGACAGGGACGTAGTCCCCCCGCGAGCCGGCCCCCCTCCGGCTCCAGGAGACTTCCCCCGTGGACACCTTTCTGGGTGGATTGCGTCAGGCCCTGCGCTCGCTGCGCCGCAGCCCCGGCTTCACTCTCAGCTGCGTCCTGATGCTGGCGGCGGGCATCGGGGCGAGCACCGCGCTCTTCAGCGTGGTGGAGGGGGTGCTGCTGCGCCCCCTGCCCTATCCTCGTCCCGAGCGCCTCGTGCAGCTGTCGGAGCTGGCGGCCGACGGCCACGCGATGCGGTTCTCGGACCCCAACTTCGAGGACGTCCGGACGCAGAGTCGCACCGTCACGGCGCTGGCCCAGGTGTCGGGACCCGCGAGCGTCGCAGTCACCGGGACGGACGAGCCGACCTTCGCCACGCTGGTGCTCGCCTCGCGTGACTTCTTCCGCGCCTTCGCGACGCAGCCGGTGCAGGGCCGCCTGTTCGCCGAGGAGGAACAGCAGGCGGGAGGCCCTCCCGTGGTGGTCGCGAGCCACACCTTCTGGAAGCGACACCTGGGCGCCCGGCCCCTGCCCCTGTCGGACACCCTCACCTTCGAAGGACGCGCCTACACCGTGGTGGGTGTAATGCCCGAGTCCTTCGACTACCCGGTGGGCACGCAGCTGTGGATTCCTCGCGAGTTGGAGGCCCCCCTGCCCAGCCGGACCGCGCACAACTGGTCGGTGGTGGGACGGCTGGCGGACGGCGTCAACCCGCAGGCCGCGCGAGCGGAGCTCACGGCCATCGCCCGGGAGCTCAAGGCCCGGTACGGCCGGGACATCGGGATGCAGGACATCGCCATGGTGCCTTTGCATGAGAGCCTGGTGGGGCACACCCAGCGCACGCTGTACGTGCTGCTCGGCGCCGCGGCCGTCCTGCTGCTGGTGGCGGGAGCCAACGTCACCAACCTGCTGCTCGCCCGAGCCGCGACCCACAGGCGCGAGCTCGCCGTCCGCGTGGCCCTGGGCGCGGGACCCGGCGCCCTGGCGCGACGGTACCTCACCGAGTCACTGCTGCTGTCGCTGACGGGCGGCGCGCTGGGCACCCTGCTCGCCGACTGGAGCGTGCGCGCGCTGCTCGCGGTGGAACCCGGCAACCTGCCGCGCACGGGCGAGGTGTCCGTGAATGGCACGGCGCTCCTCTTCGCGCTCGGGCTCTCGCTGCTCCTCGCGCTGGGGCTCGGGCTGGTGACGGCGCTGCGCGCTGCGCGCCAGAGCCCCTGGGCCACGCTGGTGCAGGCAGGGCAGACGCAGGCGGGAGGAGGCGCCGCGGAGCGCACGCGCCGGGCCCTGGTCGTCGGACAGCTCGCGCTCGCGCTGGTGCTGCTGATGGGGGCGGCGCTGCTCGGACGCAGCCTGATGCGCCTGCTCTCACTGGACCCGGGCTACCGCACCGAGAACGTCGCGGTGCTCAGCCTCGTCCTGCCCCCGGCCGAGGATGAGGCGGGGTGGCAACACAACCTCCGGCTCCAGGAGAGCCTCCTCGCACGGCTGGGCGCGCTGCCCGGCGTGCGCGCGGTGGGCGCCACGAGCAGCTTCCCGCTCGAGGGAAGTCCCGCGGGGGACGGCACCTTCCTCGTGCTCAACCGTCCCGACGAGGTCAAGAACTTCGACGACTTCGGCCGGCTGGCCCACGAGCCCGAGCGCGCCGGCTCCGCCGAGTACCGCGTGGCCACCGAGGGCTACTTCCGCGCGCTCGACATTCCGCTCGTGAGCGGACGCCTCTTCGATGCAAGCGACACCTCCGAGACGCCCCACGTGGCCGTCATCAGCGAGTCGCTCGCGAAGGCCCGCTGGCCCCACGAGGACCCGCTGGGCAAGCTCATCCAGTTCGGCAACATGGACGGAGACCTGCGCCCCTTCACCATCGTCGGAGTGGTGGCGGACGTGCGCGAGCAGGGGCTGGATGCGGCGCCGAAGCCCATGTTCTATGGCTGCTCCCGGCAGCGGCCCCGGGCCTCCTCCCGCTTCCACGTCGCCATGTACGGTCCAGTGGACTCCAAGACGCTGGTCACCGAGGCGCGGCCGGTGCTTCGCGAGCTCGCCCCCGAGCTGCCCGCGCGCCTTCGCACGGTGGAGAGCCTGCTCTCGGCCTCACTCGCCCCCAGGCGCTTCAGCCTCCTCTTGCTGGGGGCCTTCGGCGCGGTGGCGCTGTTGCTCTCAGTCGCGGGGCTCGCGGCCGTCGTGTCCTATGCGGTGGCACAGCGCACCCAGGAGTTCGGCATCCGCTTCGCCCTGGGGGCGACGGCGGGGGACGTGCTGCGGTTGGTGCTCAGACAGGCCGCGCTGCTCGCGGGGCTCGGCGTGGCGCTCGGCGTGCTGGGCGCCGTGGGACTCAGCCGGGTGCTCGCGGGGTTCGTGTACGGCGTGAGCACCACGGACCCGCTCGTCTTCGCCTCGGTGGCGCTCCTCCTGCTCGGCGTGGCGCTGCTCGCCAGTTGGCTGCCGGCCCGACGCGCCTCGCGGGTGGACCCGATGACTGCGCTGCGCTCGGACGGCTGAGCCCGCGTCCATGTGCATTGCCTGACGACAAACGCCCGGGCCCTCGTTCAGGACCCCGGGCGTCACTTCAACCGCGCTCCGACAGGCTCAATAGCAGAGGTAGTTGTTGCCCCAGCCGTGGGCGGCGTCCGCGGGCTCGTTCCACGCGACGCAGGTCCTCCCGGAGATGGGGCCCGTGGTGGACCACTGGAAGTTGATGAGACTGAGGTTGGGCACGCAGACGTAGTTGTCATTCCAGGTGTTGGGGTCGCTGGGCTCGTTCACGGACGTGCACCGCATGCCGGCGATGGGCCCCCCGAAGCTGAACTGCACGCCTTCGTTCGTCTCGGAGCACAGGTAGTTGTCGCGCCAGGCGGCGGAGTCGGAAGGCTCGTCGACCGAGATGCACGTGGTGCCAGCAATCTTCCCCGAGGGGGAGAACGCGAACCGCTGCGTGTAGCACAGGTAGTTGTTGTTCCAGGAGTCGGGGTCCGCGGGCTCATTCCACTGCGCGCACCGCATCAAGGGCACCGGGAGCAACGAGGACCAGACGAAGTTCAGGGGGCTGTGGTTGGGCACGCACAGGTAGTTGTCATTCCAGCCGTTGGCATCGAAGAGCTCGTTGATGAGCGTGCAGCGCTGCCCTGAAATGGCGCCCGCATAGGACCAGCTCACCCCCTCCAGACCCGCCGTGCAGAGGTAGTTGTCATTCCAGCCGTGCGGGTCACCCGGCTCGTTGACCAGGGTGCATGCGGGGAACGTGTAGGCCTGGTATTGGAACTCCACGGGCGTCACGCCATAGACCTGGCGCAGACCCTGGATGTCCAGGGCGCTCAAGGTCGGCCGGCCCCACAAGGCGCAGTAGTTCATGGTCGAGTTGGGGTCGTACCCGGTGATGATCTGCCCATTCGGCTGCTGGACGATGGTGTTGCCGCAGTAGCCCGGCGTGTTGGGAAGATTGGCCGGATGGTCCTGCTCATGCCAGAAGCCCAGGGCGTGGCCGAACTCGTGCAAAGCCACGCCGCGAATGCAGTATTCGCGGTCATCGCCTGGATACGTCGCGTCATCCACGCCGTCGTTGCAGACGTGGCTCCAGGTCGCGAAGTTGAAGTTGAGCCACATGCTGGGGTTGTTGTTCGAACGGCCGACGTAGGAGCGCGGGCCGCTCTCATCCACCTGGATGCGGATGGCCTGGGCGGGAGTACTGCCATCACAGGTGCCCCAGCCCGTGAAACGCACACTGCTGTTCGTGTCCCACTGGGCCTCGACGGTCTGCCGCACCCACGTCTTCTCCGAGTTCGAGCCCGCAGTGGTCCAACAAACGGGTACATCGGTGAAGCCCGCGGCGCTCGTGGGCCAGTAGGCCGCTGGATTTCCGTAAAGCGCCTCCTGCTGTGAGCCCACGGCCACGACCTCCAGGTCCGGGATGGACCTGGCCGCGGGCTCGCAAGCCATGAGGAAAAGGGAGAGCAACCCAAGGACTTGGGTCAGCCCAATGACACGCCTGTCGTTTTTCATGAATCCCCCCTGCGATTGACTTCTTCACTGCGAGCCAATCTCTAACACAAACAAGACACCGACCCAAGCAGGGGACCCATCATCGCCCGGAGACGGAAATATCGAATGGCAACAACATGCCGCGCCACACCAAAGACACTCAGCATTTCCAGGATTCAGACCTCTGTCTGGCCTCAAGACGCGGTGCGCTCGAAATGACGATGAAGCGGCTTTACCGTGAATCGCTGTCAACACCGGGGCTCCGCGCTGCGGGCCAACCACCCGCGCCAGCGCTTCGGGCTTGACCATTATTACCTACGGGTAATAACAAGTCCCCATGAACGCGGATGAAGGGCTGGTGGCCCTGGGGTTCACCGAAGTCGAGGCGCGGGTGTATTGCGAGCTGCTCAAGGGGGCGCCGGCCACCGGGTATCGGCTCGCACAGGCGCTGGGGAAGGCGCCTCCGAGCATCTACCAGGCGCTCGCCTCCCTGGAGCACAAGGGGGCGGTGCTCGTCGAGGAGGGCGAGCCGCGCTCCTTCCGGCCCGTGCCGCCGGACGAGGTGGTGGCCGCGCTCCAGCGGAGCTTCGAGACGCGCAGCCGCGAGGCCGTGAGCGCGCTGCGTCAGCTCCACGCCCCGGCGCAGGACGACCGCATCTACCACCTCAAGAGCACCGCGCAGGTGATGGAGCGCGCCCGGGTGATGATTGCCAGCGCCACCGAGCGGCTGCTCTTCGACCTCTTCCCTCCGCCCTTCGCGGCCCTCGCCTCCTCGCTCACCGAAGCGAGCACCCGGGGCGTGGCCATCGCGGGGCTCGTCTACGACAAGACGCCCAAGGTGCCCTTCGACTGCGTGCGCTCGTCCGACGCGGACTTCGTGCGGGAGCGCTGGCCCGGCGCGCAGCTCACGCTCGTGGTCGATGCCCGCGAATTCCTGGTGGCGCTGCTCACCCCGGACGGCACCGGCGTCAAGCAGGCCATCTGGAGCGACAGCACCTATCTCTCCTGCCTGCAGCACAGCGGACTGTCCGCGGAGGTCCGGCTGAGCGCGCCACCGTCCATGCGCGCGCGGTTGTCGCGGGCCTTCTCCCTCATCGGCTCGAGCCCTCCCGGCCTGCGCCAGCTCGTCGGACAGCCCCCTCCTCCTTCCAAGCGCGGAGCCCTTCCATGAGATTCCTCCTCCCTGTCCTGCTCGCCCTCATCCTCCTGCCCGTCCCCGCCGCGGCCAAAGCGGACGCCCTGGAGTCGCTCCTCGCCCGGCACCTCGCCTGGCGGGGCGGAGACGCCTTCACGCGATTGGAGAGTCTCCACGTCCGGGGGAAGACCTCTACGGGCGGCCTCCAGGGCTCAATGGAGTTGTGGAGCCATCGGGATGGACGGGTCCGCCGGGATGCTGACTACGGCGTGGTGCGTGAATCGATGGCCATCACCTCCGAGGGCGGCTGGAAGCTGAACGCCAGCGGCCAGGTCGAGGACGCCTCGCCCACCGACGCGCGCGATGCACGGCACCGGGTGGCGCTCGACTTCGGAACGGCGCTGCGCGGGAGTGCCGGCGCGAAGCTCGTCCCGCAACCCGACGCGCAGCGAGATGGCCGCACCTGGAAGGTGGTGCGCGTCACCTTTGGCGACGAGGACCTCTATGACGTGTTCCTCGATGAGGCCAGCGGAGCCCTCCACGGCTTTCGCATTCGCGAGGACAACGTCACCCGCTTCGTGCGGCTGGGAGACTGGCGTCAGGTGCAGGGCGTGCGCATGCCCTTCCTGGAGGAGGAGCTCACCGACAACCCGGACTCCGACGCGCGGACGGTGGTGGAGACGCTGGAGCTGAACGTGCCCCTGGCTCCCGCCGTCCTCGAGCGGCCCGAGGACGTCCGCAAGGCGACCTTCGCGAAGGGCCGCCACGACACCGGCTTCATCCCGTTCGAGTTCTTCAACGAGAACCGCGTCTACATTCCGGCGAAGGTGAATGGCCAGGCGACGCAGGTGCTGCTGGACAGTGGTGCCGCGATGACGGTGGTCGACACGGCGTATGCACGCGAGCTGGGGCTGAAGACGCAGGGACAAGTCGCGGCGGTCGGCAGCGGCGGACAGGCGCAGGCCCAGTTCGCCAGCGGCGTGGACATCACCCTGGGCGAGCTGCGACTGACCGGGCTGACGGTCGCCGTCATCGACCTGGCCGAGGTCGCACGGCAGATAGGCCATCCGCTGCCCGTCATCCTGGGCAAGGAGGCCTTCAACCAGCTCGTCGTGGACGTGGACTTCCCCCAGCGGCGCATCGCCTTCCATGAGCCCTCCCACTTCAAGGCGCCCCCGCGCGCGGTGCGCGTCCCGCTCGTTGAAACCGCGGGCGGACAGCGCGCGGTCCAGGTCTCCATCGAGGGTCGACCCGCGGTCCCCATGCTGTTCGACGTGGGCAATGGCGGGGCGCTCTCGCTCTTCCCCGCGTACTGGCAGCAGGCGGGATTGCTCAAGGGCCGACGCGGGTCCAAGACGCTGTCAGGCGCCGTGGGCGGGCTGCGGGAGCGCGATGTGGCGACGCTCAAGTCCATCCAGCTCGCGGGCGTCACCCTGCGCGACGTGCCCACGGTGTTCGACGACGCGGGCAACAGCATCTCCACCTCGGACCGGCTCTCCGGCAACCTGGGGCTCGCCGTCCTCGGGCGCTTCCGGATGATCACTGACTATGCGACGGACACGCTGATGCTCGTCCCCGACGCCCGCGCGCTGCGGCAGCCGTTCCGCAAGGACCGGTCCGGACTGATTGCCCTCCCCACCGAGGGACGCCTCGTGGTGAAGCTGGTGGCCCCTGGGAGCCCCGCCGCCACCATGGGCTGGAAGGTGGATGAGGAAGTCATCGCCATCGACGGACAGCCCATCGGCCCCGACTACGCGAGCACGGAGCTGGCGCACTGGAGATATCGCCCCGCCGGGCAGACGGTGGTGCTCACGCTGAAGGATGGAAGCAAGCGCCGGCTCACCCTGCGCGACTACTACTAGGGCTCGCCGCCAGCCGCCGTCGCCCGAGCCACCCAGGCGACGACGGCTTCCTCCAGGGCGCGTCGCTACTCGAAGAGGGAGAGCTGGCCCAGCGAGCGCAGCTGGCCCGTCGTCTCCCTCGGGGTGGCGCGCACGCGGACCCGCGACACGGAAGTCGTGCCCGTGAGGTCCACCTCCATGAAGGGCCGCACACCGGCACCGGCGAGCAGATTGGCCAGGGGCAGCCACTGGGTGCCGTCGGCGCTCCCCTCCAGCACCAGCTCCGTCATGGCGCCCGACACCTCGAAGTTGCGCAGCACGGCCTTGCGAAGCACCGCGGACCGCGAGAGCTGCACGGAGACCTCCTGCACTCCCGATTGGAAGAGCACGAGCCCATCCAGGTCGCCGTTGGTGAGGCGGCAGGGCGTGTCGGAGCTCACGTAGGTGCACGCCGCGCCACGGCTCACCGGGATGAGGGCGCGCCGGGGCATGGCGACATCATCACTGGAGTAGGAGAGGCCGACCGTCACGTCCCCCACCTTCGCCTGGCGGTCCACGCCGATGAAGGCCTTGAGCCCCTGCGCGTCCTCGAGGACGTAGTCACTCAGCCGCACGGGCGAGGACGTCTGGGTCACCTTCCAGGCCACCTCGATGCTCGAAGGGCCGACGGACAGCACGTGCTCATCGCTCCCGGCGCCGTGGGTGGCGGACAGGGGCTTGAAGCCCACGCTCACGCCTTGCGCCTCCTCGGTGGCCGTCAGCGCGCCCCTCCACTCCTGGAAGGTCGGCAGCTCCACCTTCGACTCCTGGATGAGGAAGTAGGCGGAGAGGCTCCTTCCCTCGGCCCGGTCGGGCGAGCGGGCGACGAAGCAGCGCGCGATGCTCCCCATGCGGGTGTCGGCCCCCAGCAACTCCAGCTCGAAGGTGCCATCAGCCCGGGTCTTCACCGACTTCCAGCTCGACGTGAAGGCCGCGAACGCACAGGCGGAGTTCTCGCTGCGGTAGAGCTTCAACAGCTCTTCCGGGAGCGGCGCGCCCGACTCGTCAATGAATCTGCCGCTCAGGACGATGTCCTGCCCGCTCTCCACCTTGCTTCCGGTACAGCCGCCCGCCATCGCCAGTACACCCACAGCCAACGTGCGCATCCATCGCATGGGAACCTCCCCCTTCAGTGAGCCGGGCCCCCAGTGCAATATCGGTGCAGCGCGCCGCTCCCTCTGAAACCCGAAACCCGGGCTCGGCTGATTCTGACGGGCTCGTCATGGCGAATCCCCTACGCGGGTGCCACCGCCGCTTCGCGGTGCCAGCCCCGCGCCGCCGCGTCGCCCGTGGACGGGGAACCCGCCTATCCTCGGTCACCGCCACCCCAGTCCCTGGTGGCCCACATGATGACGACAGACCTCAGCGAAGTCTTCCGGAGCTACCTCACCGCCAGCCTTGGTCCAGACCTGCAGGGGAATGAGCGGGCGGCCGTCGCCGAGTACGGCGTGGCGGCGACCCTCGCGAAGAACGGCGTGATTCAGTTGACGCTGACCTTCCTGCGCGGACGTCCGTACTGCTGCGATGGCTGGCCCTGCCACCTCTGGCTCTTCACCGGGGAGCACTGGACCGAGCTGCGGCGGGAGGCCTCGTCACGGCAGGTGGAGCTCCCGCCGCTTTTGAGCCTCTACATCACGGTCGTCCTGGAGGAGGGCTCGCTCTTCTACGACCTCTCACAGCCCGAAGAAGAGAAGCTTGCCCGTCGCAGGTTCAAGGCCACGGACGCGCCTCGCGAGTACAAAGACGAGGCCTTTGAAGGGGACGCCCCGGAGCCGACGGCGCCGCCCTGAGTCAAGCCCGGGGCCTACCCCCGATGGGGGAGGGACAGACGTCACGCGCGCGCCTATTGAATGGCGGACCCCGTGGGGCACCGCCAGGGTGCCCGCCGCGCAGGAAGGACGCTCTCGTCGATGAACTTCAGCTCACGTGACTGGTTGCTCAGGGACAGGGTCATCGAGGCGCTCAACAGCTCCTTGTCCCTCCCCAAGGTCCTCGAGGCCGCTCGCGGCCCCCTCCTCGAGTTCACCCCCGCCGACTACATGGGCCTGTGCCTCATCTCGCTCGGCACCACCGTCGACTTCCAATGGCTCGTCCCCGGCCACCGCCTCGCCCTCCTGGATGAGTACCCCAAATGGGTCGACCATGACTTCGTGCGCCCCCCCATCTTCGCCCGGCCCCATGAGGTGCTCCGGGATTCGGACATGCTCACCCGCAAGGAGCTGGAGCACAGCGCGCTGTACCAGCGCAGCCGGGAGCTGGACTTGAGCCTGGAGCACGTCATGGCCGTCCTGCTCCCCGCGAACGCCAACCTGCTCGGGGCCTTCACCCTCTACCGGGACCGCCGGCTCGCCTTCTCGGAGGAGGACGCCGCCCGCTTGAAGAGCCTCACGCGCCACCTGCTGAACGCGATACGCAACTGCCGCGACATGCAGGTGGTCTCCTCCGGCGCGAACCTGCTGGAGGTGCTCTACAACAGCCCCGACTCCGCCTACCTCATCGCGGCGCCGCCCACGCGGGAGGTGCTGCGCTCGCCGCGCGCCGCGGTGATGCTGGAGCGGTGGTACTCCCGCTCCGAGCTGCACTCCTCGGGAATCCCCTCCGTCCTCATGGAGCGACTGACGGCGCTGACCCGCATGGACGCGGATGCGCGACTCCAGAACGACGTCTGGGTCTCCCTCCACAACGACGGCTACCGGGTCGTCCGCTTCGTCGAGCTGCCTGAAGCCGAGGGGCCTCGCCAGTGGGCCCTCGTCCTGACCGAGATTCCCCTGTCCATTCCCCTCCCCGAGGCGATGAAGAAGGAGCTCACCCGCCGCGAGGTCCAAATCGCCATGAGCCTGCTCAGGAACTGGTCCAACGAGCAGATCTCCAGCGAGTTCGGCATCTCGGTGCAGACCGTCAAGACGCACGTGAGGTCCATCTTCGAGAAGCTCGGCGTCGACAGTCGCGCGGACTTCATCTACCAGGCCGCGCACCTCAACAAGCCTGTCTGACCCGAGCGCACGCGCTTGTCCCACGGCAGCGAAGCGCGGCCTAGAACCGTGGCAGCTCGAGCAGGTTGTCCGTCAAGATGCCGTTGGCCTTGGTCCGCAGGTGAGGCCGCGCGGCGTCCACCACGGCGACCTTCACGTCCGTGGACCAGACGCGCACCCGGGCATCGCCTCCATCCTGGACCCACCGGACCAACTCCGCGTGGCTGCTCTCGCCCGTCTCGGACGCTTCCTTCCAGCGAAGGCGTGAAATGTGCTCGTGAAGCGCACCGCCCTCAAGTTGGATTTCGGTGATGTATCGCATGAAGAGGCCTCCCAGTCCGAATGCCACGATTGGAATGGGAGGATTGCCTCACACGGACAACCCTGTCTCTACCACCCGGGAGGTATAACGGCCGGCGCCACGCCCCGAGTCAATCACTCGCAACGACAAGACACCACCAGGGGCCTCATGCAAGGCCCCTGGCGGCGCGAGCTTCGAATTACTGGATGTTGGTGACGATCTGCGCGTAGCACGTGGTCGGGTCGATGAAGGAATTGACCGCGTCGAGCGTGCAGACCGCGCCGCCGTAGGTGCCGAAGAACACCTGCGCCGCGCAGCTACCAGCGACGTCGGTGACCTCCACCCGCCAGACACACGTCTTCGCGGCCGCCGGATTCGCCGCGTTGGCCGTCCAGTAGTACTGCTGTACGACCGGGGCCGCCACGGTGGGCGCGGGAGCAGCGACCTGGAACCCACACAGGCTGCCCAGGGCCGGGGGGCAGGGATAGGGATTGTAGACGCCGTTCAGGCCGCCCGTGAGAACCTGGATGCCCAGGCTGAGGCTGAGGCCGCTGTTGTTGAAGACGAGCAGGTCCTCGTTCGCCGCGGCGACGGAGTTGCCACCGGAACCTTCGCGCACGGGAACCTGGATTGCCTCGGCGCGGAGGCTGACGTACTCGGTACGCTCGGAGAGGAGGTCAGGGAACCCGTGCTCCACCTGTCCGGCGAGGGCGATGGACGGGATGAGAGACAGCAGCGAGCCAGCCAGGAAGCGCTTCACGTTCCTCGTCATGGACTTCTCCTGTGTTGTTTGTGCGGGGTGGCCGAAGCCAATGCTTTACTAACACTGCTCTTGATTCAATTACAAATCAAAGCAGGCAACTCCAGTATACATGGAGCTTTGTGCTCCGACCGTGTCACCCCAATGACAGGGAATGTCAGACTAAGGGGTTCCCACGGGGCCGCAAAGACATACGTCTCGACAGTCAAAGATACAGGGGTTGGCCATACCGGAATCCCCGAGGTCGAAGTCACCCCTGGCGGAGAAGAACAGCAGGCTCAAGAAGCTGCTGGCCGGGCGGAATCGTGGACCCCGAATCCCGGCGGGAAAGCCCCGCGAGAAATATCGAGCATCACCGCCCGGAGGCCCACGCACGGGTTCGGCTCACTCCAGGAGCGCCAGGGGGAGAGACTCGCGAGTGGCGAGTCCCTCGACCACGCTGGCGCTCGAACTCGCGCTACTTCTTCGCGCCGCGTCCCTTCACCAGCTTCTTGCCCAGGGTGAAGAGCAGCACCGTCACGGCACCAGCGCCCAGCCCCACCACGGCGTTGAGCAACATGGGGGCAAGCCCGCCCAGGATGCTTCCCACGCCCGGCACGCCCGCGGCCCACCGGGTGAGGGACTCCTCCGCGTGGTGCAGGCTGGAGACGCCGTGCACGAGGATGCCGCCGCCCACCAGGAACATGGCCGCCGTCCCCGCCACGGAGAGGAACTTCATCAGCCACGGCGCGGCGCGGAGGATGCCGGCGCCCAGGCTCTTCTGGAAGGCTCCGGGCTGGCGGCTGAGGTACAGCCCCGCGTCGTCCAGCTTCACGATGCCCGCCACGAGCCCGTACACGCCCACCGTCATGATGAGGGCGATTCCCACCAGGACCGAGACGCGGGTGGCGAAGCTCACCGTCGCCACGGTGCCCAGGGTAATCGCGATGATTTCCGCGGAGAGGATGAAGTCGGTGCGCACCGCGCCCTTGATTTTGTCCTTCTCCAGCGCCACCAGGTCCACGTTCGGGTTGGACACCGCCTCGCGCAGCTCCTCGCGGTGCGCGCTGTCCTCCTCCTCGCTGTGCAGGAACTTGTGGGCGAGCTTCTCGAAGCCCTCGAAGCAGAGGAAGGCGCCGCCCACCATCAGCAGCGGCGTCACCAGCCAGGGCGCCAGCGCGCTGATGGCCAGCGCCGCTGGCACCAGGATGGCTTTGTTGACCAGTGAGCCCTTCGCCACCGCCCACACCACCGGCAGTTCGCGGTCCGCGTTGACGCCCGTCACCTGCTGCGCGTTGAGCGCCAGGTCGTCTCCGAGCACGCCCGCCGTCTTCTTCGCCGCCACCTTCGTCAGGATGGAGACGTCATCCAGGATGGTCGCGATGTCGTCGAGGAGCGCAATCAGGCTGCTGCCTGCCATGGAGGTCTTTCCGGAGGGAGGGGTGGGACATCGTCGCCTTGCGACCCGCCCGAATTAGCACAGGGGCAGGGCCGGGGCACGGCTTCGCTGCGCACCGGTCCCCCTCCGAGGTATCCAGCGCCAGGAGAACAGGGAAGCCCCTCCTCGCCGGGGGGCCCCACCACGTCCTCCCGGGGCGGCCAGCCCCACCCCCTCGCGGGTCTTCCGTGCCGCTCAGAAGGCGGACGCGCCCGCGGTGGCGACGGCATGGTCCTGGTCGCCGGAGCCGCCGCTGACGCCGACGGCGCCCACGACCTTGCCGTTCTTCTTCAGCGGGACACCGCCCGCGAAGATCATCACCTGCCCGTGGTTGGACGCGTGGATGCCGTAGAACGGACCTCCCGGCTGGGAGGCCTTCGCCAGGTCCTGCGTGGAGATGTCGAAGGCGCGCGACGTGAAGGCCTTCTTGATGGAGATGTCGATGCTGCCCAGCCACGCCCCGTCCATGCGCACGTGGGCGACCAGGTTGCCGCCTTCGTCCGCGACGGCGATGTTCATGGGCTGGCCCAGCTCCTGGGCCTTCTTCTCTGCCGCGGCGATGATGCGACGTGCGTCTTCCAGACGGACCATGGACACCTCCTGCGTGGGGTTGCAGGCGCGCAGGACGCCGCTGTCCCCAATGGAAGACAAGGGCGCGCATGGGCGAGTGTCCTGGACGCAATGAGGACGGCGGGAGGTTGTTCCGCCAGGTGACGGTTGTCCCGGCAAAGGTCCTCGAAAGGCCCTGGCCCATCGCAGGCCGCGGCCATCAACTCCGCCGCGCGTTGTAGTCCACGGCCTACAGGCCAGGGTGGGCATACCTCGCCCTTTCGCGCCTTTGCGCGCAGGCCCGGACCTTGCTCCTGGGGACGTCAAGAGTTCCCCACCCCCTGGAGCCCCTTCATGAGCGTCGGACCCGCGAGCAGTCGAGGCAACGTCAGTGAGCAGGATGCGGCGGCACGTCGCGCCGCCGAGGAGGCCCGGCGCGCGGCGGAGGCGGCGCGCAGGGCGGCGGAGGCCGCTCGCAAGGCGGCGGAGGCACAGCAGGCCGCGGAGGCCGCGCTCAAGTCCGGGACGGCCTTCGAGGGCACGCCGTCAAGACAGGCGGAATTCGACAAGCGCCTGGGCACCGAGGCCCCGGCCACGTCGCTCCTCACGGAGGACGCGAAGGACGGACAGGTGAACTGCCTGGACGTCGCCGCCGACTGGGCGAACAAGGCCACGCCGGAGCTGCGCGGGCGCTCGGAGATGGTCTTCCTCAAGGACACGCGCGCCGGCGCGGAGGGCGAGTCCGGACACGTCGTCGTCCGCCAGGGCGAGTCGGTCTTCGACCCGACGACGAAGAAGTCCTACGAGTCGCTGGAGGCCTTCAAGAAGGCGCAGCCGCACTACGAGGAAGCAGGGAGCCTCTCCGCCAACCACGTGAAGAACATCCTCGCCGCGCCCCCGGGCTCCCCCGAGCGGGCCGCCGCGCTGGAGCGGGCGAAGGTCCCCCCGGGATTGCAGAAGATGATGGTGGCGGACTCGGAGAAGCCGGCCACTCCGACGGAGCAGGCCACCCAGGACTACGAGCAGGGCATCAAGGGCCTCTCCAGTCAGGCCGAGCGCAGCAGCCCGTTCACCGAGTTGGTGTCGCGGCATCGGCACGACCCCGAGTACCTCGCGCAGTTGGTCAAGTGCGCCAAGGAGGACGGCACCCTCGCTGAGATTGTCGACCCACGCCTCTCCAAGGGAGACAGCCCCCTGGACCGCAGCCTCTTCGACAAGGATGACAAGGGCCAGTACCCCACCAACCCTGGAGCGGGCGAATGCCGCAACGATGTCTTGATTGCCCTTGATGCCGCGAAGGCCAAGGGCACCCTCACGGACCAGGAGATTGGCGGCCTCGCCCAGAAGAGCGCGGCCTGGGGCAGCATCGTCCAGGAGATGCAGCCCGGCTGGTCCGGCCCCCGGGTCGCCGGGACGGAAATCCGCAGCGCCCAGGGCCGGTTCGACCAGGCGCGCGAAAAGGCCAAGGAGAAGAGCCAGGAACTGCAGAAGCTTGTCGCGGGCTTCGGCCCGGCGCTCACGACGGCCCAGCAGCAGAAGCTCATCACGAAGTTCAAGAACGAGCCCGAGAGCAAGGCCATCTTCGCGGCCGAGGCCCAGGCGGCCAAGGACCTGGCCGCCACCGTCGAGAAGCACAAGGAAGGCATCCTCAAGAGCGCCGCCACCAACCCCAGTGGCGCCAAGGACCTCTACACGTCGCTCCAGACCCTCGCCAACTCGGGCGCCGCCAAGACGGCCCTGGACCTGGTCATAGACATCAAGAACACACCGGCCCTCAAGGAGGCCTTCGCCGGGTTCAAGGACTTCGACAAGGACATCACCGAGCCGGCCATCTCCGGTGGCCTCTCGCAATACATCGCGGAGAAGCCCGACGACCCGAAGGGCGCCATCGCGGATTTCCAGAAGAAGATGGACGGGCTCGAGTCCTCCGCGGATGACAACGTCAAGCCGCTCTTCGACATCCAGGGGGGCGTGTCGAAGTTCATGCAGGGGTTCGAAGACCAGAAGCTTCCCAGTAGCGAGCGTGCGACCCTCCTGAAGAACCTGGCCAAGGAGTTCGAGGGCCAGAATCCCCTGGGCAGGGGCCTGCTGAAGGCCGCGCTCATCGCCTGGAGCGTGGAGAACGGCGCCGGGGACAAGTCCAGCACGTCGGAAGCCATCAAGGAGTTCTCCAAGGCCACCCAGGGCGGTGCCGAGCTCTTCGCGGGAGCCACCCAGAGCCTCGTCGATGCCGGGAAGCTGACGCAGTACACGAGCGCCGCGAAGCACGCGGACTTCGTGGCCAGGGTCACGCCGGGGCTCGGCCTCCTCGCGAACTCGGCCTCCGCCTGGGTCAACGCCAGCGAGCTCGCATCCGGGGACGGCAACGTGGGCAATGTCATCGCGCTCTGCGGAGACGTCATCGGCATCGTCGGAAGCGGGCTGGAGGCCTTCCCCGTGACCGCGCCCGCCGGCGCCCTCGTGGGTGGACTGGGGGCCGTCATCAACGCGGGCGGTGAAATCCTCGCGAGCCACATCTCGGGAGAGAAGGACGACAAGGAGGCCGCTCGCAAGGAGAAGGAGTTCAACAACAAGCGGGCCGAGTACCTCCACGCGGCGGTGAACGACCCCAAGCTGGAGGAGATCCTCCTCAACATCGATGGCCGTGTCGCCCAGAAGCTCACCCAGGACCTGAAGATGGACCCCAAGGATGTCCAGCGACTCACCAAGAAGATTCCAGGCATCCTGAATGGAGACGACAGAGCGCTGGAGCAGCTCGATGGACTGAAGCAGGTCGCGGACCGGCTCAAGCTGGACTCCCAACAGCTCGTCCAGTTCGTCGAGGGCATCACCCAGGGGACGGAGAAGCCGGAGCTGGCCCTGGAGACCGTCCTCCAGCACTTCGTGTCGGGAAGCTCGGACCCGGTGAGCGAGGTGAAGAACAAGGACGAGCTCGTCGCCGCGCTGAAGAAGGCCTACAAGACCTTCAACCCCAAGGGCGAAACCGACTGGGGACAGGTGGACTTCCCGACCTTCGACCGGGCCTACAAGAACGCCATCCGGGCCGCCGAGCGCCTCTGATTCACGCCTTGGATGGGTGAGTCGACTCGCCTCCCTTCGCGGAAATCTCCGGATATGCTGCGCATGTGGCGGAGCTTCCAGAGCACCCAGAGATGCTCGGCCGATACCGGCTGGGCTCGCGTCTTGCGCGCGGTGGGATGGCGGAGCTGTTCCTGGCGGTGCTCCCCGGGCCTGACGGCTTCGAGAAGCCCGTGGTCATCAAACGCATGCTGCCGGGGCTCGCCGCCCAGGAGACCTACCGACAGATGTTCGCCGAGGAAGCCCGCCTCATGGCCACCTTCGGGCATGGGCATGTCGTCTCCGCGCTGGACTACGGCGTGGAGCACGGCAGCCCCTACCTGGTGCTGGAATACGTGGATGGTGTCGACCTGGGCCGTGTCCTCGCCACGAAGCGAGCGTTGCCTCCACCGCTGGTGCGCTACGTGGGGCTGAGCCTGCTGCACGCGCTGGAGCATGTGCATGGCCTGCGCGACTCCCGGGGCGAGCTGCTCGGCATCGTCCACCGGGACATCAGCCCGGCCAACGTGTTGCTGGGCCGCACCGGGGACGTGAAGCTGGCGGACTTCGGAATCGCCAAGGGCCTGCGGACGCGCTCGCACACCGCGCCAGGCAGCACGCGCGGCAGGCTCCGGTACATGTCCCCCGAGCAGGTCCAGGGCGGACCGCTCGACGGCCGCGCGGACCTCTTCTCGCTCGCGGTGCTCCTCCATGAGGCGGTGGTGGGCCAGGGGCCATTCTCCGCCACCAATGACGCGCAGCTCCTGCTCGCCGTGCGGGATGCGCGGCTCGCGCCCACGGACGACCTGCGGCGCGCGGCCGGCCCCGCCCTCGCGGACGTGCTGCTCCGAGCCCTGCGGCGACACCCCGCCGAGCGCTACACCTCCGCGAGAGAGATGGCGCGAGCGCTGGCGGCCGTGGACAGCCTGGGAGAGAGCGAGCAGCCCTGGCGAGTGGCGGAGGTGGTGGCGGAGACGCTCGCCTCGGAAGCCACGGCACCTGGCGCCTCACGTGAGCCCGGTAACCGAGGTCCGTTCTCGGCCGTACTGCTCGCGCTGCGCGAGGAGGAGTCATGAAGCGGCGGGCCCCTTGGCATCGGGCAGGCGTTGCGCAGTGACAAGGAAATGAACACAGACATGTCAGGGCATACCGAGGTCATCGCCTCCCAGGACATAACGGGTGGGCTGTCCGTCCGGCGGGTGAGGCTCCAGGTCTCCGGGGGCCCGGACGCGGGCGCGGAGGTGGCCTCCTCCGCCGAGACGCTCACCATCGGCAGCGCGCCGGGAAACAACCTGGTGCTGACCGACCCCACCGTGTCCCGCTTCCATGCGGAGCTGGTGAGGGAGCGCGGCGGCTACCGGCTGAGGGATTTGGAGAGCACCAACGGCACGCGGGTGGACCACGTCCGGACGATGGACGCCTTCGTGGTGGATGGCTCCACGCTGGCCTTCGGCAACACCTCCGTGCGCTTCACCTGGGTGGCCGAGCAGGACGTGGTGCCGCTCCACCCCGAGCCACGCTTTGGACGACTGGTGGGAGAGGGCCCGGCGATGCGGGCGTTGTTCGCGCGACTCGCCCGGCTGGCCGTCACGGATGCCACCGTGCTCATCGAGGGCGAGAGTGGCACGGGCAAGGAGTTGGTGGCGGAGGCGCTCCATCAGCAGAGCCCGCGCGCCTCCGGCCCCTTCGTGGTGGTGGACTGCGGCTCCATCCCCTCGGAGCTGGTGGAGAGCGAGCTGTTCGGCCATGAGAAGGGCTCCTTCACCGGCGCCACCCACGAGCGGCGCGGGGCGTTCGAGGCCGCGCAAGGCGGGACGCTCTTCCTGGACGAGATTGGCGAGCTCCCCCTCGCGGTGCAGCCCCGCCTGCTGCGCGCGCTGGAGCGCCGCCAGGTGAAGCGCGTGGGAGCGGATGCCTTCCGGAACGTGGACGTGCGCTTCGTGGCCGCCACGCATCGGGACTTGCGCGCCGCCGTCAACCGGGGCGGGTTCCGGGAGGACCTGTACTTCCGCCTCGCCGTGGGCATGGTGGCAGTGCCACCGCTGCGGGCCCACCTGGAGGACCTGTCACTGTTGCTCCTGCACCTGTGGGAGGAGACCTTCCGCACGCTCGGGCTGCCGCCGCGTCCGTACACGCCCCCGGGCGCGGAGACGCTGCATCAGCTCATGTCCATGCCCTGGCGAGGCAACGTGCGCGAGCTGCGCAACTTCGTGGAGCGCAGCGTGGCCATGTCCGGCGCGTTGGATGCGGCGTTCGCCCAGGGCTCGGCGCCGCCGCTCTCCGCGCAGGGCACGCCGTCGGTGCGCGTGGACCTCCCATACAAGGACGCGAAGGAGGCCTGGCTGGCCCACTTCGAGGAGACGTACCTGCGCCAGCGCCTGAGCGCCGCCGGTGGCAATGTGAGTCAGATGGCTCGCGAAGCCGAGGTGGACCGGGCCCACGTCATCAAGCTCTTGCGCAAACACGCGGTGCGCTGAGTCACCTGCGAGGAATGTCCCGCGTGCTAACCTCCCGCTCCACGATGCCGCGGTGCCCGAGGTGCCAGAGCGAATATGGGGAGGGAATCGTCTTCTGCGCCCAGGATGGCGATGCCTTGCTGCCCATGGTGCTTGAGGGGCGCTACCGGCTCCTGTCCCCCCTGGGCGAGGGAGCCATGGGCGTCGTCTACCTGGCCGAGCACATGGGGTTGGGCAAGCGCGTGGCGGTGAAGGTGTTGCGGGGTGAGTTGTCTCGCGATGCCACCTTCTGTCGCCGCTTCGAGCTGGAAGCGATTGCCGCCAGCCAGATTGGCCATGAGCACATCGTCGACGTGACGGACCTGGGGCGCACCACCAGCGGCGAGCTCTTCTATGTGATGGAGCTGTTGGAGGGCCAGAGCCTGGGCGCGCTGCTGCGGCGCGAGCGCGTCCTGTCGCTGTCGAGAGCTGCTTCCATCCTCGCGCAGATTTGCCGGGCGCTGGAGGCGGCGCACGCGCGCGGAATCATCCACCGCGACGTGAAGGCGCAGAACGTGATGATGGTGTCGCGCGAAGGCAGGCCGGACTTCGTCAAGGTGGTGGACTTCGGCATCTCCAAGATGAACCTGCCGGAGGGAGAGAAGCTCACCGAGACGGGCGCCATCCTGGGCACCGCGGACTACATGGCGCCCGAGCAGGTCTCTGGAGGCGCGGTGGGTCCGCACACGGACGTCTATGCCGTGGGCGCGCTCGCCTACAAGCTGCTCACCGGCACGCCTCCTTTCCATGGGGAGAACTCCTTCGCCACCATGCTCCAGCACCTGGAGGCGAAGGTGGAGCCGCCCAGCCTCCGACGCCCGGACCTGGGCCTGTCCGAGGCGCTGGATGCGCTGGTGCTGCGGGCGCTCGCCAAGGAGCCCCAAGCACGCCCCTCCATGGCGCGCTTCCGCGCGGAGCTGGAGGCGCTCGCGTCTGAGGCCCGGCCTCTCGAGTTGGTGACAGGACGGGCCGCGACCTCAGCTCCCATGACGGGGCCATCGGCCGTTGTCCCGGTGGCGGCGTCTCCGAGCACTTCGTCCTCGAAGCCGGCCTCGCGATGGGTGATGGCGGGGGGCGTGTTGGCCTTGCTTGGCACCTCGGCCCGGCTGCTCGCCAATCACGAGCCTCCGATGACGGTGACGCAGACAGTTCCGATGACAGCGCCTCCGGTCGCCACGCGCCCTCCTCCTCCGACTCCCGCACCGTCAGCCCCGGAGCAGGCTCCGACACCAGCGCCTCCGCTTCGCGTGTCCATCATCTCCGAGCCTCCGGGCGCCACGGTGAGCGTGGGTGGCCGCGTCCTCGGGATGACGCCGCTGGAGTTGGACGGCACGGAGGACGGAGGACCGTGGGTTCTCTCACTGGCGGGGCATGCCCCGGCCTCCGTGGAACGCCTGCCGCCGAGCGGACAGGTGGAAGTGACGTTGAAGAAGCTGCCCTCGACGCGCGCCCCCAAACCTCCCGCGTCCGAGCTGAAGAAGGTGCGGGAGCTCAAGCCCAACCCCTTTTGAGCCGATGATGATTTCCCCCTCCAAAGCCACGTCTCGCGTCCTTCTCGCGCTGTTGTTGACCCTGACGGGCACGCCAGCGTTCGCGGCCAATGCCGCTGCTCGGACCGAGGCACGCCGTGCCTTCGAGCGAGGAACCCGCCTCTATGAGCAGGCCCGCTATGCCGAAGCAGCGACGGCCTTCGAGGAGGCATATGGCCGGGTGCCCAACGGCGTGGTCCTCTACAACCTTGGCCAGTGCTACGAGAAGCTCGGTGCGCTGGACAAGGCGCTGAACTCCTATCGCGAATACTTGCGACTGGTGCCCAAGGCGCAGGACCGGGAGGGGGTCCAGAACCTCATCGCCAACCTGGAGACACGGCTGGAGGCCACGCGTCGGCCACTCGTGACGGTGGCCAGCGAGCCCTCGGGAGCCCAGGTGCTGCTGGATGGTCAGGCCCGTGGACAGACCCCCTGGAGCGAGCCGGTGGAGGTGGGCAGACACGAGCTGGAGTTGACCCTGCCGGACCACCTGGCCCTGAAGCGAGGGCTGGAGGTGCGCGCGGGAGAGCCCATCCAGTTGCAACTGGCGCTCACTCCGACACCCGCGGTGGCCGCCGGACCGGTGCCCGTCGTCACGGAAGAAGCACCTTCGCGGGGACGAATCTGGACCTGGGTGGCCGCTGGAGCGACCGGGGCCGCGACAGCGGGAGCGGTGCTGCTCGGGAGCATGGCCCGTGCCGATGCACGGGAGCTGACCAGCCGTCCGCATGAGGGGGCCGAGGTCCAGCGGCTGCGCGACTCGGCGCAAGGCAAGTCACGGACGGCGAACGTCCTGTATGGAGTTGCGGGCGTGGCGGCGGCCGCGGGCGTCACCCTCTTCTTCGTCGAAGGGAGCTTCTGACATGCGCTCGGCCTTGATGGTGTTGGGTGTGTTGTGGCTGGGCTGCTCCGTTCAGCTCTCGCCGGTGCCGTGTCTGGACGACCTCCAGTGCCTCCCTTCACAGCACTGTGGGTTGGAGGCGGTATGCGTCGACGGAGTGAGGACGACGCAGATGCTGGGGGACTCATGCAAGCTGGCGATACGGACCGTCGCGGCCCACGCAAGCACGTGCCTGGGCGGTTCCGTGGAGGACTTCGTCCGGCTGCTGGGTCCGGACAAAGTGTGTACCTCGGTCGAAGCGAGCGTGGCGGCGGGGCGACAGGTGTTCCGGCCCGAGGCGTTTGGAACATGCGTGCGAAAGCTCCTGGAGAAGCCTTGTCTGGATCTGGGCAGGGATGGAGAGGAGACCGCCGAGAAGAAGGAGCGGACTCTCGAGGCGCTCGCACAGGGAACCCTGCTGGAGCAATGCCTGGCCTTCGAGCCCCAAGTGGCCGTGGGAGGTGCTTGTGCCAGCACCGCCGACTGCCAGGACGGGTGGTGCGACGCCGCGAAAGCGTGTCTCGGCGTGTGCCGTGCGTTCAGCCGCGTCAACGAGACGTGTAAAGACCCGGCCCGGTGTCAGAAGGGCTCAACCTGCGTGGTGGACCGCTGTCTCAGCGACGTAGGGATGGGCGAAAGCTGCGGCGGGCTGTGGGGGCGGTGTTCGTCGGAGTCAGACGCGTCGTGTGAGAATTTCTTGTGCGTCGAGCGCAAGAAGGAGGGCACTTGCACGAAAGACACGCAGTGTTCGCTCGGGTATCGCTGCGTGAAGACCTCCCCCCTCCGGGGCGAAGACTCTCCCATGGAGTGCCGAGCCGTGAAGGCGATGGGAGAAGCCTGTGATCCGGGCGCCGGGGACTGCGCGTTGCTCTCCTATTGCGACCCGACGTCCCAGACCTGTCGCCGGGCGCCGGGCCGTCTCGAGCCTTGTGGCTTCATCCCTGGCGTGGGGGAGTACGTCGACTGTCTGGAGTCCCGCTGCGACGGCTCCGTGTGTCAGGACCCTGCCCTCACAGAAGGAGGGTGTGGGGAGAGCAGGGACTGCGGCCCATCCAGGGCCTGCTGGAAAGGCCACTGCATCAATCAATGGTGTGGTGGCTGAGCACCGTGGAGCACAGCGCGATTCAATGTCCCTGGGGCTCGTGGGCCAGGTGCTGCTTCGCTTCCCGCGCGAGCGCCAGGGCCCGCGTCTTGTCCCCACCCGAGTCCAGAAGCGCCTGTGACAGGGCGAGTTGCGCCTTGCCCCGCTCCACCGGCGGTATCTCCACCTTCGCCGCGAGCGCGACGGCCTCCTCCAGCGGCCCCAACGCCGCCTTCGCGCCATGCACCTTGCGCGTCGCCTCCCCCACCAACGTCAGCGACACCACCAGCTTCGGGTGCTCGGGGCCCAGGGCCTTTCTCCGCAGCGCCAGGGCCTGCTGGAAGCCCTGGAGCGCGGCGGCGGAGCGGCCCTCCTCCAGGTCCACCTTCGCCAGGTTCTGGATGACCGAGGCCACCTTGGGGTGCTCTGCCCCCAACGCCTTCTCCCACAGCTTCCGGGCCAGCAGCAGCAGTCGGCGCGCCTCCACGAAGTCCCGGGTGTCCATCTTCACCGACGCCAGGTTGTTGTAGGTGAGCGCCAGGTCCGAGTGTTCCGAATTCAGGTAACGCAGTTGCAACTCCAGCGCGTCCGAATAGGCGCGCTCGGCCAGCTCCGGATGTCCCAGGTCCGCGTGGGCATTGCCCATGCTCGTGAGCACCCCCGTCACCCGGGGATGGGCCTCGCCGTGAACGCGCAGGAGGCCCGGCAAGGCCTGCTCGTAATGGGTCAGCGCCTCCCGCGACTTCCCAAGGCGCTGGAGCGCATCCCCCAGATTCGCCCGAATCAGGAGCGTTATCGGGTGCTCGGCCCCCTCCAGTCGCTCGCTCAGCGCCAGGGCCTGGGTGTGCCGGTCCACCGACTCCACCACGCGTCCCAGCAGTCGCTGCGAGGTGGCCAGGTTGCTGAGAACCTGGATGAGTGACGGATGCTCGGGCCCATGGGCCTGCTCCCGCAGACGCAGGGCCTCCTCGTGTTTCGCCAGCGCCTCCGCGTAGCGCCCCTGCCGATTGAGCACGATGCCCATGCGAGTGAGGGGCTCGGCCAGCAACGGATGGTGCTCGCCGAGCGCGGCCTTCCGGACGGACAGGGCCACGCGATAGTCGGCCAGGGCCGCCTCGTCCTCCTGCTTGAGGGTGTGCAGGTAGCCTCGGGCCAGATAGAACTCGCTGGCGGTGTCCGTGGCCACGGCGGTGTCCATTCGCTCCAGGGTGGCCTCGGCGAGCCGGATGGCGTGCTCGGCCTCCTCCTCGCGCGACTTGCCGTAGAGCTCGACGTGGAGGATTCCCGTCAGCGCGCGGACCAGCAGGTTGTCGTCCCGCCCCGCCAGTGCCGCGAGCTGCGCCTCACGGAAGGCCTCTCGAGAGGCGTCATATCGCCCTCGGGCCTCCTCCACGGCGCCCACCAGCAGGAACGCGGCGGCTTCATCCGGCCGGTAGCCCACCTCTCGCACGCCCTCCAGGACATGGCGGGCCAACGACAGGGCCTGCTCCTGCTGCCCCACCTCGTGGTGCGCGGTGGCCTCGGCGAGGCGCGCCTGGAAGACAGACAGGCGCTGACGCATCGCCGCGGACTCAGGGGGCGGCACGATGCTGGCCAGGGCGGTCCGGTCCGCGCAGGGCTGGAGGTCCGGCAAGGCATTCGCGGACTCGGTGGCCCGAGCCAACACGTCGGGGGCCCCGAGCAGCAGGAGGTCCACCGTCGCATGCAGCGCGCCCCACCTCCGCGCCAGGCAGGCGCCGCGCAGGTCCAGCATCTGCTCGGACTGCTCGTCACGCACGTGTGTGGCTTCACACGAGTCCCGTTCCATCTCCAGCAGGGACAAGGCATAGCCCTCCAGCCGCTTCGCCGTGAGCCGCCAGGTCTGCTCCGCCAATCGCAGTCCCGAGTTCAAGAAGACAGCCTCGAGCCGTTGCTTGCGGTCCGCATCCCACGTCCCCACCAACCTCCGCTCGGCCCCCGTGCAACGCGTGGTCTCCCTCAACCAGAAGCCAGACGCCACGCCCAGGATTCCGGCGACGCCTACCCAGGCCCCCACCCCCCGCCAGCGCACCCAGCCCGGCGTGTGCTCCAGCGCGGACAGCAGCGCCTCCATCGAGGGATGGCGCGCGGCGGGGGCAACGGACAGTCCACGAAGCAGGGCCTCGCGAATCCGCGCGGGGACGCGGTGGCTGGAGGGGGGCGACACGGGGCGCTCGCGGACGGCGAGGCGGAGCTCCGTCTGCGTGGTGCCCGGAAAGGGCCGCTGGCCGTGGAGGGCCTCATGGAGCGCGACGCAGAAGCTGAACTGGTCGCTGCGCGCGTCCACGGGGTGCCCGTCGAGCTGCTCGGGCGACATATAGGCCACGGTGCCCACCACGGCCCCCTGCTGTGTCACCAACCGGGCCTGCGGTAACGGAGTGGTCGGCCCGGAAGTCGCGGCCACCGGCTCCACCTCCTGGGACAGGCGGGCCAGCCCGAAGTCGGTGACGCGCACCCGGCCATCCTCGCCCACCAGGACGTTCTCCGGCTTGAAGTCCCGGTGCACCAGCCCGCCCGCGTGCGCCGCCGCCAGCCCCCGCCCCGCCTGGAGGAAACACGCCAGGACCTCGGCCCACGGGCGGGGCCCGGCCTTCAGCCACCGTCGCAGCGTGGTGCCCTCCACGAAGTCCATGGCGATGAAGATGCGGCCCTCATGCTCGCCCACGTCATGCACGGCCACGACGTTCGGGTGGGACAGACGCGCCAGGGCCTGCGCCTCGCGCCCCAGCCGGGCCTTCGCCTCCGCCGAGCCCTCGCCGCGAGTCAGGTCCGCGCGCAGCAGCTTGAGCGCCACCTTGCGGTCCAGCTCCGGGTCTCTCGCGGCGAAGACCACCCCCATCCCTCCCAACCCGACAGGCTCCAGGAGGACATATCGCCCCACCTTCATGCCTGGCGTGAGCCGCGCCTCGGACGGTGGCGGCACCAGCGCGCGCTCGCCCCCCGCGAGCACCACCACCACCTGACGACAGGTGGCACAGTCATCCAGGTGGGCCTCCACCGCGACGAGCTCCGGGTCCTCCAGCAGCCCCTGCACCAGGTCGAGCAGGTGGCTCTCATCAGGACAGGGTGTCTGTGGTGGCGCGGGGTGAAAGCGATTCACACCCGCTCCCGGCGGCCCGGATGACGCATGGTGTCGTGATAGCATCGGAGGCAATGAATGGCGAGCCGACCTTGAGCGAGGCCTTTCTCCGCGCGGCGCCTACAGCCTGCCTCGGCGCGCTGCGCGCCCTGCCGGACCTGGAGGCCCGCCTGGACGCCCTCGTCACGCGTGCCCGACAAGCCCATCCCACCCTCGCTTTCGAGCCCGTGGACTTCCTGGGCTACCTCGCGGCCCGTCTGCCTTTGAAAGGAGACCTGGGCGCGACCCTGGAAGGCGTGCGGGCCGAGGACCTGCTGCTGGCCTTCGCCTGCGTCGGGGGCCAGCCCCTCGCTCACGCGCTCCTGGAGCGGGAGGTGTTCTCCCAGGTGGGAGGGTGGTTCCCCGGTGAGGACGCGGCCGTCATCGCCGAAATCGGTCAGCGGCTGCGCCAGCGCCTGCTCCTCACGGAAGGAGGGAGCCCCCCCAGGCTGGCCACCTTCTCCGGACGGGCGACGCTGACGCGCTGGGCTCGCGCCATCGCCCTCCGGCTGCTCGCCGATATCCGCCGGGAGCAGTCGGACCACGTGCCGCTGGACGACGCCGGGCCCGAGGCGGAGGTGATGGTGGGGAGAGACGCGGAGCTGAGCTTCATCCGAGGCCGCTATCAGGAGCCGTTCCGGCTGGCCCTGCTGGAGGCCCTCGCCGCGCTCACCCCCCGCGAGCGGAACCTGCTGCGGCTTCACCATGTGGACAATCTCTCGGTGGACTCGGTGGGTACGATGTATCAGACCTCTCGCTCCACGGCCGCGCGATGGATTGCCCAGGCGCGCGAGCACCTCATCCAGAGAACCCGCGAGGCCCTCGCGTCGCGCCTCGACCTGGAGTCCGAGGAGCTGGAGAGCCTGCTGGGATTGCTGAGGAGCCATGTGGACATCAGCCTCCACCGGCTCCTCCAATCCTGAGCTCCGCTACTGATTGTTCCGGGTCTGGAGCGTCGTGGACCAGGTCTTCCAGAGCGCCTTGTAGTCAGTCAGGCGGCCCTGCTCACACGGGCCATAGAACGCGTCGCCCCCGCCCCAGTCCTCCGTGTTTCCATTCGCGGGGCAGGAGAACTGGACGCCCCATTGGAGGACGGCGTCCACACCGTGGTCGTCATAGAGCTTCCGGAAGTACTCCTTCATCAGGTTGAAGTTCGTCTTGGCGGCCTTGATTCCCGCCTCCTCGACGATGACGGGCTTGCGGGGAGTGAACCACTGCTTCGCGCGCCAGATGTCGGCATACTCATCATGTTGATTGTCGTCGTCGTACTCATGGACGACCACGTAGTCGATGTTGGGGTCCTCGTAGAGCAGCTTCCTGCGCGCATCATCGAGTCCCGCCCAGCTCGTGCTGATGAGGCCCGTGGTCACCATGTGGTTCGGGTCCGCCTGCTTCAGCATCTTCGCCATGTCCCTGTAGAAGGCCACCTCACTGTCCAGCAGCGTGCTGCTCGTGCCAGACACGTTGGTCTCGTTCGCGATGTCCCACGCGAAGACCCCCGCATGGTCCTTGAAGGCGGACGCAATCGCCCAGGCGAAGTCCTTGTAGGAGCCCCCCGGGCGCTGATAGCCGGACTGAATCCACAGGTCATTGAGCATCAAGAGGTTCTCGAAGGAGCGGGTGTAGTAGCCCGAATCCCCCGGCACGATATGCCTGCCGTCCCGGCCCTCCCAACCCCAGACCTTCTGATAGTAGTTGTGGGCCAGGGCCACGGTGACTCGGATGTCGCGCTGGAGGGCCGCGTCCAGGACCACCCTCAACCGGTCGCGAATCTCCTTGGGGTCCCAGACACTGCCCTGCATGGCGTCATTGGGAAGGAAGACCCGCACGTGCCGGATGCCCGCGGCCTTGGCCTGGTCCAGGGTGCTGGTCACCTGGGAGACGGGCTGGTAGACGAGCTGCGGGGTATTGATACCCACATGCTTGAAGCGCTTGCCATTGAGATAGAAGTTACCGCCCGAGGCGGAGACAAAGCCTGACGGCGTGGGCGGGCCCGCGCGGCAGAAGGTGTACGTGGCCCAGGCGGGCGCATTGTTGTGGTAGATGACGAGGTTGCAGTCGTCCTGGATGCCCAGGAAGGCCCCCGGACGGTTGCTCGTCTGCGAATTCCAGACAGGTGTCGAGCCATTGTAGAGCACGAGGTTTCCGTCGGCCTGCATGGTGAGCCGCGTGGTGGCCCGGCCGTTGGTGTACGTGGCCCAGAGGACGCCCTGGCGGTCGTAGGCGACGACGTTCCCGTCCGTCTGGTGACGGAGTTCAACGGCGCCGGCACAGGACCAGCGGGATTGCCCAGGATTCAGCGACTCATTCGCATTCAGGCGCCCACAGACGAGCGGGGCCGACTGTTGGACCAGCTCGGGCGAAGAAGGAACTTGCGCCTCCCCTCCCCCACAGGCCCACAGGCCCAGGAGCATGGAAAGCAGGATGCGAGCCCTTGCAGGGCGTGGGACATGGTCGTGCATGTGGCACCTTTCTGAGGCTGTGACGGTTTGACAGGCAGACACGCGCTCACTGCGCGGCGGGGAAGGCCTCGGCCCGAAGTCGCTCGAGCCCTTCTCTCACGCCATTGACGATGTCGATGGCCTCCTGGCCGGTGACGTCGTCTGGCATTCCGACGCGGAGGGAGAAGATGTTCCCTTGGGCGATATCCCCGATGTGGACGTCGCCGACAGGCACGCCCCCTGGGTTCATCTGGATGAGCACCGAGGAGTCCACACGGCGCGCGTCACCCAGATGCTGGGAGAGGGTCCCCTTCAAATCGTCGAGGGCCGATTTCAGCGGGAGCCAGTCCCGCAACGAGGCTGGAACCGTCAGGTGCGAGGATGGGATGGAGCGCCCGGCGATGTCCCCGAATGACAAATCACCAAACGAGCCGCCATGACCGAAGTGGATGGTTGCCCGAGAGGGGGCCAGGGCGCTCGACTCGGGCACCGCGGGAGGCACCTGCATCACGGGACGCGGCGGAGCGGGAGGTGGGACTTCCACCCCCCGGGCGAAATTGAACTCGAAGTGCCCATACGAGCCGCCCGCGACATTCCCCACCTGGATGCCGCCGATGCCCGACTCGTCGCTCAGGCCGCGCAGGTCGATGTCCACCCGCCCTGGAGCGAGTGGAGTATTGAGGAAGTCTCGGTAGGACGGAGCGGAGGCGACAATCTGGTCGGCGACCTGCGAAGGGAGCTGCCCCACGGGAAGGGTGAGACGGACATCCATGATGGATTGGCCGGCGATGTTCCCCAGCCGCACCTCGCCATCGATGAGGTCCTCTGGAGACAGCGAGAGCGACACCGGGCCTCCGCCGCCAGCGCCAGCGATATGGCGTGGCTGAACAGGTCCGGCGGGAAGCGGGTCCAACACCTCGCCGACCTCCCTCAAGAAGACGGAAGGCGTCACGTTGGGAGTGGCGGCCTGCGCCAGCATCACCGGGCTCGGGGTGCTGGCTCGAAGCGCTTGCTGCATCAGGCTCCCAGCGACCTCGCTCCCCACTCGCGTCGAACCCCGCACGACACTCGTGGTCCCCCCTGAAATCATGTCGAGGCCGACGCCCGTCGCCGTGCCGAAGACGTTGCCCAGCTCACGCGGGCTGTCGCCGAGCACCTGCATGGACGCCTGGGGATGGGTCACCAGCAGCGCCAGGCCCAGCGTCGACTTCTGGGCGACATCCTGGACGCCCTGCCCCGCGCTCTGGGCCAGCGCGACGACGCCATCCCGGATGCCCGCAGCGGCTCCCGCCGGATTGGCACGAGCGGACTCACCCCACGCCGAGAGCGGCTTGACGACGCTCTGCTGGAACTCATCCTTGAGGACGTTCGCCGCGCGGCCTGGCTGAGTGACGAGCATGTTCAGGCCTTGCCCCGTCTCCCGCCACGTCTCTGCCTTGAAGAAGTGGTCCACCCCCAGGGACTCGGCCATGCCCAGGCCGAACTCCGCGCCCCAGTTCTTCTTCGTCTTCTGCTCCGGAGGTGTCGCGGGCGCTTGAGGTGGCTTGGCGCCGCCCACCGAAGACACTCCCTTCGTGGCCACGCCCTTGCCGTTGCCTTTTCCCTTCGGCGGCTTGTCGGACGTCGGCGGGCGCGTGGAGGACGACTTCGACTTCTTTGGGATTTTCATGGCCAGGAACAAAGCGGTCGCCCCAAGGCGGCCCGCTCTCCGCGAAGACGAGGGGGGAGTCGCGACACCTCCTGGACCGAGGGGGCTGGATTTCGTCCCATTTCTCCGAATATTTTCGGGTCACTCCACATGGGAACCGCCGAATCCGCAGATGAGTGAGCCGCGGCGACACGTCAACCGTTGCCGCGGCCCTCTGCACCAGCTCATCCCAGTTCTCCTGGAGAGGCAGAGCGCCGCCAGATGTTCCTCATTTGTGCGGATGCAATCGTGCCTGACTACAAAACCCTGTCGTGGAAGCACTCCGTGCCAGCAGCGCTGTCGCTGATGGCCCCTTTCGACCTCCTGGCCTCGCTGGCCATGGACATCTACCTGCCCGTGGTTCCGGCGATGACCGGAATCCTCAACACCTCCCCCTCCGTCATCCAGCTCACGCTGAGCCTCTACATGGCCGTGCTCGGGCTCGGGCAGATGGTGTTCGGCCCCGTGTCGGACCGCATCGGCCGGCGTCGAGTCCTCCTGGGAGGCGCGCTGTCGTTCGCGACCGCCTCGTTCCTGCTCGCGGGCACCTCCGATGCCGCGATGTTCGTCGGCCTCCGGTTCCTGCAGGCCATGGGAGCGTCCGCGGCCCTCGTCGCCACGTTCGCGACCGTCCGGGATGTCTATGCGGACCGGCCCGAAGGCGCGGTCATCTACAGCCTGTTCAGCGCCATGCTGGCCTTCGTTCCCGCGCTCGGTCCCATCGCCGGGGCCCTGCTCGCCAAGCACCTCGGATGGCGGGCCATCTTCGTCACCCTCGGCCTCCTGGCGACGGCGGCACTGCTGAATGCCTTGCCGAGATGGCACGAGACGCGCCCCTCCGGCGGAGCACACCCACGCGTGGCGTTCCGGCCCATCCTGCGCAGCGCCGCGTTCTGGACGTACACCCTGGGCTTCAGCGCGGCCATGGGCTCGTTCTTCGTCTTCTTCTCCACGGCGCCTCGGGTCCTCATCGGACAGGCGGGCTTCTCCGAGCTCGGGTTCAGCCTGGCCTTCGCCACCGCCGCGCTCGCGATGATTCTCACGACACGCTTCGCCAGGCGCTTCGTGACGACGTGGGGACTCGCGGGAAGCCTCACCCGGGGGATGCTCCTGTTGTTGCTCGGCGCGGCGTTGCTGGCCGCGGGGCAGCTCCTCGCGCCTCCGTCACTCTGGACCTTCGTCGCGCCGATGTGGGTCATCGCGGCCGGTATCGTGTTCGCCGCCTCCGTCACCGCCAATGGCGCGCTCCAGGCCTTTGGCGCCATGGCGGGCACGGCCGTCGCCCTCTACTTCTGCGTCCAGAGCCTCATCGTCGGCGTCCTCGGTACGGTGCTGGTGGTCGCGCTCGACGGAGACACCGCCTGGCCCCTGGTGGGGTACGCGTCGCTCATGGCCGGAGTGACGTTGACCTCGCTGTGGCACCTCCAACGCCGTCAGCGCGTCCCGGAAGCTCCTGTGTCAGCGACGAGTTCCGACGCCACCTAGGCCCGGGCAGCGCCTTGCCCGTCGAGACAGAGCGCGCCGCGAGGACACTCCCTCGCGGCGCGGCTCACCCGCCTCCGCGCCGGAGGACGGCGGGAGTGAGCCCCGTGAGTCGGCGGAAGACGGTGGTGAAGTGGCTCTGCGAGCTGAAGCCGACCTCCAGCGCGATGTCACCCAGGGAGCGGGACGTGCGGCTCAACAGCTCACGCGCCCGCTCCACCCGTCGCTGTTGCACGTAGGCGTGCGGCGTCATCCCCATGGACTGACGAAAGGCGCGGGTGAAGTAGAAGACGCTCAACCCCGAGCGTTGGGCTAGCTCCTCCACGCGAAGCTTCCGCGCGAGGTGCGCCTCGATGAAGAGCCGCACGCGGTGGAGCGCGGCGGCGGAGAGTCCACCCCGCCGTCGCGCCGCCCTCGCGCCTCCCGGGGCCTGGAGCAGCTTCGCCACGCGAGTGGCATGACGGTCCTGGACCGCCCTGGCCGCGGTCAGGAAGCCCGCGATGAGCTTCAGGTCCGCATCCGGCAGGGCGGACATCCACTGGAACCCATCCACACGGAGGGGCCCCCAGAGCGTCTCAATCCACTCGCGCGCATGCTCGGTGAGCGCGAGCCGTCTGCCACCTCCAGCGGCCTCCCGACGGACATAGCCCGCGAGCTCCAGCCGGGCCACGTCGGTGCCTCGCGCGACGGCGCTCAAGGGCGTGGGACCTCCGAAGTGCAACTGCGCCAGGCACGCCAGCTCC
>Ga0126314_10000073_pt1 | contig 54942 bp, 28 predicted proteins | sample Plot105B_FD_92535 | JGI IMG/M metagenome (GOLD analysis project Ga0126314, IMG submission 92535) | Serpentine soil microbial communities from UC McLaughlin Reserve, CA, USA - Plot105B | ecosystem: Environmental > Terrestrial > Soil > Grasslands | place: USA: UC McLaughlin Reserve, Lake County... | reverse complement strand
GCCATCATGCCCAACAAGGGCAACATCTTCATGGAGCGGATGACGGGCGGAGGCTTCGTGCTCAACGGCGCGGGCGAGGTCTCCGGCATGACGCAGTTGATGGAGTGGGGCCTCATCGAGACGCCCATTCTTCTCACCAACACCATGGCGGTGGGCGCGGTGTCGGACGGCGTGGCGCGCCACCTTGTCGAGCGCTACCCGGGCATCGGCGACGAGCACGACGTCATCATCCCCGTCGTTGGCGAGTGCGACGACTCCTGGCTCAACGACATCTCCGGCCGGCACGTGCGCGAGGAGCACGTCTTCGAGGCCATCCGCAACGCAGCCTCCGGTCCGGTGGCCGAGGGCAACGTGGGCGGCGGCACCGGCATGGTGACGTGCGACTTCAAGGGAGGCATCGGCACGTCCTCGCGCAAGCTGCCGGAGGTCCTCGGTGGCTACACGCTGGGCGTGCTGGTGATGTCCAACTTCGGGAAGATGCACAACCTGCGCGTGGGCGGCCTGCCCGTGGGCGAGGTGCTGGCGGAGAAGTTCAAGGGCGCGCCCACCCGGGGCAAGACCTATGGCTCCATCATCGCGGTGGTGGCCACGGACGCGCCGCTGCTGAGCCATCAGATCAACCGCCTGTGCAAGCGGGTGGGGCTGGGCATCGGCCGGGTGGGCAGCTACGCGGCGCATGGCTCGGGCGAGATTGTCGTCGGCTTCTCCACCGCGAACATCATCCCGCGTCGCACGCAGAAGATGGTCTACAAGCTCAAGCTCCTGTTGGATCAGCGGTTGGATCCGCTCTACGAGGCGGTGATGGAGGCCACCGAGGAGGCCATCCTCAACGCCATCTGCATGGCCACGTCCATGACGGGGGCCAATGGGAACCACTGCCCGGCGCTCCCCCTGGACGAGGTCCGCCGCTTCGTGGACGCCTGCAAGCCCATCTTCGCCTCGGTGAAGAAGCGGCCCCAGCAGAGCAGCGCCCCCGCCTCCCGGGAGCGGCCCACCGACGAGGACCGGGAGGGGGAGGTGACGGTGTCCACCGCCAGACCCACCCAGGTCCGGGGGGCGGAGGGGATTCCCTTCCCGACCCGGCCCGCCCCAGAGGTGGAACCCGGGGGGGGGCCTGGGGCCGAGCAGGCCCCTTCAGGCCCTTCGGAGGGTTCCTCTTCCGGCAGCCCCTCGGGTTCTGATAGTTAAGCGCCTCTTTTCACGTCTCCATACCGGAGCACAGGAGTCAACGATGGCCCGCAGCAAGAGCAAGCACCGCCGCGTGCAGATGAAGATCAAGCAGGCCTGGAAGAAGCGGGCCAAGAAGAACAAGGCCGAGGCGAAGGCCGCCGAGAGCAAGAAGAAGTAGTCCCGTCCTCCGTTGGCGGCCCGTGGCGCTATTCCCGGGTCGCCGAAAACGGAGCGATGAGGCTGCACCGCTGGGGCGCCGTTCCGCTCGGGCGAGAGTAGTTGCCGGTATACGTCCCATCGAGTCGCGCCGTGCCGCCGTCCCCCTCGAAGGACGTGTAGCGACCGGCGAGGCTCAGGGTGTCCATCCTCCCGCCATCCATGGCTCCGCCCAGTGAGCCGGCGAGGGTGAACGAGCCCTCCGCGGACACGTTCCCCAGCAGCCCCACGCCCTCCAGATTGCCGATGAGGCGGTCTCCGGAGCGGGTGATGTCCAGCGGCCTGGCCCGGGGCAGCTCCACGCCCAGCAGGATGCAGTCGGCCGGGACGCCGGCGTCACCGAAGTTCATCCGGTAGCGACCTTCCAGGGGCGGACAGTCGGTGCAGGGCGACGCGCCATCTCCACAACCCGGGGCGCCCAGTCCCAGGGCGAGGGCCAGCGCCGCGACGCCGGTGAGAGTCAAACGTCCAGTATTCAGAGGGGGTGTTTTCATGTGGGGGGTGTCGGACTTCCCGGCGGGAAGCGCGATTCCTAGGTTGGGGGTGGGCAGTGGGCTCGTCGGGCGGGGTGGGGTGGGGCGGTGGCTGATTCGCGGCGGTGGTCGAACTACGTGTTCGCGGCGCTGTTTGCGCTCGCGCTGATTCTTTTCTCCAGGATTCTGTTGCCGTTCCTGATGCCCGTGTTGCTGGGCGGCTTCCTCGTGGTCCTGTTCATGCCGGTCCAGGACTACCTGTGCCAGAAGCTGCGGGGCCGCAAGCCCCTCTGCGCCGGGTTGTCCACCCTCACGGTGTTCTTCCTCATCCTCGCGCCGCTGGCGCTGGTGGGGTGGATGGTTGCGCGCGAGGTGTTCCAGTTCGTGGGTCAGGCGCAGGACCTGCTGGAGCGGGTGGACCTGCGTCACCAGTTCGCGTCCAGTCTGCCCCGGGGCCTGAGCCGCTACATCCGCTTGGACTTGGAGAGCGCGGAGACGGAGCGCTCGCTGATGGCGGCGGTGACGGGCGGCGCTGCGCTCTTGAAGGACCTGGTGGGCGCGGGCACGGAGCTGGTCATCAACATGTTCCTGATGACCGTGGCCATGTACTACTTCTTCCTGGATGGTCGCCGGCTGGTGGCGGAAGTCACGCGGTTGATTCCGTTGGATCGCCGCTACTTCGAGGCCTTCTCGCGCGAGTTCACCGACGTCGCCTACGCGATTGTCTACGGCAACACCATCACCGCCATCATCCAGGGCGCGGTGGGCTTCGTGGGTCTGCTCATCGCCGGGGTGCCGCACGCCGGGGTGTGGGGCGCGGCCATGGTGCTGGTGGCGCTGGTGCCGGTGGGCGGTACGGCGCTGGTGTGGGGCCCCATCGGCGCGGTGCTCATCGCGGTGGGCCAGGTGACGGAGGGTGTCTTCCTGCTGTCCTGGGGTGCGTTCCTCGTGGGGAGCATCGACAACGTCATCCGTCCCCGGCTGTGTGGCTCTCGCATGGCGCTGCACCCGTTGCTGGTCTTCCTGTCGATGTTCGGCGGGCTGGCGGTGTTCGGGATGATGGGCCTGCTGGTGGGGCCGCTCATCGCCTCCATCTTCATGGCGATGGTGCGCATCTACCGGCGCGACTTCCTGGGCATCGGCCGCGCGCAGTACGTGGCGGAGGTGGAGCGCTCGGAGGAGGAGCGGGGGATGGACTCGGAGTCGTCCCCCGTGTCCTCACAGACGGTGGTGGGAGCTCCGGCGCACCTCAACGCCTGACCGGACAGCCGGGCAAGCCTGGACTTCGCGTGCGGGGTGGGTGAACCTTCCACTCCTGAATGATGAACACCCAACACGCGATGGTTCGCTGGGGCCTGGTGCTCTTCGTGGCGGTGGCGCTGGCGTCTCCGGATGCGCTGGCGCAGGTCGTCAAGAGGAAGCGCGCGGCCCCGGCCCAGGTGGTGGCGCCCAAGGCGAAGCCCAAGGCCAAGGCCGTCAAGACTCGGAAGGCGGCCGCGCCCAAGGGGGCGACTCCCCCCAAGGGGGCGACTCCCAAGGAAGCGCCCAAGCGCCTCGTCGTGCTGACGCTGGAGGGTGATCGCGGCGGGAAGGTGCGCGGACAATTGGAGTCCGCCCTGCGCCGCTCGAAGCAGGTGAAGGTCCAATCGCTCAAGCAGTACGCGACGCTGGCGAAGAAGGACGGGCTGAAGGGCGCCGCCCTCTTCACGGACCAGGGCCTGGCCGCCGTGGCGCCGAGGATGAAGCTGGACGCGGCCGTCACCGGCACGGTGGGCCCGTCGGGCCTGACGGTGCGCGTGCTGGACGCGAGCGGCGCCGTGCTGGGTGAGCAGGACGTGAAGCTGACGAAGGGCAAGCTGTCCTCGGCCGATGCGAAGAGCGCGGTGCTCGCCGTCGTCGAGTCGCTGTCGGCTCCGACGCGCGCCTTCGAGCCTCCCACGGGCGTCACGCCCACTGAGCCGATGAAGCCCGCGGAGCCGGTGGCTCCTCCGCCCGTCGTCGCCGAGGCCCCGCCGCCGAAGCCGCCCGAGAAGGTCGAGGAGGCTCCGATGGAGGCCCCCAGGCCGGTGGAACCCGCGCCCGTGGCGGAGCGGCCCACCGAATCGCCGAAGCCGCTTCCCCCCGCGAAGGTGCCCGAGAAGAAGCCGGAGGCACTGGCCATCGCCCCGCAGCCGACGGACGGGCCTCCGCCCATGGAGGAGGACCCCGAGTCCCATACCTCCACGGATCCCTTCCTGGAGGTGGCGCTGGATACAGGTTCGGGTGGCACCGTGGGCAAGGAGGCCGTGCGTCCGCCGCTGGCCCGGCTCACGTTGGGTGGCACCACGACGTGGCGCAAGTACTGCGCGCGCCCGGGCGTGAAGTCGTGTGACGAGTTTGATCGCAAGAGCGAGGACGAGCAGCTTGGCGACCGCTCCGACTACGAGTCATCGGTGCCGTACCTGGGCATCTCCGCGGAGCTGGAGCTGTTGCCGCTGGCACGACACACGTCGCCGCTGCGAGGCTTGGGCGCGGTGTTGGGCTACCGGCGCGGGTATGCGTCCACGAACGTGACGCTGTTCAACGACGCGGGGCAGTCCGTCACGCGCGAAGTCGTGGCAACCGACTCGGTGCTCACCGCGCAGGCGATGTATCGCTACTACTTCGGCCTGGGCTCGTCACATGAGCAGCTCGGCTACGCGGGCGCGCGCGCGGGCCTGCTGACTCGCTCCTTCGATGTGGACGAGTCCGCCGCCAGCCCGCTCTCCGGCACCCACCGTTTGTACCCCGCGGTGGGCTTGGAGGTGTCGGTGCCGCTGATTCGCCAGGTGCGCCTGGAGGCGGCGGGACAGCTCTTCATCAGTCCGAAGCCGGGGCAGGGCTTCGACGACGAGGGCGGTGCGTTGGATTTGGAAGTGAGTGACTACGGTACCTCGGTGTCGACGTTCGGCTGGGAGGCTGAGCTGGGCGTGGCCGGCGAGCTGTGGGGTCCGTTCGGCTACCAGGTGCGCTTCAAGGTGTCGCGCTACAAGGACACCTTCAGTGGCCCCGGCACGCGGACGGGCTGGGACAACGGAGGCGTGGCCGAGGACACGTACTCCAGCATCCACTGGGGCCTCACCGCGTCGTACTGACGCGGCGGGCTTCAAGGTGCGCGGGCGGCAGCGCTCGCGCCACCTCCCAGATGGGGCGCAGAGACTGGGCGACGGCCGTCACCACGTCGGCGAGCTGCTCGGGGCGCCCCTCCGGCTCACTGGCCCGGTAGCGCGCCCACTTCTCCAGGCTCCACGGGCTGCGGCCGAACTCGCCACTGATGAGCCGCTCCATCACATCCAGCGAGTCTCCGCGCGTGGCGAAGGCGAGCCGCAGCGCGTGAGGCAGCAGCTCTGCCTCCAGCGGCGCGTGCCGCGTGAGGAGGTACGTGTCGAAGAGGTCCTTCGGGCGGAACCGGCCCTTGCCGCGCTCGAAGAGGCCGTGCACCTTCCACGCGAGCAGCGTCTCCGGACGACAGGCGAGGACTCGCGCGGGCGCGGCGTCGGAGGACTCGTAGTCGATCCACGAGGGCGGAGGGTCCATCGGGTCGCCGAAGCCCAGGTCGATGCGCAGCTCGAAGGCTGACTCCACCCCGGGCAGCCGCGTCTCCACGTGGATGCGCACGCCGGGAAACTCCGTCTCCTCCCAGATGACCTCGGAGCGGAGGGCGCCGAAGGTGAAACCATCCCCCGCGTCGTCGCGCAGCAGTCGCTCCATCCGTTCAACGCTCGCGTGCCTGTCGAAGGGGAAGGCCGCGAGGAAGTCCAGGTCCTCGACAGGACGAGGCACCGTCCCGCTCCACCGGCGCATCATCAGCCCGCCCCGGAGGATGAGCGTGGAGACCTCGGACGAGCGCGCGAGGCGGTGCAGGACGGCGACGCTCGCGCGCAGGGGTAGCGAGTGCGCACTCACGGCGAGACCTCCAGCCAGCCCCGGTCCAGCCCGAGGTTGGAGTCGTAGACGGTGAACTCCCGCAGCCGCTGCGTCAGCGTCAGGCCCAGCCCGGACAGGTCCTCCAGCAGCGCGTTGAAGCGCGCGTCCGCGTTCGCCTTGCCCAGGTGGTAGACGCGGAGCGTGACGAAGCGCTCGCTGGCGCCGTCCTCGCGAATCTTCCGAGCGTTGCGAGACAGGTGGGCGCCGTGCCGTGTGCAGCGGGCTTGGAGTGCTTCCAGGCCCTCCCCGCTCGCGGGAATCAGCGCCTTCACATGGAACTCGAAGTAGTTGGCGGGCTGGGCGAGGGCTGTCTCATCGTCCTCGGGCATGTCGCGGTTCTTCCCGAGCGCCTCCAGCTTCATGCGCGTCACGTCGAAGCCCTGGCTCGCGAGCGCACGCGCCATGCCCCTCACTTCCTCCAGCGCCTGCCGGAGCGTGTCGTGGTGGTAGGAGGCCGTCATGGGCTGGAAGGGCTCCGCGCCCCGGCCCAGCTCGATGAAGATGCACTTCACCGAGGCCGCGTCGCAGAACGCGCGGAAGCGCTGGAGGTCCTCCTCGGTGCGAGCGGAGACGGTGAGGTGGGCCTCATAGGCGCCACCGGGCGACGCGATTCGAAGTCGGTCGGCCAGCTCCAGGTAGGGGCGGTGCCGCATGTTGAGGAAGAACTTGTTGCGGGCCATCTCCCCGAGCGTGCGTTGGTAGCCATCCGGCAGCCATGCGCCGTCCCAGCCATAGCCACCGTCGCCCCGGGGCTCGGTAAGCAGCATGCCTTCGATGGAGTCCTCGAAGAGGGAGACGCGGTCCGGGTGCCCATCCTCGGAGAAGGCCACGGCCACGCGGGTGCGGCCCCGACGGCCGCCGTTCTTCGCGAGGAAGGCGCGCTCACCGAACTCCAGCAGCTCCTTCTTGAAGCGGGCGCCGGTGAAGGCCTCGCCGTCGTCCAGCTCCAGCGCGGTGGTCTCCACGAAGCACGGCACACCGAGCTGCGCGCGGGCGGCCAGCACCTTGCGCTTCGCGATGGTGGCGAGGTCCAGCGGCGCCGAAGTCCCATCCTCCGCCGCGCTGAGCCCAGGAAGGGCCAGCTTCTGCCAGAGGATGTCGAGGCCCGCGAGCAGCCGGGAGACCTCGTCGGCCTTGTGTTGGTTGCCGGTAACGAAGATGGCCCGAGTCACGGGAGCACGTCCTTGAGTGGGAGCGCCAAGGGGCGCCAGTTCCAGATGGCGGGCCGCCCCGTATTCTCTGGAAGGAGGCTCCCGTCCACCTTGTCGCGACGGACATACTTGGTCAGCAGCTCCACCCTGACACCTTCGCCGTCCTGGCGCTCGAGCCGCCACACGGCCCCTTCGACGGAGTCCAGCGCGTGGTGGAACCCACCCACGGGCAGCCGCGCCATCGCGCCGTCGATGTCCAGCGGTCCACCCTCGTGGATGACGCCCGGGGTGATGAACCCGCCTGCCTGGACGCGGGACGTGAGCTGGGCCCAGGGCAGGCGCGTGCCCTGGTGCATCAAATCAAAGGCGACGAAGGGCTCATGGGTCAGCGCATAGCGGGTGCCGTGCGCGAGCGCGAGCCACTCTCCCACGAGCCACTCGCCAGGTCGGAGCACGGCAAGGAAGCGCTCCGCGTGGGTGGCGACCCAGGCGGACCAGAGCTGGCGGGCTTCGTTGGGAGAGTGGGCGGCGAGCCGGCCCTCGCGGCCCAGGGCGATGATGTCGTCTCCCAGTCGGGCCGCCGCGACACAGGAGCCATCCAGCTTCTCCACGACGACGACGTGGTCTCTCTCGTCGCGAAGACGTTCGGTGCAGATTCGCGCCAACGCGAGGGACAGGTGCTTGTCCGCGGGCCCCGTGCGGGAGCCGGGCAGGTGCGGAATCGAGCCATAGGCCTTTCGGCCCAGGGGGCGGAGGTCGTGCGTTGAGGGACTCACCACCCCTGACTATGCGCTACAGCGCGCCCAGGATGCGCAGGGAGTCGTCCCTCCGTCGCTGGGTGATGGGGATGGAGCCCAGGGCAGGCAGTTCGCCCTCGTGGGTGGCCAGGTGCTCCAGCAGCGCGACCGTCCAGGGCCCGCAATTGTGGCCATCTCCCGGCGGTTGGTAGACGCGCGTCGAGGCGGCGAGGAATGTGGCCCGGGGATACTCGGTCTCCAGGAACGTGCGCAGGGTGCCGGGCATGTCCCTTCGACCTTGCGGGTCCGCATAGACAATCGTGGGAGACTGGTAGGGAGCCTCATGCGTCAGGTCGAAGTGGATGGACATGGCCGTCCAGTGGTCGCCGCCGACATGGACGGGGACGAGGATGGTCTGGGCCATCGTGTCGAAGACGGCCGCCGTGGCCTGGTGGAGATTGTCCGCGAGCGTCTGTCCCTGGTGCAGGTGCGCATCAATCCCATCCATGATGTAGACGTGCTCGCGCTGGTCGCGCAGATACAGGCGCAACAGCACTCGAATCTCGTCGCCGGTGTACCAGTGGGTGTCGCTGTCCTCGTCACTCGGGCCCGTGTACAGCCACTTGGGCGGCTTGGGGAACGGCACGTGATGTTCCCTGCTCTCGGAGGACCGCGGGCCGCGTGAGTCCGTGGAGCCAGACGAGGACCGCGAGGTCGGGTTCGGTTGGACGATGGACTGGGGCGGAACCAGTCGCTCGGAGGGAATCTTCCAGGGGGTGGGCTGCAGCTCCGCACCCACTGCCCGTGCGCTCGCCCGCTTTCCCTTGAGCTGTGACAGGTAGATGCCGAGCTCGCGCCGGAGGGCGCCCTTGCTGCTGTGGAGGTCATGCCGCTCCTGGAGGATTCCGATGATGCAGTCAAGCCTCTCGGGGAGGGCGCGTGCGAACTGCCGCACGAAGAGCTCGAGGTAATCGTCGCTCAGCCGGGCGGACACTCCGTTTTCGCGGAAGGTCTGGCCCGCGAAGTTCCTGAGGAAGGCAGCGTCTTCCTTGCAGTGACGCCAGAGCTCCAGGATTTCGGCGCATGACGTCTTGGGGAGATGGCTGCCCAGGCTCTTGCCTCGGAGGTCCTTCGCCAGGTTCCCGAGCAGTATCTCCAGGCTCTCGACGAAGGCGACGGCCCGTGCCCGCACCCGCTTGACGGAGCCAGGCAGGGACGGGGGCAGGCGGAGGCTCGTTCCGGGACGAGGAGGCAGCACGACGCGGACCTGCGTCCAGCCCTGCTTGAGCTCCTCCGAGAGGACGTTCAGGCGCGTCTGGCTGAGCTCTGGAAGGAGGGGGGAGGAGCTGCGCATCACCCGTGCGAGCGCCAGGTGGAGACGGAGCAGTCCACGCTCGAGCTGATCGAGGGCCGTCGTGAGCCACTCCAGGCCGGTCTTGCTCCCCAGTGCGTTGCACTGTCTCACCTGGGTGAGGAGCCGTTCGATGAGCTCTCCCGTGTCGCCCAGCGCGTCCTCGGGCGCCTTTTCGAGCTCCCAGAACGCGCCGTCGTGAAGCGTCTTGGACAGGGTCGTCAGGCGTGTCGCCAGGGTCTCCAGATGTTCGTGCAAGCGCTTCCGGCGCTCCTGCTCCCGGGCCTCACGGCTCTCCGGAATCTTCAACACGTCCTGGAGGACCTGGCCCAGACGGACCCAGGGGGCGCCGTTCGGACCGAGCACTTCTTCTTCCGCATCCCGGATGCCCTCGAACAACGGGCCGAGCTCCTTCATCGCGAGCTCCCCCAGCTCCAGCGGAATGGGGCGCAGGTCCTCGTCCTCGGAACGCTCGTAGCTCTTCACCGCGATGCCGCTGTTCGTGGACCCATCATGGGACCATTGCTGGAGCACGTAGCGGCCGCCGTCCGTCAGGCGGTCTCGCTCCTCGTCGATCCTGAACTTCAGGTCGTCGTACCCAGCGAAGCCTCCGCCGCGCCAGAGGGAGCGGAACATCGTGCGGACCAAGCCGATGGGATGGATGGCGCCTCGGGCGGGCTTCTCCTTCAAGCCGCACGCCTGCACCAAATCGTAGATGTCGCCGAAGTCCGGCGGCCCGGAGCTCCTGGAGAGCGACTTGTCGGGAGCGGGTGCGATTCTGAAGCCCTCCTTGAGGCTTGTCCCGCGGACGCTCTTCTCGAGCGCCGCGACGAGGGTGGCCTCGAAGGTTTCCGTCAGCGTGTGGGCCGCGCTGACGCGCTTGTCGTAATAGAGGCGCCAGAAGAGGAACAGGCTGCAGGCCACCACGGAGGCCGTGTCGGCGGGGGCCTCCGGTCCCAGGGCGTCCGTCCAGTGGATGAGCGCGTTGACGGTATGTCCGGAGGGGCCGGCCCACAGGGGGCAGAGGTTCATCCGGTAGGTGATGGCGTAGGGGGCGTGCTCGTCTGGGTTCCACGCACGCAGGAAGGTGACCTTGTTCTTGGGATAGACGGGTGGGGCGCCACCAGGGTCCACCGCGCGGTAGGCAAGGGGCCACACGCGGGGGATGCCCTGCGAGTCCGGTTGGGGGTCATTGGCGAACACGAGGCTGGCCCGCACGAACGTCTGGTGCTCCTTGCTCTCCATCCACTTGCGCAAGTCATTGAACAGCATGGTGCAGCGCACCGCCGGGGGAAGTCGGCGGAAGATGGCCACACAGCGCTGGGTCGTTGATGCGTCTTCCGAAGGTGCGGGGGACTCGTCGAGCGCGACGGCAATCAAGGCCTCGAGCGCGGCCTTCACCTGCTTCGGGGAGCCGTCGATCTCCTTGGAGAGCGCGACGCCGAAGTAGTAACGGAGGTATTGCGTCCCCAGCATGGTGGCTTCGGACTTGCCCACCTTCTCCAGCAGCGCTTTCCCGTTGCGACGCCAGTAGATGGAGATGAGCGCGCGCTGTCGCGCGACCAGCTTGCGGCTCTGGCAGAGCTTCAGCGCGAGAATCTTGTCCAGGCGCTTCACGGGCTGGGTGGTGACCTCTCCAAGGACGGCTCTCGCCAGGTCGATGATGTTGTGGAAGGCACGCACCTGGGCGCGCCGGGCGGGGGATTGGCGGTACACCCCCTTCTGCGCCTTGAGGTAGTCGAGCATGGCCGGCCGGGACTCCGGGCCCAGGTTGAAGAAGTCCGACCACATCCCGGCCAGCTTCAGCGCATCCTGCGGCGCTGGAGTGGGGGACTGGGGATTTCCGTTGCGCGGGTCGCACCAGGGCTCTAGCACCTCCCAGAACAGCGCGGCCGTCCGCCGCATCCGGCTGGGAGAACTCAAGAACGCCCGCCGCAGCAGGCCGAGTCCCGTATCTGCCTCCAACGTGCCCATCATGCCGCGGCAGACCGGGTCCAACACCGCGGCCCTCAACACGGCGTCCAGCAGCGCCGCGATGGAGGGGTAGACCTCCATCCAGGAGATGAAGCAGAGGTCCGCATCGTTCAGTCCGACGGGGGCCTGGAAGCGGGGCACGGTGAACGACACCGGAACGACAGGGCGGGGGATGCCTTCGACGTCGACCTTGGCGACGATGAAGAAGATCATGTCGGGCTCCTCGCGGGATGACCCGCCGCGAGAAGCATGGGCTGTGCCAGCGACCCGCGCGGACAGACGTCGCGGCCCACGCCATGTGCGGGCGGACGGCGTGCGCGAGGCTGCGTCCTGTCGTAACGCGGTTGCGTCCTGACAGGAGACGCGCCTGCTACTGCACGCGGTGCGCGCGAGGCGCGGCGTGCTCCGGGTCCTCGGCGCGCTGGCGGGGAACGCGCTGCCTCACCCAGGGAGCCTCCAACTCGTCCGGGAAGAAAAGGTCTTCACCCAGCCCGTCCACTCGGACCTGGATGAGCGGATCCGCGGGGTACTGGCGGCTGGGGTCGTCGTAGACGAGCGCCACGACGGTACCGGTGCGGCCAAGGAACCCCGGGCTGATGGTGCCGTCCGAGGAGGCGCTGACGACCGTGACGTGCTCTCCGATTCGCACCGGTGCTCCGTCCACGTCCGTGCTCACGATGAGAGAGGGGTCCAGGGTCATGGGGCGTAGGAGCGGGGTTTGAGGGAGCGAGACATGACCAGGGCCACCCCACAGATGAGCGCCCATGCGAACAGGTGGTAGCTGGCGACGTGACGCCAATCCTGTTCACACGCCAGCTCACCGACGAAGGCTCCCGTCGTGCCGACGGACAACCCGGCGCACAAGGCGCGCAGGGGTTGGAAGGCCGCGCCGCGCAGCATCCACAGCGCCACCACGAGCGGCGCCGCGCCCACGGCCAGATGGCTCACCGTGCATACCCAGGCGGGCAGGGACGGCGTCGTGCTGGGAGAGCCCCTCGCGAGCACCAGTGTCGCCGCGCAGGCCATGGCCAACCCCACGCCGGCTTGACGCAGACCCCGTCCTCGCGGGGACAGCGCGCCCCAGGCACAGACGGCGCTGGTCAGGAGCAACAGCAGCAGCAGGGGAACGCGCGCCAGCAGGGCCGGGGGCGTGAGCGCGCCAATGGCCAACATGACGCAGGCCACCAGCACGGCGAGCCCACCGGAGGACGCCATCATCCAGATGGCCTGCGTGCGCCAGGGCCGCACCGGCTCGCGCAGGGCCAGCTCTCCGCGTGCGCTCGCGAGGGCGCGTTCGAGCGCGCTGCTCTTCGCGGGGGGCTCTTCCTTGAGCAGGGCGTCGATGTCGATGGGCGGCTTCATCACGCCTCTCCCAGCCCGCTGAGCAGCTCACGGAGCTTCTCGTAGCCACGGTGTGCCCGCAGTCGCGCGGCGCCCGCGCTGATGCCCCGGAGCGAGGCGATCTCCTCGAACGACCAGCCTTCCACCTTGCTGAGCACCACTGCCTCGCGATGGTCCGGTGGAAGACTCTGGAGCGCGTCCAGGAGGTGGCGGCGGAGGGCGGGGTCCCCGGAGGGTGGGGGCACGGATGTGGGGGCGCCTGTGCCCTCGCCCGAGGAGTAGGACTCCACATGCTGACGATGACGCAGCGAATCGCGCGCGGCGTTGGCGGCGATGGTCATCAGCCAGGGGACGAAGCGGGTGCCGGGCTCATAGCGACCCCGGGCTCGGATGACGGACAGGAAGGTGGTCTGCAAGAGGTCCTCGGCGAGCGAGCCGTCGCGAACCATGCGCGTCAGAAAGCCCTGCACGCGGCCGGAGTGGCGCGCGAAGAGGGCCTCGAAGGCGTCTGGTGCTCCATCGCAGAACCGTTCCATGAGCTCTTCGTCCGAGGGACTCCCCATCACCCGGCTCATGGACGGCCCGCCCTGAAATATGTTTCCAGCCTGGAACCCGCGTGCTCCACGCCACCCAACCCGTCGTAATCACGGACGATGCCGGGCGTGCTCACCCGGGCTGAAGCACCAGCCGCGCGATTTCCGGCGGCGCGGCCACGCGCATCGGCGGCCCGACGAAACCACATCCCCGGCTGACATAGATCTGCGAGTCGCCCGTGCGGCTGAGGCCCGCGTTGCGTTGTCCCCAGATGGCGTCGGCCATGAGGTTGCCAGGAAACATCTGCCCGCCGTGGGTATGGCCGGAGACCTGGAGGCCCACCCCGCGCCGGGCGACCTCGTCGAAGTTGGAAGGCTGGTGCGCCAGCAGGACGGAGGCCCGGTCCGGATTCACGCCTCGCAGCGCCGCGTCCAGGTCGTACCCGGGCTCGCCCATCCGGGCCGCGCTCCAGTCGTCGACCCCGGCCAGGGTGAAGGACGCACCCGTCTCGCCGATGTCCACGGCGCGGTTGCGCAGCACGGTGATGCCCAGTCGCTCCAGGTAGGCCACCCATGACGATGCGCCAGAATAGTAGTCATGGTTGCCGGTGACGAAGAACACGCCGTGCCGGGCACGCAGCGCGCCGAAGCCCGCGACGTAGGCCCCCAGCCGCTCCACGCTCCCGTCCACCAGGTCACCGGTGATGGCGATGACGTCCGGCTTCAGGGCGTTGGTGCGCGCCACCAGCTCGTCCACGAAGTGTCGCTGGAGGACGTCTCCGATGTGGATGTCGGTGAGCTGCACCAGGGAGAACCCATCCAGTGTCCGGGGCAGTCGGGGCAGGCGCACCGGGATGTCGCGCACGTCGGGCGGGTGGAAGGCGCGCCACGCGCCGAAGGTGCTCACGCCCGCGCCCGCGAGCCCCGCTCCCACGGCCAGTCCTCCGGTGAGGATGGCCCGGCGCTCGGGGGAGGGTGGTTGCGAGGGCTGCTCGGGAACTGGCGCGGTGCCGCGTCGCGCGCGCCACCGCACGGCGCGCTGGACGAGCTCCACGGCGAGCGTGAAGAGGAGCAGGTACAGCACCAGCCCCATCCACACGAGCAGGCCGATTCCGATGATGCGCCCGAGCTCGGAGGGGAACAGGCCGCCGAGGATCCTGAAGCCGACGGCCCCCAGGAAGCCGAAGCCGAACAGGACCTGGGCGCCGAGCCGCAACCCGCGTCGCGCCGTCTGGTCTCGCACCAGCCGGCGGTAGAGGTAGACGTGCGCGGTCGCCATCACCGCGAGGACCGGGACGAGGAACAAGAGGAGGCTGAGCCAGCGTGGCATCGTGCTCCTGCATAGCGGAAGCGTGCCGGGGGCGCCCGTGCAATTCGCTCCAGGGGCCTGTCGGCAGGCAGGCGGTCACGCTTCTGCTTTCGTGGGGAGGCGCTCCGGGGCAGGCTGGGGGTCCGTTCAGCGCCGGACTCCGGCACACTCCTTCCCGAGGCCCCCATGTTTCGCTCCCTGCTGCTCTGCGCCGCCCTGATGCTCCCTCTCGCGGGCTGCGACAGCGATGAAGTGGACACGCCGACGCCGGACACGGGCAACCCGGACAATGGCGACCCCACCAAGGTGACGTACGCGGAGAGCCTGAACGTGGACCTGGCGGCGATGACGCGCAGCTCCAGCGGTCTCTACACCCAGGACCTGGGGGCGCCGGGCGAGGGTGACGTGGCCACCGCGGGCAAGCGCGTCTACGTGCACTACACGGGCTGGCTGCCGGACGGGAAGAAGTTCGACTCGTCCGCGGGCAAGTCCCCCATCGACTTCACCCTGGGCCAGGGGGCCGTCATCGACGGGTGGGACCAGGGCCTCGTCGGCATGCGCGTGGGAGGCAAGCGCCGCCTCGTCATCCCGTCCTCGCTCGGGTACGGGTCGCAGGGCAGCTCGGGCGCCATTCCGCCGTACTCGGTGCTCGTCTTCGACACGGAGCTCATCCTCGTCCGCTGACGAGAGGCTCCTCGCCGGCCTGGATTCTTCGGGAGCCGGCGAGGGGTGATATAGGCGGCGCACGTCTGCCGGGACGTCGGGGCCCTCGGGTAGGGTTGCCGATGTGGGGGTCTCATCTCCCGGCCAGGGGGACGCGCAATGTCAGGGTCCGAGGCGGAAGTGCCCGAGTCGAACGGGGAACGAGCCGGTGCGGAAGGCACGCTCCAGGCGCTGCAATCCCTGATGGGGCTGGAGTCGGCCGCGACGGCGGCCAGGCTCTATGAAGAGCTGGGCTCCGCGCAGCGGGAGCGCCTGCTTCGCGACGCGGCGGTGACGCCTCCGGAGGTGCGCAAGCAACTGGCGGAGGTGCTGCGGTGGGCGCGGGACTTCTCCGGCGCCGCGCGGCTCCTGGTGGGCTGCGGCGAGGATTCACGGATGGCGGCGCTCTACGTCCAGGGCGGCCAGTACGTGGACGCGGCGGAGGCCTGGCTGCGCGCGGGTGAAGCGGACCGGGCCGCCGCCGCCTTCGAGCGCGGTGGCGCGTTGGAGCGGGCGCTGGATGTCTACCGGGGTCTGGGCGCGCGCGAGCCGGTGGCGCAGTGCCTGGTCCGCCTGGGACGCCCCTTCGAGGCGGCGCTCATCTACCGCGAGCTGGGTCAGCCCCACGCGGAGGTGGAGGCGCTGGGCAGCGTGCCGGCGGGGGATGGGCGGCACGTGGAGTCGGTGCTGCGCATGTGCATGTTGCTGGACGCGGAGGGCTTCACGCGCAGGGCGCTGGCGCTGCTCGCGGACACGATGCGGGGCTCGGAGGTCGCTCGAGGCGACCCCGCGCTGGCCGCGGAGAAGGCGCGCCTCTTGCGCCGCATGGGCATGGACGCGGAGGCGGAGGCCGTCATCGCGCGGCTGCCCTCCCAGCGCGCGTCGCCCGAGGCCAACGGCTATGGGTATCTCAAGGCGATTCCCATCTTCGGCGAGCTGTCGCTGGACGACATGAAGGACCTGTATCGCGTGGCGCGACAGGTGCTCATCCCCGCGGGCGCGGTGGTGCTGGAGAAGGGCGCCGCGGGCGTGGGCCTCTTCGTGTTGCTGGAGGGCACGGTGGATGTCTTCAGCGGTACGGAGGACGACGCGCGCCGGCTCAACACGCTCGGGCCCGGGGCCTATCTGGGAGAAATCTCGCTGGTCCAGGACGCGCCCGTGTCCGCCCGCGTCAAAGCGCGCACCGCTGTCCGCGCGCTGCGCATCACCCGCGCTGGCTTCCAGCACTACCTGGACACGCACGAGGCCGCCGCGCTGCGCATCTACCGGCTCTTCACCCAGAACCTCGCCGCGCGCGTTCGGGCTCTCAGCGCCTGAGAGAAACACCTCCGCCGGTAGGATTGAGCTGGGACAATCTTGCGTCAGGAGCCGGAGACTTCGAAACTCGCGAATGTCGCTATTTCAAGGAGAGACACCGCATGTCTTCGAAGCTCGCGTTCGCCGTCGTGACCCTGCTGTCGATGTCCGCTTTCGCCGAAGAGGACCTGAAGCCCGCGCAGGAGGAGGCCAAGGCCGCCTTCGAGGAGGCGACCGCCGAGGCGCTGAAGGCCGCCAACGAGAAGTGCGGCACGAAGCTCGCCGTGAAGACGGACTTCCAGAACTTCAAGCCGGAGGACTGGTCGGGCACGAGCTTCAGCTCGTACTGTGAGGCGGCGATCAGCGGGGTGACGAGCCTGTGTGAGCGCCCGGCCTACAAGAAGTCGATCGCGAAGAAGGTCACCAGCTTGTCGTGCCTGTTCGCTGGCGTGAAGCCCGCGGACAAGAAGGACACCAGCGTCAACGGGGCGACGCAGGCGAACATCTCGCTCGACAAGGGCACCCTCACGTACCGCATGGGGAAGGACCACACGAACATCGAGGACAACACCAAGGCCGTGCTCGAGAAGGCGCTGAACTGACCATGGCGCGGAGGCTGGCGGTGATGTTCGCGCTGCTCGTGGCCCAGGCGGCCGTGGCGGCGGAGTCCCTGGAGGCCCTGTCGCTCAAGGTCTACCGGGGCAAGGACGGACAGACGTTGGAGGTCGCCGTGCTGGCTCCTCGCGAGTCGGCGGCGGCGGTGCTCCAGCTTCGCGGCGCCGACTCCGAACATGATGGCCTCGCGGTGCGCTGCAAGGCGCGGAGCACCCGGGCCGGTGTCGACTACGTGGCCCGTCATCGCGGTTCGGACTGGGTGTTGGCGTCCGAGCGCGAGAGCGGTGTCTATGACGTCTATGTGCCGGGCAAGCCCGCCTTCCGCGTGCGGTTCAATCAAGAGGCGACGGATGCCGCGTCCGCCTCCGAGGTCCTCACCGCGCACACCCTGCAACGTGAGTCCGGGAGGGTCGCGGCCTTCGAGAAGAAGGCGTGGCCCCACCTGGAGAAGAAGTACACCGCGCGCGCCGCCGAGTCCCTGACGGCGCTGCGTGGTGCCTGTGGCACGTCGGCGAGCTTCAGCTTCGACTGGAAGACCTTCGATGACACGGTGATGGCCGACGTGGATGTCTGGGCGGCCTGCGCACCGCTGCTCACCCAGGCGCGGACCCGCTGTGCCGCGCTGAAGGACGTCACCGCGCTGTCGTGTCGGTTGGGGCCCGCGCTCGCGCTGGAGCGCAGCGGCTCCACGCTCATCTTCACCACGGTCCGCGAGGGCGCGGCCACCGGGGCGGCGTTTCTCGGCGGGAGGCTTGGACGATGAATCGACACGCGGTGGTGATGGCTTGTCTGGTGTCGACGGCGGCGGTGGCGAAGTCTCCGGCGACGCTCGCGGACCTCCAGGCGCTGGGCTCCCAGCAGGCCTGGGCGGAGCTGTTGGAGCGCGCGGAGGAGGTTCCTCCCGCGACGCGCACGGAGGCCTGGCGAGGCCTGGTTACGGAGGCCTCGACGGCGGAGGTCCAGGCCGTCACGCCCACGGACAAGGAGCCGTTCGCCGCCGCGCGGAAGGCGCACGCCCTGGGCCAGCGGTATGCCTTCCTCACCAAGGCCCCGGCCTATACCGCCGTGCGTGACGCGAGCGCGGTGAAGGGGCTGGAGCTGTGTCTCGCGAAGGAGGGGCGCGACTGTGTCGAGACGTATCAGCAGCTCGCGGTGGGCACCGGGCCGGAGTCCGCGCTGAAGGCCGCCCGGCTCGTGAGGCAGGGCCGCTTCGCGTATGTGGCGATGCCGCTCTTCGTCCTGGCTGTGGGGGAGCGCAAGGACTCCGAAGCCTGCAAGGACGAAGCGCTCGGAGAGACGGTGCTCGCGGCGCTGGACCTGCCCAAGGACGACGCTCGCGCGGCGGAGGCGAAGAAGGTGGCCTTCGAGCGGTGCTGGACGGCGCTGGGCGCGAAGCTCAAGGCGGCCACGGTGGGCGCCTCCTCCTACTTCCTGGCGAACACCTGTCAGCCCATGCGCGCCCGCAAGGCGCTCACCGAGCTGCAGGACGAGCTGTGCAAGGACGCGGAGCTCTGAGCTGAAATCCGGCGCTGGCGATGCGCATCGCTGGCGCGTGTTGCGCACGCGGTTCCGCGGAACATCCAGGGTCGTGAGTTGACAATGGCCGTTGTCTGTCTTAACTCATACGCATCATGAGGCCCGTCTCCTTCACTGCCCTGCTGATTGCGCGCTTCCCCGCGCCGGCGGCGGACGTGTGCCTTTCCCCCCGTCACGAGGTTCTGCTCGACATTTGAGCAGGCGGGCCGGAGTCCTTCCGGTGCGCGGGTCGCTGGTTCCCGCGTGTCGTGAAGCCCGGTTCCGCCCTGGCTCCGTCTGAGCCGTCGTGTGTCCTCACGCGTCCCTGAGCGGGCCCTTCGAGCCCCTCCGGCAAGTCGCGCGTGCGTGCGCCTGACGGCTCCACGCCCGTCGTGTCTCCAACCGGCTCCTCATCCATTTCCGACCCGCGGGCCTCGCTGCCCGACGGGAACAGGAGTCCTTTATGTCCCGCAGCACTCGCATCGAGCGGTATCGCAACATCGGCATCATGGCGCACATCGACGCGGGCAAGACGACGCTCACCGAGCGCGTCCTGTTCTTCACCGGTCGCATCCACTCCACGGGAGAGGTCCATGACGGCTCCACGGAGATGGACTGGCTGCCGCAGGAGAAGCAGCGCGGCATCACCATCACCTCCGCGGCCACCACCGCGTTCTGGTCTCCTCGTCACGGGCCCTCCGCGGGCACGCTCCATCGCATCAACATCCTGGACACGCCGGGACACGTGGACTTCACCATCGAGGTGGAGCGCTCCCTGCGCGTGCTGGACGGCGCGGTGGCCGTGTTCGACGGAAGCCAGGGCGTGGAGCCCCAGTCGGAGGCCGTGTGGCGTCAGGCGGACCGCTACGGCGTTCCGCGCATCGCCTTCATCAACAAGATGGACAAGGTGGGCGCGGACTTCGCCATGAGCCTGGAGTCCATCCGTGAGCGCCTGGGCGCTCGCGCCGTGGCGGTGCAGTGGCCGCTCGGCAAGGAGTCGGAGTTCCAGGGCCTCGTGGACCTGGTGCGCATGAAGACGCTCCGCTTCGACGGCGAGGGCGGCGAGTACCACGAGGAGCAGTCCGTGCCGGAGGAGGTACGGAGGCAGGTGGAGACGCTGCGCCTGCGGCTCATTGAAGCGGCGGCGGACGTGGACGACGGCGTCATGGAGAAGTTCGTGGACGGGCGGTTGGAAGACATCACGGAAGAGGACCTGGTGCGGGCGCTGCGCGCGGGGACGCTGTCGCGCACGCTGGTGCCGGTGCTCGCCGGCTCGGCGTTCAAGAAGAAGGGAGTGCAGATGCTGCTGGACGCTGTCGTCGACTACCTGCCCGCGCCCTCGGACCTTCCGGCGGTGGAGGGACTGGTGCCGGGCACGGAGCAACGTGCCTCGCGTGAACCGGCGGACGACAGTCCACCGGCCGCGCTGGTGTTCAAGATGATGAGTGACAAGAACGTGGGCAACATCGTCTTCCTGCGTGTCTATTCAGGCACGCTGCGCGCGGGCACCGTCCTGCTCAATCCCGCCACGGGCAAGCGGGAGCGCGTGGGTCGGCTGATGTTCATGCATGCCAATCGCAGGGAGGAGGTCTCTGAAGTCCATGCGGGAGACATCGCGGCGGCGCTCGGCCTGAAGAACGTGCGCACGGGAGACACGCTGAGCGACCCGGAGGCACCCGTGGTGCTGGAGTCGCTCGGCTTCCCGGAGCCCGTGGTGCACCTCGCCGTGGAGGCGAAGTCGCCCGCGGAGCTGCCGAAGCTGGAAGAGGGCCTGCATCGACTGGCGGCGGAGGACCCGTCGCTGCGCGTGGGCGTGGACCCGGAGAGCGGCCAGGTGCTGCTGTCCGGCATGGGTGAGCTTCACCTGGAGGTGGTCGTGGACCGACTGAGGACGGAGTACGGCGTGGAGGCGCGCGTGGGACAGCCCAAGGTGGCCTACCGCGACACGCTCAAGCGCGCCGTGCGACAGGAGTACCGGCACGCCCGTCAGACGGGCGGGCCCGGACAGTATGCGCGCGTGGTGCTGGACGTGGCTCCGGCGGCGCGTGGCGCGGGGCTCGTCTTCGTGGACGACACGAAGGGCGGCAGCATTCCGAGGGAGCTGGTGCCCGCCATCCAGAAGGGTGTGGCGGGGGCCATGGAGCGCGGCGTGCGGGACGGTGTGGCGCTCGTCGACGTGGAGGTCCGCCTGGTGGATGGAGACACGCACGTGCGCGACTCCACCCCGCAGGCGTTCGCCATGGCGGGCTCCCTGGCGCTCCAGGAGGCGGTGCGACGAGGCGGCGTGCAGGTGCTGGAGCCGGTGATGGACGTGGAAGTCACCACGCCCGAGGAGTACGTGGGCGAGGTGTTGGGAGACCTGGCCTCGCGGCGGGGTCGGGTGCTGGGGATGGAGACGCGGGGCAATGCCCGCGTGGTGTCCGCGCGGGTGCCCATGGCCAGCCTCTTCGGCTACGTGACGGGCCTGCGGGGCAGGACGCAGGGCCGGGCCCAGGCGAGCATGCGACTGGGGACGTATGAGCCCCTGCCAGACGTGCTCCAGGCATCACTGCCCGAAGCGCGGGCATGACGGACGGTGAAGAGGGCCCCGAGGGCGGATGACTCGGGGCCCTCTTCTTTCGCCCGGCATTCCACAAAGCGGCTGTCAAGGGCTCGATTTCACGGGACATCCGACCCGGGAGAGGGCAGGGTCCGCGGCCGAATGCGTGGAATGGGAGGGAGGACCCCCCTGTTCTCCGACATTCTCAAGCGGGTCGGCCGGCCGGGCCGGACCGCGCACCGCCAGGTGCCCTCGATATTGAACTCGATTGGGCTCGCTGCGCGGGCTTCCTTGCCTGGCGAGGAAGCAGACTCACTTCGACTAGGAATCCATGACTTTCGACGAACTGCAGCTTCACGACACCCTCCTGCGCGCGGTCAAGGCGGAGGGGTACACCACTCCTACGCCCATCCAGATGAAGGCGATTCCGCACGCCCTGGCTGGGAAGGACGTGCTCGGCGTGGCCCAGACGGGCACGGGAAAGACGGCGGCCTTCGCGCTGCCGATTCTCCAGCGCCTGTCCGCCAAGGCGCCGACCGGGGGCGCGCGTCCCGTGCGTTGCCTGGTGCTCACTCCCACGCGAGAGCTCGCGGGGCAGGTGAGCGAGAGCTTCGCGACGTATGGCAAGAACCTTCCGCTGCGCCACGCGGTGATTTTCGGCGGCGTGGGCCAGGGCGCGCAGGTGCAGGCGCTCAAGAGCGGTGTGGATGTGCTGGTGGCGACGCCTGGTCGCCTGCTCGACCTGATGGACCAGGGCTACGTGTCGCTGCGCTCGCTCGAGGTCTTCGTGCTCGACGAGGCGGACCGCATGCTCGACATGGGCTTCATCCATGACGTGCGCAAGGTCATCAAGGCGCTGCCCTTGAAGCGGCAGACGCTCTTCTTCAGCGCGACGATGCCGCCGGAGATTGTCGACCTGTCTCGCAACATCCTCACGGACCCCATCCGCGTGGAGGTGACGCCGGTGTCCAGCACGGCGGAGACCGTGGCTCAGCAGGTGTACTTCGTGGAGCGCGAGCAGAAGCGCGGCTTGCTCACGCACCTCTTGAAGGACGGCAAGATTGAGCGGGCGCTGGTCTTCACGCGCACCAAGCATGGCGCCAACCGGGTGGCCAAGCAGCTCGAGGGCTCCGGAGTCACGGCCGCCGCGATTCACGGCAACAAGAGCCAGAACGCGCGTGAGCGTGCGCTGGACGACTTCCGCAACGGCTCGCTGCGGGTGCTGGTGGCCACGGACATCGCGGCGCGCGGCATCGACATCGACGGGCTGAGCTTCGTCGTCAACTACGACCTGCCCAACGTGCCGGAGCAGTACGTGCATCGCATCGGCCGCACGGGTCGCGCGGGCGCCACGGGCACCGCGGTGTCCTTCTGCGACGGTGAGGAGCGCGCGTACCTGCGCGACATCGAGCGCACCATCCGCCGCAGCGTGCCGGTGGTTGCGGAGCATCCGTACCGCTCGGGCCTCGCGGCGCCGCGCCCTGGAGCATCGGACACGGTGGACGAGCCTGTCGCGCGGAGCTCGAACGGCGGTGGGCAGTCGCGGGGCGGGCAGGGCGGTGGTGGTGGTGGCGGCCGTGGCAACCAGCCCGGCAACTCGTCGCGTCGTCGCCGGGGTGGTGGCGGAGGCCAGGGACGTGCCGAAGGGGGCCGTTCCGCGCGGGGTGGTGGTGGCTCCGCGGGTTCGGGTCGCGGCGGTGGACAGCAGTCGCGCGGTGGCAATGCGCCGTCGCGTGGGGGCAGCGCTCCGTCGCGCACTTCGGGTCCGGCGCCGGCTCCCGCGAAGGTCGCCGAGCCGCCCGCGCGTCGTCAGACGTCGAAGTGGCTGTGAGCTGAAGTCCCTTTGAGGGCCCGTGATGCGCGCTCGACGCGCTCACGGGGCCCCGAAGGGGATTGTTGGCGGTGACGGGTGGGCCGTTACGACAGGCCCGCCGTCATGACTCCTCGCGAGGCGCCATGGCCGCGATGGTCCCCTGGGCCACGGCGACGAGTGTTTCTCCCTTCTCCGTGACGACGAAGATGTCGCAGTGGCAGACGGACTGCCTGCGTCCGGCGTGCAGCGCGCGAGCCCTGGCGATGAGCATGGAGCCCTGGGCGGGACGCACGTAGTTGATCTTGAACTCCGACGTGACAACGGGCGCCGTCATCGCCGAGCCTCCCGCGAAGGTGAGCGCGTTGTCGGCCATGTAGCTGAGCACGCCCCCGTGCACGAAGCCGTGCTGCTGGCCCAGCTCCGCGCGCAGTGGCAGCTCGAGCACGGCCTCGCCCTTCGTCAGATGCACCAGCCGGGTTCCGAGCAGCGTGCTGAACGCCTGCTGCTTGAGCACCTGCTGACCCATCTCCATCAGTGACTCCACGGCGGCCTCCCGGCTGTCTAGAATATGGTTCTAGAATCATGTTCTAAAGTAAGGTGGAGGGATGCGCAACCCGGGTCACCGGAGAGAAGAGGTCCTGAAGGCGGCGCTGGAGTGTTTCCTGGAGCGGGGCGTCGAGGGCACGACGCTGGCGGCCATCCGTGAGCGCTCGGGGGCCAGCACGGGGAGCATCTACCACCTGTTCGAGAGCAAGGACGCGATTGCCGCGGCGCTCTACCTGGACGTCCTGGGCGAGTACCAGTCAGGGGTGGTGGAGGTGCTCAAGGCGCAGCCGGGAGCCCGTGAGGGCGTCGAGGCGCTCGTTCGCCACCACCTGGAATGGACGCTGGCGCGGCCGGATGCGACGCGCTTCCTCATGGGGGCGCGCGGTGTCGCGGCCGTGGTGGCGGCCGAGGCGAGCATCCGCGAGCAGAACAAGGGCTTCTTCCGGCAGATGAAGGACTGGTGGCAGGCGCACGTCCGCGCCGGCGCGTTCGAGGAGATGCCCTTCGAGCTCTTCCTCGCCATCCTTCGCGGGCCGGCACAAGAACTGGTGCGCGACTGGCTCGCGGGACGGACGAAGACGGACTTGCGCGCGGCCATCCCGGTGCTTGCTCGCGCCGCGTGGCAGTCCGTCGAAAGACGGCCCACACGCTCCAAGAAGTGAGCGGAGGATGAACTTTGGGAGGAGCTCACTCCTCCTGCGAGCCCTTGCCCCAGTCCGTCGCTGGCACAGGTGTTCGACTCGTCAGGTCGATGACCGCCGCGGCGCCAGGTCGCGGAGCGCGCGTCTGTCGAGCTTGCCGTTCTGGGTCCTCGGCAGCTCCGACAAGACCCGGAGCTCGTCGATGATCATGTACCGGGGCAGCCGCTCGGCGCAGTGGTGCTTGAGCTGGAGCAGGGTGGGCCTCGGGCCGTCGGCGGCCACGACGAAGGCCACCAGCCGCGCCTCCAGGCCCGTGTCGGTGGTGACGACCCCCACCTCGCGGACGGCCGGATGGGACAGCAGCGCCGTCTCGATTTCGCCTGGCTCGATTCGTCGCCCCCGCACCTTCAACATGTTGTCGCGGCGGCCGAGGTACTCGAAGCCCCCGTCCGGGAGCTGGCGGCAGAGGTCTCCCGTCGCGTAGGGCCGCGCTCCCTGGGGCGGTTGTCCCCAGTAGCCCAGCATCACCGTGGGCCCTTCCACCATGAGCTCTCCCACCTCCCCGCCGCCGTGCGGCGTCGCTTCGTCATCCGCCGAGCGGGCCAGCCAGACCCGATCACCACAGCTCGCATGGCCGATGGGAACCGGCTCGGTGCGCTCGGGGGAGAGGGCGCCCACCTCGTAGGCGGTGCAGACGTTCGTCTCGGTGGGGCCATACAGGTTGAAGAACCGCGCGGCGCTCAGGCGCTCTCGCAAGGGGCGCAGATGGCGGACCGGGAAGGGCTCTCCCGCGAACAGCACGGTCCGGAAGGGCAGGTCCTCATGGGCCAGCAGCCCTCCCTCCAACATCATCAGGATGAGCGCCGAGGGCACCGAGTACCAGATGGTGAACCGCTCACGCAGCACCAGCTCCACCAACTTCTCCGGCGAGAAGGCCAGCGCCTCCGGGATGAGGGTGACCGAGGCGCCCCCGAGGAACGCCGCATAGAGGTCCAGCACCGAGAGGTCGAAGAAGAACGGCGCGTGGTTGCTGAAGCGGTCGGCCGGCGTGGTGCCCAGCAGCGCGTGGCTCCACTCGATGAAGGCCAGGGCGTTGCGCTGGCTGATGCACACGCCCTTGGGCGTGCCGGTGGAGCCGGAGGTGTAGAGGATGTAGGCCAGCGCGTGAGCATCCAGACCGTGTCCGGGCAGGGGCGCCGGGGAGACGTCGGCCAGGCTCGCCCAGCCGAGCGCCGGGCCCGTGTCATCCACGAGCAGGAAGCGCAGGCGGTCCAGGCCTCCGTTGCGAAGCTCGGCCGCGCGCGCGGCGCTGGTCACCACCACGTCGATGCGGCAGTCGTCGAGGATGAGCCGCGTCCGTGCGGCCGGGTTCAGCGGATCCAACGGGACGTAGGCGGCGCCCAGCCGCGCGATGCCCTGCATCGCGGCCACCGCGCGCGCGGACTTCTCCGTCCACAGGCCCACCCGGTCCCCCCGACGGACGCCCAGCCCCAGGAGGGCTCGGGCCACCTGGTTGGCGAGCGCGTCGAGCTGTCCATAGGTCAAGGTCTCATCGGGCCCCCTGACGGCGATGGCCGCGGGAGTCCGCGCCGCGGCGCGCATGACAATCTCGTCGAGCGTCATAGGCCCAACTGGCTGGCGATGATGTCGCGCTGCATCTCCGACGTGCCGGAGAAGAGGGTGCTGGGAATGGCATCGCGCAGCACCCGCTCGATGCCCGCCTCGGCGACGTAGCCCATTCCCCCGTGGATCTGGATGGCGTCCAGGCCGCATTGGACGGCGGCCTCGCTGATGGCCAGCTTGGCGAGGGAGACCTCCATCGTCGCCTCCTGACCGCGGTCCATCAGCCAGCAGGCCCGGTACAGCAACAGCCGCGCGGATTCGAGCCGCAGCTTCATGTCCGCCATCCGGTGGGAGAGGGCCTGGTTCTTTCCAATCGCCCGCTTGAACTGCTTGCGCTGCCGGGCGAAGTCCACCGTTTGTTCGAGCACCCGCTCCATCAACCCCACATAGGCGCCGAACAGGCAGGCCCGCTCCCACTGCATGGAGCGCTTGAAGAGGGGCGCGCCCTGGCCCTCGGCCCCGAGCCGCGCGGAGGCGGGCACCACACAACCCTCCAGGTAGATGGGGGCGATGGGGGAGGTGGACAGGCCCATCTTCTGGAAGGGCCGTCCCACCGTCAGTCCCGGCGTACCCTTCTCGATGAGGAAGGCGCTCAGGCCCATGTAGCCGTGCGCGGGGTCCGTGACGGCGTACACCAGGAAGACGTCGGCGACGGGGCCATTGGTGACGTAGCTCTTGCTCCCGTCGAGCACGTAGCCATCGCCGTCGCGCACCGCCCGCGTCTTGAGCGCGAAGACGTCGGAGCCCGCCTCCGGCTCGGAGATGGCGTTGGCGCCGACCCACTCTCCCGAGCACAGCCGGGGAAGGTAGCGGCGCTTCTGCGCGTCGTCGCCACTCTCCAACAGGGGGAGCACGCAGGCGAACAGGTGGGCCCCCACGGAGAAGACCAGCCCCGTGTCCGTGCACCCCCGTCCCAGCGCCTCCATCACCCGCGCCGTCGTCAACGTGTCCAGCCCGAGCCCTCCATGGTGCTCGGGCACGGGCAGGCCCAGGAAGCCGAACTCACCGCATTGCCTCCACAGTCCACGCGGGAAGCCCTCTTCGTGGGCCGGCGCCTCTGCGTTGAGTTCCGACCGCGCGAAGGCCAGTGCGCGCTCGTACAGCTCCACCTGCTCGCTCGTCCAACTGAAGTCCATGCGGTCCTGACCCGTCGGTGGTGATTGGCTGGCAGCGCCGTGAGACTCATGGGGCGTCTGAAGACTCTCTTCCTCATTTGTGCGAGTCGTCAAGAATCTCCTGGGTTGGGTTGTCGTGACTGTGTATGTGAATGGGCGCACGACAATCGTTGTTGTAGATCATTTTGGATGATTGACCTGTCGTTTGAGATTGCATTAAGAGTCCGACGCGATGCGGTGCGAGGCAATAGCCGTGGTGGGAATGGGGCTCCGCTTTCCTGGGGCCGAGTGTCCTCGAACACTGTGGAGGAATTTGTGCAAGGGATTGGAGGCGACTGGTGACATCCCGGCGTCCCGCTGGGAGATGGGATTGCTGCATGAGCCCGCGCCGGACCGTCCGGGACGGATCCGCAACCAGCGCGCCGGCTTGCTGGAAGACGTGGCCTCGGTGGACCCCCAGGCCTTCCGCCTGTCCAAGCGGGAGCTTCGGCAGATGGACCCCCAGCACCGCGTGTTGTTCGAGTGCGCGTGGCGCGCGCTGGAGGATGCGGGCATTCCCTTCGACACCCTTCGCGGCAGCAACACGGGCGTCTTCGTGGGAATCAACTTCAGCGACTTCCAGCGCATGCTCGCGCGGGACTGGGCGGCCCTGGATGGGTACTCGCTGCTGGGCACGACGCCGTCCTTCGCGGCCAACCGCATCTCCCATGCGTTCGACCTCCGCGGCCCCAGCACCTGTTCCAGCGTGGGGTGTGCCTCGTCGACGACGGCCCTGCACGAGGCCTGTCGGAGCCTGATGCTGGGCGAGGTGGATTGCGCGCTCGCCGGTGGGGTGGAGCTGATGCTCTCTCCGGACAGCAGCATCATGCTCTCCCAGGCGGGCGTGCTGTCGGCGCGCGGGCAGTGCCGGACCCTGGATGCGGGGGCGGACGGCTACATCCGGGGCGAGGGCGCGGGGCTGGTCGTGCTCAAGCCGCTGTCCCGGGTGGACGCGAGTGATCGCGTGTACGCGGTGATTCGAGGCAGCGCCGTCAACCACAACGGCCGGAACGAGTGGATCATGGCGCCCAGTGTCGAGGCGCAGACGGAGGTCATCCGCCAGGCCTGTTCGCGGAGCGACGTGGAGGCCGCCAGCCTCGACTACGTGGAACTGCACGGCTCGGCCTTCCTCAAGGGGGATGCGGCCGAGGCCATCGCGATTGGCGCGGCGCTCGGCGGCGCGCGCACGGCCCCATGCCGGCTGGGCGCGGTCAGCAACAACCTGGGCTACCTGGGGGCGGCGGCGGGCATCGCGCAGTTCATCAAGGTGTGTCTGTCGCTGCACCACCGCACGCTGCCGCCGACGATTCATGTGGATTCCCCCAATCCTCACATCGCGTTCGGGGAGCTGGGGCTGCGAATCCAGTCGGAGTTGGAGCCCTGGCCCGACCGGGGAACAGGAGCGCCTCCGCGCGCGGGCGTCGTGTCTACCTCCCTGGGTGGGTCCAATGCCTTTGTCGTTTTGGAGGCTTCTCCAGAATTCCCTCTTACGGGAGGGATTGCCGCGCCCTCATCGGGCCACCTCCTGGTGCTCTCGGCGCTGACCCCGGAGGCACTTCACCAGCAGTCCCACCAGGTCCTGGATTTCCTTGCTGAGACCACCGACCCTGCCGGGCGGCTGGAAGATGTCTGCTTTACCGCGATGTTCAAACGACAGCACCACCGTCACCGCGCCGCGGTGATCGCCGGGGGGCGGGAAGGGTTGATGCGAATGCTGAAGGCATTCATCGATTCTCCAGAACAGACCCTCTGGGTGGAGGAGGGTCAACCGACTCAAGGAGTTGAGGCGGCACGGACCTATCTCGAGAGTGGGAGGGTTTGGCGCGAGGCCATTCCAGGGCGCGAAGGGAGATGTGTGAGTCTTCCCGTCTATCCCTTTCAGAGACAGCGCTTGTGGCCGGAGTGGCTTTCGCCCGAGGTGGTGTCTCGTGCCCCAGCGCTGTCACGGCCGGCTGTCGCCGAGGCGCCTGCCCCCCACGGGACGGCCGGGATGGACTTCCGGGAGGGCTCCGCTGAAGCGCGCGAGGCCCGGCTGCTCGAGTTCCTCCAGGGGCAGGTCGCGGCGGTGCTGGAGGTGGAGCCCGCGGGGCTGGACGCGCGGGGTCGGACCCTGTTCGAGCTGGGGCTGAATTCCGTGGCCCTGGTGATGCTCAAGGGGCGCATCGCCCAGGAGCTGGGTGTCGCTCTCCCGACGACCCTCCTCTTCGAGCATCCGCGGTTGGAGTCGCTGGCGGCGCGGCTGCGAGGGCTCCTGGACTCTCAGGCGGGTGCACCCCCGGAAGCTGGCGAGGACGCGGCGTTGGTGGAGCGGATCTCCGGGTTGTCCGAGGAGCAGGCCCGCGAGCTGATTGCTCGGAAGCTCGCGGAGCTTGGCCTCGAGGAGGTGGGGTGATGAGCCGCGAGGACGGCACCGGCGTGGAGCTGACGCCTCTCCAGCAGGCCCTGCTGACCATCGAGAAGCTTCAGCGGAAGCTCGCGTCCGTCACCCGGGCGGACGAGGGGGCCATCGCGATCATCGGGATGGGCTGTCGGTTTCCGGGCGGCGCCTCCAGCCCGGCGCGCTTCCGCGAACTGCTCTGGAGCGCGGGCGACGCGGTGACGGACATTCCCTCGGACCGGCGAGCGCTCCAGGGAGTCCATGACCCCGAGGCCTCCACGCCGGGCAAGACGACGATGCGCCGGGCGGCGTTCGTGGAGGGGGTCGACCGGTTTGACGCGGAGTTCTTCCGCATCTCCCGGCGCGAAGCGGAGGGGATGGATCCCCAGCAGCGCTTCTTCCTGGAGGTGAGCTGGGAGGCGCTCGAGGACGCGGGGCTCGCGCCGCACCGGCTCGCGGGGACGCGGACGGGCGTCTTCGCTGGCATCCACGCACGGGACTACGCGCTCATCTCGGAGGGCGGGCTGGAGAAGGTCGGCGCGCACTACTCCACCGGCGTGGACGCGAGCTATGTCGCCGGGCGCCTCTCGTATCTGCTGGGCCTCGAGGGGCCCAGCATGGCCGTGGACACGGCGTGCTCCTCCTCGCTGGTCGCGGTGCATCTGGCGTGTCAGAGCCTGCGCTCGGGCGAGTCGACCGTGGCCATCGCGGGGGGCGTGAAGCTCCTCCTCGCACCGCACCTGAGCGTGTTCCTGTCCAAGGCGGGGGCGCTCTCTCCGAGCCAGACCTGCCGCGCGTTCGACCGCGATGCGGACGGCATGGTGCAGGGCGAGGGATGCGGCGTGGTCATCCTGAAGCGGCAGCGAGATGCCGTTCGCGATGGAGATCGCATCCTCGCGACGATTCGCTCCACGGCGACGAACCATGACGGCGCGAGCGGCGGCCTGACGGTGCCGAACGTCCGGGCACAGGAGTCGCTGTACAGGCTCGCGCTCCAGCGCGCGGGCATCGAGCCGGGGCAGGTGGACTACCTGGAGGCCCACGGGACGGGGACCCGGCTGGGGGACCCCATCGAGCTGGAGGGGATTTCGAGGGTCTACGGGCGCGCGCGGGCTCCAGAGCGACCGCTCTGGATTGGCTCCGTCAAACCGAACATCGGCCACACCGAGGCGGCGGCGGGAATCGCGGGGCTCATCAAGGCGGTGTCCATCCTCCAGTCCGGCGAGGTTCCGCCCGCCCTCCACTTCGAGCACCCGACGCCCGAGTTCGCCTGGGAGGGCTCCGGCATCGCCGTGGCCCGGGAGCGCATGGCCCTCACGGAGCAGGCCCGCCCGCATCGGGTCGCCGTGAGCTCGTTCGGGATGAGCGGTGTGAATGCTCACGCGCTCCTCGAAGCGCATCGGGAGGACGCCTCGGCATCGTCGGAGGCAGGGCCCTACCTGTTGCCTCTCTCGGCGCGCGGCGAGCCGGCCCTGAGGGAGCTGGCCCAAGCCTGGTCGCGCCAGCTCTCGGAGCTCCGGGATGTGAATCTCAGGGATGCTTGCTTCACGGCGGGAGCAGGACGCGCGCATCACGACCAGCGCCTCGCCTTCGTCGCACAGACTCGCGAGGAGCTGCATGCGCTGCTGCGCCGCGCCTCGGAAGGGCGCGAGGGCGCGGGACTCTTCCAGGGACGGCTCAAGGGCCCGGCGGGACGTGGCGTGGTCTTCGTCCTGGGGGATGACGCCTCCATGGCCGCGAGGCTCGTGCGGGCGGGGCAGAGCCAGGAACCCTCTTTTCTTCGCCACGTCGCGCGGCTCGATGGCGTGTTCCGTCAGGTGGCGGGCCTGTCGGTGTTCGAGCATGTGGGGTGGCGCGAGGGCGATGCCGTGGTCCTCCTCGCCTGTCAGCTCGCCCTGGTGGAGATGTGGCGCTCCTTCGGCGTCGAGCCCTTCGCTGTCGCGGGTCATGGCACCGGAGCGCTGGCCGCCGCCGTCATCGCGGGCGTGCTCACCGTGGAGGAGGCGGCCCGGAGTGTCCTCGGGCTCTCGCATCCACAGCCGATTCCCGCCCGGCCAGCGAAGTGCCCCTTCTTCTCCTTCTCCGAGGAGCGGTGGCTCGAGGCGGGTGCCGAAGGGACCGCCGAGGATCTGGCGAACCGGGACGTTCCCGAGGTGGACCTGTCCGCCGAGCACTTGATGGAGCGGCGCGCCTCGGTCTACCTGGAGCTGGGGTGCGAGACCTCGCTCGGTGAGGCGTTGGAGGCCGCGGCCCAGCGACGGGGCAGGGACGTGCTCGTCCTGCACGCTGCTCCGGTGGACGGCGCGGATGCCCGGCAGGTGCTGCTGACGTTCGCCGCGAGGCTCTACTGCATCGGCGTCCCCCTTCGATTCGAGAACCTCTTCCCCGAGGGAAAGAAGGTCATCGCTCCGACCTATCCCTGGCAGCGCGAGCGCTTCTGGTGGGACGGGGAGCGGGAGCTCGCGAAGGCGCCGCCCATGGCGGTCATCGACACCGCCGCATGCGAGGGGCTGTTCCACGAACTTTCGTGGAGCCCTCGCGAGTCGGCGCGCGGGCGGGCTCGGCTGGATGGCGTGTGGCTCGTCATCGCCGAGGAGCCGGAGGCCACGGTGGCGCTCCGCGACGGACTGGCCGAGGCGGGTGGCGAGGTGGTGCTGGCGCGTCCAGGCGCAGCCTACGAGCGCGTGTCCGCTCGCGACTACCGCCTCGACTTCACCCAGGCCGCATCCTTCTCCCGGCTGCTTGGCGAACTGGCCTCGGCAAGCCAGGCGCTTCGGGGCGTCCTCTTCGTCGCGCGCACCGGGAATCCAGACGCACTCGACGCCTTGAGTCGTGGCGTTCGGGGCCAGGCCGTTGCCGTGACGTCGCTCGTGCAGGCCCTGGCTCGCACGACGCTGGAGAGGACTCCACGGCTGTACCTCATCACCCGGGGAGCGCAGGCCGCAGGCGGAGACTTGGAGGCGGTGTCGCTCCTGGGCGCCTCCCTCTGGGGGCTCGGACGGGTCATCGCGTACGAGCACCCCGAGCTGAGGTGCATGCGAATCGACGTCGACCCGGTTCCGGGCGTGGAGTCGTCGCGCGCGCTCGTCGATGAACTCGGGCGCGCTTCTTCCTCCGAAGCCGAGGACGACGAGGTCGCGCTGCGCGGGGACAGACGGCTGGTTCCGACGCTCACCCTGGGACGTCGGACTCCCGCGAGCACGAAGTCATTCCGTCCCCGGGCGGATCGCACGTACCTCATCACCGGTGGGCTGGGTGGAATCGGGCTTCGGCTGGCCACGTGGCTGGTGGCCCAGGGCGCGCGTCACCTGTCGCTGTGCGGTCGGATGGGAGAGACCCCTGAGGCACATCGGGCCCTGGCACCGTTGCGGGCCTCGGGCGCGACGGTCGAGGTCTTCCGCGTCGATGTGAGCCGACAGGAAGAGGTCGCGGACCTGCTGCGGACCGTTCGGAGTGGAGGACCTCCCCTGGGCGGGCTCTTCCATTGCGCGGGCGTGCTGGCCGATGGCTCCCTGCTTCAACTGGAGCCCCGGAGCTTCGACACCGTCATGGAACCCAAGGTGGACGGAGCCTGGAACCTTCATGCGCTCGCCACGGATGCCTCGGTGGAGCAGTTCGTCCTGTTCTCGTCGACGGCGGCGTTGATCGGCGCTCCGGGGCAGGGCAACTACGCCGCGGCGAACGCCTTCCTCGACGCGCTGGCCCGTCTCCGGCGCGCGCAAGGGCTGCCCGCCATCAGCCTCCAGTGGGGAAGCTGGGGCGAGGTCGGCATGGCCGCCGCCGATGCCCGGCGCGGTGCGCGACTCGCGGAACACGGCATGGAGCCCATGTCCGTCGAGGACGCCTTGTCCGCCATGGCCCTCACGCTCGCCGATGCTCCCGTGGCCCGCGGCATCGCTCGCTTCGATGTGGAGCGCTGGAGAAACAGCCACCCGTCCGTGGCGAGTTCATCCCTGTTCCGTGCGCGAGTCCCAAGTCCCCTCGCGGTCGTCGCCGATGATTCGCCTCGCAAGCTCCGGGAGGTGCTGCTCTCGCTGGAGGGCTCCTCGCGTTCCCGCATGCTGGAAGCCCGGCTCAAGGAGATGGTGGGCAAGGTCAGTCGCCTGGAGCCCGAGCGCCTCTCCGCGACGGACTCGTTCGACGCGCTGGGCTTCGATTCCATCATGGCGCTGGAGCTGCGCGACCTGGTCATGGGCGAGCTGGACGTAGGGCTGCCGCTCAAGAGCTTCGTGGATGCGCGCTCCATCGCGCAGGTGGCGGCCGAGTTGCTGGAGAAGCTCGCCGTCGCCAGCGTGATGGGCGGGGTGTCCCCGGAGCGGACCGACACGAAGCGGGTCCTGCTATGACGCTGGCCGAACTCCTTCAGGCGCTGGCCGCGCACGGCATCAAGCTGAGCGTGGACGGCGAGCACCTGGCCGTCGACGCGCCGGACGGAGAGATACCCACGGGGCTGCGCGAACAGCTCGTGGAGAACAAGGCGGCGCTGCTGGCCCTCCTGTCGGAGCAGGGCGAGCCCCCGTCGGAGACCCCGGTGGAGGTGGTGTCCCGGCCCGAGGAGCGGCACCTGCCGTTCCCGATGACAGAGCTTCAGCAGGCCTACAGCGTGGGCCGGCAGGCCGAGCTGGAGATGAACGCGTCGATGCACGCGTACAACGAGCTCGACTGCCCCGCGCTCGACCTCTCGCGCTTCGAGGAGGCGTGGAACCAGGTCGTGGCCCGCCACGAGATGCTGCGCGCCGTGGAGGCCCCGGGCTTCCAGCAGCAAATCCTCCCCTCGGTTCCTCGCTACCGGCTGCCCGTCGAGGACCTGCGCGGGCGCGGTCAGGAGGAGGCCGAGGCGCGACTCGTCGCCATCCGCGAGCGGCTGTCCCAGCAGGTGCTCCCGCTCGACCAGTGGCCCCTGTTCGAGCTGCGCGCATGTCTGCTCGACGGCGACCGCGTGCGCCTCTTCATGAGCATCGATGGGACCTTCATCGATGGGTACAGCTTCCAGATCCTCTACCGGGAGCTGGTGCACTTCTACCGGCACCCCGAGGTCACCCCCTCTCCCTCGGCCCTCACGCTGTCGTACCGGGACTATTCGCTGGCCGTGCATCACTCCCGAGGTGCCCGCTACGCGCGCTCGCTCGAATACTGGCGCGCGCGACTCCCGCACCTTCCTCCCGCACCGGACCTCCCGCTGGAGAAGGACCCTCGCACGCTTCGGCGACCTCGCTTCCGACGCTGGTTCGCGCGCGTGGACGCCGAGGTGTGGCAGCGACTCAAGCAGCGGGCCCGGGCGCGCCGGCTGACGGAACCCGAGTTGCTGCTGGCCGCGTACGCGGAGGTCATCGCCCGCTGGAGCCGAAGCCCTCGCTTCACGCTCAACGTCCCGCACTTCAACCGGCTGCCCGTCCACCCGCAGGTCAACGACATCATCGGGACCTTCGCCAGCTTCACGTTGATTGAAGTGGACCACCGGCCGGAGCGGAGCTTCACCGAACGCGCGCTGGCGATTCGCGAGCAGCTCCTCCTCGCGCTCGAGCACCGCGAAGTGAGCGGCGTCGAGCTGCTGCGAGAGCTGTTCCGGGCCCAGGGGCGGATCTCCGGCGCCATCATGCCCGTGGTGATGACGAGCTTCGCCTCCCACTCCAGGAGCCGGGACTCGCACTGGGTCGACTTCCTGGCGGAGGCCTTCGGCGGGCTCGTCGAGGCGCTCACGCAGACGCCGCAGGTGTGGATCGATCTCCAGATTGTCTACCAGGGGGGCGGCGTCTTCCTGAACTGGGACGTGGCGGAGGAGCTGTTTCCGCCCGGCATGCTGGAGGACATGTTCAACGCCTTCCACGCGCTGCTCCTCCGACTGGCGGAGGATGACGCGGCCTGGGAGCGGGCGGACCTGGACCTCCTGCCGGCGCGCCAGCGCGAGCTGCTTGCCCGCGTCAACGACACGGCCCGCCCGCTGAGCGGTGAGCTGCTCCACTCCGGCTTCTTCCGGAATGCCGCCGCGCGTCCGGACGCGGTCGCCCTGGTCTCCGAGGGGAGCACGCTGAGCTACGGCGAGCTGGCACGGCGCGCCAACCGCCTGGGGCATGTGCTCCGCGAGAGGGGCGCCGCGCCCGATCAAGTGGTCGCGGTGGTGATGGAGAAGGGCTGGGAGCAGGTCGTCGCGGTGCTGGGCATCCTGAGCTCCGGCGCGGCCTACGTGCCCATCGACGCGGGCCTGCCGCTGGAGCGCCGCTCCTTCATGATGCGCAACAGCGGCGTCGAGCGGGTGGTGACCCAGCCGAAGTTCGCTCGGGACGCCTGGCCGGAGCAGGTCCAGGTGCTGGTGCTCACTCCGGAAGCCTTCAGCGAGTACCCCGACGCGCCGTTGTCGACGGCGCAGCGACCCGAGGACCTCGCGCACATCCTCTACACGTCCGGCTCCACGGGCCAGCCCAACGGGGCGATGCTCACGCACGCGGGGATGGTCAACGCCATCGAATGGACGAACCGGAAGTTCGGTGTCGGGCCGGATGACCGACTCATCGCCTTGAGCGCGCTCCACCACGACTTCTCCGTCTACGACGTCTTCGGAACGTTGAGCGCGGGGGCGACGGTGGTGATGCCGGACGCGTCCCGGCGCCGGGACCCCTCGCACTGGGTCGAGCTGATGGCCCGTCACGGCGTCACGGTGTGGAGCACCGTGCCGGCGATGATGGAGATGCTGATGACGTACCTCGAAGGAGGCAACGTCCGGCTCTCGTGTCCGCTGCGGCTGGTGATGCTGGGCGGCGACTGGATTGCCGTCACGCTCCCCGGGCGCCTGCGGGCGCGCTTCGGCGGTGTGAAGGTGGTGAGTGTCGGAGGTCCGACCGAGACGTCGCTGTGGAACATCACCCATCCGGTTGAAGAAGCGGACGAGCGCCGTCGGAGCATTCCGTACGGCAAGCCCATCGCCAACACCCGGTACTACGTGCTGGACGAGCGACTGGAGGAGCGGCCCCTCTGGGTTCCGGGTGAGCTGTGCTGCGCGGGCATCGGCGTGGCCCTGGGCTATATCGGCGCGGGGGCGGGTTCCCAGAAGTTCACCGTCCATCCGCGCACGGGCGAGCGCATCTACCGCACGGGAGACCTTGGACGCTACCTGCCCGATGGAACCATCGAGTTCCTCGGCCGCGTCGACTTCCAGCTCTCCATCCGGGGACAGCGCATCGAGCCCGGTGAAATCGAAGCGGCCCTGCTGCGGGAGCCGGGCATCCGCGCGGCGGTGGTGGGCGCCGTCGGTGAGCACCACGAGAAGCGGCTCGTCGCGTATGTCGTCCTCGCTGACGGGACGCGGGAGCTCGACACGCGGCGGGTCCGCGAGTTCCTCTCGCGCACGCTGCCTGAGCACATGGTGCCGGCGACGTACGTCGTCCTGGACGCCCTGCCGCTGACCCGAAACGCCAAGGTGGACCGCCGGGCCTTGCCCCACCCGGACCTGGTCTCCCAGACGAAGCAGGACACCGCGTCGGGACCGGCCGTCGCCACCGGAGGCAGTGGCGAGGCGCGCGCGCTCCAGGACGCACTGTCGAAGGCCGTCGGGGCCGTGCTCGGTGTTCCCGCGGTCCATCCGGAGCGCAACTTCTTCGAGCTCGGTGCCAACTCCGTGCACCTCATCCAGCTCCACCTGCGAATCAAGCAGGAGCTGGGGCTCACCATCCCTGTCGTCGAGCTGTTCGGGAACCCGACCGTCCGCTCCCTCGCGATGCGACTCGGCGCCCCTGGCGTGACGGCGAAGCCCGCGCCGGCCGCCGAGGCACCTCCGAAGCAGGGGGACCGGGACATCGCCATCATCGGGATGAGCGGCCGTTTCCCTGGCGCCGCCACGCTCGACGCGTTCTGGAGCAACCTGGTGGGAGGCGTCGAGTCCGTCGGCACCTTCACCGATGACGAGCTGCTGGCCGCGGGCGTGAGCGAGAGCGCGTTCAGGGATCCCCGCTACGTCCGCGCCTCCGCGGTGATGGAGGGGTTCGACGCGTTCGATGCCGACTTCTTCTCCCTCACGCCCCGCGAGGCTCGCTCCCTGGACCCCCAGCAGCGCGTGTTCCTGGAGTGCGCCTGGGAGGCGCTCGAACATGCCGGCTACCCACCCAGCGCGTGTGACGCCGTCGTCGGGGTCTACGCTGGCAAGAGCGTCAGCCATTACCGCTATCCCTACCCGGACCTGACGCGGCCGATCAGCTTCTTCCAGGACCTCGTGTCCCAGGACAAGGACTTCCTGGCGACGCAGACCTCCTACAAGCTCGACCTGCGCGGGCCGAGCGTGAACCTCCAGACGGCCTGCTCGACGTCGCTCGTCTCGGTGTCGACGGCTTGCGATGCGCTGCTCGACGGACGCTGTGAGATGGCGCTGGCGGGCGGGGTGGCCATCAAGGTCCCCCACAAGGTCGGCTACCTCTACGAGGAGGGCAGCATCTTCTCGGGAGATGGCCACTGCCGGCCGTTCGATTCACGGGCCAACGGCACCCTCCCTGGAAGCGGAGCCGGCGTCGTGGTCCTCAAGCGCTTGAGCCAGGCACTGGCCGATGGGGACCGCGTCCTCGCGGTCATCAAGGGCTCGGCCATCAACAACGACGGGCATCGGAAGGTCGGCTTCATGGCGCCCGGTGTCGAGGGGCAGTTCGACGTCGTCCGACGGGCGCACCAGCGCGCGGGCGTCGACCCGCGGACCATCTCCTACGTCGAGGCGCACGGGACGGGGACCGCGATGGGCGACCCCATCGAGTTCGCCGCGCTGACCCGGGCCTTCGGCGGGCAGGCGGAGTCCCGGTCCTGCGGACTGGGCTCGGTGAAGAGCAACATCGGACACCTGGACAGCGCGGCGGGAATCGCCGGGCTCATCAAGGTCGTGCTGTCCCTTCAGCACCGCACCCTGGCGCCCACCCTCCACTTCGAGCAGCCGAACCCGCGCATCGACTTCGAGCACAGCCCCTTCTACGTGGTCGACAAGGCCATGCCCTGGAACGTGGCGAGCGGACCGCGCCGCGCGGGAGTCAGCTCCTTCGGCATTGGCGGCACCAACGCCCATGTCGTGGTGGAAGAGGCTCCCGCGACACGAGAGGTGGGAGTCACGGCGACACCTCGGGACCGCTCCCGCCATGTCCTGACGCTCTCGGCGCGGAGCGACGCGGCGTTGCGCCAGCTCGCGGGCCAGTACCAGTCGCTGCTGGAGGGCACCGACGCGGCGCTCGCGGACGTGTGCTTCTCCGCGAACACGGGCCGGGTCGCCTTCGAGCACCGGCTCGCCGTGGTGGCCTCGGAGCGCGGCGACATGGCCGCGCTGCTCGGTGCCGCGGCGGGGACGGAGGAGCGCCCGGGGATGGTGCACGGGGTGCTCGACCCGAAGCAGTCGCCGAAGGTCGCGTTCCTCTTCTCGGGGCAGGGCTCGCAGTACGTCGGGGCCGCTCGCGAGCTCTATCCGACGCATCCGGGCTTCCGCCGCCGCATCGATGCGTTCGACGTGCTGCTGCGAGGCGCCTGGACACAATCGCTCCTCTCGGTGCTCTATCCGGAGCCGGGGCAGACCTCGCCCATCGACCAGTTCGACTACGCCCAGCCGGTGCTCTTCGCGCTGGAGTACGCACTGGCCGAGCTGTGGATGTCCTGGGGCATCCAGCCGGATGTCCTGCTCGGGCACAGCACCGGAGAGCTGGCGGCGGCGTGCCTCGCCGGTGTGTTCAGCATCGAGGACGGGCTGAAGCTGGCGATTCATCGCGGCCGCTTGATGCACCAGCTCCCCGAGGGCGGAAATCTCGCGGTCTTCACGGGGGAGGCGGAGGTCCGCGAGGTCCTGGCGGCAGGGGGTTGGAGCTGCTCCATCGCCGCGCTCAACGGCCCCGACAACGTGGTCGTCTCCGGTCCTCCCGACGAGCTGGGCGAGGTGGCATTGGCCCTGGAGTCACGGGGCCTCAAGGTGCGGCGCCTGAACATTCCGCGCGCGGCCCACTCCGTCATGGTGGAGGCCATCCTCCCGGAGTTCAGGGCCATCGCCGCCACGCTCACCTACGCGCGGCCCGCAATTCCCATGGTCTCTGGGATGACAGGCGAGCCCGTCACGGAGGCCATCGCCACGCCGGACTACTGGTGCAGCCAGCTCCGCGACCCGGTGCGCTTCGCGGAGGGCGTGGAGCAACTGTACCGCGACGGAGCGAGGGTGTTCGTCGAGATAGGACCCAAGGCGACCCTGCTCGGCATGGCGGCGCGGTGCCTTCCGGAAGGGGAGTGCGCGTGGCTGCCGAGCCTGCGGCCAGAGGACGGCGGTTGGCAGCAGCTGCTGGAGAGTCTGTCGGCCCTGTACGTGCGAGGCGTCCGGGTGGACTGGGCGGCCTTCGATGCGGGCTTCACCCGGCGCAAGGTCGCGCTCCCCACGTATCCCTTCCAGCGCCAGCGGTACTGGGAGGAGGGGGCGGGGCTGCAGCGGCTTCAGGGCGCGAGCGTCGCTCGGGAAGAGCATCCGCTGCTCGGCGCCCGGGTTCCGTTGGCCGTGCTCGGGGCCGACGCGCTGCTGTTCGAGACGACGCTGGGTCCTTCGACGCAGGCCTTCTTGGGACAGCACCGCGTCTTCGGGACTCCGACGCTGCCCGCCACCGCCTACGTCGAGATGGCGCTGGCCGGCGGTGCTCGGCTGCTGGGGACGAAGACGCCGCGGCTGGAGAACCTGTCCCTGCTCGCGGCGATGACGTTCCCCCAGGACTCCGGACGCAGGGTGCAGTGCGCGGTGAACAGGGGAGAGACGGGCACGGCGACGGCGCGCATCTTCAGCCGCGCCACGGGTGACTCGGAGGGCGAGTGGATCCTTCATGCGACCGGGACACTCCGCGCCCCGCGTGACGGCGAGCCTGTCTCCGTGGAGCCGGGGCACGACGCGGTGCTCGCGACGCTGCGGACCGCTCCGCTCATCCAGGACCCCTATCGAAGGGCGCGCGAGTCCGGCGTCGATTTCGGCGCGGAGTTCCAGGGCATCACCGAGCTGCGCCAACAGGGAGAGCAGGTCCTGGCCCGCATCGAGCGGCCCGCCGTGCTCGGAGGCAACAGCGTCTTCATCGCGCACCCGGCGCTGCTGGATGCCTGTCTCCAGGTGGTGGGGGGCGCCTATCCGGACCCGAGCGCTTCCGAGCTCTACGTGCCGATGAACATCGAGAGCCTCGTGCTGTTCGGAGGGCTCGACGAGCGGATGTGGAGTCACGCGGTGGTCCGGCCCGTGGACGCGATGCGGAAGCGTCTGCGCGCCGAGGTCAGCGTCTTCGGAAGTGACGGCAGGCTGTGCGCGCGCGTTCTGGGACTGGAGCTCCAGCGGACGAGCCGGGAAGCCCTGAGCCCGGCGACACCTGCATCGTTGGACGGATGGCTCTATGAGCGCCGGTGGGAGCCGCTCGCGCTGGAGGCGGCAGCGCCTGCTCCGACCGTGACGGGTGGAGGGCCGTGCCTGATTCTCGCGGACGAGCGCGGGCTGGGACGTCAGCTCGCGCAAGCGCTCGAACGCGACGGACGAACGTGCTTCCTGGCGTTCCGCGGACAGACTCTTCGCAGCCTCGACGACAAGCACTTCGAGTTGCCGGAGGACCCCGAGGCGCTCGCTGATGCCCTGCGGACACTGGGGCTTCCTGCTTCGCTGACCGACGTCATCCTGCTGTGGGGGCTCGACGGCGCGGATGCCGAGGACCTGGACCCGGCGCACCTCGACGCGGAAACCCTGCGCGGATGCGGGAGCGGCCTCGGGCTGCTGCGCTCCCTCATCGAGCGCGGATACTCCGGGGCGGCGTGGCTGGTCACCCGGGGAGCGCAGGCCGTGGTCGCTGGGCAGCCACTTCCCGGGATTGCACAGTCGCTGCTCTGGGGCATGGCACGACCTGTCGCCATCGAATCGTCCGAGCTGGATGTCCGGTGCGTCGATCTCGATCCAAGCAGCGAGTCGGATGCTCAAGTGGAGGCGCTCGTCCGAGAGCTCCGTAGCCGCTCCGAGGTGGCCGACAACCAGGTTGCCTTCCGCGGTGGCCGCCGCGTCGCGCGGCTGCGAAGGGTCGCGTCGCGCGAGGTGATGACGGTGTCCTCGCGCTCGGATGAGGCGGACTCCATTCGGGCTGACCGCAGCCAGCTCATCGTGGGCGGACTCGGGCGGCTGGGATTGCTGACGGCGGAGCTCCTGGCTCAGCGGGGCGCGCGGAGCCTCGTGCTGACGGGACGTGGCGCCGTGGGATTGGAGGCGACCGAGCGGCTGGACCGCCTGCGCGCGCGGGGTGTGCGCGTCGAGTACCGACAGGTGGACGTCGCGGACGAGGCCGCGCTCGCGGCGCTGCTCCGGGAGATTTCGGACGACCTCGCACCGCTGGGCGGCGTGTTCCATTCGGCGGGAGTGCTCGATGACGGGGTCCTGCGTCAGCAGCGCTGGGCCCGCTTCGAGAAGGTGCTGAGGCCCAAGGTGAAGGGCGCCTGGAACCTGCACCGCCAGACGGCGCGTCTCGCCCTCGACCACTTCGTGTTGTTCTCGTCGGTGGCCTCGCTGGTCGGCTCCGCCGGACAGTCGAACCACTGCGCGGCGACGGCGTTCGAGGACGCGCTGGCGCACCACCGTCGCGCCAGTGGCCTGCCGGGGCTGAGCATCAACTGGGGCGTGTGGGCCGGTGACGCTGGCGCACGCGTGGACGTCGGCGCGCAATCCCATACACCGGGCTGGGGTGTCCTCCCCGTGCAGCAAGGACTTCGGGCGCTCGAAGCATTGCTCACGAGCCCCGTCGCCCAGGTGGGCGTCGCGGAGATCGACTGGGCGGTGTTCGGCGGCGGTCGCCCCGCACCCTATGACGCCGAGCTGCGGGAGGCTGCGCGGGGGCGGACCGTGGAGCGCGCGCGCTTCCTGGAGACGCTCTCCCAGTCCCCCGTCATGCATCGCCGGAAGCTGCTGATGGACTACCTGCGGGAGCAGGTGGCCTGGATTCGAGGCGCGGGCTCCGGCGCGTCGGTGGACCCGACGCAGGGCTTCAACGAGATGGGCATCGACTCCCTGGCGGCGTTGCAGCTCAAGAACCGACTCCAGAGCGGCTTCGGGCTCTCGCTGCCCGCCACCCTCGTCTTCAACTACCCGACCACCGAGAAGCTCGCGGAGCAGCTCGCCACCGCGTTCATTCCGCTGGAGTTCACCTCGCCCATCGTCGCCCGTCCCGAGGCACAGGACGCGGGCACGCCCGCACTGGAGAACCTGTCCGAAGCCCACCTCGCCCACATGCTCGATGAGCAGCTCTCGAAGATGAACTAGGGGCCCGCCATGTCAGCCGAGGGAAACTACGGGGACTTGATGAAGCGCGCGCTCCTGAAGCTCCAGGACGCGCAGGCGCAGCTCGATGCCCACGCGCGGGAGCGGCACGAGGGCCTGGCCATCATCGGCATGGGGTGTCGGTTCCCAGGAGGTGCTTCGAGTCCCGACCGCTATTGGCGGTTGCTCCTCGAAGGCACCGACACCGTCACCGAAGTCCCTCCCGAGCGGTGGGACGCGGAGGCCTTCTACCATCCGGACCCTGACCAGCCCGGGAAGGTCTACTGCCGGTACGGCGGCTTCCTGGAGGGTATCGATCAGTTCGAGCCCCGGTTCTTCGGCATCTCCCCGCGCGAGGCGGCGCGGATGGACCCGCAGCACCGGCTCCTGCTGGAGGTCGCCTGGGAGGCCCTGGAGCGCTCCGGGCGCAACCCGACGTCACTGCATGGAACCCGGACGGGCGTGTTCGTCGGGATGATGGGGCAGGACTACACGCAGATCGCCACCCAGACCCCGGACCTCATCGACGCCCACACCGGGGCGGGCAATGGCGCGAGCGTCGCCTCGGGTCGACTCTCGTACACGTTCGGCTTCCAGGGGCCCAGCCTCACGGTCGACACGGCGTGCTCCTCATCGCTGGTCGCTGTCCACCTCGCGCTCCGCAGCCTGCGCCAGCGCGAGGTCGACTTCGCGCTGGTGGGCGGGGTGAACCTGGTGCTGTCTCCCGTCGCGACGCTGATTGAGTCGCGCGCGCACATGCTCGCCGCTGATGGTCGCTGCAAGACCTTCGATGCGGCGGCCAATGGGATTGGCAGGGGAGAGGGCTGTGGTGTCCTTGTCCTGCGGCGGCTCTCGGATGCCCTCGCGGACGGAGACCCCATCGTCGCGGTGATTCGCGGCTCGGCGGTCAACCAGGATGGCCGGACCAGCGGGTTGACTGTTCCGAACGGGCTCGCCCAGCAGCAGGTCATCAGGGAGGCGCTGCGGGATGCGCGGGTCGAAGCGCCTCGCGTGGGTTACGTCGAAGCGCATGGGACCGGGACGGCGCTCGGGGACCCCATCGAGCTGGAGGCGCTCGGCGCGGTCTACGGCGACCGGACGACGCGGGAGCAGCCGCTGGTGGTGGGTTCGGTGAAGACGAACCTGGGCCACCTCGAAGGGGCGGCGGGCCTCGCGGGGTTGATGAAGGCGGCCCTGTGTCTGGCGAACGAGGAGGTTCCACCTCATCTCCACCTGCGGACTCCCACGCCGCACGTCGACTGGAGCCGACTGTTCGTCGAGGTCCCCACCGCGCGGCGCGGATGGCAGGGCGCGGAGCCCCGCTTCGCGGCCGTGAGCTCGTTTGGTTTCTCGGGCACGAACGCGCATGTCATCCTGGAGTCAGCGCCGCGCCCGGAGCAGACGCCTGCTCGGAGCCCCGCGCGCCCCCTGCATGTGTTGACGCTCTCGGCCCGCTCGGGCGGCAGCCTGCACCGGCTGGCGGAGTCGTTCGCTGACGAGCTCGCGGGTGCGCGCAAGGACGCGCTCGCGGAGGTCTGCCACACGGCGAATGTCAGCCGAAGCTCGCTGGAGGAACGCGCGGCCTTCGTGGCCTCGACCTCCGAGGAGATGGCCGCCGCCCTTCGCGCCTTCGGTCGTGGCGAGTCCCCGTCCACCGGCACGTGGGGGAAGGGGCAGCGAAGCGCGGAGCCACCGCGCGTCGCATGGCTCTTCACCGGCCAGGGCGCTCAGTACGTCGGCATGGGGCAGGAGTTGTTCGACACGGAGCCGGGCTTCCGCCGCGACCTCCTCCGCTTCGAGGAGATCCTCCGGCCCCACCTCGACCGGCCGCTGACCGAGGTGCTGTTCCAGGACGACGGCGGCGCCCTGAACGAGACCCGCTACACGCAGCCGGCCATCGTGGCGCTGGAGCTGGCGGTGGCCGGACTGTTGCGCTCGTGGGGTCTCCAGGCCGATGCGGTCCTGGGCCACAGCGTCGGAGAGTATGCGGCCGCCATCTTCGCCGGTGCCCTGACTCCCGAGGTGGGGCTCCCGCTCGTGGCCGAGCGCGCGCGACTGATGCAAGCGCTGCCCGAGCGCGGCGCGATGCTGGCCCTCTTCACCGACGAGGCACGCGCGCTCCGGGCACTGGCGGGTCATGACCGGGTGACACTGGCGGCCGTCAATGGACCGCGGAACACGGTGGTCTCTGGCGCGGAGACGTCGCTCGCCGCCATCGCTCGGGAGCTGGCCGCCGAGGGCATCCAGAGCCAGCGCCTGAAGGTCTCCCATGCCTTCCACTCGCCGCTGATGCAGCCGATGTTGGAGGAGTTCGCGCGGGTGGCCGGGCGCGTGCGACTCCAGGCGCCCCAGGTGGCGCTCATCTCCAATCTCGACGGCGCCGAGGCGGGCGCTGCCTTCACGCGTCCGGACTACTGGGTCCGGCATGTCCGCGAGCCGGTCCGCTTCTCGGAAGGACTCCGCACGCTCGTCCAACGTGGCGTGCGCGTCTTCCTCGAAGTGGGGCCGAAGCCGGTCCTGTCGAACCTCGCGCGCGATGTGGTGGCGCCCGAAGCCGCGCTGTTCCTGGAGACGCTGCACCCCCGTCGCTCGGCGTGGGCGGGACTGCTCCGCGCCCTCTCGGAGCTCTACGTCCGTGGCGCACCGGTTGACTGGGAGCGCATGGATGCCGGGCGCGGGCGCATCTCTCTTCCAACCTATCCGTTCGAACGCCAGCGGCACTGGCTGGATGTGCCCGCTCCCTGGGCTCGTCCCGCGCGGTCCACGACGCACCCGCTGCTCGGCGCTCGCTGGGACTCTGCGGCGCTGCGGGAGGGCACCACGGTGTTTTCGCAGGAGCTGGAGGCCAGGGCCCTTCCTCTCCTCGGAGACCACCGCGTGTTCGGCAAGGCGGTGGTCCCCGCCGCGGCCTTCGTGGAGATGGTGGTCTCGGCCGCGGCCCAGGTGTCGGGCTCCGAGTCGATGACGCTGGAGGAAGTGACGCTCCACCAGCCCCTCGTCCTGCCAGAGCAGCGGACGCGCGTCGTCCAGACGCTCCTGGCGGAGCAGGGCGCAGCGGGCTTCACGTGCACCGTGATGAGCCGGGAGGACGCTCGCCAGGAAGAGGGGAGTGGCGCGCGTCCCTCCTGGACCACCCACCTGACCTGTCGTGTCTCCGCGCTGAGCGCGACGCCGCCTCCTCGCGCGGAGCTGGAGGCGTGGCGCCAGGGCTGCCCCAGCCCCGTCGACCTCGAGGACTTCTCCGCTGCGATTCGCCAACGCGGGCTCGACTACGGCCCCTCGCTCCGCGTGCTGTCATCGCTCCACCGGGGCCCCCACGCCGCATGCTCCTCCAGTGAGGTGGAGGCGCATGGCGTGAGCTATCGCGCCCATCCCGCGCTGCTCGATGCGTGCCTACGGACGGCGGCTGCTGTCACCCCGCTGTCGTCAGACGACGCGCTGCTGCTCCCGGTCGCCATCCACCGACTCGACTTGTACCAACGCCTGCCCGCGCGACTCTGGGCGCTCGCGACGCAACGAGCGGAGGTCGGAGCGACAGGACATCCCACCACCGACCTGACCCTGTGCGCCGAGGACGGCACCGTGGTCGCGTCCCTCACGGGGCTCTCCGTCCGCAAGGCCGAGCGGGAGGTGTTGCTGCGCGGACTCGACGTGGACTGGCAGGAGTGGCTGTACCGCGTCACCTGGAGCCCGTGTCCCTCTCAGGACGAGCTGCGCCCGGTGGGCCAGCGTTGGGTCCTCTTCATCGGGGACGGAGGCTTCGGGGACGAGCTGGCCGCGCTGCTCGAGCAGCGGGGAGCCCTGGTCACCCGCGTGCGCAGGGGCCCGGCGTTCAGCAGCGGCTCCGAGGGCCTCCAGGTGGACCCGGCCATGCCCGCCCACTTCGACCGTCTGTTCTCGGAGTGGAATGGCACGCCGCCCCACGGTCTCATGTACCTGTGGGGCCTCGATGGGGGACCCGACTCGGAGTCTTCGCTGGAGGCAGCGCCGCTCTCGGGCTGCGTGGGCGCGCTGCATCTGGTGCAGGCCCTGTCGCGAGCCTCCTGGGCGCCCATGCCCCGGCTCATCATCGCGACCCGGGGGACCCAGGCGCTGCCCTCCGATGCCCAGGAGCCGCGCATCGCGCAGGCGCCGCTGTGGGGCCTCGGGCAGGCGGTGTCGACCGAGCTGCCGGAGCTGCGATGCCAGCGTGTCGACCTCCCCAGCGAGCCCGTTGTCGGCGAAGCCCAGGCGTTCGTCCGTGCGTGCGCGCTTCCCGAGCACGAGAACCAGGTCGCCGTGCGAGCAGGGACCCTGTTCACCGCGCGACTGGAACGCGCGCGCACTCGCGCGGCGACCCGCACGCTGGCGATCTCCCCGGAGGCGTCCTATCTCGTCGCCGGTGGACTGGGGGGACTCGGGCTCCGACTCGCGGGCTGGCTGGCGGACCGGGGCGCACGGCACCTCGTCCTGTTGGGAAGGCATGGTCCTTCGGCGGAGGCCCAGCGGCAGCTCGACGCACTGGCGACGCGGGGCGTGCACGTGCGCGTGGCCCTCGCGGACCTCGCCTCTCGCGAGGAGGTGGCGGCGGCGCTGGTCCAGCCGCGCGGCGCCCCGCCGCTTCGAGGCCTCTTCCACGCCGCGGGAGTCCTCCGCGATGGCACCCTGACCCATCAGACCGCTGAGGGCTTCCGCGAGGTGCTGGCGCCCAAGGTCCAGGGCGCGTGGAACCTTCACGTGCTCAGCGCCGGGATGGCGCTGGACTTCTTCGTCTGCTTCTCCTCGGTGGCCTCGCTCCTGGGGACTCCGGGCCAGTCCAACTACGTCGCCGCGAACGCCTTCCTGGATGGATTGGCCCATCTCCGGCATGCGCAGGGACGACCCGCGTTGACGCTCAACTGGGGCTCCTGGGCCGAGACGGGAATGGCCGCGCGGCTGGGCTCGGGGGCCGCGCGGTCGCCCGGTGCACTGGGGTTCGGGACGATTCCGGTGGAGCGCGGACTGGAGGTCCTGGAGCGCCTCATGGGTGGAGCGAGCGTCTCGCTCGGTGTCTTCCCCGTCGACTGGTCGCGACTCGGTGAGCAGTGGCCGGGGTTGGCGCGTCAGGCTTTTTTCCAGGGACTGCTCGGTGGGGCGCCGCTCCAGCCGCGGTCGCCTAGCTTCCGCGCTCGACTGGAAGCTGCCGCGCCGAACCGGAGGTTGGAGCTGCTGCGTCAGCACGTGACGGAGCAGGTCTCTCGGACGCTGGGGCTGGCGGAGTCGGAGCGGCTCTCGGGCAGCGAGCGGCTGTTCGACCTCGGCTTCGATTCGCTGCTGGCGGTGGAGCTCAAGAACCGGCTCGCGAGCAGCCTCGGCAAGAGCCTGCGCTCGACCCTGGTCTTCGACTTCCCCTCGGTGGGCGGGCTCGTCTCGCATCTCGCGGGAGAGCTGGGGCTGGGTGAGGACGCCCGGAAGCCCGTGGAGGACCCGACGCGAGACGACGCCCTGGTCGCTGAAATCCAGGCCCTGTCGGAAGCAGAACTCACCTCACTCATCGACGAGGAGCTGGTGAGCGCGCTCACCCGCTGAGGACCGGATGGCGAAACTACCGACACGCATCTCCGAGCTGCCGGCCGTCAAGCTCGCGTATCTCGCGAGCCAGCTCCGCGCCAAGAAGGACCTCCTGGCCGCGGAGCCGATCGCCGTCGTCGGCATGTCGTGCCGCTTCCCCGGCGGAGGCGAGCTGCCGGAGACGTTCTGGGAGTTCCTCCGCGACGGAGGAGATGCGACCCGAGAGGTGCCACCCGAGCGCTGGAACATCGATGAAATCTACGACCCCACGCCGGGAGCGCGGGGGAAGGTGTACACGCGCAGGGGCGCGTTCATCGAGAACGTCGACCTGTTCGACCCGACGTTCTTCGGCATCCCTCCGCGCGACGCGAAGGACATGGACCCGCAGCAGCGCATGCTGCTCGAGGAGTGCTGGCGGGCCCTCGAACGCGCGGGCATCCCCCCCGCGGGGCTCACCGGGAGCCGCACGGGCGTCTTCGTGGGGCTGATGCACAACGACTACAACGTGCTCGGCTTCACCGCGGGCGTGGAGATGCACTCCGCGTCCCTCAACTACCCGTCCATGGCCGCCGGGCGCGTTGCCCACACGCTCGGCCTCCAGGGGCCCGCGCTCACCGTGGACACCGCGTGCTCGTCCTCCGCGGTCGCCATCCACCTCGCGTGTCAGAGCCTGCGCAACGACGAGAGCGACCTGGCCCTCGCCGGAGGCGTCAGCCTCAGCCTGTCTCCCCTCACCATGATGTTCGAGTGCCAGAACCGGATGCTGGCGGTCGACGGTCGCTGCAAGACCTTCGACGCGTCCGCGGATGGCTTCTCGCGCGGTGAGGGCTGCGGCGTCGTCGTGCTCATGCGCCTGTCGGATGCGCTGGCCCAGGGCAACCTCATCCTCGGCGTCATCCGGGGCTCGGCGCTCAACCACGACGGTCGCAGCAGCGGCCTGATGGTTCCGAACGGGCGGGCGCAGGAGCGCGTCATCCGCATGGCGCTGGAGGGCTGCGGCGTGGAGCCCGAGCAGATCAGCTACGTCGAGGCCCACGGCACGGGGACGTCGCTCGGCGACCCCATCGAGATGGAGGCGCTGCGTTCGGTCTTCGGCCGCAAGCCCACGCGAGCCACGCCGCTGTTCGTGGGTTCCGTGAAGACGAACATCGGGCACCTGGAGGCCGCCGCCGGAGTCTCGGGGCTCATCAAGGTGCTCCTGGCCCTCCAGAACGAGGCCATCCCCGCGCACCTCCACTTCTCGCGGCCGAATCCGAACATCCGCTGGGATGACCTGCCCGTGGTCATCCCCACCACGCTGCGGCCCTGGCCAAGAGGGGAGCAGCGGCGGCTCGCGGGGCTCAGCAGCTTCGGCTTCAGCGGCACCAACGTGCACCTCGTGGTGGAAGAGGCGCCGGTCCTGCCCCGGCCCCCGGTGGAGCGCGAGCGCCCCATCCATCTGCTGACCCTGTCCGCGAAGACGGAGGCCGCCCTGGAGGCGCAGGTGGAGGTGCATGAGTCCGCGCTGTCGGATGACCGCGTGGTGCTCGGGGACTGGTGCTTCACGGCCAACGTCGGCCGGTCCCACTTCGAGCATCGCGCGGCCGTCACGGGCGCCACCGCGGACGAACTCCGGACCGGCCTGTCGCGGCTGCGCGCCGAGAAGCCGCGTCCCCAGCGCGAGCCGCGACGGGGGACGGAGAGCCCGAAGCCGGTCTTCCTGTTCACGGGGCAGGGCTCACTCCGTCCCGGAGTGGGCCGCGAGCTCGCCGAGACCTGGCCCGTGTTCCGCGCGGCCGTGCGGCGCTGTTCGAGCGCCCTGCTCGGGCTGCTCGAGCCGCGGCTCGAGGACATCCTGCATGGCGAGGAGTCCGCCTCCCTGCTCGCGGACACGCGCTACGCCCAGCCCGCGCTCGTGGCGTTCGAGTACGCGCTCTCGGAGCTGTGGGCCTCCTGGGGCATCATCCCGGGCGCGGTGGCCGGGCACAGCCTGGGCGAGTACGCGGCGGCCGTGGTCGCCGGGGTCCTCTCCATCGAGGACGCGCTGAAGCTGGTCGTCGAGCGCTCCCGGCTCATCCACGAGGCCCCGGGCGAGGGCGCGATGCTGGCCGTCAACGCCTCCCTGGAGTCGCTGACCCCGGAGCTCGCCGCGCGCTCGCAGCTCATCTCCCTCGCGGCGATCAACGGCCCCGAGGACCTGGTCATTTCCGGGGACCGCGCGGCGATCTCCGAGGTCGCGGGAGCGCTCGCCCGCAAGGGCATCGCCTGCAGGCCGCTGCCCGTCACGCACGCCTTCCACTCGCCGCTCATGGACGCGGTGGTGGCCCCTTTCGAAGCGTGCTTCGACGGGGTGACGCTCGCGGTGCCGCGAATCCCCTTCGTCTCCGCGCTGGAGGGCAGGCTCGTCGCGGAGGAGCTGACCCGGCCCGGGTACTGGTGCCGCCACCTGCGCGAGCCCGTCTCCTTCGCCGCGGCGCTGGAGGTCCTGCGCGAGCAGCAGCACCGGACGTTCCTCGAGGTGGGCCCCGCGCCGGTCCTCTCGGGCATCGGTCTGCGCGGCTTCCCGGACGCGGAGGAGCTGTGCTGGCTCCCGAGCCTGCGCCCCTCGTCCGGAGAGACAGCGCAACTGCTCTCCACCCTGAGCGCGCTCTACGTGCGCGGCTTCGAGGCGGACTGGACCGCGTTCGATGCGCCCTTCGAGCGGCGGTCGGTCACGCTGCCGACGTATCCCTTCCGCCGCGAGCGCTATTGGATCGACTCCGCGACAGGCGGCTCCTCGGGCTCCATGGCGGAGCGGGGGGCTGCTCGTGGCAAGGTCCATCCGCTCGCGGGCGTACCGTTGTCCCTGGCGGGGACGAAGGAGCTGCGCTTCGCGGCGCGGCTGAGCGCCCGTGAGCCTTCGTTCCTCGCCGAGCACCGCGTCTTCGGAACGACGGTGCTGCCGGCCGCCTGCTACGTCGAGATGGCGCTGGGGGCCGCCCACTTCGCGGCGCGGTCGGAGCCATTGTTCGACCTGCTCTCGTTCGAACTGGAGCGCCCGCTCGTGCTCGGCGAGGGCGAGGGCTGTGACGTCCAGACGGTGCTGACGCCGGAGGCAGGGCGCACGCACTTCGAAATCCACGGTCAGGCCACGACGGGTTCCGAGCGGGACTGGGCTCGCCTCGCTCACGGGTACATCGTGGAGCATCGCGAGTCCGCGCGCCCCGTCGACCTGGAAGCCGAGCTGTTCGCGCGCTTCTCTCCGCCCCGGCCCGTGGAGCCGCTCTACGAGCTGATGGCGCGCCATGGCATCGAGTACGGCTTGTCGTTCCGGGCCATCGACGCGCTGAGGTTCGCGAAGAATGCCTGTCTCGCCCACGTCCGGCTGCCCGACAGTCAAGTCGTCGGGATGGGCGATTACCGACTGCATCCCCTCATCCTCGATGCCTGCTTCCAGACAGTCGCCGCGCTGTTCATGGAGGAGGCGAAGGAGGCGACGGACCACCGGCAACGGATGCCGGTCGCCATCCAACGTCTGCGCTGGTTCAAGAAGCCCGGAAGCAGCGCCTGGGTGCATGCGCGCCACGACGGCCGCTCCTCCACCTCCGACGAGCTGCTGAGCATCGACCTGCGCATCCTCGGAGAAGGGGGAGAGGTCATCGCCGAGGTCGAGGGACTGCTGCTGAAGCGGATCGACCGGCGCGCGCTGATGACCTCGTTCTCCGACTCCGCGCGGGAGCTGCTCTTCGAACTGGCGTGGCGTGAGCAAGAGGCTCCCCGGGCGTGGACGCCGCTTCCCCCCCAGCCGGGTCGCTGGCTGTTGCTCGCGGACTCGGGTGGTGTCGCGGAAGGGCTGAAGGAGCACGTCCTGCGCCACGGCGGGACGTGCGAGGTCGTGACGCCGGGCCCGGGCTACGAGCGCTCCGAGCCGGGCCTCGCCCGCATCGATCCGAATGACTCCGAGGGCTTCGCCAGACTCCTCCAGGCGCTGTCCGCGGAAGGTGCCGCGCCGACGACCGTCGTCTGTCTCTGGGGGCTCGACGAGCCAGGGGCCGAAGCGCTCTCCCCGGAGTCGCTGGCGGGTGCCACCACGCGAAGCGCGACAGGCGTGCTCCATCTCGTCCAGGCCATGGCCCGTGCCACCTGGGCCCAGCGGCCCGCGCTGTGGCTGGTGACCCGAGGCGCCGTCGCGGCCACGTCGGGGGATGCCGTGGAGGGCCTCGCGCAGTCGACGCTCTGGGGGCTCGGTCGCGCCGCCGCCATCGAACACCCGGAGCTGGGCTGTCGGTTGGTGGACCTGGACGACGCGGAGGACGCGGCCTCGCGGTTGTTCGAGCGGATGGCCCGTGTGCCAGGGGAGAACATGCTCGCCCTGCGAGGCTCCCGGCTCCTCGCTGCCCGGCTCGTGCGGCCCGGTGCTCCGTCGGGCAGTGCCAGTCCGATGAGGATTCACGCCGACGGCGCGTATCTCATCACCGGAGGGCTGGGCGCCCTCGGGCTCGCCACCGCGGCGTGGCTGGTGGAGGCCGGGGCTCGCCAGCTGGTCCTGGTTGGCCGCGGAGCGCCGGGCGAAGAGGCGAAGCTCCGACTCGACGAGTTGCGCGAGCGCGGCTGCGAAGTCCTGGTGGCGCGCGCCGACGTCTCGCACCTGGAGGACGTGCGGCGGCTCGTGGAGGAACTCACCGCGAGAGGCTCGCGGCCTCGGGGCATCTTCCACACCGCGGGCGTGCTGGAGGACGGCGTATTCCTTCGGCAGGACCGGGAGCGGCTCGCTCGTGTGCTCGCGCCCAAGGTGCTGGGAGCGTGGAACCTGCACCAGGCGACGGCCGGGCTCCCGCTCGACCTCTTCGTCATGTACTCCTCCGCGGCGTCGCTCATCGGTGTCGCCGGGCAGGCCAACTACATGGCCGCCAACACCTTCCTCGATGCGCTGGCGCACCACCGCCGCGCGAAGGGGCTGCCCGCGCTCAGCGTCAACTGGGGGCAGTGGGCTGGCGGAGGAATGGCCGAGAAGTCGCGGAGCAGGGGGCGCGGGGCGACGGCGGACGCCACCAGCCTTCCGCCCCAGCGTGCGCTGCGGATTCTCGAGGAGCTGCTGGGTCGGGACGTCGCGCAGATGGGCGTGGTGCCCGTCAACCTCTCCTCGCTGGAGGCCACGCCCTCCACGGGACATGGCCCCCTGTTCTCCGAGCTGGCCCTGCGTGAGCAGGCCCGCACCGCCGGCACGGCGCGGATGGTGGAGCTGCTGGAGGAGTTCAAGCGCGCGGATGGCACGCGTCGGCGCGGGCTCCTGATGCACTACGTCCAGGGCCGGCTGGCACCCATGCTGGGCTTCACCCCGGAGCACGAGGTGCTCCAGAAGAAGATCTCCCTGAACGAGATGGGGCTCGACTCGCTGCGCGCCGTCGAGCTGAAGAACCGCATGGGCCGGGAGCTGGGCGTGGACCTGCCCATGGCCCGCTTCATCGATGGAACCGGGGTCGCCGGAATCGTGGAGGCGCTGCACGAGCAGTTGGAGCTCAGTGAGCTGCTCGCGCGTGTCCCCATTCCCTCCGCCCAGTCCGAGCTCGAGGAGCTGACGCTATGAAAATGGGAGAGCTGCTCGCCGAGCTGAATCGGCGGGGCCTCGAGGTCTGGGCGGAAGGGGAGCACCTCAAGCTCCGAGGCCCGAAGGGGGCCGCGGGCGAGGAGCTCCGGAAGGTGCTCGCCGAACACAAACACGAGCTGCTGGCGCTGCTGCGAGAGCGCCACCGGGTGGACGAGGAGCGCCCCATCACCCCCGTCGCGCGCACGGGGCCGGCCCCGCTGTCCTACGGGCAGCAGCGGCTGTGGTTCCTCGACCGCCTGGAACCGGGAGGTGTCGCCTACAACCTGGTCATGCCCCTGCGCGTCGAGGGGCACCTCGACGTCGTGCTCCTGGAGCGCTGCTTCGTCGAAATCGTCCGGCGCCACGAAATCCTCCGCACGCGCTACGCCGAGCAGCAGGGCGTCCCGGTCCAACTCGTCGACCCCGAGCCACGGCTCGAGTTCGTGGTGATGGACGAGACGGAGGTGTTCGCCTACGAGCCCGGAGGCACGGAGGAGTTCCTCCGCCGCGAAGGGGAGCGGCCCTTCGATTTGTCCGAGGGCCCGCTGACGCGCGTCCTCGTGGTCGACCGGGGGCCTCGGGGCCAGTACGTCCAGGTCTGCCTGCATCACATCTCGGCGGATGTCTGGGCTCGGGGAATCCTCATCCGCGAGCTGATGACCCTCTACGGGGCCTTCGCCCAGGGGCAGCCCTCGCCGCTGCCGCCGCTGCCGCTCCAGTACTCCGACTTCGCCATCTGGCAGCGGAGCCATCTGCAGGGCGAGGTTCGCCGCGACCTGGTGGATGCCTGGAAGCGACGACTGGCCGGGATGCCTCCGCTGCTGGAGCTCCCCGCGGATCGTCCGCGCCCCCGGGTGCAGACCTATGCGGGAGGGGAGGTCCACTTCGAGATGGGGCCCCCGCTCACCGAGGCCCTGAAGGCACTGAGCCACGCGGCCAACGCCACGCCCTTCATGGGCATGCTGGGCGCCTTCTTCGTCCTGCTGCACCGGCTCACCGGACGGGAGGACCTGGTCCTCGGCGCCAACTCCATCAACCGGACCCGCACCGAGCTGGAGCCCCTGGTGGGCTTCTTCGTCGACAACCTGGTGATGCGCGTGGACCTCGGAGGCCGCCCGGGTTTCTCCACCGTGGTGGAGCGCGTCCGGGAGGTGGTGCTCGATGCGTTCGCGCATCAGGACCTGCCCTTCGACCTGCTCGTCGAGGAGCTGAAGCCCGCGAGAAACCCCGGCTACAACCCGCTGTTCCAGACCGTGTTCTCGTGGACGCGGGCGCCAGGTGGAATTCCGGACCCGAGCGGGATGAAGATCCTCCCACTCGAGTTCGAGACCACCACCTCCCGTTTCGACCTCAACCTCTTCGTGGAGGACCACGGAGACCGGCTCACGGTGCGGTTCGTGTTCAACCGGGGCCTCTTCGACCGGAGCACCCTCCAGCACTACTCGGACTGCTTCCAGGTGCTCCTCCAGGGGCTCCTCACCGAGCCCCAGCGGCCGGTGATTGAGCTCCCCCTGCTTCCGGCGGCGGACCGCGAGCGCATCCTCCGGAAGTGGAACGACACGCGCGCGGAGGGGGCCAGCGGGCCATGTCTGCAT
>Ga0126314_10000072_pt1 | contig 55770 bp, 58 predicted proteins | sample Plot105B_FD_92535 | JGI IMG/M metagenome (GOLD analysis project Ga0126314, IMG submission 92535) | Serpentine soil microbial communities from UC McLaughlin Reserve, CA, USA - Plot105B | ecosystem: Environmental > Terrestrial > Soil > Grasslands | place: USA: UC McLaughlin Reserve, Lake County... | reverse complement strand
GCCGCCGCCCGCACGTCCCAGTGCGGATGCTCCAGCAGCGACTCCGCCAGCGCCACACCCTCCCGAGACACCGCCCCCGCCGACAGCACCGCCTTCACCACCTCCGCGTCCGGATGATTCGAGGCCTCTCTCAACACACGCGCGCCCACCCGTCCCAGCCGCGACAACGCGCGCACCGCCGCCACCGCCAGCGCCCCATCGGGGTGGCGCACCAGCGGCTCCAGCTCCGCGGCGCGGTCCATGGCGCCACTCTCGCCCACCGCGTCCACCGCCGCCCGTCGCACCGACGACTCCTCGTCCTGGAGCGCGGAGCGCAAGAGCGCCCCCGCCTCCGAGCCTCCCAGGCGCCCCATGGCCCGAGCCCCCGCCGCCCGCACCGGCGCCGCCTCGTCCGCGAGCGCCGCGCGCGCCAGCTCCCGTCCCACCCCGCCGTCCACCTCGCCAGCGACCTCCACCGCCGCCGCCCGCCAGCGGGGGTCCACATCCCGCGCCAGCTTGCGCAGCGAGGGCAACGCGGGCGCGCCCCCCACCCGGCCCAGCGCCGCCACCGCCACGGGCGTCGCCCTCCGAGCCACCGCCTCCTCCAGCGCCGCGAGCACCGCCCCGCGACAGCTCCCCGCGAGCACCCCCAGCGCCCGCGTCGCGGCGCCCGCCGTCACCGAGTCCCTCAGCAAGTCGACCAGGGGACTCGCCGCCTCCGGAGAACGCGTGCGCCCCAGCGCGCGCACCACCACGCCACGCAAGTCGTCCTCCGCCCACTCCAAGAGCGCGCAGAGCGGCGTGACGGACGTCCCATCCACCAGGTCCACCAGCGCCTCGGCCGCCGCCGCCCGCGCGGGCGCTGACAGGTCCGACATCGCCGCGAGCAACGTGCGCCCACCGTCCGCGCCCAGCCGCCCCAGCGTGCTCAGCACGTCCCGAAGCAGGCGGTCCTCGCGAGCGGCCTCGGCCACGGGCACGGCCAGGGAGGCCTCGCCCAGCGCAGCCACCGCCAGCAGCGCTCCCGCGCGCACCGTCACGTCCTCCGACTCCAGCGCCTGCGCCAGTCGGGCCACCGCGTCCGGCAAGCGCCGCAGCGCCGCGTGGATGACCGCCTCCAACTCGCCCCGCCGCGCGGGCTCCACCAGCGACGCCTGCACGCCGAGCGCCGCGAGGGCCGCCTCGCGCACCGAGCGGGTGGAGGACTCCAGGCCCTGGCACAGCAGCTCCGTGGCCGCCACCTGGGGAATCAGGCCCAGCGCCCGGAAGGCACTGCGCCGCAGCCGTGCATCGTCCAGCAGCGCCACGACTAGCGGCAGCGGCGGCGGACGGCGCAGCAGCACCAGGCCCTCCAGCGCGGACAGGCGGAGCAGCGGCTCCGCGTCGTTCAACAGGCGCTCCAGCGCGCGCGCGCCGGGCTCGCTGCCCACCCGACCCAGGGCCTCCGACACGGCCACGCGCACGTTGAGGTCCGGGTCCTCCAGCGCCTGCACCAGCGGCGCCTCCGCCGCGTGAAGCCCGAGCTGCCCGAGGATGTCCGCCGCGAACTTGCGCTGGTCCGGGTCCGGATGCCCCAGCAGCTTCACCAGCGGGCCCAGTGCGGCAAGCCCCAGCCCCACCAGCGCCTCCGCCGCCGCGTTGCGGGCCCCCGTCTCACCGCGCTCACCCAGCACGCCGACGAGCCGGAGCGCCACGGCCGCGGGCGAGGACAGCCGCTGGAGCCCCTCCGCCGCCGCGTGGCGCACCCGCCAGCTCTCGTCGTGCAGCCCCGCCACGAGCACGTCCAGGCTGCCCTCGCCGCGCGGATCCAACTCCTGGAGCGACCGGTAGCGCTCCTCCTCCGCGGGAAAGACGGGCAGGTGGCTCATGACGCGAGGACCCGGTCGGAGCCTTCCTGGGCGTAGAACCAGATGGCGTAGATGCCCAGGCAGGTGCCCAGCGGGAAGTTGAACAGCCCGAGGATTCCCACGATGAGGGCCAGCACCCGCGACCACCTGCGACGCTTCAACAGGCCGATGCCGGCGATGACGCCCGGAAGGCCGAACGCCAGGACGCACGCACTGAGGCCGCCGCCCATGAGCCAGTAGGCGACCTGGTCCCGGGCCTGGGCCTCTTCACTCACCATCATCATTCCGGCGAACGCGAAGAAGAGGCTCACCGCGATGCCCGCCAACACGGTGAGCGCGTTGATGGCGATGAGGGCGATGCCCAGGATGCGGCGGTGGTTGTCCAAGTCACTGCGCTGCAGGTCCATCGTCACCCTCTTCACTTCGTCGGGCGCACCGCTTCGCGCTCCAGCTCCGCGCGCAGCAGCGCCTTCAAGTCGAGCAGCAACCGCAGACGGTCCGGCGGGCCGCACACGCCCACCACGAAGGGCGAGCGCCCCGACACCCGCAGCGCCGGCGCGGGCTTGATATCGCCTCGCCGCACGCGCAGCACCTCCGCCACGCGCTCCACCCGCACCGCCACCCGCCGCGCGCCCAGCCGGCACACCAAAAGCCGCGCCTTGCGCGACTCCACCGAGGGCTGGCCCTGGAGCCGGCGGCGCAGGTCCACCACCGGAAGGATGACGCCCCGCAGGTGAAGCACGCCCTCCACGAACGAGGGCGCATGCGGAATGGGCGTCACGCGCTGGAGCGGCAGCACTTCTTCCACCCGCTGGATGTCCAGCACGTACTCCTCTTCCCCCAGGAAGAAGGCGCAGAGCTGCACGACGGTGTCCGGCTGCTCACCGGGCGCATCCGGCCCCCCCAAGGGGTGGCGCGCCAGCAGGTTGACTGAGTCCTTCATGGCGCCAGCGCCTGTTCAGGGTCCAGCAGGATGTAGAGCGAGGGGCCGCGTCGACCGATGCCCACGACACAGTCCTTGTCTCCCCGGCGCAGGCCGGGCGGTGGCGGCTCCAGCATGGAGGGCTTGAGCTTCACCACGCCGGACACGGTGTCCACCCACACGCCCGCGGGCCCCGTCTCCGTGCGCAGCACCAGGATGCGCGCGTCCCGAGGTGGCACGGGCGCGTCAGGCCCCGCGACCAGGGGCGCCCTCTCGGCCAACCCCAGCCGGACCTTGATGTCATACGCGGGCAGCAGCTCCCCGCGCAGGTTCATCACTCCGAGCAGGTGGGGCTCCGCCCTTGGAATCTCCGTCAGCGGAGGCACCTTGGAGATTTCGCGCACCGCGCGGATGGGCACCGCGTAGGCCTCGCCCTCCAGCCGGAAGGACAGGTACTCCTCGGGGACCTCTTCAGGCGCGGCCGAGGCGACACCGTCGCTGCCGGCGGCGAAGTCCTGCAGGCCGCTGACATCCTCGTCCGGACGGAAGAAGAAGTCGTCGAGCAGTTCGGCGAACCGGGACACAGCGCGTGAGGATAGCAGCCGGCCAGGGCGAACGTCAGGCCCGCCTTCGCTCCAGGGCCAGTCCCTCTTCCAGCAGCGCCGCCACATCCAGCACCAGCACCGGCCGCCGGTTCCCCAGGTCCGTGGCGCCGGAGATGCCCCGGACGGACTGCAACCTGCCACCCAGGGGCTTGGTGACGATGTCCTGCTGCCCGTGCAGTTCGTCCACGGCGATGCCCAGCCGCTCCTGTGCCAGCCCCACCACCACCACGAAGTAGCGGCTCACCGGCCGCTCCGGCAGGCCGAACAGCCGCGACAGCCGCACGAAGGGCAGCGTCTGGCCCCGCACGTCCAGCACCTCGCGGCGCTCCATGGTGCGGATTTCCCGCGGCTGGACGGAGAGAATCTCCAGCACGCTGTTGAGCGGCACCGCGTACGTGCGAGCGCTCACCCCCACCACCAGCGCGCGGATGATGGCGAGCGTGACGGGCAGCGTCAGGTGGAAGGCCGTGCCCTTCCCGCGCTCGCTCCACACGTCGATGATGCCGGAGAGGTTGCCCAGGTTGTTCTTCACCACGTCCAGGCCCACGCCCCGGCCGGACAGCTCGGACACGCTGCGCGCGGTGGAGAAGCCGGGCAGGAAGATGAGGTTGAGCAGCTCCCGGCGCCCCATCTCCTCAGCCTGCGCGTGGGTGATGAGGCCGCGCGTCAACGCCACCTCGCGCACACGCAGCTCGTCGATTCCCGCCCCGTCGTCGCTCACCTGGATGACGACGTGGTTGCCCTTCTGCTCGGCCCGCAGCGACACCACCGCGCGCCGGGGCTTGCCCGCGGCCAGTCGCATGTCAGGTGACTCGACGCCATGGTCGATGGCGTTGCGGATGAGGTGCATCAGCGGGTCGCTCAGCTCCTCGACGATGAGCTTGTCCAGCTCCACCTCGCCGCCGCCGATGACGAAGTCGATCTCCTTGCCTGCTTCGCGGGTGATGCGGCGCACCAGCCGGGCCAGCTTGTCGAACACCTGGCCCACCGGCACCATCCGCGCTTCGAGCAGGCCCTCCTGCAGCGCCTCCAGCTTGCGCTCCAGGCCCCGCGTCTCGCGCGCCAGCTCCTGGCCGAACAGCTTCGACAGGGGCACCACGCCATCCTGCCGCGCCGACTCCGCGAGCCGCTGGAGGCTGGCCTTGATGAGCAGCAGCTCGCCCACCATGTTGATGAGGCCATCCAGCTTGCCGATGTCCACGCGCACCGTCTGCGTGAGGGAGCGCAGCGATGGCTCCGCCAGGGCGGACGATGCGGCCCCGGCCCCTGCATGAGGCGCGCCCGGGGGAGTCGCCGCGGGCGCACGGCCTCCAGGCCCCTGGAGATACGTCACCAGCGAAGGGCCCTTCGCCGAAGGGACGTGCTCCTCGTCGGACTCGGACTCCTGCCCGGGCACACCGTGCGCGGACGCACCCGTCTCGCCCTGCTCCGTGTCGGAGCGCTCCGAGGCCAGCGGGAGCAGGGACTGGTGAGTGCCCCCCTCCACCGCTGCGCGCACGCCGCGCTTCGAGGGAGGCGAAGTCCCGGTGGAGGCCTCGGGTGCCGAGGCGACGCCCAGGGTTCCCAGGACGATGGCGGGCGATTCGGTGGCGCGGACCAGGGCCTCGGCGCTTCGAATCGTCGCGGGCCGCACGGCGAGCCGCGCCAGCTCCGCGGGCGTGCCCTTCAGTCCCGACTCCAGCTCCGGCAGGGAGACCTGGGTGCCGAAGATGAGGTCGAACGCGATGCCATGCGCACCACCGGGCTGGGCCGACGGCAGCGTGCTGATGACCTCGCCCAGGGGCTTGAGGCGCGTGTTCAGGTCCGCCAGGCCCATGTCGAAGTCGGACAAGTCGAACGCGGCGCGCACGCGCCACATCGACACGCCCTTGCGCACGTTCTCCCGGAGCCGGTGCTCCTCGTACTCGGTGAAGACGGAGCGCACCTGCGCGTCCAGCTCCAGTCGCTCCAACGGGTCCTCGTCCAGCGCGACTGACACCTCGCCCAGCCGCCCCAGCCGCTCCGCCATGCCGTCCGCGCGCCGGGTGAGGCCGTCCGTCTCCGTGCCTCGCGCCGTCTCCGCCAGCAGCGCCTGGAAGGCGTCCAGCGCTTCAATCAGCGTGTCGAGCACCGCGTCGTTCAAGTGCAGCTTGCCCAGCCGCAGCCTGTCGAGCAGGTCCTCCGTCCCGTGCGCCAGCCGGGAGATGCGCTCCTGGCCGAAGAGGCCCGCCAGGCCCTTGAGCGAGTGCGCCGCGCGGAAGATGCCGTTGACCCGGTCGGGGTCCGCCTCCTGGCCGCGCCGCTCGTCCAGCACGAGCAGGTCCTTGCCGAGCGCCTCCAGAATCTCGGTCGCCTCGGCCACGAACTCGGCCAGCGCCTTGCTCGGAGGACTCACGGCAGCTTCAGGTACCGGCGCAGGAGCCCTTCCAGGCTCCCCGGTTGGAACGGCTTCACCAGGTACTCCGCCGCGCCCAACGCCATGCCTCTATCGCGGTCCTGCTCACGCCCCTCGGTGGTGATGATGAAGAGCGGGACGTCGCGGTAGTTGGGGTTCTTCTTGACGAAGTTGATGAGCTCCAGCCCGTTGATGTCGGGCATGTTGATGTCGGTGATGATGAGCTCGAAGCGGTGGCGCGGCAGCAGCTTCAGGGCCTCGAAGCCGCTCGAGGTGACGACGGCCTCGATGCCCTCCACGGCCTCCACGGTCGACGCGATGTACTCGCGCGACGCCTTGGAGTCCTCGACAATCAGCACCTTGACACGCATGTGCGCACGCCCCGGACGGTACCCCCCATGCTAACAGAAGGCCTGCCCGGTCGCTGTGCTTCAGCCCTTCCTGCCTGGTAGGAGCCGGACGAGCGCCTTGTCCACCAGGAGGGCCACCCGTCCGCCCTTGAACGCTGGGACGAAGCCCCTCTGGAAGCCCTCCGCCCGCGCCGCGTCATCCAGCGAACCCCCGGCGGGAATCTCCAGCGCCACCGACGCCACCTTGGCCCGGCTCAGCACCTTGCCCGCCCCGGCCAGCGCCTCCTGGAGCCCTTCCGAGTCGAGCTGACGCCGCGCCCCCAGGCCGACGACGAAGATGCGAGGCACCTCCAGCTTCCCGTCGGAGGGCAGGAGGAGCCAGTCGTCCTTCTCGCCGGAGAAGAAGCCGCCCTTGAGCACGCGCGACAGGACGCCGCACAGGCGCCAGTCCACGTAGCCCGCGGTGGCCGGCAGGGGCCGGTCATCCTGCGCCACGAAGAGACACAGGGCGTCCACCCCGGACAGCGAGTCCAGCCCCTCCATCCCGATGTCGTGCGTCGTCGTCTGGCTCACGGCGCCTCCCTCCTTCGGCTCGAAGCTCCGGCGCTCAGGCCTTGTTCAGCGCCACCGCCACCCGGTCCAACAGGCCGTTGACGAAGGCGCTGGACTCCTCCGTCCCGAAGTTCTTCCCCAGCTCCACCGCCTCGTTGATGGTGACTTTGCGAGGGATGTCCGGACGGTACTTCAGCTCGAAGATGCCCACACGCAGCACATTGCGGTCGATGCGCGACATGCGGTCCAGCCGCCAGTTGTGGCTGTGCGACTCGATGAGCCGGTCGATTTCCGCGCGGTGGGCCTGCACGCCCTCCACCAGCTCGCGGGCGAACTTCACCGCGTCCGGCTCGCGCTTCTCCTCTTCCGACGCCGTCCACGCCGACTCCAGGGCGTCATTCACGGACGCGCCCGCCGCCATCTCCAACTGGTAGAGCGCCTGCAACGCCCGCTCACGTCCCGTTCTGCGCGCGCCCATGACTACCCCTTCCTCGTCGCATCGAGCGTGGCCAGCTTGCCGTACAGGTTCACCATCTCGATGCAGGCCAGCGTGGCCTCGGAGCCCTTGTTGCCGGCCTTCACGCCGGCCCGGTCGATGGCCTGCTCCACCGTGTCACACGTGAGCACGCCGAACGTGACGGCAGACGGGGGGCTGGCCGCCGCGGCGCTGAAGGCCACCGCGCCAATGCCCTTGGCGCACTCGCCCGCGACGTAGTCGAAGTGAGGCGTGCCACCGCGGATGACGGCGCCCAGGACGATGACTCCCGCGTACTGCCGCGACTCCGCGACGCGGCGCACCAGCCCGGGCAGCTCATAGGTGCCGGGGCAGCGGTACACGTCCACGTCCGCGTCGGCCACGCCGTGACGCACCAGAGTGTCGACAGCGCCCTTGGCCAGCTCCTCGGTGATGAAGCCGTTGAAGCGGGCGACGCAGATGGCGAAGCGGCCCTTGGGGGGGAGGAAATCACCTTCGATGTAGCGAGGCATGCGGGGCTTCCTACACCACCCAGGCTCCGCCGTCGCCTGCTACGGCGTCCCGAAGCCCGCCGCCCGGACGGCCGCCTCGGACACCCCACCCGGGGCCGGAGCGCCCGCCTGCCCGCGCTGGAGCAGGTACAGGCGCGCCACGTACTTCCCAATCGGGTCCGCCTCCAGGTTGACCCGGGCGCCCACCTTCTTGGCCCGCAGGGTGGTGCGCTCCTGCGTCTCCGGAATCAGTTGGACGCTGAAGCGGTCCACGCCCACGGTGTTGACGGTGAGACTGATGCCGTCGATGGCCACCGAGCCCTTCTCGATGAAGTACGGCGCCAGCGCCTCCGGCAGACCGAAGACCATCACCCACGAGCCGCCCTCCGGCCGGGTCTCCAGCACCGTGCTGACGCCGTCCACGTGCCCGGAAACCAGGTGCCCGCCCAGCCGGTCCCCCAGCGCCAGGGCCCGCTCCAGGTTGACGCGGTCGCCCGGCCGCACGGCGTCCAGCGTGGTGCGCCGCAGCGTCTCCGGCGCGGCCTGCACGCGGAAGGTGTCGCCCGTGCGCTCCACCACCGTGAGGCAGGCGCCATCCACGGCGATGGACTCGCCCAGCGCGAAGGCTTGCGCGCCCAGCGACGTGCGAATCCACAAGTCCGTCATCCCGCCTGGAATGACGCGCTCCACCCCGCCGATGTCCTGAATGAGCCCGGTGAACATGACGGGGGCTTATAACGGACCCGCCGTCGCCACGCCCACGGACAACCGGGGCCCCCGGCGTCCGCCACTCAACGGCCCCGTCACTCCGACTCATGCATGAGTCCGCGGGCGGAGTCTCGGAGGGACGCCTACAGCAGCGCCTGGAGCAGGATGTCCTGCCCGTGCTGCTCGAAGGTGAGGTCCTTCACGGAGAGGGCCTGGGTCATCTCCTTCACCCCCAGGTCACCCGCCCACGACATGCCCTGGCGGCCCAGCAGCTTGGGGGCGAGGAACAGGGCCAGCTCGTCCGCCAGGTGCTCGCGCAGGAAGCTGCCGTACATCTCCGCCCCGCCCTCCACGAGCACGTGGTTGAGGCCCGCCTTGCCCAGCCGGCGCAGCAGGGCCTTCAGGTCCACCCGGTCGCCCTTCTTGCGCAGCTGCCACACCTCCACGCCCTGGGCCAGGAAGCGCTTCGCCTTGCGCCCCTCCGGGTCCTCCAGCGTGGCGATGATGGTGCGCGCCGGGCTCTTCTGGGTGAAGACGGTGTAGCCGGGCGACAGGCGCAGGTGGCTGTCCACCACGACGCGCAGCGGGTCCTTGCCCTTCCCGCCGGGCAGCCGCGTGGTGAGCTTGGGGTCGTCGTGGCGCACGGTGTTCGCGCCCACGAGGATGACGTCCACGGAGTCGCGCAGCCGGTGCACCCACTCGCGCGCCTTCTCGCCCGTCACCCAGCGCGAGTCCCCCGTGGCCGTCGCCAGCTTGCCGTCCAGCGTCGCCGCGGCCTTCAGCGTCACCCAGGGGATGCCCGTGCGGATGGACTTGAAGAAGGGCCGGTTGAGCTTGTCGGCCTCCTCCTGGAGCACGCCCGTGACGACCTTCACTCCGGCGCGGCGCATCCGGGCCACGCCCTTGCCGCTCACCTTCGGGTTCGGGTCCGAGGAGCCGGTGAAGACGCGGCGCACGCCCGCTTCGATGATGGCCAGGCTGCATGGCGGCGTGCGGCCGTAGTGGTCACACGGCTCCAGCGTGGAGTAGAGGTCCGCGCCCCTCGCGCGGGAGCCGGCGGCCTCCAGCGCCACCACCTCCGCGTGCGCGGTGCCGGCCTTCTTGTGATAGCCGCGGGCGATGATGCGACCGCCCTTCACCAGGACGGCGCCCACCACCGGGTTGGGGCTGGTGCGGCCCAGGCCCTTGGCGGCCTCCTCCAGCGCGATGCGCATGAAGAACTCGGCCACGGCGCGGTCGAAGTCCGCCGCCCGTTTCGCCCGGGGCGCCCTGGTGGCTTCCAACCTGGCCCGCGTGAGCAGCCGCATGGTGTGTCCCTCTCAGCTTCCCCGGCCCGGAGCGAGGGGCGGCTTCGCCTTGCGCTCGCGCTCCTGGTCCTCGAGCAAATCCTTCAGCTCGTGCATGAACTCGGAGATGTCCCGGAAGCTCCGGTACACGGACGCGAAGCGCACGTAGGCCACCTCGTCCAGCTCCTGGAGCCGGCGCATGACCTCCTCGCCGATGACGGACGAGTGGATCTCCTTCTCGCCCATGCCCTGCAGCAGCCGTTCAATGGCCACCACCGTCTCCTCGAGCTGATCCGCGGACACCGGCCGCTTCTCGCACGCCTTCTTCAGCCCGCTGACAATCTTCTCCCGGTCGAACGCCTCGCGCCGGCCGTCCTTCTTCACGATGAGCGGGTAGAGCTCCTCCACCCGCTCGTACGTGGTGAAGCGGCGCTTGCAGGCCAGACACTCGCGGCGCCGTCGGATGACGGAGCCCTCGTGTGACTCGCGAGAGTCGATGACCTTGTTTTCGGCGTCCTGGCAGAACGGGCAGCGCATGGAGACGGAGCTGAGCTCCTGGTCCCTTCGATTACTTGAGGCGCGAGGCGTACAGGGGGAAGCCCTGGGAGAGTTCCTTCACCTCGCCGCGGATGCGAGCGAGCGCCGCGTCGTCCTGCGCCGCGTCCAGCGCCGCGCCGATGAGCCTGCCCACCGTCGCCATTTCCGCCTCGCGCATGCCGCGCGTGGTGATGGCCGGCGTGCCCACCCGGACGCCCGACGTCACCATCGGCTTCTCCGGGTCGAACGGAATCATGTTCTTGTTCACGGTGATGCCCGCCTTGCCGAGCACCTCCTCGGCCACCTTGCCCGTGAGCTTCTTGGGTCGCAGGTCCACCAGCATCAGGTGGTTGTCCGTGCCGCCCGACGTCAGCCGCAGCCCGGCCGCCTTCAGCGCCTCCGCCAGCGCCTGCGCGTTGGAGACAATCTGGCGCTGGTACGTCTTGTACTCGGGCGTCAGCGCCTCGCGGAAGGCCACCGCCTTGCCGGCGATGACGTGCATCAGCGGACCGCCCTGGATGCCGGGGAAGATCTGGCTGTTGATGGACTTCGCGTAGGGCTCGCGGCCCATGACCAGGCCCCCGCGCGGACCGCGCAGCGTCTTGTGCGTGGTGCTGGTGACGATGTCCGCGAAGGGCACCGGCGAGGGGTGCACGCCCGCGGCGACCAGGCCCGCGATGTGCGCCATGTCCACCATCATCGCCGCGCCGACCTCGTCGGCGATTTCGCGGAACTTCGCGAAGTCCAGCGTGCGCGGGTAGGCGCTGGCGCCCACGACGATGACCTTGGGCTTGTGCTCGCGCGCCAGCGACTGCACCTGCGCGAAGTCGATGGTCTCCGTCTCGCGCGTCAGGCCGTAGTGGACGACCTTGTAGAGCTTGCCGGAGAAGTTGAAGGTGGCGCCGTGGGTGAGGTGGCCGCCGGAGTTCAGGTCCAGGGACAGCATCGTGTCGCCCGGCTTCATCAGCGCCATGTACGCGCCCATGTTCGCCTGGCTGCCGGAGTGCGCCTGCACGTTGACGAAGTCCGCGCCGAACAACTGCTTCGCGCGGTCGATGGCGAGGTTCTCCACCACGTCCACCACCTCGCAGCCGCCGTAGTAGCGCTTGCCGGGGTAGCCCTCCGCGTACTTGTTGGTGAGCACGGAGCCCACCGCCTCCATGACGGCGGGGCTGACGAAGTTCTCGGAGGCGATCAGCTCCAGGCCATCTTCCTGGCGTTGCGTCTCCTCGCGGACCGTCCGGGCAATCTCGGGGTCCACGTCGGCCAGAGTGCGGGTGTTCTCCATGGCGGCTTTCCTCTCGACAACGGGTACCGCGACGGCCACTAGCCCTGGGACTCGGCCTCGCGAATCATCTGCACGCGCCGCTCATGGCGACCGCCCTCGAACGCGGTGCCGAGGAACGCCTCCAGGATGGCCCGACCCACGCCCGAGCCCACCACGCGCTGACCCAGGCACAGCACGTTGGCGTCATTGTGGGAGCGCGCCATGCGCGCTTCGAATTCCGTGGTGCACAGGGCCGCTCGGATGCCCCGGTGCTTGTTGGCGACGATGCTCATGCCAATGCCGGTGCCACACACCAGCACGCCCAGGGTGGCCTCACCGGACGTCACCGCCTTGGACACCCGGGCCGCGAAGTCCGGGTAGTCCACCGAGTCCCGCGCGAACGGACCCACATCTTCGTGGGCCACGCCGCGCTCCTTGAGCGCCGCCACCAACTCCTGGCGGAGCTCCAGGCCCGCGTGGTCCGAAGCAAGAATGACTTTCACGCGGGGTCTCCTCTCCTGCGACCTAGCTGAAGCGCTTGAACAGCAGCACCGCGTTGGTGCCACCGAATCCAAACGAGTTGCTCATCACCGCGTCCACCTTGGCCTCGCGGGCCGCGTTGGGCACGTAGTCCAGATCACACTCTGGATCCGGGCTCGTCTGGTTGATGGTGGGCGGCAGGATGTTGCGCGACAGCGCCAGCGCGCTCACGACGCCCTCGTAGCCGCCCGCCGCGCCGAGCATGTGGCCCGTCATGGACTTGGTCGAAGACACCGCCACCTTGCGGGCGTGGTCGCCGAACACGGCCTTGATGGCCTTCGTCTCGTTCGCGTCGTTGAAGGGCGTGGAGGTGCCGTGGGCGTTGATGTAGCCCACGTCCTCCGGGTTCATCCCCGCCGACTTGAGCGCCAGCCGCATGCAGCGCGCCGCGCCCTCGCCTTCCGGCGCCGGCTGCGTCACGTGGTACGCATCCGAGTTCGCGCCGTAGCCCACCAGCTCCGCGAGAATCTTGGCACCGCGCTTCTTCGCGGCCTCCATCTCCTCGAGGATGAGCATGCCCGCGCCCTCGCCCATGACGAAGCCGTCACGGTCCTTGTCGAACGGGCGGCTGGCGGCGGCCGGGTCATCATTGCGCGTGGACAGCGCCTTCATCACCGAGAAGCCACCCAGCCCCAGCGGGGTGATGGCCGCCTCGGCGCCGCCGGCGATGGCCGCGTCCGTCTCGCCCAGCTTGATGGACTTCCAGGCCTCGCCAATGGCGTGGGCGCTGGTGGCGCAAGCGGACACAGGAGCCCAGTTGGGCCCCTTGCAGTTGTAGCGCATGGAGATGAGGCCGGGCGCCATGTTGACGATCATCTGGATGATGAAGAAGGGCGACAGCCGGTCGAACCCCTTCTCCAGGCCCTTGCGGTGCTGCTCCTCCAAGGAGGAGATGCCGCCAATGCCCGAGCCCACGATGACGCCCACCCGCTCCGGCGTGTAGCCGTGCGGCACGTCCGGGCCTACGGGAAGCCCAGACTCCTCCACCGCCATCGCCGCCGCGGCCATGGCGTACTGCGCGTAGAGGTCCATGCGGCGCACTTCACGCCTGTCGATGAACTTCTCCGGCTCGAAGTCCTTCACCTCTCCGGCGATTCGCGTGTCGATCTTCTTGGGGTCGAAGCGAGAGACGAGGGAAATGCCTGAAGTGCCGGCAAGCAGCGCCTGCCAGTTCTTCTCGGTTCCTGTACCCAGTGCCGAGATGAGCCCGGTACCGGTGATGACGACTCGACGGTGTGACACGGTCCTCTCCGGTGGCGCCTGGGACGCCGGGGACGCCGCGCTGGACGCGGCGTCTCCCCGCCCCCCGGCACGCCGTGGTGCTGCCTACTTCTTGTGGGTGGTGATGTAGTTGATGGCGTCGCCGACGGACTTGATGTTCTCGGCCTCCTCGTCGGGGATCTCGACCTCGAACTCCTCTTCCATCGCCATCACGAGTTCCACGATGTCGAGGCTGTCCGCGCCCAGGTCCTCGATGAAGGAAGACTCGGGCTTGATCTCGTCCTCTCCCACACCGAGCTGATCGGCGATGATGTTCTTGACCTTTTTCTCGATTTCGGACGTCGACATAAGTGCTGAACCCTCCAGGAACCAGATGTAGGCCCGGAAGGCTTCCCGAGCCCTGTCGAAAGCCGGCGCGGTATATCCCACGGCCGCCGACGATCCAACCTTGGGTTACATGTACATGCCGCCGTTGACCTTCAGGACCTCGCCGGTGATGTAGGTCGAAGCGTCACCTGAGAGGAAGAGGACGGCCTGGGCCACCTCTTCCGGGGTGCCCAGCCTGCCCAGCGGAATGCCGCCAATCATCTTCTGGCGCAGGTCGTCATTCAGGTGGGCCGTCATGTCGGTGGAGATGAAACCCGGGGAGACGGCGTTGACGCGGATGCCACGGCTGGAAAGCTCCTTGGCCACCGTCTTTGTCAGGCCGATGAGCCCCGCCTTGGCCGCCGAGTAGGCTGACTGGCCGGGGTTGCCCATATCCCCCACGACGGAGGTGACGTTCACGATGGCGCCGCCCCGCTGCTTCATCATCGGCCTGCAGGCCGCGCGGATGAGGGCGAAAGGGCCCCGCAGGTTGGTGTCGAGCTGTTTGTCCCAGTCCTCGTCCTTCACCCGCATGACCAGGCCGTCCACCGCCGTGCCCGCGTTGTTGACGAGCACGTCCAGCCGGCCGTGCGCCTTGACGATGCCCTCCACGGCACTCGTGCAGGCGTCGGTGTCCGCCACGTCGAAGCGCAGGGCCTCCGCCTTGGCGCCCTCGGCGGTGAGCAGGCCCACCGTCTCCTGGGCCGCCGCCTCGTTGCCCGCATAGCTGATGATGACCGTGGAGGCGCCCGCCTTCGCGAAGGCCACCGCGCACGCACGGCCGATGCCGCGCGAGCCACCTGTCACCAGCACCACCTTGTCCTTGAAGCTCATGCGCTCACCCCAGCGCCGCGAGGACCTTCTCCAGGCTCGCGGCGTCCTCGACGTTGAAGAGTTCGATGTCCTTGGTGATGCGCTTGATGAGGCCGCACAGCACCTTGCCCGGGCCCAGCTCCACCACGCGCGTGACGCCCTCGGCCTTCAGCGCCTCCACGCACTCAATCCACCGCACCGGCGCGCTCACCTGCTCCAAGAGCAGCGGGACGATGCGCGCCACGTCCGAGTTGGGCGTGGCCTCCACGTTCGTCACCACCGGCACCGACGGCGCCACCAGCTTCACGCCGCCCAGCACCGCCGCGAGCTTCGGCTTCACCGGCTCCATCAGCGCGCAGTGGAAGGGCGCGGACACGGGCAGCGGCATCACCCGCTTGGCCCCGGCCTCCTTGCACTTCGCGCCCGCGCGCTCCACCGCCGCCGCGTCGCCGGCAATCACCGTCTGCTCGGGCGAGTTGTAGTTGGCCGGAGACACCACCTGGCCCTCGGCCGCGGCCTCACACGCCGCCTTCACCTTCGCCGGCTCCAGGCCCAGGATCGCGGCCATGGCGCCCACGCCCGCGGGCACCGCCTCCTGCATGAAGCCGCCGCGCGCGCGCACCGACTTCGCCGCGTCACCCAGCGACATGGCGCCCGCGGCCACCAGCGCGGAGTACTCGCCCAGCGAGTGGCCCGCGACGAACGACGCCGCCGGGCCCCGTTTCGCGAACACCGCGTGCGCCGCCACCGACACCGTGAGGATGGCCGGCTGCGTGTTGGCCGTGAGCTTCAGCGCATCTTCTGGCCCCTCGAAGCAGAGCTTGGAGAGGCTCTCGGCGAGCGCGTCGTCCGCGGCCTCGAAGACGGCGCGAGCCTCGGGGAACTTCTCGAAGAGGTCCTTGCCCATCCCCACGGCCTGACTGCCCTGCCCGGGAAACACGAATGCGACCTTCGCCATGTGCGGTCTCTGCCTCCTGAAACGTCCAGTCCCGTTGCCCGACTACCAGCGCACCACCGCGCTGCCCCACGTCATGCCCGCGCCAATCGCCATCATCGCGATGACGTCTCCGGGCCGGAGCCTTCCGGCGCGGTGGGCCTCGTCCAGCGTCATGGGCAGGGACGCGGACGACGTGTTGCCGTACTTGTGCAGGTTCAGCCAGCACTTGTCGCGGGGAATCTCCAGCCGCTCCAGCGCCGCGTCCAGGATGCGGACATTGGCCTGGTGGGCAATCACGTGGTCCACGCCCCGCGCCGTCAACCCGTGAGAGGCCAGCGCACCCCGCGTGGAATCCACGAGCGCGCGCACCGCGAAGCGGAACACCTCTCGCCCCTTCATCTTCAGCTTGTGGAGGTGGGCCCTGACGCCCTCCTCCGTCATCGGCGTGCGCGAGCCGCCGCCCGGGATGGTGAGCGCGTCCGCGAGCGTCCCGTCGGTGAACAGGTGGGTGGAGAGGATGCCCCGCCCCTCCGTCCCCGAGGGCGCCAGCACCATGGCCCCCGCCCCGTCCCCGAAGAGCACGCAGGTGTTGCGGTCCGTCCAGTCCACCACCCGCGTGAGCAGCTCCGCGCCCACCACCAGCGCCCGCTTCACGTGGCCCGAGCGCATGAATTGATCCGCGATGCTCATCGCGTACAGCGAGCCCGCGCACGCGGCGGCCACATCGAAGGCGAAGGCCCGGCGCGCCCCCAGCTTCGCCTGCACGAAGGCGGCGCACGAGGGCATGGGCATGTCCGCGGTGATGGTCCCCACGACGATGAGGTCCAGCTCCTCCGGCGCCACGCCCGCCATCTCAAGGGCCTTCAGCGAGGCGGCGACAGCCAGGTCGCTGGTGGCCTCGTCGTCCGCGGCGCGGCGCCGTGCGTGGATTCCCGTGCGCTCACGAATCCAGGCATCGGACGTGTCCACGCACGCCTCCAGCTCCTGGTTGGTGATGACCCGGGAGGGAGCGTAGGAGCCGGTGCCGATGATCTGCGTGCATGCCACGAGGGTTCTCCGCAAGAGGAGCTTCATCGAACCCAACGCCCAGGCGCCGGTCTCTAATCGGAAACGGCTTCCTCTGTCCCTCTTTTTCCCCTCGGGTGGGTCGGGAGCCAGGCGGAGGCGCGGGCGATGCATTGCGTCAGCTCTTCCTGCAGTCCCCCCTTCGCGGTGGCCAGCGCGGCCCCCAGGGCGTTGTGGATGGCCCGAGGAGAGGAGCGCCCGTGGGCCACGATTCCCACGCCGCGCAGGCCCAGCAGTGGAGCGCCTCCGTACTCGGCGTAGTCCACCATCTTCCGCAGGCCCTTCAACGCCGGCTGCAGCAGGAGCGCGCCCAGCTTCTCGGACAATCCGCCCCGCTTTTCGATGGCCTGACGCAGCATGCCGATGACGCCCATGCCCACGCCCTCGGATGTCTTGAGGACGACATTCCCGGTGAAGCCGTCCGTCACCACCACCTGCACGTCACCCGAGAAGAGGTCCTTGCCCTCCACGTAGCCGGCGAAGTCCAGGTCCGACTGGCGCAGCAAGTCGCTCGCCTCGCGCGTCAGGAGCGTGCCCTTGGAGGCCTCCTCACCGTTGGACAGCACCGCCACCCGGGGACGGGCCACGCCCAGCAGCAGGCGGACATAGGCCTCGCCCAGCACGGCGAACTGCGCCAGATGCGACGGGCGGCAGTCCACGTTGGCGCCGGCGTCCAGCAGCAGGCAGCGCCCGCCACCCTTGAGCGCGGGGAAGAGCGCGGCGATGGCGGGACGCTCCACGCCCGGCAGCCGGCCCAGCGTCATCAACCCGCCCGCCATCACCGCGCCCGAGTTGCCCGCGGACACCAGCGCGTCCCCGTGCCCGTCCTTCACCAGCTCGAAGCCCACCCGCAGCGACGAGTCCCGCTTGCGGCGGAAGGCGGTGGCGGCGTGGTCATCCATCTCCACCACTTCGGACGCGTGGTGCACGCGGAGGTTGGGCGGGGGCAGCCCTCGCCCCAACAAGGGCGTCACCCGGGCCGTGTCTCCCACGAGGACGACCTCGTGCTCGGGGTGGGCCCGGGCGAAGAGCACCCCGCCCTCCACCGGCGCCCCCGGCGCGTAGTCTCCCCCCATCGCGTCCAGGACCAGCCTCATCCGCGCCCTTTCCGTGCCTGCGTGCGTGTCATCCAGAAACCCACCCGGCCCGCCGGGCGGCGCGCAGCACACCAGGAACCTCCCAGGGGGGCAACGACTCGCTTGCCTCCCCACGTGGGGTGGGTCCAGGTGGGCGGCTCGTGGGTTCGGATGATCCACGGAGGGCGGGCAGAAATGAGCCCATCACCAGCGTTGTCCCGGCGGACCGCGTGAGGTATCTGGCGGTCGGGCGGCCCGAGCCACTTCGTGGTGTGACTGGGCAGTACACGCGCATTGACTCGGACCTGATGAGCCGCTAGGGTCCGCCGCCTTTCAAGCCGGACCAGGAGTACGCGAGCTCGTCGCGACTGCTCCAAGGCCGGTGTTGACCGACATGTTGCGCAGGCAGCCGGGGACCCCGGCACAGCGCGTGAGACAGAGGTGAGCCGTGGGCGTCCCCAAGAAGCGTACTTCGAAGATGCGTCGTGACACTCGTCGCGCTGGCAACAACAACCTGCGCACCGCCGTGCAGGTGACCAAGTGCCCCAACTGCAAGGAGCCGGTGATGCCTCACCGCGCCTGCACGTCGTGTGGCCAGTACAAGGGGCGGGAGTTGCTGCCCCAAGCCGAGGCCTGAGGCCTTGCCAGTGACGCTCCTGAAGAGGGGCGTCGAGCAGCACGAAGGGCCGCGCCTCCCCAATCGGAGGTCGCGGCCCTTGCTCTTTTCCGGCCCCGAATCCCACCGGGGCCGGCGTCCTCACCGGACTTCAGTTGCCGAGCTTGATGTTCTTCAGCGCCGCGAGGCGGGGGTCCACCTGCTTCGTGTCACACTCGCACTGGGCCTCGTTGAAGTTCGTGCCGCACTGCGAGCACAGGCCCTTGCAGTCGTCCTTGCAGACCAGGTTCATCGGCAGGGCCAGCAGCAGCTGCTCGCGGACGATGGGGTCCAGGTCGATGGTCTTCCCATTGAAGACCTCCTGGTCCACGCCATCGATTTCGAACGAGCCGCCCGTCTCCCCCTGCTGACGCTCCTTCTTCTCCATGGACTTCTCGTCTTCGTCCTTGAAGTCGTCGCCCCGGGCCATCGACTCGGGCACCAGGTTCAGCGAGAAGACCACGGGCAGCGCCAGCTCCACGTCCTTCAGGCAGCGCTTGCAGGGACTGGTGACGTGCACGGTGAAGTTGCCGTTCAGCAGCACCCCGCCGCTCACCCTGCGCAGCGTGGCCTTGAGCTGGGATGCCTGCGTGGCCCGGAAGCCGGTGTCCAACCCGGACGTCGTCCCTTCCAGCGCGGTGCTCAACAGCTCCGGCGAGATGGGCTCGTCCAGCTTGAGCCCCGCCTCATGAATTTGTTCAACCTTTACGAGCATTTACGCGACATCCAGGTAAAATTGGGCGGGCAACATAGAGGGCGGCCCCTCCACCGTCAACACGCCCGGGTTCAACAGCACCGCGAAGATGTCACTGCGCCGTCACCACCGGTGGGGTGGCCTTCGTGGATCCTCCAGACAACGCTTTGATAGGGTCGGTTTGATGCACAGGCACGATTTGCCGTTGCGCGTGGGGGCACTCTTCCTCGTCGTGGGCCTCCTGGCTCCACCGGGGCTTGCCCGTCCCCTCTTCCCCGCGCCCGCCCTCTCGCAGCTCGGGCCAGCAAGCCCAGAAATCACCCGCGCCCGCGAGCAAATTGACGACGGCGAGTTCGAAGAGGCCCGCCGCACGCTCCAGGCCGGCCTGGATGCCCCGGACGTCACCGACGACCAGTTGGTGGAGCTCTACCGCCTGCTCGGCCTCACCGCCCTGTACCTGGGCGACGAGGACCAGGCGCGCGAGGCCTACGAGAAGCTGCTCCAGGCCCGGCCCGACTACGAGCTGCCCCGCACCGCGCCGCCCAAGCTGCGCGCGCTCTACGCGCGAATCAAGGAGGACATCCGCAGCCGGCGCGTGAGGCCCGTGACGCTGGACGTGGACCCGATTCCGGATCCGCCCGGCGGCGAGCCCATCGTCGTGGAGGCCACCATCCAGGACCTGGCGCTGGGCGCCCGCGCGCGGCTGTTCTACCGGCGCGCCGGGGACCAGGCCTACAACTCCGTGGACTTCGTGAAGGACCGTGGCGAGAAGGAGCGCTTCCGCGCCGTGGTCCCCGCCTTCGACGTGCCCGTGGAGCCGGAGCCCTACGAGGTGGAGTACTACTTCGAGGTGGTGGACGCCGCGCAGCGCCGGCTCGCCGGCCGGGGCGACTCGTTCCAGCCGCTGCTCTTCCAGGTGGCACCGCAGCGCTCGACGGCGGCCGCCGCCGAGGTCTCCGAGGGACGCCCCTGGTACAAGAGCCCCTGGCTCTGGGTGGCCGTGGGCGCGGTGGCCATCGGTGGCACCGCCGGCGTGGTGGCCCTCTCCTCCTCCGAGGACCGCGGCCGCGTCCCCATCACCATCCGCGTGGACCCCGCCCAGCCATGAGCCTCCGCCTCCTGAAGTCCCTTCCGCTCGCCGCCGTCCTCTCTGCGTGCGGCCCCGATGACTCCGCGACGGTCGGCCGCTTCGGCCTGGACGTGACGATGTCGCGCGCCGTGGCCAACGAGGTCCATGCGCTCCAGGTGAGCGTGCTGAAGGGCGGCTCCAGCCGCAGCTGCACCGAGCTGCAGCGCACCTGCCTCAACACCCAGGTCAAGCGAGAGGACCTGGTGGTCCTGGAGGACGTGCGCGGCAACGAGGGCCGCGCGCTGCGCTTCACCGTGGACCTGACGGCGATGCAGAACGGCGTCGGCCAGGCCCTGGCGGTGGACGTGCCCGTGGGCCGCGACTACGCGCTCGTCATCGAGGCCATTGCCCTGGGCGCGCCGTCGCGCTTCCTCGGCAGCTCCTGCAACTACCTCAAGGTCGTCAACTCCGGCGACAACGTGCCGGTGGTCGCAGCGCCCCTCGTGCTGACCGAGCAGTCCTGCGACCCCTCCATCTCCCCCTGAGCGAGCCTGCGCCCGCGCCCTCGCGGGTGCCCGTGACACCCACGCTCGCGGCCCCTTTCCGCTACACCTTCTTTCGTCGAGCTACCTGAGGACATCCCAGAGGACCTTATGACGCGCATCCTGATCATCGAGGACGAGCAGGACCTCGCCGGGCTCGTCGAATACAACCTCCGGGCCGCGGGCTTCGAGACGGAGTCGGCGAACACCGGCGCCGGAGGCCTGGCCCGTGCCCGGGCGAATCCCCCGGACCTGCTGCTGCTGGACATGATGCTGCCGGACATCGCGGGCGGCGAAGTGCTGCGCATGCTCAAGCAGGACCCGGAGCTGCGAAAGACGTCCGTCATCATCGTCAGCGCCAAGGGCCAGGAGTCGGACCGCGTGCAGGGCCTGGAGCTGGGCGCGGACGACTACGTGGTGAAGCCCTTCTCCGTGCGCGAGCTGCTCCTGCGCGTCAAGGCGGTGCTGCGCCGGGGCGACGCCGACGAGGGGCCCGCGCAGGTGCTCGCCGCCGGGGACATCCTCCTGGACACGTCCCGCCACCAGGTGCGCGTGAAGGACGTGGAGGTGGTCCTCACCGCGCTGGAGTTCCGCCTGCTGCGCACGCTCTTGGAGCGCAGTGACAGGGTGCAGACGCGCGAGGTCCTCCTTTCCGACGTCTGGGGCATCCAGGCGGAGATCCACACCCGCACGGTGGACACGCACATCAAGCGCCTCAGGGAGAAGCTGGGCCCCGCGGGCGACATCATCGAGACGGTGCGCGGCGTCGGCTACAAGCTCAGTCCTCCCTAGGCGTTCCCGCCTCATGCCCCTGCGCTACACGCTCCTGCCGCTGCTCCTGCCGGCCACCCTTGTCGGCCTGCTCGTGGCCATGCTGGGCACTCCGGGCGCCGCGGTGCCCGTGGCCCTCATCACCCTGGCGGGCTCCCTCATGGCGCTGGGCCTGAGCCGCGGCGCGCTGCAGCGGCAGTTGGACCGGCTGGCGCGCAGCACGCGCGGCCGTGCCGACGGCGGCGGTGGCTCGGCGCCGGACCCGGACCGGCTGGAGGAGGTGGCGAGCCTGGAGGGCGCCATCGACACGCTGCACACCCGCCTGTCCGCGCGAAACACGGAGCTGAACCAGGAGTCCCGCACCCTCTCCGCCGTGCTGGACAGCATGGCCGAGGGCATCTGGGTGACGGACGCGGAGGGCACCGTCGTCCGCCACAATGACGCGCTCCGGAACATCCTCCAGACGGGCGCCCCCATCGTCGGGCAGCGCCCCCTGGCCGTCCTGCGCGATGACCAGCTCCACGACGCCGTCATGCGCGGCTGTTTGGAGGGGGCCTCCACCCACCTGGAGCTGGAGCTGGAAGGCCTGTTCCCCCGCACCCTGTCCGTGCGCGTGACGCCCCTGGGACGCGACTTGCCGGGCAGCGCCGCCGTCTTCCACGACGTCACCGAGCTGCGCCGCCTTGAAAAGGTGCGCCAGGACTTCGTCGCCAACGTCTCCCACGAGCTGCGCACGCCGATTACGGCCATCCGCGGCTACGCGGAGACGCTTCAGGGCGGGGCGCTCGGCGACGCGCAGGTGGCGCCACGCATGGTGGAAATCATCCACCGTCAGTCCGAGCGCCTGTCCGAGCTGGTGGAGGACCTGCTGGAGCTGTCGCGCCTGGAGTCGCAGCAGGTGAGCCTGAACCTCACCGACGTCCCCCTGGCGGAGGCCGCCGCCCGCGCCGCCGACACGGTGCGCCCCAAGGCCGAGGGCAAGGGCCAGGTGGTTTCACTCCACGTCCCAGCGGGGCTGGTGGCGGTGGGAGACCCGCGCGCGGTAGAGCAGGTGCTGCTCAACCTCCTGGACAACGCGGTGAAGTACACGCCGGCCGGGGGTCGGGTGGACGTGGACGGGGCGTGTGAGGACGGACGGTGCGTGGTGCGGGTGCGGGACACCGGGGTGGGGATTGAGCCGCGCCACCTGTCGCGCATCTTCGAGCGCTTCTACCGGGTGGACAAGGGCCGGAGCCGGGACATGGGAGGCACCGGGTTGGGTCTTTCCATCGTCAAGCACCTGCTCCAGGCCATGGAAGGAGAGGTCAAGGTCGAGAGCCAACCGAACGAGGGCAGCACCTTCACCATTTTTCTGCCCCAGGCGGCTCCCGCTCGGTCTGCGACGGGATAGGATGGCCCGACCATGCGGGTCGCCATCCTCGCGGACATTCACGGCAACCTCCCCGCCTGCGAGGCCGTCCTGGAGGACATCGAGCGCTCCGTGGCGCCCGACTTCATCGTCGCCGCCGGCGATCTCGCGCTGCGCGGAGCGCACCCGCGCGAGACGGTGGACCTGCTCTTCGACCGCTGCGACTCGGTGCTGATGGGCAACACCGACTGCTACCTCGCCGGGAACTACCTGGGCGGTGCGTACCGCGAGAGGGACCACTGGAAGACGGAGCTCTTGCGCTGGACGAGAGACCAGCTCGGCGACGCGCACCTGCGCCAGCTGGGCGCCCTGCCCTTCTCCGTGCGCTACACGCCGCGCAAGGGCCAGGACCTCTTCGTCTGCCACGCCAACCCGCGCAACCTCGAGGAGTCGCTGGACCCCACGCTGGATGACGTCGCGGTGCGCCGCTACTTCGCGCACCTGGACGCGGCCGCGTGCGCCTTCGGCCACCTGCACTTCCCCTACCGCCGCCGGGTGGGCCGCATGCTCATCGCCGACGTGGCCAGCGCGGGCATTCCGCGCGACGGCGATTTGCGCCCCGCCTACGGCGTCTTCACGTACACGCCCAAGGGCTGGCGCGTGCAGATTCGCCGGGTGCGCTACCCGGTGCGCAAGGCCACCCAGGCCCTCACCGCGCGCCGCGTGCCCGGTGGCCCGCTGCTCATCCACAAGCTGGTGGAGGCGCGCTACCGCCACCACAACGCGCTGATGGAGGCCGCGCGCCGCCACTCCGGCCTGCCTCCTCCGGGCCCCGTGCTGCGGCCTCCGCCGGGCGCCCCCATCCGCAACGCGGCGGTGCCCCTGGAGGGCCGTGCGCCTCCAGACATGGACCCCGCCTCGCTGCCCACGGACATGGACGGCACCGTGACGGATGCGACGCCGCTGCCCCTGGATGTGTTGAACGACCTGGACGGCTGAGGTTTGTCGCCAGGACGTTGCTTGCCCGGACCGGTGGCGGGTGGTTGAGGCAGGCCACCATGTCCGCTCGCGAACTGCCGCTGCTGCTCGTCCGCCACGCCAAGGCCGAGGACACCCACGTCCTGGGTGACGAAGCCCGCGCCCTCACCCCGGAGGGCCGCGCCCTCTTCCGTCAGCATGCGCGCAAGCTGGCCCGCCTCACCCCGCTGCGGGGAATCGTCACCAGTCCCCTGGTCCGCGCCGTCCAGACGGCGGAGCTGCTCGCCGAGGCCCTGGGCCTGTCGCGCGTGGAGGTGCACCCCGCGCTGGTGCCCCGCCGGAGCGCCGCGCGGCGCATCCTGGAGCTGGCGCGGGAGCTGGGGCCGGGCTTCGCGCTGGTGGGCCACAACCCCTCCCTGGAGCAGGCGCTCGCGCTCGCGCTGGGCGACGACACGCAGGCACCGGAGAAGCTGCGCAAGGGCACCGCGGTGGCGCTCCAATCCACCGGAGACGACGCGGGCTTCCAGCTCGTCTGGTGGGCCGCGCCGGGCCGCGCGCTCAAGCGCTACGACGCCGACGAGTGAAGGGGTTCAGCCCTCCGCCGCGCCCACGAGGAAGGACACCAGGAGCAGCGTCAGCACCGCGGTGGTGATGGCCACGTAGAGCCGGTCCTTCTGCTGCCGGAAGATGAGCAGCGACAGCGCCACGCGCATCACCGGCACGGCCATCATCACCAACAGCCCCGCCATGACGAAGGACTGTCCGCGCGCGGCCATGGCGCCCGCCACCACGTCCGCCAGCCCGTGCGGCACGGGGTGCGGCGCGGTGAGGCGCTCCAGCGCCTCCGACGACACCAGGTAGTCGGGGTGGCGGAAGAACGTCACCGTCGTGCCCAGCGTCACCAGCGACAGGCTGATGAGGACGCCGTAGCGCAGCAAGTCGCTGATGAGCAGCTCCGGCACCAGGGGCACCGCCTCCGGGCCCGCGGGCAGCGTGACACTGGCGGGCGGCGAGGGACGCGGCTCGGACGACGGCGCTTCGCTCATGACGACCACCCCTTGCGCAGCATCTCGAAGGCCACCCACAGCAGCAAGCAGACGAAGAGGGCGCGCAGCCACGACGCATTCATCTTCGCCATCAGGTGCCGCGAGCCCAGCCACGCGCCCAGCGTGACGCCCACGCACACGGGGCCGGCGATGAACGGGTCGATGTGGCCTCGCGCGAAGTAGACGCCCGCGCTGGCCGCCGCCGTCACGCCAATCATGAAGTTGCTGGTGGCCGTGGAGACCTTCAGCGGCAGCCGCATCGTCAAGTCCATGGCGGGCACCTTCAGCGCGCCCGAGCCGATGCCCAGCATGCCGCTCACCGTTCCCGCCACGTACATCAACCCCAGCCCCGCCAGCGGCCGGGTGACGCGGTAGTCCACCTCGCGCCCCGTGGACTCGTCCCAGTAGCTGCCATGCAGCCCCAGCCGGTCCGCCAGCGCGTCCTCGGGCACCGGCGCGACTTGCGTCGAATTCATCCGCCGCAGCATCACCAGCGCCGAATAGGCCATGACGGCGCCGAAGACCAGGTACACCCCGCGCCCGCCCACCCGGCCCGACAGGAAGGCCCCGGTGAGCGCGCCCGCCGTCGTCGCCAGCTCCAGGAACATGGCCACGCGCATATTCGCCATGCGCTCACGCACATACGCCGCCGCGGCGCCGCTCGACGTGGCGATGACGGAGACGATGGAGGCACCCACCGCGTAGTGGATGTCCACCTTCAACAGCAGCGTGAGCACGGGGATGAGGATGAGCCCGCCGCCAATGCCCAGCAGCGAGCCCAGCAGTCCCGCGCCGATGGAGAAGCCCAGGACGACGAACGTGAAGAGGAAGGGGGTCATGCGGCGCCAGGCCGCATCCTTCCTCTACGGCGCCGGATTTCCAATCAGGAGTCACGGCCCCGTGCGGGCCGTGCCCCTTGCCTGCCTGCTACGACGTTCCGTCGCTCAGTGGCCGCTGGCCGCCACGGAGTGGATCCGGGCGACCCCCTCGCCGGGCGCCGCCTGGTTCGCCGCCCGGCCCTCGTCGGGGTGGTAGAGCGGGTCGCCGCCGAGCTCGCGCAGCAGCGCCTCTCCCACCAGCTCCGTCATGGGGATGAAGCGGTTGTGGGCCGGACGCCACACGTGCACCTGGGCGCTGGCGATGTCGAACCACCACCCGTGCAGCCGCAGCTTGCCCGCGGCCACGCGCTCCTTCACCAGCGGGTAGCTGGACACGTGCTCCAACTGCTGCAGCACGTTGAGCTGCGACAGCTTGTCGTACTCGGGCAGGCCCTCGCCCACCGTCGTCCCCGCCTTGAGCGTCGCCAGGGACTGCTTGCCGTGCGACAGCCACGCGGAGAGGTTGGGAGCACCGGCCACCTCGCCGCCCCCCAGCACCGCCTTCATCGCGCCGCAGCTCGAGTGGCCGCAGATGACCAGGTCCTCGACCTCCAGGTTGGCGATGGAGAACTCCAGCGCCGCGGCCTCGGACTGGTCACCCATGGAGACGCCGTGCTTGTCCGACGGCGGCACCAGGTTGCCCACGTTGCGCACCACGAAGAGGTCGCCGGGGTCCGTGGACACCATGAGGTTCGGCACCAGGCGGCTGTCCGAGCAGGAGATGAAGAGACAATCGGGAGACTGCCCGTTGGCCAGTCGCGCGAACACGTCTCGGTAGGCGGGCCGGCTCTTGAGCTGGAAGTCCAGCAGACCACGGATGAGCTTCTTCATCGGGCACCTTCAGAGGCAAGAGTGTTGGTGGAGACCTGCGAACCGACTGCGGGACTGGAGGCCTTGGACGTCCCACTGCGGACCCAGACCTCTTCGAGCGACTCCATGACCACCGAGCCGCCCGTCTTGCGATGCGTGTCACTCCAGCTTTCGATGGCCTCGAAGCCCGAGTGGTCCAACGTCTCCACGGCCAGGTCCACCTTCACCCTGGAGCCCGAGGGAACCTGCGCCAGCGCCATGGACAGCCGCGGCACGCCGACGAAGGTGAGCGAGCCCGTCACGCGCACGAGAAACTCCCCATGCGTCTCCTTGACGTCCACCTTCACGCTGCCCAGCCGCCACAACAACCGGAGGATGGCCACCATCAATCCCAGGCCAATGCCCGCCAGCAGGTTGATGCCGACGACGCCCGCCACCGTCACCGCGTAGACGAGCACCTCACCGCGCTTCTGCAGCTCGCGGATGTGGTGCAGGTTCACCAGCTTGGTGCCGACGACGACGAGCAGACCCGCCAGCACCGTCAGCGGCACCAGGCCCGCCACCGAGCCGAGCGTCGTGACGAAGACCAGCAGCAGCACGCCATGGATGATGGCGGACCAGCGCGACTTCGCGCCCGCCGCGATGTTCGCCGCGCTGCGGACGATGACGCCGGTAATCGGCAGACCGCCCACCAGCCCGGACACCGTGTTCGCCACGCCCTGCGCGAACAGCTCCTTGTCCAGGTTGGCCCGGGGGCCCGTGTGCATCTTGTCCGTGGCCACCGCCGACAGGAGCGACTCCGCGCTCGCCACCAGCGCCAGCGACAGCACCGCCGCCACGAACGCGCCCCAGTTGCCGGTGGGAAGCGTGGGAAGCTGCATGCTGCTGAACACGTTTGCCGGCAGCTCCACGCGCGCCACGTCCGCGCCCCAGAGCACCGACGCCGCCGTCGCGCCCACCACCGCCACCAGCGGCGCGGGAACCAGCTTCAGCTTGCCCTTGGCCAGGAACGGCCACACCACCATCAACCCGATGGTGACCAGGCCCAGCACCGCGGCCGGGCCATGCAGGCCGATGATCTGCTCCGGCAGCTCCTTGATGTTCTGGAAGGCGCTCGACTGGGGACTGCCACCCAGGACGATGTGCACCTGCCCCAGCACGATGAGGATGCCGATACCCGCCAGCATCCCGTGAATCACGGCGGGCGAGATGGCCAGCGCCGCGCGGGCCACCTTGAGCCCGCCAAAAATCATCTGCAGCACGCCCGCCGCGGCCACCGCCGCGCACGTCATCGCCAGACCCATGGTCTGGATGAACCCGAACACCATCACCGCCAGGCCGGCCGCGGGACCACTGACTTGAAGTGGCGCGCCACCCAAGAGGCCCACCACCACGCCACCCACCACGCCGGCGATGAGGCCCGACACGATGGGCGCACCCGAAGCCAGCGCGATGCCCATGCACAAGGGCAGCGCCACCAGGAAAACCACGAGGGAAGCGGGCAGGTCAGCGGCCAGGTTCTTCCAGGCCGAGCCAGCGTTCCCATCACTCGTCGTCATGCCACACACCTCCACGAGAAGACGCCACCCACGGTGGCGCACGCTGAGTCTCGCGGTGCGTCATGGCAATGACCGTGCCATGACCCAAGTGCATGAATTTGCTCGGAGTTACGGCGTCCGGGAGCGGCCGGCCAATGAAAGGAACTTCAAGTGGCCGCGCGGGACTTCAAGAAACTTGAGCAAGGAACTTGAAGCCCCTGCCTGGCGCGTCGGCAGGGCCCGCCCGACGCCTCAGGACTCGTCGAGCTTGCGCAGGAACGTGGGGTAGGAGAGGCCCAGCGCCTTGGCCGCCTCCATCCGCCGGCCGTCCAGCCGTCCGAGGACATGCTTCACGTACAGGCGCTCCACCTCGTCCAGCGTGCGAGGGGCGCCCGACACCACGAAGGCGTCCGGGTCCGTGGCGGACGGCCCCAGGGGACCTCGCGGCTCCAGGGCCTGCAGCTCCAGCGCGGGCCCTGGCTCGAGCACCAGCGCGCGCTCCAGCACGTTGCGCAGCTCGCGCACGTTGCCCGGAAACGGGTAGCGCGCCAGGCGCGCCTTCGCGGCGTCGGAGAAGTCCACGGGCCTGCGCCCCAGCTCCGCGCACAGCTCCACCAGGAGCGACTCCGCCAGCGGCAGCACGTCCTCGCGGCGCTGGCGCAGCGGCGGAATCTCCACGCGGAAGACGCTCAGGCGGAAGTACAGGTCCTCGCGGAAGCGGCTCTCCGCCACCTCGCGCGTGAGGTCCCGGTTGGTGGCCGTGACGACGCGGGCGTTGCTCGTCAGCTCCGTCGTCCCGCCCAGCCGGCGGAAGGCGCCCTGGTCCAGGAAGGTGAGCAGCTTGGCCTGGAGGCTGAGCGGCAATTCGCCAATCTCATCGAGGAAGAGGATGCCGCCGTCGGCCACCTCCACCAGCCCGCGCCGGGCCGCGCGCGCGTCGGTGAAGGCGCCCCGCTCGTGGCCGAACAGCTCGCTCTCCACCAGCGCGGAGGGCAGCGCGGCGCAGTTGACGTGGACGAAGGGGCCCTGGTTGCCCTGCACGTTGTGCAGGTGGCGCGCGAGCACCTCCTTGCCCGCGCCCGTCTCGCCCGTAATCAGCACCGGGCTGCGGGGCGCGGTGGCGATGCGCTCAATCATCTGCAGCGCGGCCACCATCGCCGGCGCGCGAGGCCGCAGCAGCCGACGCCGCCCGCCCAGCTCGCTCTCCGCCTGACGCAGTCGCTCGTGGAGCTGGAGGTCCGCGGCGGCGCGGCGCGCGCGCAGGACCAGGTCGTCGAGTTCCACCGGCTTGGACAGGTAGTCGCGCGCGCCCAGCTTGATGGCGTCCACGGCGCTGGCGATGTCGCCGTGCGCCGTCACCATCATCACCGCGGTGTCGGGGAACTGCGCGCGCAGCTCCGGCAAGAGGTGGATGCCGTCTCCATCCGGCAGGCGGCGGTCCAACACGGCGACTTCGGGGGCCTGCCGGGCGAGCGCCGCGCGCGCGTCGTGGAGCGAGTGCGCCAACGTCACCCGGAAGCCCTCGTGACGCAGCACGGTGGCGGCCAGCGAGGCGAAGGTCCGGTCGTCGTCCACCAACAGCAGATGGATGCTCATGTGGTGCGCTCCAGCGGCAGCCGCAGCGTGAAAAGGCTGCCCTGTGGACGGCGGGTATAGGTCAGGCTTCCACCATGCGCTTCCACGGACGTGCGCGCCATGGGCAACCCCAGGCCCACGCCTTTCGCGCGTCCGGTGGCGAAAGGCTCCCACAGCCGGGGCTCCAGCCGGGGGTCCACCCCTCCCGCGTTGTCCTCCACCACCAGCAGCGCCTCGTCGCCGACCCGCGACAGGTTCACCGCCACCCAGGGCGCGGGCCTCAGGCCCGTGTCCTTCGCGACGGCGCCCGCCTCCACCGCGTTGCGCACCAAGTTGTCGATGGCCGAGACGAGAAGCGCCGCGTCACCCTGGACGGCCAGGTTCTCCTCCAGCGACGTGCGCAGCTCCACCTCCTCCGACTCCGGCAACATGCGCACCGCCTGGAGCGCCTCCTCCACCAGGAGGTGCAGCTCGCAGCTGCGCCGCATCGCGGCACGAGGCGCGCCGAACGAGAGCAGCGAGCGCGCCAGGTGCCCCAGCCGCTCCACCTGGGAGCGCAGGCCCCGCACCGGCAGCTCGCTTCCCGCCGGCGTCGTGCGCAGCACGGACAGCGCGGCCTGGATGCCGTTGAGCGCGTTCTTCACCTCGTGGGCGATGAGCGCCGCGGCGGTGCCCAGCGCGGCCATCGTCTCCTGCCGGCGCAGCCGCTCCTCCGCGGCCAGCAGCGAGCGGTAGGAATGCCGCAGCAGGACGAGGAACAGGCCCAGGGTGCAGGTGAGCAGCGCGATGTGGAAGGCGAGCTGGCGCAGGAAGCGCGAGCGCAGCCCGGCCGTGGCGGACTCCTCGTCCTCCAGCACCACGAGGAGCAGCTCGCTGCGGCCCACCCACGCCGCCGCGCCCATCAGCCGGTTTCCCTCCAGCACCAGCGGCCCCGGCGCCCGCGCCAATGAGCGCAGCGCCCCGGAGAAGTCCTCCTGGTGGGAGAAGGGCGACGACGGCAGGAGCAGCCGGCCGCGCGCATCCATCAGGAACAGCGCCGTCTCCTCCGTGGAGCGCGTGGGCAGCGCCTCCGTGCGCACCTCGCCGAGCAGCACGCCCTTGAGCTGGCCCTCCTTCATCATCGGCACGGCGACGACCAGCGGCCCGCCTTCGCCCTCCAAGAGGTCGATGGTCGGCGCCTTGCGCTCCACCATCCGCTGGAACCACGGGCGCCGGGTGATGGGGGACGCCCCCAGCGACATGCCGGGCGGATCGCTCCACACGCGCTCGCCTCGCGGACCGAGCAGGGCCACGCCCTCCGAGAAGAGGGACGAGTGGTAGAAGGCACTGTCGAGCAGCGCCTGCTCCGCGGGGGACGCGCCATCCTCCGGGAAGAGCGTGGGGTGCCCCGCCACGCGCGCCAGCTCCGCCTCCAACAGCAGCAGGTGGACGCCCAGGGCATCGGCCTGGACACGTGCCTGGTTGGACAGGTGCCCCAGCAGCTCCTCGCGCGCGTTGCCCACGTCCTCCAGGTAGCCGAGCACGGGGCTCGTCAGCGCCACCACGCCCACCAGCCCCAGGCCGAGCAGCGCCGAGCGGCCACCGCGCCGCTGCGTCTGCGCCAGCTCGCCCGGCGTGGGGGTCAGCGTGGGCACCGGCAAGGTGCGCAGCGGCGGGGACGAAGGCGGAGGGGAGTGCGAGTCAGGCGGAGTCATGGGGTGCTCACCCCGCCGTTGTGGCACAGCCCCAAGGCGGGTGGGAACCAGAACACGCGGCGGCGCCGGGTTCCTCCGCGCTCAGGGCCCCTCCCCTTCCCCGGGACGCGGGCCCTACTCGATTTCGTCCTGGAGCCCCGTGCGCAGCGCGGACGGCGTCAGCGTCACGGACTCCCCGCCCCCGCGCATCCGGTCCAACACCTGCCGCGCCCGGTCCACCTTCACCTCGCCCTCCTGGACGAGCAGCGCGGCGATGGCCTCCACCCACTCGGGCGGCGCGCCGACGCTCGACGCCACCGTGCGCGCGTGCAGCGCCATGTGGCCGCGCTGGATGCCCACCGAGCCCAGCGCGCGAATCGCCGCCAGGTTCTGCGCGAGCCCCACCGACGCGAAGATGCACGCCAGTTCCTTCACGGAGGGCTGCCCCAGCACCCGGAACGCGGCCTGGACGCCCGGGTGCGCCAGCAGCGAGCCCCCCACCGTGCCCAGCGCCAGCGGCAACTGGATTTCGCCCACGAGGTGGCCCGACTCCCGGCGCCACACCGACAGCGGGCCATACCGCCCCCCGCGTGCCGCATAGGCGTGCGCTCCCGCCTCGATGGCGCGCCAGTCCTGCCCGGTGGCGAGCGCCACCGCGTCGATGCCGTTCATGATGCCCTTGTTGTGCGTCGCGGCGCGGTACGGGTCCGCCTGCGCGAAGCGGCTCGCCTGGACGACGCCCTCGGCGATCTCCCCACCGCTCAGCCCGAAGTCCGCCAGCGCCCGCTCGGGAATCGCGCAGCGCGCCCGGGCCAGCCTCCGGTCCGACAGGTTGGAGAGGATGCGCAGGTAGACCTTGCCCCCGGTGAGCTGCTCGATGCGGGGCGCCAGCCCCTCCATCATCGTGTTCACCAGGTTGGCGCCCATGGCCTCCTGCGTGTCGACGTGCACGTGCACCACCAGCAGCGGCTCCATGCCGGGCCCCTCCGGTGGCGGCAGCAGCCGGACCTCCACGTCCTTGGCACCGCCCCCTCGCCGCTCCAGGTTCGGGTGCAGGCCATTGGCCAGCGCCAGCAGCTCCGTGCGCGCTTCCAGGATGCGCGCCATGGCGAAGCTCGGCGGCCCGAAGCGGGTGAGCTGAATCTGACCAATCATCATCGACGGGTCCGCGTCCGCGATGAAGCCCCCTGACGCGCCCACCAGCTTCGAGGCGAAGGAGGCCGCCGCGATGACGGACGGCTCCTCCACCACCATGGGCACCGCGTACTCCCGCCCGTTGACCCTCAGATGCAGCCCCAACCCCAGCGGCAGACTGAAGAGCCCCACCGCGTTCTCCACCATCGACAGGGCCGTCTCCATGGTCAGCCCCCTGGCTCCGGTGAGCCCTTCCAACGCTTCCGTATCGAGCCCCAGCCCCGATTCCAGACGCTCGCGACGCTCCTCCAACGACAGATGATGAAAGCCGGAAAATACCGACTGTTTTGACTCATTGCCACGAGCACCCTGGGTATCCACCAGCTCTTCAGCCATCAATCACCTCACATCGACACAATCCCTCTCAAATGAGTCACTGGCAACCCATGAGCAATATGACACATCCCCGTCCCCCCATGGCTGCTGTTACCCCCTGAACACTTGAGAGGAACCGGGGTCCTGCAGCCCACAGTGGACTGGTACCCAGGAACAACACGCGTCGTCCCCTGGTACCTGGCGCGTCACACGCACGGCCCCTTCCTCTTCCAGACATCGAAACAACCCGACTCGCCGACAAAACACCAGACAAGCCCGCACCCCAAGCCCGCAGCACCGTGGCACGTCTGGCTTCACGAATGTCTCAGCGACGTCTCGCCCGCAAAGCACACCTGGCCTGAACGCCCCGCGCCTGTCATCGCGTGGGGCCTTATCGCCGGAGTGGGCTGTCACCTTCCGTCGGGACTTCGCGCGGGGTGCACGCGCCCGCCAGCCTGACCGCCCTGGGCCTTCCTCACACAATCGTTGCAAACGCGTCACGTGCATGGAAATCGAGACGCGCAAACTCCGTCCCGCCATGGCCCACGTCCTCATCGTCGACGACGAACCCGACCTCGCCCACCTCATCGACTTCAACCTGCGCGACGCGGGCTTCTCCACCCAGCTCGCGGCGACGGGTGAAACAGCGCTCGTCGCCGCTCGCGAGCGCCCACCGGAGCTGGTCCTGTTGGACCTGATGCTCCCCGACATGTCCGGCATCGATGTCTGCCGGCAGCTTCGCGCGGGAGCCCATTCCCGCGAAATCCTCATCGTCATGCTCACCGCCAAGGGCGAAGAGGCGGACCGCGTCCGGGGCTTCGAGGTCGGCGCGGACGACTACGTCGTCAAGCCCTTCAGCGTCCGGGAGCTGGTGCTGCGCCTCAAGGCCATCCTCCGTCGCGGGGCCACGCCCCAGTCCCCCCAGGCCGCGCCCCTGGCCCTGGGCGCCCTCAAGCTGGACCTGTCCGCGCACCGCTTCTATGTCGAGGACAAGGAGGTCCCCCTCACCGCGCTGGAGTTCCGCCTGCTGGGGCACCTCATGACGCGCACGGGCCGCGTCCAGACGCGCGAGCAGCTCCTGGAGGAGGTCTGGGGACTGTCCTCCTCGCTGGAGACGCGCACCATCGACACCCACGTCATGCGCCTGCGCGACAAGCTGGGCCCCGCGCGCAACCTGCTGGAGACGGTGCGCGGCGTCGGCTACCGAATCGTCGACCCGACCCACTGACTTCGTGACACCGATGTCACACAACGGCCCTGAAACGGCCACGCTCGTTACCTAGAAGCCAGTTTCGTGACCCTCCCGAAACCCTCCTTGATGCGTCCACTCGTCACCGCGGTTGCCACCCTCTGCCTGAGCCCGGCCCTCGCCCGGGCCCAGGAGCCCGCCGCGCCCGTCGAGCAGCCCTCGCCCCAGGCCCCCGCGTCCGACGACGGCGCGAGCACGCAGGTGCCTCCCGCCGACGCCGCGCCCGCCGACGCGGACCTGGACGAGCGCATGACGAACGCCGAGGGCAAGGTCGCCGCCCTGGAGGAGCAGAACGCGGAGACGAAGAACGACCTCATCTCCCTCAAGAAGCTGAAGCTCTCCGGCTACGTCCAGGCGCGCTACCAGTACCAGGAGAGCCTGGAGGACACCGGCACGGGCGGCTTCAGTCGCTTCGCCGTGCGCCGGGGCCGCATCAAGACGACCTACACCACGGACTGGGCGCAGATGATGCTGCAGATCGACGCGGTGCCCACCGCCCCGTTCGTCACCGTGCGCGACGCCGAGGCCACCCTCTTCATCCCCGGCACCCACCAGCAAGCCGGCCTCACCCTGGGCCAGATGAAGTGGCCCTTCGGCTACGAGGCCGTGCAGTCCTCCGCCGACCGCGAGATTCCCGAGCGCACCCGCGTCGTGCGCGCCTTCCTGCCCGATGAGCGCGACCGCGGCGTCAAGTTCGCCGGCACCTTCCTCGAGGGGAAGGTCAACGTCAGCGCCGGCCTCTTCGACGGCGACGGCATCTTCAACCAGGGCTCCGTCGGCGTGGACAACGACAAGGAGAAGGACGTCATCGGCCGCGCGGGCTTCGACCTGGGCTGGCTGTCCGGTGGCATCTCCGGCTGGTACGGCCACACCATCACCAAGGGCCCGGCGGACACCTTCCGCAGGGCGTACACCAGGGACCGCGTGGCGCTGGATGCGCAGCTCTACCTGGATATCCTCCCCCTGGGCGCCACCGCCATCAAGGGCGAGTACATCACCGGCAAGTCCTACTGGAAGAGCTCCGGAGACGTGAAGGTGGAGCAGCCCGGCGTGCCCGCCAGCGGCTGGTACGGCTTGATTGTCCAGAACGTGGGCCTGTCGGACGCGGTGGCCATCCGCTACGACTTCTTCGACCCGGAGAATGGACGCAAGAACAGCGCGTCTGATGGACGTCCCGCCAGCAACAACTCGGTGGGCACCCTGGCTGTCGCCGTCCTCCATTACTTCGGGGAGAACCTCAAGGTCACCGCGGCGTACGAGATGCCCATGACGGCCCATCCGGACGATGCCAAGGACCCGCACGACAACCTCTTCACGTTTCAGATGCAGGCCCGCTACTAGGCCCTACCTTCGTTCCAACACCACCACTTCGCAGGAGCTGGATCCGCCATGAAGGCAATTTTCGGTTCACTGGTCATCGGGTTGATGCTCGCCCTCCCGCTCTCCGCCCATGCGGGCAACGTCACCGTGAAGGGCTCGGACACCATGGTCATCCTCGGGCAGCGATGGGCCGAGGAGTTCATGAAGAAGACCCCCGCCACCAAGGTGCAAGTCACCGGCGGCGGCTCCGGCGTGGGCCTGGCGGCGCTCCAGAACGGCACCACGGAGATCGCCATGTCCAGCCGTGAAATCAAGGACGCGGAGAAGCAGAAGCTGCGCGCCCGCTACAACACCACCGGCGTGGAAATCCCCGTGGCCAAGGACGGCGTCACCTTCTACGTCAACGAGTCCAACCCCGTGACGGCGCTCACCGTGGAGCAGCTCAAGGGCGTCTACGTGGGGGACATCACCAACTGGAAGCAACTGGGCGGGCCCGACGCGCCCATCATCATCTACTCCCGCGAGAACTCCTCCGGCACCTACGTCTTCGTCAAGGACCACGTCCTGGACGGCGACGACTACGCGGCCTCCGCCCAGACGCTGCCCGGCACCGCCGCGGTGGTGAACGCCGTCGCCAAGGAGAAGAACAGCATCGGCTACGGCGGCTCCGCGTACGCCAAGAACATCAAGGAGCTGAAGATCAAGAAGGGCAACGAGGACATCGCTCCCTCGGCGGAGAACATCAAGACGGGCAAGTACCCCTTGTCACGTGACTTGTACTTCTACCTGCGCAACAAGCCCTCCGGGGATGCCAAGACGTTCATCGACTTCGCGCTGTCCCCTGAAGGACAGGCCGTCGTCACGAAGGTCGGCTACTTCCCGGTGAAGTGAAGTCTCCCGTCACACGAATGTCACGAGAGGACCCAAGCCACAATGGATAGACAGGCCATCATGGAGCAGGGTCTCACTCAGCCGCTCGTCGCACCGTTGCTGTCCCCAGCCGCGCGGCGGCGTCAGCTGCGGGAGAAGGTCATCGCGGGGTTCATCACCCTGATGGCCTTCACCGGCATCGCGGCGCTCATCCTCATCATCATCTTCGTGGCGAAGGAGGCCCTCGCGCTCTTCACGGAGCCGGAGGCCCGTCACGAGGCCAGCCTCTCCAAGATGTTCCTGGCCCAGGACGTGGCACCGGGCCGGCCGCCCTTCCGCTGGCAGCCGGTGTCCAAGATTCCCAAGGTCAGCATGATTCCGCTGTTCGTCGGCACGCTGAAGACGACGGCGGTCTCCATGCTGGTGGCGGTGCCCCTGGGCGTCTTCGGCGCGCTGTTCGCCGCGGAGTTCGCGCCCCGCCGCCTGCGCGAGCTGCTCAAGCCCGTCATTGAACTGCTCGCGGGCATCCCCTCCGTCGTCCTGGGCTTCTTCGCCCTCATGGTCATGTCCACGGTGGTGAAGGAGGCGCTCGGCTTCGACCGGCCGCTCAACGCCATGCTGGCGGGCCTGGGACTGGCGCTCGCCATCGTCCCCGTCATCTTCACCGTGTCGGAAGACGCGCTCACCTCGGTGCCACGCAGCTACCGCGAGGCGTCCCTGGCCTTGGGCGCCACGCCCTGGGAGACCGCGTGGAAGGTGGTCCTCCCCGCGGCCGCTCCCGGCATCCTCGCCGCGTGTGTGCTCGGGTTCGGCCGCGCCATCGGCGAGACGATGATTGTCCTGATGGCCTCCGGCAACGCGGACGTCATCTCCTGGAGCCTGGGGGACTCGGCGCGCTCCTTGTCGGCGACCATCGCCGCGGAGATGGGCGAGGTGGTGGTGGGCAGCCCCCATTACTCGCTCCTGTTCTTCATCGGCGTGCAGCTCTTCATCTTCACCTTCGTGCTCAACCTCATCGCGTCCACCTGGACCCGGCGGGTCGTCCGCAAGCTGACGGGAGGTGCGACGTGAAGCACGGCACCCGCCGCGCCGTGGGACTGGCGCTCACGTCGCTCACCGGCCTCGCGGCCTTCATCATCATCGCGATGCTGGGCATCATCCTCTTCAACGTCGTGGAGAACGGGGCTGGCGGCGTCACCTGGACGTTCCTCTCCAAGCCGCCCGAGGACGGGATGATGGGGGGCGGCATCTTCCCCGCCATCTTCGGCACCGCCGCCCTCACCCTGCTGATGACCGTCGCGGTGATGCCGGTGGGCGTGCTGACGGCGGTGTACCTCCACGAGTACGCGCCGCCGAACTCGCTCTTCGCCCGCTTCGTCCGCGTGGCCGTGGTGAATCTGGCGGGCGTGCCCTCCATCGTCTTCGGCCTGTTTGGACTGGGCTTCTTCATCCTCTTCGTCGGCCAGGGCATGGACCGCGCGCTGGGCCACGAGGAGATGTACTGGGCGCAGCCGGGCATCCTCTGGGCCTCTCTGACGCTGGCGGTGCTGACGCTGCCCGTCGTCATCGTCTCCACCGAGGAGGCGCTGCGCGCGGTTCCCATGGACCACCGCACCGCGAGCCTGGCGCTGGGGGCCACCCAGTCCCAGACGCTGGGGCGGGTGGTGCTGCCGGGCGCGCTGCCGGGCATCCTCACCGGCGCGGTGCTGGCCATCTCCCGGGGCGCGGGCGAAGTGGCGCCCATCCTCTTCACCGGCGCGGCCTACTTCCTGCCGGACCTGCCCACCCACCTCAACTCCCAGTTCATGCACCTGGGCTACCACACGTACGTGATGGCCACCCAGTCACCGGACGTGGAGGCCACGCGCCCGCTGCTCTACTCGACGGTGCTGGTGCTGCTGCTGCTGACGTTCGCCCTCAACCTGGTCGCGGTCATCATCCGGACCCGCACGCGCCGCAAGGCCGCGGGCTCCCACTGACCCCACGGTACACGCCCTCCATGTCCCTCAATCCCAACGCCCCGCGCCCGAAGATGGAGGCGCGCGAGCTGACCCTGCGCTACGGCACGAAGGCGGCCATCCAGAAGGTCTCCCTGGCCATCCTGGACCGGCGCGTCACCGCCCTCATCGGCCCCTCCGGCTGCGGCAAGTCCACCTTCCTGCGCGCGCTCAACCGGATGAACGACTTGATTCCGGGCGCCAACCACACGGGCACCATCCTCCTGGACGACATGGACATCCACGACCGCAGCGTGGACGTGGTGGACCTGCGCCGCCGCGTGGGCATGGTCTTCCAGAAGTCCAACCCGTTCCCCAAGAGCATCTTCGAGAACGTCGCCTATGGCCTGCGCGTGGGCGGCATGAAGGACAAGGCGGCGCTGGAGCAGCGGGTGGAGAAGTCCCTGCGTGGCGCCGCCCTCTGGGACGAGGTGAAGGACCGGCTGCACGAGAGCGCCCTGGGCCTGTCCGGCGGCCAGCAGCAGCGCTTGTGCATCGCCCGGGCGATGGCGGTGGAGCCCCAGGTGCTGCTGATGGACGAGCCCGCCAGCGCGCTGGACCCCATCGCCACGGCGAAAATCGAGGAGCTCATCCACGAGCTGAAGGCGACGTACACCATCGCCATCGTCACCCACAACATGCAGCAGGCCGCGCGGGTGAGTGACAGGACGGCTTTCTTCTACATGGGTGAGCTGGTGGAATGTGGGGCCACGGAGCAGATTTTCACCAACCCGCGTGAGAAGCGCACCGAGGACTACGTCACCGGGAAGTTCGGGTGAGCGAAGAGAAGGGAGTGGCGGCGATGGCGTTGACTCACACGGACAAGGCGTTCGAGCAGGACCTGAGGGACTTGCGCGAGAAGCTGCTCGCGATGGGCGCCAAGGTGGAGGGCCTCATCGCCCAGAGCATGCGGGCGCTCACGGAGCGCGACAGCGTGCTGGCGGAGAAGGTCGTCGCCGCGGACAAGGACGTCAACCGGCTGGAGGTCGAAATCGACGAGCTGTGCCGCCGCATCCTCGCGCTGCGCCAGCCCGCCGCCAGTGACTTGCGCCTCATCACCACGGCGCTGAAGATCGTCACCGACCTGGAGCGCATCGGCGATTTGACGGTCAACATCGCCGAGCGCTCCATGGACCTCAATCAGGCCCCCCCGCTGGCGCCCTACGTGGACACGCCCCGGCTGGCGGAGCTGGCCCAGCGGCAGGTGAAGCGCTCCCTGGATGCGTTCGTCTCCGGCGACGTGACGAAGGCCGAAGAGGTGCTCCAGGGCGATGACCTGCTGGATGCGCTCTTCCTGAAAATCTTCAACGAGCTGCTGGCGTACATGATGGAGGACTCGAAGAACATCCGCCGGGCCACGGCGCTGATGTTCATCGCCAAGCACCTGGAGCGCATTGGCGACCACGCGATGAACGTGGCGGAGATGGTCGTCTACATGGTGCGGGGCAAGGACATCCGCCACCCGCGCAGCCGCAACCTGGGCGACTAGGCGTCCGGCTTCACTGCGCTGTCACGTCGAATTGGCCCCGGCGCCGCGAGCGCTCCGCGGGCCTGACGCGCGAGGCCCCTAGCGTGGAACCCAGGTCGCGCGATGACCGCGCGCCTCCCCCTGGGACTGCCCGCGCATGTCGCTCGCTTCCGCCCTCCTGCTCTTCGCCGCCTGCTTCGGCCTCACCGCGCTCGTCGTCCAGTACGTGCTCGTGCTCCGCCACCGCCGGCAGCGTCCCGCGGCCCTGCCTCCGGGCGCGGCGTGGCCGGGCATCTCCATCCTCAAGCCCCTGTGCGGCGCGGATGACGACCTGGAGACCAACCTCAAGCACTTCGCCCACCTGGACTACCCCGGCGCGTACGAGGTGGTGCTCGGGGTGAAGGACACCCGTGACGCCGCCTACGCGGTGGCGGTGGAGGCGGTGCGCCGCTGGCCCGGCGTGATGCGGCTGGAGCTGCAGGAGGGCGCCCCGGGGCTGAATCCGAAAGTGAATCAGCTCATCACCCTGGCGGACCGGGCCCGGTTCGACCTCTTCGTCATCAGCGACAGCAACACGCGCGTGGGCCCCGGCTACCTGGAGGAGATTGCCGCCAGCTTCGCGGACCCCACGGTGGGCTGCGTGACGCACCCGGTGGCGGGCATCGGTGAGAAAAGCTTCGGTTCGCTGCTGGACAACCTCTACCTGACGTCCAGCGCGGCGGCGGGGATGATTGGCGCCAAGCGCTGCGCGGACCAGGACATCGTCGTGGGCAAGTCCATGGCGCTGCGCCGCGAGGACGTGCACGCGCTGGGCGGCTTCTACTCGGTGCGGGACGTGCTCGCGGAGGACTACGTCATCGGCCAGTGGGTGACGCGCAAGCTGGGCCGGCGCGTCGTCGTCGCGTGCGCGCCTGTCTACAACGTGTCCCTGGGCAAGAGCGTGCGCGCCTTCTTCCAGCGCTACCTGCGCTGGAGCGTCATCCACCGGACGGCCGTCACGCCGCCCACCTACCTCGCGCAGGCCCTGCTCAACCCGGTGCCGCTGGCCCTCCTGGGCGTGCTCGCCAGCCCCACCCCGGAGGCGGTGAGTGTGGCGACGGGGGTCGTCCTCGGCAAGGTGCTGGTGGACCTGGCGGTGTTTCGCGCGCTGCGACCGCAGTCGGTGTCGTGGCGCGCCGCGCCAGCGGTGCTCGCCAAGGACGTGCTGCTCTTCGCCGCGTGGTGGCACGGCGCGTTCTTCCGCACGGTGGACTGGCGTGGCACCCGGCTGCGCGTGGGCCCCGGCACCCGGCTGTTGCCTCCGCGCGCGGCAGTGTCCGCGGTGAACAACACCCTCCCCCCGCGGGACGAGTGGGTCGCCGGGTGATGCACATCTGTTTCCTCGCGCTCGCGGCGGTTTCACCGCACGGACGTGAAGCCGCCGCGAGGGATGCCTACCTTGCTTCGCATGCCCCTCCGGACGTTGGCGCACCTTTCAGATCTCCATCTGGACCTGAGCCCCGAGAGTGATGCCTCCGCGCAAGCCCTGCTCTGCGCCGTCCAGGCCAGCCGCGCGGACCACGTGGTGGTGACGGGGGACCTGACGCACCAGGGCTCGCGCGAGGAGTACCGTCGGTTCGTCGACATCTTCGCGCCGCTGTTGGACACCGGACGGCTCACCTTCATCCCTGGCAACCACGACCGCCCCGGCGAGGACGTGGGAGGCACGTGGATGGACGGCCTCAAGGTCCGCACGGTGGAGCGCCCCGGGGTGTACTTCGTGTGCGTGGACTCCACGGGCGAGCACAACCGCAACTACTTCGCGAGCCACGGTGAGCTGTCGCTCGAAACCGTGGAGCAGGTGGAGGCCGCGCTTGACGCCGCGCCGCGCGACGCGCTGGTGGCGGTGCTGGTGCATCACCACGTGCTGCCGCTGCCCGAGGAGAGCTTCCCGGAGCGCCTGGCCACGCGCATGGGCTGGCCCCACGCCTCCGAGCTGCCCCTGGGCGCGGAGCTGGTGACACGCGTCCAGGGGCGGTGCGACCTGGTGCTGCACGGCCACCGTCACCAGCCCGGCGAGACGGTGCTGGACACGGCGTCCGGGCGCCCCTTGCGCGTCTTCAACGCGGGCAGCTCCACGGACCTGGGGCGCTTCCGGCTGCTCCAACACTCGGACGGCCGCCTGCTCGGCGAGCCCCAGTGGTGTCAGTCGACGGAGCCCGAGCGGCCCCGGACGGCGGGACACAACGTCCGCCCTGCCTTGCAGTACCTCGTCACCCAGCTGGGCATGGCCCTGTTCTGAGCTCGTCCCCCTGCTCTCCAGGCAGGGGCCATTTCTCCCGAGGAAGCGAATGTCGAGGGTGCGCAGGGAGGTTCTCCCCGTGTCGGGGAGGATGCTTGGCGCGACTGGACACGGACGAAGAAAGCGCGAGACGGGTGCTCGTCGTCGATGACGATGCGGACTGGAGGGAGTTCCTTCGGCTCAGCCTGGAAGACCTGGGCTATGAAGCCACCGAAGCGGCGGACGGTCAGGAGGCCCTGGCGAGCCTCCGGCGCGGAGAGCGCTACGAGGTCATGCTGCTGGACCTCAACATGCCGGGCATGAGCGGTCTGGAAGTGGTGGCGCGACTGCCCCGAGGCCCCCTGCCCCGCGTCGTGTTCCTCACCTCGGCGGCGGCCCAGGACGTGGGCGACGCCCTGCTGTCCGGCCCCCACTACTACCTGCCCAAGGGCGCCAGCCAGGATCAACTGTCTCTCCTCTTGCAGTCACTTGGTGAGTGAGCGGCCGGGCATCCGGGGTTACGGTAGAGGGCTCCTGATAGGAGGGCCGTCATCGTTTCGGAGCTGCTCATCATCTTGTTGCTCGTCCTGGCCAATGGCGTGTTCGCCGGGGCGGAGCTCGCGGTCATCTCCCTGCGCCGCACGCGGCTGAAGGAGCTGGTGGAGCAAGGCAGCGGCTCCGCGAAGGCGGTGGAGGCGCTGCGCAAGGACCCGGAGCGCTTCCTCGCGACGGTGCAGATTGGAATCACGGTGATCGGCGCCACGGCGGCGGCCTTCGGCGGCGCGAGCATCGCGAACCGACTGGCGCCGCTCCTGGCGGGCTTCGGCTTGCCAGCGGAGACGGCGGACGAAGTCGCGCTGGCGGGCGTCGTCATCATCGTCTCGTACCTCTCCCTGGTGCTCGGCGAGCTGGTGCCCAAGTCCCTCGCGCTGCGGGCTGGGGAGCGCTACGCGCTGCTCATCGGCCGTCCGCTGAACGGGCTGTCGTGGCTGATGCGGCCGGTGGTGTGGTTCCTCACCGCCAGCTCCAACGTGGTCCTGCGGCTGTTCGGCGACAGGACGAACTTCAGCGAGAGCCGTCTGTCGGCGGAGGAGCTGCAATCGTTGGTGGAGGAGGCCACGAAGCAGGGCTCGTTGGACCCTCGCGCGGGGGAAATCGCGTCGCGGGCGTTCGAGATGGGGGACCTGACGGTGGGCGAGCTGATGGTGACGCGAGAGAACATCGTCGCGCTGCGCCGCCACGCGAACGCGGAGGAGATTCGTCAGACGCTGCTGGAGCACGGGCACTCGCGGATGCCGGTGTTCGAGGGGACGCTGGACAACATCGTCGGCTACGTCATCGCCAAGGACCTGCTCGGCGTGGCCTGGGAGGGCCACCTCATCGTCCTGGAGGACGTGGTGCGGCCGGCCTTCTTCCTCGTGGAGACGATGCGGGCCATGGACGCGCTGAAGGAGCTTCAGCGGCGGCGCATGCAGCTGGCCATCATCGTGGACGAGCGCGGCGGCGTGGTGGGCCTGGTGACGGTGGAGGACATGGTCGAGGAGCTGGTGGGCGACATCCTCAGCGAGTCGGAGCTGCCCGAGGAGCTGGTGCTGCGCGAGAGCCCCGTGGCGGCGGTGGTGCAGGGCAGCGCCGCCATCCGGGACATCAACCGCGAGCTGGGCTTGGACTTGGACGAGGACGAGGACTACTCCACCGTGGCGGGGCTGAGCATCGCGCTGGCGGGCGGTGCGATTCCGGAGCCCGGCACCAAGCTCACGACGAAGGACGGGCTGGAGCTGGAGGTCCTGGAGGCAACGCCCCGGCGTGTGCGCTCGGTGCGCATCCACCTGCCCGCGCCCAAGCCCGAGGAGACCTGAGCCGGCGGCGGTTGAAACCTCAGGACCCCTTGGGCCGGGAGCGACCGGACGACGCACCTCGCGCGGGAGGTCGCTTCGAGGCGCGCGGGTCCGGGCCCGACTTTCCCAGCCGTCGCGCCGCGACATCCTGATGCGCGAGCCGACGCAGCGCGATGAGCACGGGCTCGTGGACCGCCGTTCCCAGCACGGCGTACTCGACGGCGGCCGTTGCCTCCCGGGGGATGCTGTCGACATCGAACTCGGCGATGGCGCGGATGTGCGGCCCGTAGACAGCCAGGCGCGCGTCATCCAGCGGAATGCCCGCGGACTCGGCCGCGGCGAGCGCCTGCTCCAGCTGGGCGACCGCGACGAACCCGGGGTCATAGACCTGGCCCAGCTTCTCCAGCACCGCGCGCGCCCGGGGATGGTCCTGGGTGGCCTTGGGCGTCACGTCGGGCGGTAGCGCGGCGATCGCCCGGCCCAGCGTCGCGAAGAGGTCATCTTCCGGGCGGTCGATGAGCGCGAGCACCTCCCGCGCCTTCTGCACGCTCAGGCCCACCGTCTCCGTGAGCGCGCGAATGACCGCGATGCGCCGCACATGGGCCTCGCCGTACTCGGCCCGCGTCGCCGACGTCGCCTCGCCCGCCGGCAGGAGCCCCTCCCGCAGGTAGAACTTGAGCGTCGCGAGCGGAACGCCCGTCCGCTCCACGAGTTCAGAGATGCGCATGCACTGTCCCTTGCATTGGATACCCGAGGTATCTATCATTGGATACCATGAGTATCCAACCCCGCACCCTCATCCTCTTCGGCGTCCTGCTGCTGTCTCTCATCACCGTGGAGTCGGGCGGATGGTTCCTGACGCGTGTTGGACGGGGGAGTATCCCCGCGAACACGCTGCAGAAGAACTTCTTCCGCGCGGGCCATGCACATGCGGCCGTGTTGCTGCTGCTCAGCCTCGTCATCCTGGTGGTGCTCGACGCGGCCCGGATGCCGCTCGGCTTCGACCTGGTCGCGCGCTTCGGAGTGCCGGTGGCCGCGCTGCTCATGCCCGCGGGCTTCTTCCTCTCCGTGCTGGGCAAGGACCCTCAGCGGCCCAACCGGCTCCTGGCCCTGCTGTGGGTGGGAGCGGCGAGCCTCACGCTCGGCCTGTTCACGGCCGGCGTGGGACTCATCCTCGCGGGCCTCGACGCCAGCTGAAGTCCTCTCGCCCGAGCCGGCGCGGGCGCCTGCTTCCGTCAATCCCTCTCTTGATGGCTGTCTGCCAACAGCGCACTGGCAGTGGTGGACCTGGCGCACCCTTGCTTTTCAAGAACGGTCGAGGGCAAGCAGGCGTGCAAAACGCATCGCACGCGTCATGCCCTACCCAGAGGCCACGACGACCCTTGCCTCAGTCAATGACCCATCTAAACAGACGCGAGGCCCTGGATTAATCTGGAATACGCCTCAACACGAGGCCTTCACCGGAGCCAGACATGACACGTACATTGGGAGTTCCCGCGCTCGCGGCGCTGCTGTTGTTGGGAGGTTGTGACGGTGTGAATCCCGAGGAGACTCCGGGGCCGGCGGGCGAGCTGGGCATCCATGAAGGCGCGGTGGGTGAGCTGGACTTGAGCGTCGAGAATCTGGTGGCGTCATGCCAGGCCACGGCATTGACCCTCTCGGCGGCCATCAAGAACAACTGGACGTCGGGCATTGGAGGCTCCACGGCGGCTGTCTATGCGGGAGGCACCGGAGCGGGCGGAACACGTCTGGGCACCATCAGCGTGCCCTTCCTGGTGGGGGGTGAGAGCTTCCCCTTCCAGCTCTCGTTCACGGTGCCCGAGGGCACCCAGCGGGTGGTGGTGGTCGCGGACGATGACGGAGTCTTCGAAGAGGGCGATGAAACCAACAACGTCGCCGCGTTCGACTTCCCGATTCCCTGCGCGACGAACCAGGGTCCGGCGGCGCTCTGCAAGAACGTCACGGTGGCGGCGGACGCGACCTGCAAGGGCGTGGCTTCGGTGGACAACGGTTCGCACGACCCGGATGGCTTCCCGGGGCCGTTCAGCGTGACGCAGCTCCCCTCGGGGCCGTTCTCGCTGGGGACGACGCCGGTTCAACTGGACGTCACGGATGGGGCGAGCACGAACAGCTGCGCGGCAACGGTGACTGTCGTCGACATCACGGCGCCCGTGCTGGGGGCCAGCCGCGGGCTCGTGCTGACGCCTTCGGTGGGCTCGGACTACGTGCTGGTGTCGCTGGCGGACTGCGCGCTGCCCGCGACGGACAACTGTGGTGGGGAGCTGTCACTGGCGCAGACGGGCACACTGGTGCGCGTCAGCTCCGACGAGTCGAACGACGCGCTGTCCCTGCTGCGGCTGTTGGCGTGTGATGACGTCAAGCTGTCGCAGGACGGCAAGTCCGCGCTGGTCCGCGCGGAGGCGGCGCTGCTGGGCAACGGGCGCGTCTACACGTTCACCTACGGGGTGCAGGACGCGGCGGGCAACCAGGCCACGGGCACCTGTCAGGTCCGCGTCCCGGCGCTGTTGGGCAATCCGGCGGTGGACTCGGGCGTGACGTACTGCCAGGGCGCGGGCTGCCCGGCGGGGACGACGGGGCGCGGCCTGCTCTGCTCGCTGCTGCCGCTGCCGTAGTCCGCACGCGGTGAGGGCTCGCCCGGGGAGGACTCCGGGCGGGTCTGTTCGGGCCTACCGCCGAGGGCCGAGCACGATGATGGCCATGCCGGCGATGGCGACGAGGGCACCGACGAGGTCCCACACCGTGGGCCGCTCCCCCTCGACGAGCCAGAGCCAGACGAGCGCCACGGCGATGTACACCCCTCCATAGGCGGCATAGGTGCGAGCGGCGCCCGTGGGGTGCAGCGTCAGCAACCACGCGAAGGTGGCCAGGCTCACTCCCGCCGGGAGGAGCAGCAGCGCCGACCTGCCCTCACGCAGCCAGAGGTAGGGCAGGTAGCAGCCGAGGACCTCGGCCACGGCCGTGAGCACGAAGAGTCCGAAGGCGCGCGGCAACATGGGCGAGAGCACTCACGAGGATACAGCGGGAGCCAGGCCCGTCGTACCACACGGTTCGCCCTCTTGAGAGACGCACGCCAAGGTGGTCCCATGAAAATGCCATGGACGAATCCCCCTCCGCGCTGACGTGGCTCGCAGTGGACCTTTTCCTGTGTGTCTGGCCCGGGAAGGAGAACCGCTCCAACCCGACGTCCACCCACGTCGAAGCCATGTACGGCTCGAGTGGAGAGGTGACCCAACTCCCCGGGGATGGGCAGCAATTCCCGGAGACCAGCCTGCGCCCTCCTCGCCCTGGATGAGTTCACGCCTGGGTGGACGCGCGTTGGACTCCGCGAACACCACAGATTGCTGGCCGCTCGAATCGTCGTGGTACCTTGCCATGAGCCGACATCCCGGAAGATGACCACGGCCTCCCAATCGACTTCAGGCGGGAGTCATCGTATGACGAAGCAGACGTGCCCACAGTGCGGTGGCCCTGGCAGCGAAGGTGCTGTGGCCATCCGTGGCATCGGCACCTGCCCGACGTGTGGCGAGGTGCCACCCCAGGACCGGAAGAAGCGTCGCCTCGTCATCCTGGGGATCCCTGTCGTGATCTGCGTTGCCCTCTTCGGCATCGCGAGGTCGCAGTTCCTCCAGTTCGAAAAACACAACACACACATCGCATGCACGGCCACCCTGAAGGCTTGGTATTTGACCCAGCGAGAGTTCCACGAAAGGCGGGGCATGTACGATCCTGCCTTCGCCAACGTCAGCTTCAATTTCGACGAGCGGAGTCGCTACGCCTACTTCGCGGTCCCTGGCCCAAAGCCCCTGTGTGATGGCTCGCAGGAGGCTGGAGCAAACAAAGCCCGGGCCACGGGCAGATGGCCCTGGCGTCAGGCGTCCCCACGATTGCCCGTGACAGTGGAGCAACTTCCGCTTGAAGCAAGGGCCCTGCTGGGCCTGTCGGGAACGTGCCCTCGGTGTGAAATGACTGCGGCGTGCGCGGCCAACGTAGATGGAGATGACACGCTCGACGTGTGGATCATCTCCACTGGAGCGCTCGACCTCAAGGACCTCGAGGGCCACCCCACCTTGCCCGGGATGCCTTCACATCTGGTGGATGACTTCGACGACTGAAGCATGAGCCTCCATTCCATCCCAACGAGGCTGCTCGAAATGGTTGGGCGAATTTCGGTGGCCAGGCCCTGTGTCAGGGAAGTTGTCGCCGCAGTCGACCGGTACCGCCGCAGAGGGGACAGTGCGAACACGAGCGTGTCACCATGGATCCCCAGCAGCGACATCGGTCGCACGTTGCGAAACCGTCAGCCACGGGAATCGGGTACGCAGATCCTCAATCACAGCATCCGAATGAGCATGGGCCCGCGCGTCGGAATCGAAGAATAACGGGTCGAACTCAAAGACGACGCGCGAGCCGTTCAATGAGGAGTTCAGCAAGTCCACCATGGGAGAGATGATGCCCCCTCGTGAGTACATTGCCTCTCGCCGCGTCTCGCCGTTCGAAGTCTGCAGGAGAACTCGCGACGACAGGGCATTGAGGATGACTCCTTGCGCACCCAGCAGGCCCCACAAGGGAGCCGCCCCAACGAAGAGGGTCGTCATGTGCCGGTCGATGACGCTGAGTGAAGCCCCGCGATGGCTGACCAATTGAAACGGAGCGTCCGCCCATGGGCAGGACAACTCGAATACAGGCCCGGGCCATATCCGAAGCTCTACCGGAATCCTCTCGGGTCCATCTTTCGTCGAGGCCACGGATTCGACCGTCAGCTTGAGCAAGGAAGCCGCCTGCGCGCGCCGATCTTCCCCACCCACATACATCCCCGGCCGAGCCCGAATGGCTTCGTGCCCCCATAGCGTCTTGATGTGCGTGCTCGTCACTGGTTCTCTCCCTTACGACGTACCCGATGACCTTCACCCATGCATCGAGCGCCCTCCAACAGGAGGTTCATCAGGGTAGCTGGTGGTAGCAACGGCTGCATCGCGGCAGGAGAAGAGTCGGTCCTCTTCAGGGTCTGCAACAACGGGCAGCATCAGCAATGGATCATCGAGTCTCATGAGGCAGGGGTTCCTGGCACCGGAATCAGGGGGATCCGCCTCCGCGGCGTGCGAAATCCCGCGGCCTGCATCGACAACGATGTCACGGCGAAGACCAGGCTCTGGGAGTGCAACACCGCCCTCCAGCAGCAATGGAACATCACCAGTCCGCCTTTGATCAGCTCTGCCCCTGGCCGGGTTGTTGAGGCATCAGGTCGGTCGTAGTCAGGCCGCCTGGGACCTGCGTCACGGCTTCGCCCCCTGGCGCAGGTCCCGGCTTCCGCAGTCGGCCAGGTGGAACGTGCCCTGGCGGCTCATTCGGGAGACGACGCGCGCGCCAACGTGGGTGGCGAAATCCGAGGGCCCGCCGTCCTTCCGCTGTACCGAAAGGCGGGTGGTGTACGCCGTCACCAGGCCGGGCCTGTCCCGCCTGTCCACCAACTCCTCGAGGAGTTCTCGCTGGCGCGGCCCCAACTCCTCGTCCTGCGGCCCACTGACGTCGTCCACGACCAGTACACGCACCTGGGCAGCACGTGGGAGAAGCAGCATGTCCTCCGCCTCGTGGTCGCGCATGAGCTTCAACTGCGACCAGCGCACGAAGAGCCCGGCGGACTCGTCCCACTCGAGCAGACGCTGCCCTGTGTGCGTCTCATGGCGCACCGCGGATCGGAAGAGGTGGCACGCTCCGGCTGTCTTCCCCACCCCGGTGCCGCCCGACAGCAACAGCGTGCGCAGCCCCTCCTGCAGGACGTGCCTCGCGGCGCGCAGCGCAGCGGTCTCCAGCACCTTGTCCCCGGTGAGGGCATCCACGGCTTCTGGAGGGGCCTGGCACAGCTTCAGGTGCAGCGGCCACGCGTCGGCCTGGGCGGCCTCATGCCGGGCCTTCTCCGTCGCCTTGGCCTGCCGCGACTCCACCTCCCGTTGCTTCCAGCCGGCCTCGAGCTGGGCCAGCCCCGCTGCTGGCCGCTCACGAGCCTGGGACATGCCCTTCCGCATCAGGTCGGCCAGCCGCTGGGGCCCTTGCCGATGGGGCTCGGCTGGCGGCTCATTCTCTTCGTCTCGACTCATGGGCTGTCCACCCCTCCTTCCTGGTCGTCATCGGCGTCGGGAAGACGGCCTGGCGTGAGCTGCCACAATCGAAGCAAGTGGCCTGACTACGACCAACCTGGGGCCTCCCTCAACAATCCGGTACGGTACAGCCCACCGTGGCTGCACAGAGCCTCACGACGCCAGTCCACTCCCACGGAGTGCCCCTGCACGTTGAAGGCACGGGACCAGGATTCGCGACGTGAGCCGATGTGCCTCGGCTGGGCATCCTGATCCTCCTCCTGGATGAAGTCTACCGGTGGGTGGTGGAAGGTGCCCTGGACCTTGGGAGAGCGAAGACCCAGCGGAGGGACTGGACGGAGCCGTTACCGAACTGGGCCTCCAGGATGCGAGCAGGTCTGCTGCCAGGTGCCTTGGTCAGGCCTGAACGGAAAAGTCCCCTGCCCTGCCGCGCCCGGTCTCCGGAGGACCTGTTCCACCTGGTCTCCCGGATTCAATCGAACTGGCGCCATGTTTCATCAGCACCGGTCAGTCGAGCCTGATTCAACTGACAGGACAGCACAACCGTTTGGCGTGCGAACAACCGATCGTCACATCAGTCCACACAGATGAATGGCAGTTGAGCGCGAACATCAGCGACGACCTGAACCCTGGCCCGGCCAAGCTGAACATACAGCACGGAGTTCGCATTGACATTCCAATGAGGTGCATAAAGCCCTCCCGAAAACAACCCGAGTGCATTGCCAATACCCTGGACCGATTGCTCGACCGCATCCCTGTACGGAAGGACAGCGTTCAAATTCGGTGCCTGGGCAGTCAGGACCAACTTCGTTTCCGCGACCTTGACCTCCGCGGCAAGCAATTGACTCACCGCTATCACCCGAGTGATCAGGTTTCCGGTCACGGCCGCCTCCAGCGTCGTTCCGAGCGCCGTCTCTGTCTCATCGACAAGCGAAACAAGCGCTGCGATTGCCAGACCATCTCCGGAATCAGGACTCACACAAGGCTGGGCCTGGGCCTTCGCGGCGAAAGGGGCGACGATCAGGGCGAGAGCGAAGAATGCTGCGGGGAACCAGCACATTGCGTTTTTCATGGAGATATCCATTGCAGGAATGGTGGGACACGCCACTTCCTTCAGCGACAACGAAGCATGGCTCCAGCACCCCACCAATCCGTCGAATGACGAGGTTCGGTCCCTGCCTGAGAATTCGACACCGAAGGACCCAGACAAACTGACGACAACCCCTTGAATGTCAAATCACCCCAAGCCTCGACGGAGTCGCTCTCGCACAAACACCAACACTGCACTATCGTACAATGGCATTCACCCCACATGACCGCCCCGCGAAAATTAATCCTATCCACTCAGCAGCCCGCACAGAGTTGAAAGGAGACCGTAACAGCGCCACTCCGCTGGCCACGCATGCGGGAGCACGCACCTCCGTGCAATACACTCAAGGCGCCTTGGCGCCTGTCTCCACCTTACGCACGAAACTGCTCAGCAGGCAGACATGGAGGACAGGTCCTTCACGACAACTGTCGTTGCAACACACCTCCGCCAGTTCCCTCAGGACCGGTCGCTGACACGTCTACGAGCCACCGCGTTCACTGGGCCCACGTAACTCGGAAGACGTCGAATCCATCCATCCTGCTCCGCCACCGCACGCTGCAGCTCCTCACGTCCCCAAGACGCTGAGCGAGCGCTCTCTTCGACAACCACCAATCCCTTCAAGATCTCTGTGCCACGGTACCAGCCGGCCACTGTGCGCGAGCGCGGCGGAGCAGGGCGAGGGATGACAGATAGTTGACTCAGGCAACCACTCACACTGCACCACATTGAACTTTCGACTTAGCCGTGGTTCTCTTTCATTGCGCCTGCTCGCCTCGTCGCCAAGCGGACGCAAACCGAAGCGGAGGCAACTATGACTACCGTGGGGCTGCGTCGTTGCGCGTTGTGGGTTGGACTCATGATGATGGCGTGCGGAGGCCCACTCCCTGAGGAGATAGACTCACCCGACGACCTCTCCAGAGAGGAGTTGTCCATTGAGAGCGCCAGACCCGGAGCAGATCTCGCGTGTCCTCTTGAGGTGGTGGAGTCCTGCGTTCCAGGCTGGTACACGTGCGGAGTCCGCTGCTGCGACGACACCTTGTGGGACTCTCAACAACTGTGTGGCAACTGCCTCAGCTTCGCCTACCGGAGGTGTGTAGACAACGGCGGCCCGAAGCGAGTTCGCTGGTCGCCGTAGTACACCCTCTCTCCGGATGATGTAGCTCTGCCATCCGGAGAGCGGTCCCTCACCGCTGGTGCTGATGCCGTTGTAGGGCAGCTCACCTGGCTGGAGCTGCTCGCCTATCACGTCGAAGATGAGGGCGCCCAGGCCACGCGCCAGCTTTTCGGACTCGGCCTTTCCATGAGACCGCACCTCCGACCACACAGTGCCGTCCTGGTGGACGTGGATATGGAGGGTGATGGGTGCTGTGCTCCGCCCTCCTCTGCCGGCGGGAGGAGGTCCTTGCCTGAGTACGTAGCGCTTCGGCACCTGGGCCCGGCGTCGTACCCGCCCGCCGCCTCGATGCGGGACAGGCGCTTCGTCAGCTCGGCTTCCAGGTCCGCCTTGGACTCGTTGAGGACCTCCACCACACGCCGAACGAGGCCCGCCTTGTAGCGCTCCACCTGCACCTCGTGGGCGATGGAGCGCTCCATCAGTTCCTCGTTCATCGTCGGGCCGGTGCTCACCAGCAGCCCCAGGGAAAGCAGTCGTCGAACCCGACTGCGGTCTCCACCCGGACGTCCGTGTCGGAGCTCGGCGTGGCGCCCACCGCACGAACGACCGTGGCGAATTCGGGCCGGTGCAGGAAGACAGCGTGAACGCGCTCCACCTGAACGAAGTGCGCCATCGCGCGCTCGAGTTCCTCCTCGTTGGCTGTGAGGGTGGGGCCGATCACCGGCGCGCGCTCCCCCACATCGCCTGTCGGTCACCAGCCACACGGAAATTCATGCCCCCGAGGCTGGCCCGTGCCAAGGACCCGTCCGGGCGGGTCGGGCGTCCCTATTTTTCAACAACAACCCTGGAACTTCCCGTTTCGCTTGGTGTCAGGGGCTCCGGCTCGGTCGTCCTCCGCTCGCACACCCTCACGACAAGGAATTCACCATGAAGAGCTTGAAGCTGTGGCTGTTGGCCTGCGCGGCCAGTCTCGCGCTGGGGTGCGGCGGAGTACCGGCTGTCGAGGCGGACGCACCAGAGCCGTCCAACCTCATGTCGCGGGAGGATGCAGTCAACTATTGCACCTCCAACACAGACTGCAGGTCTTACGAGACATGCCTCTTCAACAGGTGCCTTGTTCCCTGTACCCCAACAGGTACTTGCCCATCGACCACCCAGTGCTGCAGGACCCACGACGGCTACCCGGCGAACGGGCTCTGCTATCCGTCCGCCCAAACCTGCCCGGGATGGGAGGAGTCGTAGACCAAGCGCAGCTCAGCGGCCCACTCCACCTCAGTGGAGTGGGCCGTGTTGCTTTGCCATCCGAACATCCAGCGAGCGCCGAAGCCAGCCATCCGCTCGCAGGCGTTCGCCTCTGCGAACCCGCCCCCAGGTTGGCCCGGAACCACGCGTCCACGCGCAGCCCAGCCGTGGACGACGGGCACTCCCGTCCGTCGTCCGGCAAAGGCCCAGGCGCCCATGTCGAGGATGCCCCGACGCATGGCGGGCCACTCGGCGACGTCACGCGGACGCAGGCCCCTGGGGCGGAAGTAGACGCGCGCCAGGGCGTGGGGGCTGCGGTGGCGAACGAAGCGGACGCGGGGGCGCGCCCGGGGCAGCCCTCCGATGGTGACGGCAGCCGGACTTCCCCGGCTCGAGGGGACACGTCTTGCGGCGGCACGAGAGCGCATGGCCCCGAGCGTCAGGCTCCGTGCGGACGAGGTCCGCGCCGCCTACGCGGTGAGCATTGCCTCTCCCCAGGGCGCTGCGGACCCAGTCGGTGGCTTGAATTGCGGCTGTTGCGAGAATTGCAGAAGATAGCCCGCAGCCCGGTCTTCCTCCGCTCGCACGCCTTCACGATAGGGACTCACCATGAATGGCTTGAAGCTGTTGGTGTTGGCCTGCGCGGCCAGTCTCGCGCTGGGATGCGGCGGAGTACCGGCTGATGTGCCCGTCGATGGCGAGGAGGTGGGCGTTTCCTCCCAAGAACTGACGGTCTGTACCGCCACCTGTGCGCAGGGCTCGGTTAGCTGCCCGTCAACAACGACAAACTGCTCCGCGGCGAACAACGTGGGCGTGACATGCGACGGAGCCTTCTACGCATGCCCCACGCCGCCCGCCCCCACGTGCGACGCTGAGCCGTGTGCCAATTTTCAGGACAGGACCTGCAGAAGCCAGGGAGTTGGCCTAACCTGCTGTGGCCCTGGCGGGTATGAGTGGCGTTGCGAGTGCACAGAAGTACGGAAGTGGTCTTGCGGTCCTTGATGCTTCGCGAAGCAGGCCCTACCCCACGTCACCAGCGCATTTCTAATCACGCGTTTCCCGGGCTGCGGCCGCTCAGCGCAGCTCGTTCCGACACCAACCGCGCTTCCCACTTCGGATACGGGAGAGACGGCGGAAGGTGCAGGCGGACGGAGGGGCGTAGCACCCACAGGTAGCGGTGGTTGCCCCGGTGGCGCTGTCGGCGCGTCATCTGGGGCAGCCACACCCGGAGCCAGGCGCGCAGGTCCTCGCCCGACACGGGAGGCACGGCGCCGGCCTCCTCGAGCTGCGCCACGGCGTACCTCCAGCCCTGTTCCCGCGACCTCACCTTCTGGGCGGCACGGGCGCTGACCTCCGGCTCATCCTGGAGCAGGTGCGGCGTGCTTGGTGAGGCCGCGTCAGGCGCCCCCCGCATGATTGCCTCTGGGTCTCGAATCCCGGAGGATGCCCTCAGCCCAGTCGCTCTCCGCTCGCACACTCTCACGACAGGGATTCACCATGAAAAGCATGAAGCTGTTGGTGTTGGCGTGTGCCGCCGCGTTCGCCGTGGGATGCGGAGACGTGCCGGCAGAGGCGGCCGTCGATGGCGACGATGTGAGCATTTCCTCACAAGAGCTTGCCGGGTGTACCGCGCTTTGCTTCACCGGCTCGGTCACTTGCCCATCAGCCGCATCGAATTGCTCCGCCAGCAATTACCAGGGCGTGACGTGCGACGGGGTTTTCTATGCATGCCCCACGCTACCGCCTCCCACCTGTACGCATCCGACGTGCACAAGCGTCGTGGGCAAGGCATGCGAGGTGGGCGCGTCCACGCCTTGCTGCGACACGGACGGAACTGTGTATTTCTGCGGCTGCACAAACCAAAGGCGGTGGGAGTGCTCTCTTTAGCTCGGGGAGTAGCCCCTGACCAACGTCACTAGCGAACTGCTAGTTCCTCAGCGCCCAGGCTGCGCCCACTCGGCGCAGCCCGCGCAGTTCGGCCAGCAGGCCCATCGCCACGCCGGGTTGGAACGCCAGCAGGTGGCGGACCCGGTCCGGTACCGCCGACACCGCGCCGGCGACATGGAGGAAGGCAGCCTGCGGCACACCCGCGACGAGGCGAGCCATGCTGCGGAACTCCAGGGGCACGTGAACACTCGATGCCGGGTCCTCCGCCAAGTGGGGCGACGTCTCCGCGGTCTCCAGCTCCCACCCGCCGTCATGCCGAGCGGCGTCCTGGGCAACGCGCTCCAGGTCGTCCAGGTCCAGGCGCTGCGCAGGCGCGCTGTGTGCCGGCAGCTCCAAAAAGGCCGCGAGCAGCACGGACACGGCGGCGCCCTCCTCCGGCGTCTCCGCGCGGACATGACGCCACACCTGGGCCAGCGCCTCGCCCACCAGGACATGTTCGCTGGGCAGTGGGCTCGCCGAGCCGTCCAGGTCGATGAAGGCCTTCGAGGCCGTCCAGTCGTGCAGAGCGTCGCCCCACGCCGCCGGGAGCACCTCCATCAGCGGTCGTTCTGCGGGGACGCCCTGCTGCCTTCGCCGTAGATGTGATGGCTCGGCACCCGGAGGTATCAATTGACGGGGCCTCGACTGGGCATTCACTCATCGTTACGGCCCGCGCACTCGCTCACCCCGCTGAAACGGGGCTTTGTCAGTGGGCTTCACCGCAGGGGTCTCCCCTGTCGGCGCCACCCCAGCTATGCGGCCTTGACCTGTTGCCGCCTCGGG
>Ga0126314_10000071_pt1 | contig 55817 bp, 54 predicted proteins | sample Plot105B_FD_92535 | JGI IMG/M metagenome (GOLD analysis project Ga0126314, IMG submission 92535) | Serpentine soil microbial communities from UC McLaughlin Reserve, CA, USA - Plot105B | ecosystem: Environmental > Terrestrial > Soil > Grasslands | place: USA: UC McLaughlin Reserve, Lake County... | reverse complement strand
ATAAATTACATTCAAAGATAAAAAAGTAACTAATTTTTAGTTCTAAAAGAAATAAAAGAAAAAATAATCAACATATTAACTATTGTTTTTTCTATTAGAACAATATTGATTTTAAAAAATTTTATAATTAGTCAATTAAATAATAAAAAAATTAAGTATTAATTAATCTTCTCTTATCTATGATGATTTTGGCTATTCCTAATCCTATTAATAATCCTCCAAATAGCATAGTTGAACCCACTGTGCGCATAGTATCTTGTTCTAATTCAAACTTATGCATAGACATTACAATAAACATCCCTAAAATGATCAATCCTCCATTTATAAATAGTAATACAGGTATTGGTTTATTTGGTTCTTTTCGCCCAAGTGCAAAGCCTATTACAGATAAAGCTACTGCTCCCCCCCCAAAGATCCCACCACGAACAGCTTCATTTAATGGTAAAAAGCCCTTTTCGTCACCTATCTGAGATTGCGATGCAACCAGTACATCTATACCATAAATTATTAGTAAGCCAAGGGAAATTATTAAAAGAATAATAGCAATCTTTGCCATAATTTTTTTACATTAAGATATTTAATAAACCTATCAATAAATGATAGCATGAGTATTAAAAATGATTTATATTCGGTTTTAAATGAGTTTGGAAAAGAGTCGCTTCAAATAGAATTTCAAAGTAACATAAATTCTTCAGTTCCTAAAATAAAAGAAATACTTTCTAAAACAATAGCCATGACGTATGAAAAAAAAGATAAGGAGATGAACCATAATTGCAATTACAATGATTCTCAAAAACCATTATCTCTTTTATGCGAAGCTTTTTTACATTTCTTATTGACAACAACTTCCCTTCCTTCGCAAAGAAAAATAATACTTAAAGATATAGAAATTGATTTGGTGATTCCAGATCTCAAAACATTATATAAAGATCCAAAGAAAAGTTTAATAATAAAATTTGATAAAGATTCAAAAACCATTGACTATATTAATAAATTGCATAATAACATTCCGATCTATAGAGAAAATATTTGGTTAGTTTCATCTACTCCAGTAGATATGGATTTTAGAAATTATGTTATCTATAAAAATAAAAAAGATGAAGAATTTCGTATTCTTTTCATCAATAATAACAATATGGGTAAATACTATAATTATTTTAACCAAAATAATGAAGTAAACAATAATAATAATAGTAATATACAAAATGTTAATTCAAATGTGATTCCTTTTTTCAATATCATAGTAGATATAGATAAATTTTTAAAAGACACAAAACATACAGGCTTTAAATTTGTGCACTAATTGAAGGTATAAATATTATTACCTTAATTTTTATATTTTCACCTTCATGTAATTCCTTTTATTTGAAAAAGAAAAATAATTAATAAAAATTTAATTATTTTGACAATATATACAATTAATGATTTAAAAGATATTTTTGCTTTGTTTAAAAAATTTATTATACGTAATTATGATAAATAGCATTGGATCAATGAAAATTAAAGGAGTATTTATAACAGGAACCGATACAGAGATAGGAAAAACTACTATTTCAGCAGGTTTAGGAAATTTACTTTTCCAAAAAGGGATCAAGATAGGAGTAATGAAACCTTTTGCAACAAGTATTAAAACATATTCAAAATATTTTAAATCTCATGACGCTAAAATATTAAAAGAAGCAAGCAATAATAAAGACAATGATGATGTAATCAATCCATATTTTTATTCAGTACCTACCGCACCTTATCTAGCAAAAAAATTATTAAAATTAAATGAAAATATTGATGTTAGAGAAATTTTAAATAAATATAAAGAAATAGAAAAAAGACATGAATTTACAATAGTAGAAGGAATAGGAGGTTTATTGGTTCCATTGAGCAAAGATTTTTTTGTAGCAGATTTAGCATCTATTATAAATGTACCTGTTATTCTAATAATGTCCAATAAAATAGGATCTCTAAATCATATTATAATGACATATCGCTTGTCTCTAGAATTTAAACTTAATATAAAGGGAATAATAATAAACAACAATTGCAAATTTTCTAATTTTCCTTTTACATTAATTAGTAATAATCTACAAATTATTGTCGAAGAATTAACAGGAGTAAAAGTTTTGGCAACTATTCCTTATTTAGAAAATCCAACTTTTACCAAAATAGCTAATATTTTAGAAAAAGCTGGAATTATTGAAAAATTAGAAATTGAATAATGTTTATAAGATTTCTATAAATAGGTAATTATTATTAAAAACACAAATATTTGTTTTCCTGGTAGCAATTTCTTTTATCATCAGGATGTATACTATTGGAAATGTTTCGTCACAATCGTTTCAAAATCTGAATAATCTGAAATATTTAAAATTGTCAAATCTGACTAAAATTACAGGTAATGATATTGTAGAAAGCATTATAGCCATTGAATTGAGTGATGAGAAGAAGACTGCTTTAAATATTCTTTCTAAAACTGCTGTAATATTAAAGAGATCTATAATTGATTAGATATTTTGGTAGTTGTACCAACAAAAGGTAGTGATAATAGTAATCATTAAAAGTCATTTACAAAAAATAATTTATGTTTTCTTTATTAAATCCTTTACAATTAAAATTATTTATTATTTTTCATTCTTTTTTTATGAAAAAACAGTGAGTCAATATAGTTATTCAAAGTTTTCTAAAGAATGAATCATGGAGTTGATGATTTTGCTAGAACGATTAGTCATTATTATGTAATAATTTTTACTTTTCCTTATTTTTTTAATAGTCTTAAACTCAATATTTTTATTTTTTATTTCACTTTTTTAGCTTATTTTCTAAATTTTAGCTTATTTCCTCTTAATTGTTAATTTTATGATTTAAATTATATTTGATTTAGTCTTTTTTATCTTACGTAACATATAACCTTATTTATGTAATTATGTTATTATGGAAAAGAATAAATACGGTTTAACATTAACCCATATTTATGGTAAAGATAACTTTTGAATTAGATAACAATCTCAATGAGAAATTCAGAAAAACTATTGCTTCTTCTAAGGGATTATATAGAGGTGCTATTCAAGAAGCTTTAATTGAAGCAATAAATCTTTGGATAAAGTCTACTAAAACTAAAAAAGAAAGGATATCCAAGTAAGAGATAGTTAAATGATATTATAACTCTAACTCAATAAAAATGCATAAATATAAAAATATTTGATATACGAATCTTTCTAAATTCGAATTTAGAAAGATTATTCGTTAACAAAAAAATTTTAATACAATATAATGATATTCTAATATATTTGATTAACAGACGTAATAATTCAATATTAGAATCTAAAGATAAAAAATATGTATGGCATCCTTATACACAAATGAAAGTATGGAATCATCAGCATAATAAAATTATAATAGAAGGTGATAATTTCTATCTAGTAGATCAAAATAAAAATAAAATTTTAGATGGTGTAGCTAGTATGTGGTCAAATGTTTGGGGTTATGGAGAAAATGCTATTGTAAAAGCTATGAAAGATCAATTGAGTCTATTACCTACTTCTACACTTTTTGGATTAGGAAATGAATCATCTACGGCTCTGGCTGAAAAACTTATAAAAATTTGTAAAGGTATGGATAAAGTTTTTTATTCAGATAATGGATCAACCGCAATTGAAATTGCATTGAAAATGTCTATTCAATATTGGAAAAATAAAACTGGAAATTCTAAAAAACATCTATTTTTATCTCTCAGAAATGGTTATCATGGAGATACAATAGCTACAATGTCAGTAGGATTCTTGAACAGATTTTTTGAACCATATCGACCAATACTTTTAAAAACATTATATGTACAATCGCCTAAGGATTATGAATTAAGATATGAAAGTGAAACAGATATTGTAAACAAATGTTTAGAAATGACAGAAAAAAAATTGAAAAAAAATTCTCATCAAATTTCTGCAATGGTAATGGAGAGTGGAGCACAAATTGCAGGAGGTGTCTCTATTTATCCTCATAATTATCAAAAGAAGATTGCAGAGCTTTGCAAAAAATATGATGTTCTACTAATTTTAGATGAAATTGCCACTGGATTTGGTAGACTTGGTAATATGATAGAATACATAAAACAAAAATCTATTCCAGACATTGTCTGTTTTGGAAAAGCATTGAATGGTGGTTATTTTCCTATTGCTGTAACACTTACTAATAATAATATTTATAGGAAATTTTTAGGAAACTACAAAGATAATAAACAATTTTTCCACGGTCATACCTATACAGGACATCCTGTAGGATGTGCTGCGTGTATTGCAAATATTGATCTCTATAAACGGAAAAATTTAATAAGACAAATACAAAAAAATAGCAATCATATAAAAAGTAAATTGGGCAGATTTACTAAATTTAAAATTGTTTCAAAAATTCGACATAAAGGATTGTTGGTTGGAATTGATTTGGTTGATGGTAAGAGATCTTTAAATTTTGTTAAAGGTATTCCTATTAGCCATTATATAATAAAAGAGTCTTTAAAAAGAGGAATATATCTTCGAACATTAGGAAATACTTTAACAATTATTCCACCTCTTGCTATTCCTACTAATAACTTAGACGAAATTATGGATAAATGTTATGAAATTTTAGATATACTTGAAAAAAGAAAAGGATAATGAGTAAACGAGAGCCTCTTTTTGTATTGAATATTATAAATCTTTCTAAAGTCGACTTTAGAAAGATTAAAATTATATATTTATTATCTTAATACAAATATGTTTTTCTTAATTGAATATATATATTAAAATAATACACAATCAACTAAAACTAAGTAAAGATTTAATTGTTCAAATTATTATTATTATTATTATTATAAATTAAATTTAATCTTCTAAATTCTTTATACAAAGTTGCTTTTGATACACCTAATTCTCGAGCAATCTTTGACTTTGGTAAATTTTGAGATAAAAGATGAATTAAATTGTTTTTATTTAAAATTTTAGGAGGTCGACCAATCTCTTTTCCAGATATCTTAGCCCTCTGAATACCATCCTTTGTTCTTTGTACTAAAGTTTCCCTTTCTCTTTCTGCAACCCATGTTAAAATGCCAATCATTAGTTTTCTAATACTAGAATCAGTAGTCTGTAAAAATGATTCCTTAGGTGAGCATGATATTAAAGGACTATATTTTTCTATAGCCTTGATTGCATCTAAAGTATCCCAAAAAGTTCTGCCTACTCTTGATAATTCATAAACTAATACAGCATCTATATCTGAAGTCTTTACAACATCCATTAATTCTTTAAATCCACTTCTTTGAATAGCAGGAATTTTTCCACTTACTGAAGGATCTTCGAAAAAGTAAAGAATTTGGTAATCATGTTCTTTTGCCCAATTTTCTATGGCAATTTTTTGAGTTAAAACAGTTTGGTCGTCAGTACTAACACGAAGATATGCCATAGCGTAGTTCATAATCATTGCCTTTAAGTTAAAGAAATATGAATTGTTTTGTTAAAATAATCAAACTCTTAGTTCAAAAAATGACTGAATTTTTTAACCTATTCTTCTCCATTTCTTTTGTAAAGTTATGAGTAAAAAAAAGGGTATAATATTTGTACATTCTAAAAAACGGTCCTTTTTTGAACCATTTATTTTATGTAACATTTTAGCGAAAATCGCTTTTTTATGGTAGTGTTTTTATTCGAATAACCATTATAAAATAAAAAGGGGAAAATTTTTAAGGTTAAATATAATAAATTAAGTTAAGAGAATTTTAAAAAATATAAAATTTATTAAATTTAGGTAAAGAAATATGGATTTAAATAAACTGATTTTATAAATAAGAAATAGTTGCCAAAACTTTTACTCCTGTTAATTCTTCGACAATAATTTATAAACAATATTTCTAATCTCGAGTTCTGAAATTTGTATAAAAAAATAACGATTAATTATAGGATTCAAAAAATATTATAAATGAGCAATGATGGCGAATTGAGTAACAATAACCTATCACAAACTAATACCCAAGCTTCATTTATTGAAAAAATGATGGAAAAAGTTTTGGCTGGAAATTATATAACTTTTGAAGAAGCTCAAACTTTAGTGTCAACAAGAGATATACTAACTCTAGCCAAATGTGCCAATATCATAACTCGTAAATTTAATGGAGATATTGTAGATATTGAATCATTAGTTAATGCAAAATCAGGAAGTTGTCCCGAAGATTGTTCTTTTTGTGCTCAATCAGCGTTTTACGATACTGGAATATCAAAATATTCTCTTCTGCCAATCGAAAAACTTCTTGAACAAGCGAGAAATGCTAAAGAAGGTGGATCTACTAGTTTCTGTTTGGTTTGTGCCTATCGGTCAGCACCCGAGAAAGATTTTGAGCAATTATGCGAATCCATTTCACAAATCAAAAACAGAGTAAATATTGAAGTAAATGTTTCACTAGGCTTTATGACATTTGAACGTGCTATAAAACTCAAGAGGATTGGGGTTAAGAGATATAACCATAACTTAGAAACAGCAAAAAGTTATTTTTCTCAAATATGTCGAACTCATGAATATGAAGATAGGGTTAATACTGCCAAGATTGTTAAAGAAGCAGGTTTAGAATTATGTTGTGGAGGAATAATAGGAATGGGGGAAACTCCTTTACAAAGACTAGAGTTAGCTTTTTCCCTAGCCGATCTTAATCCTAATGAAGTTCCGGTAAACATATTGATTCCACGGGAAGGAACTCCTTTAATGTTTAACAATAATTTCTTAACAAACGATGACATTGTTAAAACAATAGCAGTTTGGAGGTTTATAATGCCAAAGACTATTTTAAAAATTGCAGGAGGTAGAGAAGTTCATCTTGGAGACGATGGAAAATATATTCTTCAAGCTGGAGCTAATGGAATAATAAGTGGTGGATATCTTACTACCGGTGGAAATAAGCATAATAAAGATATAGATATGATAAAAGAAATTGGCCTCCAAGTATGATCATATTTATGACTTCTTAAAAAAATATAGAATAAAAAATATCTACAGAGAACTATTAATCTCAGAAATAAAAAAGGAAGATAGTACTAATAATGCTTTTTATCTAAATAAAAAAAAAGTCATTAATTTATGCTCAAATGATTATTTAGGCTTATCACAAAAGAGTTTTATTCTAACAAAGACTAGAAATTCTCTTAAACAAGTGTCGCAATGCAGTTCTAGACTAATTTCTGGAAACGATATCAATATAAAGAAATTAGAAAAAATTTTAGCAAATCACCGCACATCAGAAAATGCTCTAGTATATCCAACTGGTTACATGGCAAACTTGGGAGTGATCTCAGCACTATCTACTTTAGACCATATAATTTTCAGTGATAGTTTAAACCATGCAAGTATTATAGATGCATGTCGTTTAGCTAAATCAAAAAAAGTTGAAATTTTCAAGCATAACGATATTGATCATTTGAAAATTTTACTTAAAAAGAATTCTTCAGCTAAAAAAATTATTGTTACTGAAGGTGTTTATAGTATGGACGGAGATATGGCAAATCTTAATGAGATGTCTGAATTAGCAAAGATATATGATGCAATCTTAATAGTAGATGATGCCCATGCTGATTTTGTTTTCGGAAATATTGGAAATTTTGGAGGAAGCCCTGAATATTATGGAGTAGCAAAGGACGTTGATATTCATATAAGTAGTTTAAGTAAAGGTTTGGGATGTTTCGGTGGTTATGTTGCTAGTTCAAACCTAATTAATGAGTTTTTAGTTAATAAATCAAGACCATTTATCTACACTTCTGCAATTCCAGAACATTTGGCTGTTGCGGCAATTACTGCAATTTCATTTTTAAAAAATAATAAAAATATTCAAACAAGGTTTTTTAAAAAAATACATTGGTTTTTGGATCAATTAACTCAAATAGGATTCAATGTTGGGAGTACCTCAAGCCAGATAATACCTATTATTATTGGAGATGAAAAAGTAGCAACTAATTTTTCAAAAGAATTGTACAAGAATGGTATATTTGTCCAAGCAATTAGATATCCTACTGTTGAATTTGGAAAAGCTCGTTTACGAATATCGCTTAATGATTCTCTAAAAAAGTCACAATTGTTATATGTTATTAATTGTCTAGACAAATTATCACATAAATATAATATAATATAATATAATACTAGTTACATATTTCTATATGTAGATTTATAGGAAGAAACAAATAAAAAAAAGAAAAATATAGATAATAAAGTTCAAAAACAAATATAAAGAAAATCTAAATTATAATCCTAAAGATATAGTAAAATAGAAAAAAATTGAATCAAATTTAATAATTCTAGTTTTCTTTTGAAAATATTTTTTAATATAAAATTAAGATGGTAATATAAATAAAATATAAAACAGTTAAAGATGTTTAATTGTTAAATTTCAATGATCTAAATTCTTTAAAATTATGTATTTTATATTATACTATGTTTACGTATTTAAATAAAATTGTATATAGTACTACATATAACGTATAAATTAATGAGAAACAAATAAAAAAAGAAAAATTTTAAAAGAACCAAGTAGTGAAAATAATGGAGATAAACATTACAGTTTCAGAAGACTCATATGATGAAATGTCTTTCTATTTAAAATCTCTTCCCTTAGATATGGTTTTATTTGGTTTAAGATTTGCATATAAACGATACTCTGCTGAAAGTGGAGGATATTTATTTCCAGGGAGAAAAAGTCTAATAAAAAAGGAAACAGATATGTTGAGTAAGGAACAAGCGCAATGGAGATTAGATAACTGGAAGAATATGATTAAAAACTATCGAGAAAAAGGATATAGTTACCCCACTATTTCAAGAATAAAAAAGAAAATAGAAAAAAAAATTGCTTCAAGTTAGGATTCTATCGAAGGGGATTTAATATATTGAGGCTTCTGTTTTTTCTTGATCTATATCTGAAGAGGAAGGTAAATCAGGAAATTTATCTTTCATACTTTGTTCTACAACCATGCTCGCTTCTTCTAATATCTTCATAGAGTCCTCAGAAATCATACCTGTTCCTGAAATTTCTGTATTAGGTATTTGCGAAGAATCATTCATTATAGATGACATTAGATCTGATATTTGACCAAATGATTGATCCGCTTCAGGCATCATAGATGATAAACCGCCTTGAATACCCTTTATAACAGACATTGCAGGACTAAGAGTAACAACCACATCACCTAATTCCGTAATTGTGTTTAATCTTAACTGGATTTGTTCCATTGCAAGTTTGGCCGAACTTACCATTTTATTCATTTTTCTAATTTGGGAAAGCTCATTTGAAAGTACTTTAGCATATTGACTATCATGATTTTGCATTGCATACACAATTCGTTTAAAAATTAAATGATCTTTTTCTTGCATTTTATTAGAAATTCCATCTAGTTTAGAAATTTGAAGTTGTAATTTTTTTTGTGCATCTTCAATTTTAGGTTTTAAAGGAGCTGTAGATTTAATATTGTCTATAAATTTATTTTCAAGAATTTTATTTGCAACTCCTTCATTTGTTGGAGGTTTAACCCACCTTCTGTTAAAGGACATTTGTTATCTATTCACCAGAAGTTATGTATATTAATTCTTTAAAACTTAGAGTGTAACTCTGTATCATGTAACTTAAGATACAATTAAAGAAGTAACTGCTACTAATACCACCACTACTATCCGATTAGTACATACATATTCTATGTAAAACAATTGTTAAAAGAATAAAGCAATTGAAAATAGCTATTTTAAATTCATGATATTAAATACTATAACATATGTTTTATTCATAATTCTAATAGTTAATGATCGATGTATTTCACAATAAGTAAATTTACTTTTTCCATAATAATGACTATATAATACCAAGCAAATTAAAAATAGTAATATTAGATTGCAAAGATTATAAAAAGTCTGTTATTTCATTAGAAATTAAGTTATAAGTTATATTTCCAAACATATTTACCTATACAAAAAATCTTTCATTCATGAGTAATAATTGGATTTACAGGATATGCTCCACAAATTCGACAAAAATGTCCATTCCATATAAAGTTACAATTACAATCAGGGCATTTTTTTTGTATTATATCTCTTTGTGACCTAGGTGGAAGGAAATATTTTCTATAAAGAAGATAATAAAATAAATGCTCTTTATTTCGAATTATAACATCTTCTTTGTTTTTTATTCTTGTAATTTTGTCTAAAAATTCTTGATTGGAAAAGATTTGATCTAAATAATCTGCTATTTTGGAAAATCCTGAGCCTTCTTCTTGAGCTTCCTTCTCTCTCCATGCAAATTGTTCTAACTTTTCCCATTTCTGAAAACATTTTCTCAAAATAAATTTTCCCCATATTTTGTTTCTATATTTCCCCATTTTCAATGAAATATCAATAGACTTAGCAAATTTTATAAATTTTTCATCAAGAAAAGGAGAATATACTTTAATATTGAAAAAATTTCCTATTTTTTCTGACGGAAAATGCATAATATCCCATAATCTTTTGACATTGAGTTCTAACTCTTTCTTATCTTGATAATATCGTTTCAAATAATTATATCCTGCAAATAACTCATCTCCACCATCTCCTGTAAGAATAGTAGAAATTTGTAGTTCACTTGCTTTTTGCAAGGCAGCAAAAATAACGCTAGAATTACGTATGAAAATAGGATCAAACGTTTTAAACATTTCTATTACTTTTTCTTCAATTTTTACTAATTCATTATTTTTTAAGGTAATATTGATATGACTAGATCCATATTTTTCTGCAATTAATCTTGCATATTTTTGATCAGAACCATGTCCTTCAAGAGTTACTGTAATAGTATATTTCGGTTTTTGAAAACTTGTAATAATACTACTATCCAAGCCACCAGATAATAAAAGACCCTCAGCTTTCTCTTTTGCTATGATTTCTTTCAACAGAGAGTAAAGCTCATTACAATATAAATCATAGTGATTCTTGTAATAATACATCTTTTTCATTTTACAAATGATAAATGTTAAAGATATATATTAAATATGAATAAAAAAGTTTACCATGCTATATCCTTTGATTTTATAGTTGTTTTTCTTCATTTATAATAAATTAAAATGGTTTTTTTTATTGAAATACTCGTTGACCATATTTCACTTCTAGAAGAGAGTACTAGTTTATAGTCTAAAATAATTTTTTTTATTATCATCATATGTGTAACCTTTTAAGTCATGGTAAAAGTTTTATTATTAAAATGATCTACAAAAATTTAAAATATTAATGGTTGTAAGATACTTCACAATTATAAAAGATTTAAAGTTGTTTCTATTTTATTTTAATTGAAGGATTTTCACATCAAGAAAATATATTACTTCTTATTGTTATTGTTAATTTGAGACATAAAGATAACAATAAAAAATAGAACTTCCATAAGGTTTTTTAAATCCTTAATATAGCGTATGATCTTATGGAAGAAAAAAAAATAAAAGTAAATAATAGAGAATATAATATTACGCTTAATGATCAAACTCAATTAAATGCAATGAAACTCAAAAGATTATATCAACAAAGCTATAATGACATGGATAGTTTTGATGAAGTGAGTACTGAAATTTCAAGCACCATCACTAATTTGTTAAAACGTTCTGTATCTCCAGATGTTCTTGAAGAAGATATGGATGGTGCTATTCAACAAATCCTTAAAATATACGAGAAAAAAGGAAAAAAATAAAATGAATTTTGATAATTATACTCAATTTGATTTTACATACAAAATCGGTTTTAGAAGATTAAGTGAAAATGATTAATAAATATTTAGTATAATAAATCTACCTGTAATGTTGAGATACACTTTTGATTCCTTTAGATACACCAATAATATAAATAAGCTAAAATTAATGATTCTTTCGAATGAACCATGCTTTAAAAAAGTGTATTAATCCTTCATGTGGTTTGACATATGGCATACTAAATTCTAACTACCAATGTTCTTGCGGTTCATTTTTAGATATTATTTATAAAGAAAAGCCTCAAAAAAAATTAATTGAAAAATTTTATCAAAGAAGAAATCCTAATGGAAATATTTATAATGAAAGTGGCGTATGGAGATTTCGAGAATTATTAAATTTTCCTCAAATAGATACAGAGAATATTGATCAATGTTCTAAGATTTTGGTATCACTGGATGGAGCAGAAGGAAGGTTATCAAAACCCTATAATATGTCTAAAGTTGCAGATTTCGTCAGCCTTGCCCACAAAAGTCTTTTTCTTCAACCTGAAGGATATAATCCTAGTGGTTCTTTCAAAGATAATGGAATGTCAACTGCTGTAACTCATGCTAAAATGATGAAAATAAAAAATTTAATCTGTGCCTCTACCGGAAATACCTCCGCCTCCGCAGCAATGTATGCTTCCAATGAAAATATGGAATGTGATGTTTTTATTCCTAAAGGCGAGATAGCTCCGGGTAAATTAGGACAAGCATTTCAATTTGGCGCACAAGTTATTCAAGTAGATGGAAATTTTGATGATGCACTTATATCTTCTTTAGAATACTCGAAAGCTACAAATGGATATACTGTCAATTCTATTAACCCTTTTAGAATAGAGGGTCAAAAAACTATTATTTATAGAGCATTAGAACATTTAGAATGGAATCCTCCTGATTGGATCGTGTATCCAGGAGGTGCTCTAGGAAATACATCAAGTTGTGGAAAAGCATTAATGGAACTCTATGAATGGGGATGGATTAAAAAAATTCCTCGAATTGTTGTTGTAAATGCAGAAGGGGCAAATACACTATATGATCTCTTTACTGGTAATTTTAAAAATACAAAATTAGAATGGAATGATGGTAAACCAGATTTTGATCTACTGCAGAGATACTATCAATTCAAAAAAGAAAATAATATTCTTCCCAAAACAAGAGCTACTGCAATTCAGATAGGTAAACCCTCTAACATTAGTAAGGGATTAAGAGCTTTATGGTATACTAATGGAATAGTCATTCAGGTTAGCGATAGTGAAATGATGGATGGAATGTCAGTCGTAGGATTAAATGGATTTGATTGTGAACTTGCATCAGGCGCAGTTCCTGCAGGAATAAGAAAACTTAGAGAAAAAGAGACTATTAAAAAAGATGATACTGTTCTTGGAATTTTAACTGGAAGACAAAAGGATCCCTCTTTATCAATGGAATATCATATGAATATCAGAAATAGATTTTCGAAACCTCCAAAAAATATTTATCAATAAAACCAATTACTTTAAATTTAAAATTAAAGTATCAATTTTGAAAGTATACATCAATAACTGGAATACAAATTATTTTCATATTCTCATTTTAATTCTCTAATTATAAATAATTAATGTTTATTTGTGGTCAATAATTATTATACTAATTATATTAAATAAAGATTTTATTTATCTATATTTTCTTAGGATAATCAAATCTATATATTTAAATAATTTTTGTTATTATGTTTAAATCTTGACACAATAACTTAATATTAAACAAATATAATATAAAGGTTAATTATTCATTATTGCATCCAAACAAAAAATTACTAAATATTTACTAGTTTTATAATTAGTATTTACTACATTTAGTTTCTCTTTTTATTACCTATTGGATTTTTTATATTTTTTAAAACTAAAATCATAGCTTCTGTCTTCCTTTCCGTTTCCTTCCATTCACTGATAGGAATGGAATCCATTACTATTCCAGCACCTGATTGTATATAGCCTTTTTTTCCATTTATGAATATAGATCTTATTGTTATAGCAAAATCACAACAACCATTAAAAGAAAAATATCCGAGTGCCCCAGCATATGGTTCTCTTCTTTCTTTTTCCAATTCATTTATTATTTCCATAGCTCTAACTTTAGGTGCACCAGAAACTGTTCCAGCAGGAAATAATGCCTTTAAAGCATCATAAACATCGAATTTATCAGATAAATGACCTATAACATGTGAAACAATGTGTTGCACGTGGCTAAATCGTTTAATAGCCATTAATGATTTAACACTGACAGTACCTGAATCAGAAACACGACCTATATCATTTCGTGCAAGGTCTACTAACATGGTATGTTCAGCTAATTCCTTTTCATCCTTTAATAGACTCTCTGCAAGCCTATTAGTTTCTTGTTCGTCTTTACCAATTGGTCTAGTTCCAGCTATTGGAAACGTCTCAATTACTTTTCCAGTTACTCTAAGGAGCATTTCTGGACTCGATCCTATAATACACCTTTCGTTCATTTTAAATAGATACATATATGGAGAAGGATTGAGCTCTCGTAAGGAAGAATAAACTTGAAGAAGATTACCTTCTATATTAAATTTGAAGTTCTTTGATAATACTACTTGAAAGATATCACCTTCATAAATATAATGTTGAGCCTTCTTTACCATTTTTATAAATTCTGTTTGAGTTAAATTTCTTTTTGGAATAGAACAAGTAATTTTTTCAGTCTTAGGGAGTTTTATCTTTTTATTAAGAGTGTTATTAGTATTAATATTATTGAGATGATCACTATCACTGTTTATTATTTTATTTATCTCTTCAAGTCTGGACTCTTTACCTGTATAAAAGTAATATGGCTGGTTTTCTTTATGATCATAAAGTATTCCATCTGTATAAATTCCAAATTCCATCAAAGGAAAGTTTAGTATTTTTTTCTTTAGCTTAGGTAATTTTTCCCAAAATCTAATGGCTTCATAACTCACGTAACCTACAGCTCCACCAATATATCTATAATTGATATGAGTTTGCGTAATCTTTGGAAGAATAGATCTAAGTTGGGTAAGTGGTTCAGTAACCTTAGATACTTTTATTATTTTTTGCTTTTTATTTAATAGTATAAAGTTTTTTGAATTACATTGTATTGTAAGAGGAGGATCAAATCCTATAATAGATGTTTCTGCCAATTCTTTAGGGCCAGACAAAGATTCAAAAATAAAACAAGTATTAAAAAACCCATAAATATTTAAGAAAATATTAAATTGATTTTTATTGGAATTTAATTTTTCTAAATGAAAATTATCTAATTTCTTTAATTTTGAAAGTGACATGAAAGTATTCATTAAAAAATAGATCTCCTTTTTATTGTTTCAAGTTTTGAAATTATTTAAGTGTATATGATGAAAATACGAAGGAGAAAAATTGATTTCCTCATAGATTTATCAGGATGTAATGTTAATGTAATTGTAAGTTTAGTATTAGAATATAAACTAATTTATTTGATATTACTTCTTTAAGGTCAATGAATAGACTATTAATATTTAGAAAATCATTCATATTAATAAAAAAGCTTAAAAGATAATATTGTCAAAACAATATAAAGATAAAATTAAAGTTCTGATTAAAAAATATTAGTATAGATATTAATTTTAAAAATGATAAGACATTTACCTCTTTGCAACTTCTGAAATAAATTATATATTATATTTGAAGATCAGTTTGTTTAAAAAATCTATTTGATTTTAAATAGATGTGTGATTATCTAAAATTAATTTATTTGGATATTATAATAAATATCCAATTGTTTAAGTATAGATTTCAATTATCATTATATCTTAGAAAATGTCAAAGATATCTAATTTAAATAAGAATATATGATATTTGGATTTCAATTTAAATTATAAAGATATACAATATCCTTTTAAACAAGTATGAAATATAGATAGAAATGAAAATCCTTTACTGTGCAGAATACAACCCAGACTATTTTGCTGTTAAAAGATCAGACTTGGACATTCATAATAAATATGATATTCATGTTATTGGCGAACTTAGTTATTGTTGTAAAGCTTTAGCAAAAAATTTTTGGTTAGAATTGATCGATTCCGAAAATACTAATGAGGATAAATTAAAAGAGCCTAAAATTGTATTAGGTTTTGCAAATTATAGTGGTGGTTACACAATTCTAGGTGGTACTGATGGAATAAGATTTTGTCCTTTTTGCGGTGAAAATATTCAGCTCGAAAAGGTAGGGTGTAATACCAATTAAAGAACTCATCCTAAAATCAATAATAAAATGAAACAAGTTTATTTGGTGACTGTTCAAATCGAAGGAATGGTAAGCCAGTTAAAGAATATAATATTTGAAGATGAATTATCATGCGATAAATTTATTGACAAATTAAAATCACAATCCCCAAACAAGAATCGGTATTTATGTTATAAATGGAAAATACCATTAATAACAAATGAAGATTATAATAAGTTAAATGAAAATGAAATATTAGAAAATTCAAGAGAATTAAAATAAACTAATTCTATTCACTAAATGAATTTCTATTCCTATAAAAATAAGAAATTCAAAAATATTTTGAAAACATATATAAGAACTTATTTCTTTTATTCCTAATATCTTATTTCTTTGTTTTTTAAAAGGTAATAAAAGAAATAAGTATTGATTGAAAAGTTCTATAAATAATTAAGATTTTATTTCCTTAGTTAGTATAGATATAATCAAGTATTCCCTTATTAATGAGAATTAGAAATAATTTACGATCATAATATTTCAAAATGTAAGCAAAGATGTATTTAAGCAAAAACGTGATTTATATTATGAAAGATGGGTTAAAGTTATAAAATACAAGATTTTAACTTTTAGTTTTCATCAACTATAAAATAATAAAATGATATTTTGAAAAGTCTTAAACAAGATCGGCTTTTGCGAATCGATTACCAATGCTTGTAATTTTGATTTTTACATCATTTCCAACTTTTCCATCTTTTACAAATATAACAAACCCCTGAACCCTTGCAACGCCATCGCCTTTATAACTTGTTTCAGTAATTTGAACTGTATATTCCTTACCTAACTCTACTGGTTTATTAGTAAAATTGCGTTGGACATTATTTTCTCTATATTGTTCATTACTAGTATTACTCATATACTTAGTCAAGCTTAAGATAATATGAATGAATGGATTTGAATATAGAGACTTCTCTTATTTTTATTATATTTTTTATAAGAAAAAATTAATAAATATTAAGATAACTAATAAAATTATTTTTCTTTTGGGAATGATAATAATACTTTTTGCTTTTGTAATTATTTATTGTTCTGGTTAAAGATTTTTCGTTAATATATTAATTTTTGAACTCAAATCTCTTTTGTTAGCTATAGTCTTTAATAAAAGGGTGATATTTATAACTTACAACGTATGTAATAAGTAATTAGGCAGAATTCTTCTATCTATCAAATTTTGTATCGCAGCAATAATTATTTATAGATAAAAGAATAATAATGAGTTAGTTGTTTTTTTTAAATTGAATATTTTATTTCTTTATACATTGATTATTTATAATAATTTTGCATTTATTACTATGTCTCCAACTGCCGTTCATAAAAAATTCTAGATGTTTATTGTTATTACTATCAATTATAACTCGCTCATCGCCATTTTTAGCAGTATTTGATTTTCTAATTGTTTCAATTGCTTTTCTCATATTTTATAGATGTCTCTTTCTTATAAGAATGTTGGCTCATCATTCCATACGTATTACAAATTAATTTTAGTAGTTTTAAGAATTATTAATTATGTAGATATTAAGAAATCATATAACTTTAAGATAATATGAAGAATCAATACAATCAAAACTTAATCAAATTCATTTAATTTTAATAGAAATATATTAGTTATTGTCATCTAGTGTTAAATGATGATGTTTTAATTTGGAAAAGGATACGGATTCATTTGTAAAATGTTTAAGGTGCAATCACCAAAAAATTGATCATGAAAAAAATGCTAAAATAGATAAAATGAAATGTTTAATTGAAAATTGTAATTGTAAAAAATTTAAACCTGATCGAAAATACTACAGATCCAGTAAAAAATGAACCGGTAACCGACTTTCCTATTAATTTTAAGATGTTTATAAAAATTATGATGTTTGATAATTATATTAGAAAACCTCATAATAACATAATTTATTAATTTGTTTAACTCTTAAGTTTTAATATGTGTTTAATAAAATCTATGGTATAACGATTAAAAATAAGCATTTCATTTATAAATTTTTAAAGATAAATCAAAATAAAATTGAGGAAAAACAATTCAACAACTTTATTATCAATCTTATTTATCAATATTCATTTTATGAATAAGAATTCATAAACCTTGAACGAATAATTTAGCCTTTCTTATTGCTTTTAGAAATAAACAAATAAAAAAATAAAGATTTAAACTTGAATGCTAAATCTTCTTTAAGTATGCCAAATAAATTAAAAATTGTTCCCTACAACAAGCTTGAAATGATAAGATATGTTAACACATAAAATAAATGTTTTAGCATTAACATATTCTTTACTTTTAATATATATTTACATTATAAATATAATGGTAAAATTTAGGTACAGATATTCATTTCTCATTTATTTTAATTGTTGAAAATCCTATATTATATTATAGTAAATATTATAATGATGGATAAAAATTATAAGAATGTCAAGTTACAACTGGAAACTCATTTTATTGGTAAAAGAATTTATCATTATAAAAGCATACCATCAACCCAACAATTAGCAATTTCCTTTGCTGAAACCAATATTAGGAATGAAAATGGAACTGTTATTTTGGCAGATGAACAATACGATGGAAAAGGCAGAGGAAATAAAAAATGGATTTCACCTAAAGGAGGATTATGGATGTCCTTAATTATTAAACCTAAAATTGAACTTAATAAAATTAATATTTTACCTCTAATAATAGCAATCTCTGTTTGTGAGATTATAAATGAAATATCTAATTTAGAAACCCGTATAAAATGGCCTAATGATATTGTAATAGATAATAAAAAAATTGCAGGAATAATAATAGATTCTAGTATTAATGCTAGTAATATAGACTACATAGTGATTGGTGTCGGAATTAATATTGTCGTAGATATTCTCAAAATCAATTTGTTTTTACCATCTAGCGATAAATTAACACAAAAAGTAACATCTTTACAAAATGAAGTAAAAGAAAAACTTATTGATCGTTTCATACTTTTGAAAAAATTATTAGAAAGAATTGAATATTATTTGTTTTTACTTCAAAATGAAATAGATAATACAAAAATAATTGAAAGTTACAAAAAGCTTAGTAATACTCTCGGAAAGAATATATATGTCTATGGAAAAGATGTAAAAGAATTTAGGGCAATTGCGAAGGATATAGATAGTGATGGAGGACTTATTTTAAAAAGAGAAAATAATATATTAGAAAAAATATATTTTGGAGAAATTTCAATTAGAGAAAAAGAGAAATGAAACAAAATATATTTCAGATTATAACTTTAATCATTTTTTAGAATACTCTTGTATTCTAAATTATTACTCACGAATAATTAAAGCCTAAAAATTCTGATAGACATATATTAGTAATTCTTATTATAAAGGAATTTTATTATTTTTTTATTTAAATATAATATTATTTGTTGAATAAAATGTAATACATTTATTTAACGTTACAGATAATAGCAATATCATTGACATTTGTTCCTGTTCTTCCAGTAATTATTTGCGATCTAAGTTTATTTAGTAAGGTTCCACAATCATGAGAACTCAAATACTTATTGATATTTATTTTTTTTTTATCAATAGTATATAATGTTAAAGGAGATATTAAACCTCCAGCAGAGTCAGAATTGCCATCTATTCCATCTGTTCCACAACAAATAATAGTAAAATCCTTTATACCTTTAAATTTTTGTAGAGAATTGATCGATGAAACTATTGTCTCTTGATTTCTTCCCCCTGTTCCTATGTCTGATTTATTAGAATTATTATTTAGATTAAGATTAACCACAGTCTCTCCTCCTAAAACATATGCAAAAGATCCATTACAAAAATTGATATTATTAGAAGAATTGATTTGAGATGAAATTAGTAATTCAGCTAATTGTTTTCCAAAAACTTTGGCTTCTAAATTAACATTAGATCCCAAATATTTTGTTTTTATTCCAAATTTTAGCAATTCATTCATGGCTCTTTTGCAAACAATTTCATTATTTCCAATTATAATATTACTTACTCTTTTGTAAATTTTATTTTCAACTGTAGGTGTTTCTTCAATAATGCCTTTATTACCATCTTGTAATACTTTCTTAACATTTACAATATATTTTGCATTTTTATCATCATTAAAGTTCCAAATATTATATTTTTTGAGTATATCTATTGAATTTGCAAATGTAGAATTATCCCCAACAGTAGGGCCTGATCCTATAATATTTAAATCATCACCAATAACATCTGATAATATAAGAGTTATTATGTGTCCCTTTTCATTGAGATATTTTGGAAGCTGACCTCCTTTGATTTTGGAAAGATGTTTTCTTACAGTATTAATCTCATGTATTGAGGCTCCTGATTCTAATAATAGTTTTGTGATTACTTGTTTAGATGTGAGTGACAGATTATCTAAAGGATAACACATCAATGAGGAGGCTCCTCCAGATATAAGCACAAATACTAAAGATTTAGACTGAATTTTTTCTAATAGATCTATAATAGTTTTTGTTCCCTTGATACTGTTTTGATCAGGAATTGGATGGCCAGCTTCTATTACAATCAATTTATCTGGTATTACCTTTTCATCGTAAGGAATAATTATTGCCCCTGAGGAAATTTCCAAATTCAATGTATACATTAAAAATTTCGCCATTCTTGCTGTTGCCTTTCCGGCTCCAATTATATGAAAAGATTCATAGTCTTTTATATTAAAAAAACATTTAACACCATTTACATCTGTTATGACAATTTCTTTATTATTTTTGATCTCAAGAGCTTTTTTTATTAAAACAGACGGATCAACAGCCTTAATTGCCTCTTTCAATGCAGATAAAGAAATATTAAAAGAATTATATTGACCATGGTATTGATATAAAGCCTTTTCATTTATAATTTGCATTTTCTATAAATTGAAACATTAGATATATTATTATATGGAATTTTAAAAATTAAGGTGATTAGTTTTGTTAATTTGTATAAAGTTATTTTATTAACAAATAAAAAACTCAACTTGAAACTCTACCCTACGAGAGTATAATAAATGGCAAATAATGAGTATATACTTTAAGATGTTATTTGATTTATGTACACTTAAACGAATAAACAATCATCATATTAGGCAATACTAAAAGCATTAGATTAAAATAAAGACAATTTTTACCTATTTATCTTAAATCAGCAAAATCATCTATATACTCAAAACCATCTTGAGGGATAGGTTTCCTACCCATAAATCCCTCGTCCTTTCCATGCCAAAATTTTACTTTATTTTCTCCAAATTTCCAGCATAACCATATTTCTTCATCATATCTTATAGATGGAAAATCTAATAAGCCATCATCAACACTTTTTACCATAACACCCATATCTTCTAATTCTTGAATCATTTTATATAAGGAAGAAACAATATGATTAAGCTCTTGTTTTTTCTTTATGAATTTCTCAAAAGAACAGTTAGAATCTGAAAGATTCTGTAGTTCTTCTTGAATATCCATTACATTATTCTTACAGCATAATATTTCATCAAATTTTTTTTTTACTTTTGGTAAAATAGTATTTGCTTTATCTACGGTGAAGAGTGTAAACATAATTCATGTGTGAGATCGACCCAAGATAATTTATATATTTTCACTGATTTTAGAAAAAGTTACAAACTAAAAGAATATTCCAGATATTTAAGATATCCATTAAAACTTTTTTATAGATTACTAAATTATTTATTTGTTTATTAAAAAGATATTATAAATCTATAGGTATGCTTCTTTAGTTTAATAAATTTTTTGTATTTTAAATTGAAAGAATACTACATAAAATATAAACAAATAATAGAAAAATGAATGATAATCTCATGGTTGATAGCTTCAGTTTGGCTCAGAATTGTCAGAGTTAAATTTCTTTTTGCTTCTATTATAGCCATTACTAATAGTTTATTATATTCATATTTTGCCTATAATCAATTCAATATAATTGATGCTATGTTAACATATACAGGAGTAATTTTTTTACATGCGAGCGTTGATATTTTTAATGATTATTGGGACTATAAAAGAGGAATTGATACAACTACTAAAAGAACGGCCTTTAGTGGTGGAACAGGTATATTGCCAGAAAAAAAATTAAAACCAGACACTGTATACAAAGCTGGATTATTTTGTATGTTAATCGGATTATTTATTGGAATATATTTTGTTTTTCATAGCGGTGTTATAATTGCAATTATTTTAGCAATTGCAGTCACATCAATTTATTTTTATTCTACTACTATTGTAAATATTGGTTTAGGAGAGACATTAGTTGCAGTTAAAGGTTCAATGATTGTTATTGGTACTGCATATGTACAATCAGGAATTATTGACAATTCGATTGTTTTACTAGGAATAATAATTGGATTATTATCAGCCATTGTTTTATTTATTGCTTCTTTCCCTGATTTTAGGGCAGACAAAGCAAAAGGTAGAAGAACACTAGTTATATTATTGGGCAAAGAGAAAGGAGCAAAGATTTATCCATTTATTATTGGTTCTATTTATTGTTTGTTAGTTATAGGCATATTAGTAGAATATTTCCCAATATACTCAATTATTCCTTTTATTTCAGTGCCTTTTGCTATTAGGTCTTTAAAAATATTATTGAAAAATTATGATCAAATAGAAGATGTAGTTAAAGCAATTTCTAATACAATTATTTTTTCAAGGACATTTGGTTTTGGTTTAATAATAAGTTACATAATTGCTATAATTATGAAATAGTATTATGATCAAATAATAGGAACGTATTATTATTTTTTTACTAATAATTTAATAAAGAAATATTTTTGACTAATAAAAAATTCATTGTTTTACCGTATTTAGTGAAAAATCGGTTGGATTGAGTGAAATTCCACATTTATTACATCTCCCACTAAAAGGACGTATACTATCTCTTATAGATTTTAGATTTATCATTCTATTAATAGTAGTTCCACAATTTCCACATACAATTTCCAAACAAGGATAAGACATATCAATATCAAATCATAAGTAGAATAATATATTTACTGTAAAATATTGTTAACAACTTTGATAAATTTAATGTTGTTAAATTGATGTCTCATTCTTTTAGAGAAATATTTACCTAAAAAAGGATATATAACCACTATAACTTAAATTATAGTTTATAGTGGTTTTGTATAATTAGCTAATGCTATTAATGAAAATAGGAATCACTAGTATATCCAACTAATGGATGATATCTTCTCCTTTAATAATCAAGAGGTATAATAGAAGAGATGATAGTCATTATAAAAGAAGATGATCTTATATCTATATGTCAATAAATGTAATCTTTATATAAATTATAAATTTAAAACTAGTGAAAACTATAAATAGGTACATATTAGCTAAGATAGATGTACTCGTTATCAAATTTATGCCGAATGTATCAAAGCGATTATAGTTAAAAAGAAAAGTATTTATTAAATTCTTATCAAGAGTTAAATATCATAATATGATATTTTGTTACCGTAACAAGAATTTCTACATTTGGTAATGAGAAATTATAACCTTTAACAAATATTATTATTTTCCATATAGAAATAAACAAATAAATAATTATTAAAAATATCTGTGTTATACTAATGCCTATTGATCCAGTTTGTGGAATAGAAATGGATGAAGAGTTAGGAGTTTCTTTGAAGCATGGTAATAAGACATATTATTTTTGTTGTGAAGGATGTAAAGGAATTTTCAAAAGGAAGCCCAATAAATACAATAAAAAGTGAATTTATATGAAATTTAATTCTGAGATAATGTATTTTATTACCCGCTATAGATAATATTTTAGTGAAGTCTGCAAAAATAATATCTAAGGGTCTGGTTGATATAATCGAATCTCTTGACAATCAACTTGAACTTACTTCAGATAGAGATATTTTAGTGAAGATGAAAGCTTGTGGTATTTGTGGTTCTGACCTAGAAAAAGTCTATGGTGAATATGGAATGACTTCGGCAAGACTTGGTCATGAACCTGCGGGAGAAGTATTAGCAGTTGGAAAAAAGGTAAAAGGATTCAGTATTGGAGATCGCGTCTTTGTTCATCATCATGTTAGTTGTAATTCATGTCATTATTGTAGTCATGGAAATAATACAATGTGTGAATATTATCAAAAAAGCAATATTGATCCTTGCGGACTAGCCGATAAATTCATTGTTCCCTTCTGGAATATTTCGCATGGAGGCGTATTAAAATTACCCGATCATGTCAGTTTTGAGCAAGCATCCTTAATAGAGCCTTTAGCATGTTGTATAAGAGCCCTTAATAAAATCCAATTTCAAAAAGGTGATGATTTCATTATTTTTGGAGGAGGGCCTGCAGGTCTTATGTTAATAAATTTAATTAGGAGTTATGGAGCAGGAAAAATTTTTATCCTTGACATAAATGATTTTAGGTTAAAATTTTGTAAAAAATTTAATCCAGACGTAATAATTATTAACCCTAAAATTCAAGATATTTCTCAAATTATTAATGATAAGACAAATAACCGAGGAGTAGATATAGCAATAGTTGCAACAAGTAGTTTGATAGCATTATCTAATGCCTTTGAGGTTACTAGAAAAGGAGGACAAATCCTTTTGTTTGGGGTACCACCAAAAGATTCACAATTTCATTTAGACGTCAGTAAATTATATTCTAATGAATTTACTATTGTGCCTAGCTATGCCGCTTCTGAAGTAGAAACTAACCAAGCATTAAAGTTACTCTCTGAAAAAAGAATTAATTTAGATTTTCTTATTACACATAAGTTTAAGCTAGAGTATTCTTCGGAGGCATTTTTCTGTGCCTATCAAGCTAAAAATTGCATGAAAGTAATTATAACGTCTGATCAATAACAAAAAAAAACATATATAGTTTAAGAAATTATTCATTTTCTGGTAAAATAATGTATGGATTGGGGAATGAAAAATAGATTCTCAAGAATAATAAAGCCAGATGATGGGAGATGTGTTATGCTGGCTGTAGATCATGGTTATTTTCTAGGACCAACTGAAAAACTAGAAGTTCCTCAAAGAACTATAAAACCATTACTTCCTTTTGCTGATTCCCTTATGCTAACCAGAGGAATTTTACGTACCTCGGTAAATCCTAGTACTAATGTACCAATCGTTCTACGAGTATCAGGAGCAACTAGCATAGTTGGTGAAGATTTGTCAAAAGAGACAATTATCACGTCAATTGAAGATGCAATTAAGTTGAATGTATCTTGTCTAGCATTATCTATTTTTGTTGGTTCTAAATATGAGCATCAAACATTAACTAATCTGGCAACATTAGTTGATCATGGTGAAAAGTACGGTATTCCAGTTCTTGCAGTAACGGCAGTGGGAAAAGAGATGGTAAGAGATGCACGATATTTAGGCTTAGCATGTAGAGTTGCTGGCGAGTTAGGCGCTCATCTTGTAAAGACATATTATTGTGAGCATTTTGAAAAAGTAGTCGAAGGCTCTCCGGTCCCAGTGATTATTGCGGGGGGGAAAAAACTTGAAAAAGATGTGGATGTATTAGAATTAACTTTTAATGCAATAAGAGAAGGTGCAGCCGGTGTAGATATGGGAAGAAATATTTGGCAATCAGAGTACCCTGTAGCAATGATAAAAGCGATTAGATCTATAGTTCATGAAAACTTTTCCATTAAAGAAGCCTATGACTTATTTGTAAAAGAGAAAAACAATAAACATAAAAGTACAACAATCGCTAGATCAAGAAATTTTTGATATCGTATAATGTAATTTATTTCTTCGAGTGATATTAAATTGTTTTTATTAGACTTATTCTTTTGAATAAAAATGTTAATTCATATTTTAGAGTTATCTTATACAAATATCAGCAAATATAAGATTTGATTAGGATTCCAAAATCCTTTCCTATTTAAGAATATTTTTATATTTTGAAAAGAACTGTGATATAGTAAATGAAAAAAAACATACTCATTTTTTTGTAATTGCATTTTCTATTATTATTATAAGTTTAACCATTATAATTCAATTAATACCTATATTTGCTGATGTTATAGTCGGAACTGATGAAGCTGATGATATAGAAGGAAAAAGTAAAAAAGATGGCATATTTGGATTAGGAGATAAAGATAAACTAGTGGGTAAAGGTGTCTCTGATTATATTGATGGATACACTGGTGATGATATAATCAAGGAAATTCAGATGATGATTGGTGGAATTGGAGCCCATGAATTTCATTGTGGTAATGGATTTGATTTATTTTAGACTTTGATAAAATCGAAGGAGATATCAAATCTAAAAATTTTGAAGTATTTGATTTTATAAACTTTTACTATATTTTAGATCTTTTTTATATTTAATACTTAATGTTGAGATTTGATGATTATTTATATTAATCAGCTATATGTTATTAATTGATTGTAATGTAAAATGAATCTGAAATTTCTATTTCTAACAGTGTTAACTTGTACATTATCTATACCATTTATGGATATACATATTTTAACAGTAACTTTTGCTCAAACCTTTGGCAAATCATTTAAAGGGAATGCACTACCATTTATTCTACCTCCAGATTCAGAAAGAACTCCAAAAGATGCTCCAACCGACGCTATTTCTATAACTGAAATACCAGACGAAAAATTAGTTGATAAGGAGGAGAAAGAACTCGATAGAGATAGACTGCAACCATTAACTCAACAAGAAATTCAAGAACTGCCATTAGGTAACAATGATCTTGAAGTTAAGGAATTAAAAATTATTGCTAATGAAACTTCTTTCTGCGATCCTATTAAAAGTGTTGTTGAAGAAATAATCAACAATGATACAATTCTCTCAGAGAACAATAATACTCCCTCTCTTAATTCCTCCAAAATAAAAAATAAGTTTGATAAAGCTAATTTAGAACAAATATTTACAGCTCAAAAAAATTCTCTTGATTCAGAAAATATTACTTTAAGTGACATTACTGATATACAACGTATTTCGAATTTAACTGAAGTTGAAGATGATGATATAATATCAGAAATAGATGCTCCCGATGAAAACATTGTTACATCAATTAATAATCCCAAACTTGATTTTAATGCTAATGAAACCAAGGGAAAACCAACTGTAACTGATGGGGTATCATCTTCCACCAATGCTGCTACTGAAGCCGAGATACAGAATAATGCGCAAGAACAAATTTCTGAGGGAAAATCTATAACTGTAGAGGAAATTCCTTCCAAATTAATACCATCATTACAATTGGAACAACAGGAACAACAACAACTAGAAGAAGAAGCAACAGAAGAACAAAATAATGTAAATGAAGAAAAATTCAATGTTAAAGAGATATGTAATGATGAAATAGACAATGATCTAGATGGAATAATAGATGAACAACATGAGTGTATTTCACCAGAGAGAGGAACTATATCAAATAATGAGAATATAATTCCAGAATTAGCAACATTAGATGAGAAAAATAAAGATGAACAAGACAGAGAAAAAATAGATAAAGAATCATCTAATGGACAAAGTAAAGATGATAAACAAAAAGATGAAGATGCCAAGAATAAAGAGAATAATGAAAATGATCAAGATACCGAAATAACAGATTCAAAAGAAATTTGTAATGATGAAATGGATAATGATTTGGATGGCTGGATGGATGAAAAAGAAGATTGTATCGATGAATAGCAAAGACTTTCGTTTTTTATTGTTTTATTCCAATAAACAAGTAAGTAAATAATTTAAAATTTTCACATTATTTGATATTAAAAGATATTTATTTAATTTTTTTAGGAATAGCTATATAAATGAAATCTTTTTTATATTATATTGTTGGAATCTAAAGTCATAGTTTTAAAAAGATTGAGTCAAAATATTTTAGTAATACTTTAGATTAAGTTTTATCCAACTTATATTATAAGAAAATGAGGAAGAAACTATGGTTGAAATGATTGGAGCAAAGGCATTAATTGCTTCGTTAGAAAAAGAGAATGTAGATATTGTTTTCGGATTACCAGGTGGCGCTAATTTACCTATTTATGATGAATTAGTGGATGCAAATTTTAGGCATATCTTGGTAAGACATGAACAAGCAGCAGGACATATGGCTGATGGTTATGCACGAATAAAAAGGAAATCAGGTGTATGCCTTGCTACTTCTGGTCCAGGAGCAACTAACCTTATAACAGGAATAGCTACAGCACATGCTGATTCAATACCAATAATAGCAATTACTGGACAAGTACCTTTAGCAATGATTGGAAAAGATGCTTTTCAGGAAACTGATATAATTGGTATATCTAATCCATGTACGAAATATGCATTTCAGCCTAGAAAAGCAGTTGAGATTCCCGAAGTAATAAAAAAGGCCTTTTATATTGCTGAGAGTGGAAGGCCTGGCCCAGTTTTAGTCGATATTCCAAAAGACGTTCAACAAGAAAAGGCAGAAATAGAATTTCCTGACTTGATTAAGGTTAGAGGATATAAACCTGCTTTTGATCCTGATTTATCTCAAATTGAAAAAGCTATTGATCTAATAATGAAAGCAGAAAAACCAATTATAATGGCTGGCGGAGGAGTAATTTTATCTGGTGCTTTTCATGAATTACAAGCATTGGCAGAAATATTAATGTGTCCAGTAGTAACAACTTTTAAAGGGAAAGGAGCATTCCCTGAAAATCACCCTCTGGCTATGGGTCCGATTGGCATGCATGGACATGCAGAAGCAAATAAAATAATAATAGAAGCAGACTGTATTATTGCAATTGGGGCTAGATTTTCTGACAGATCGGTTGGAAGATTTGATGAATTTGGTAAAGGAATGAGCATTATCCATTTTGATGTGGATCCAGCAGAAATTGGGAAGAACAAATCAGTGGACGTGGCTGTAATTGGTGATGTAAAATCTTCTTTAAGAACAATTGTAAAAATGCTTACTACAAAGGGTATTAGAAGAGATCCTGATAATTCATGGCTCAAACGAAGAAAAGAACTAATTGAATATTACGCAAGCACAATAAAAGATTATACTCGAGACATTACTGCAAAAAAGACACTTAAAAAACTTCGGGAATTATTACCTTCAGAATCAATAGTAACCACAGAAGTAGGCCAATGTCAGATGTGGGCTTCTTTACATTTTGATGTTATATCTCCAGGAACTTTTTTTAGTTCAACTGGACTTGGAACAATGGGATTTGGTTTTCCCGCTTCAATAGGAGCAAAAGCAGCAAAGCCTGATGTCCCTGTAATTGATATAGCAGGTGATGGTTCTTTTAATATGACAGAAAATTCTCTTGCAGTTTCTGTATTAGAAAAACTACCAGTTATTGTATTTTTACTTAACAATTATATGCTAGGAATGGTTGCTCAATGGCAAAGAACCTTTTACAACAGAAGGTATTCGGGAGTTCAACAAAATAGATGTCCTGATTATGTCAAGTTAGCTGAATCTTATGGTGCACAAGGTATAAGAGTCCAATCTATTGATGAATTGGATAGAGCAATTAAAACCGCAATAAATTCAGAGGTTGCCACAGTCATAGACATTCCTATAGATCCAGAAGAAGATGTTTATCCTTTTGTAGCACCTGGCTCTGGCTTAAAGGATATGATTGTAGGAGGTTAAAAAATAAAAATGTCATCATCTTATTTATCTGAATCTGAATTTACAGAAGAAAAAACATTACCATATAGAATACTATCTGTTATTGTAGATAATAAACCTGGTGTACTTTTTAGAGTTACTAATCTATTCAGAGCAAGAAATTTTAATATTGAAAGTATTACAGTTGGCATAACAGAACAAAAAGATATTTCAAGAATGACTATTGCAATTCAAAGTGACTATAGAACATTAGACCAATTGGTAAAACAACTCAGAAAATTAATTGATATTATTGATGTCAGGGTATTAGATACTGGAAATACAGTATTCAGAGAACTTGCTCTCATAAAAATGAAGGCGTCAGATCCAACATCTAGAATAGAAATTACACATTTTTCAACTATATTTAGAGCAAAAATTCTAGACGTCAATAAAGACTCTATGATGGTAGAGATAACAGGTACTCCTGATAAGATCGATGCTTTTAAGAATATTGTAGTACCATATGGGATTATTCAAATTGCAAGAACAGGAATCTCAGCTTTACAAAGAGGAGTATAACGATGGATAAAGATCTTAATATTAATAATCAAACATCTTTCAATCAAGTAAGAATTTTTGATACAACATTAAGAGATGGAGAACAGACACCGGGAGTTTCAGTAGATTCTGAACACAAAATTAACATTGCTATTAGACTAGATGAACTTGGAGTTGATGCAATTGAAGCTGGTTTTCCCATCGTATCAGAAGGAGAAAGAAAAGCTATAAAGACAATTGCTAAACAAGGATTAAAAGCAGAAATTTGCGGATTGGCAAGATCAGTTCAGACAGATATAGATGCTGCATTATCTTGTGATTTAAAATATATTCATACTTTTATTGCTACATCTGACATTCACATGAAATATAAATTACATATGAACCAAGACCAAGTTTTAGAGCATGCTATCTGGGCAGTAGATTATGCTAAAAAACATGGTATCCAAGTAGAATTTTCTGCAGAAGATGCTACTCGCTCTGATAGAAATTTTTTACTTAAAGTTTTTAAAGCAGTTGAAGAAGTAGGAGCTGATAGGATTGATATTCCAGACACAGTAGGTTATGCTACCCCTTTATATATATCTAATTTAGTAAAAGAAGTTTCTGAAAATATATCTTTACCAATAAGTATGCATTGTCATGATGATTTTGGTCAAGCTGTTGCAAATTCCCTAGCAGGAATAAATTCAGGTGCAAAATGTGCTCATGTGACTGTAAATGGAATAGGTGAAAGAGCAGGAAATGCATCACTCGAAGAATTTGTAATGTCATTACATTGTCTATATAATAAAAAAACAAATATACAAACACAACTACTATTCGAGACATCTAAATTTGTTTCTAATACAATGGGAATTATTGTTCAACCTAATAAAGCAATTATAGGTGAAAATGCATTTGGTCATGAATCAGGAATTCACACTCATGGAATTATTAATAATCCTTTAACCTATGAGCCTATAAGTCCTGAACTTGTTGGGCGAAAACGATGGCTACAAGCAGGGAAACATGCAGGAGCTCATGGAATTAAAGCAATGTTAAGTGAGTTTGGTATAAGTCCTAACGATCAACAATTGCACAAAATAGTTGAAGAACAAAAAAATATTGCAGATAAAGGAAAATCAATTACTACTGGAGAGTTGTTATCTATATCTGGTCAAGTCATGGGAAATAAAAAATTTGAAGAGAAATTTAAATTACATGATTTTCATATTGTAACAGGGTTAAATATTATCCCAACTGCTGTAATCCAATTGAGTAGTGAAGGTAAAGAGTATATTACATCAGAAATAGGTGTTGGACCTGTAGATTCTGCTCTTAAAGCAATTCAGAAAATAGCTGTTGAAGTTGCTAACATAAAAGTAAGAGAATATAGACTTGATTCTATTACAGGAGGATCTGATGCTTTAGCCGAGGTTTCAGTCAAGGTTGAAGATAATTTGGGAAATGTTGTCTCTTCTAGGAAATCTGGAGCTGATGTAGTAGTAGCTTCTGTGCAAGCGATGATGGATGCAATCAACAAGATAATGTTGAGAAAAGTTTTAGAATCTTAAAATCTTAATGATCACTTTAGTCTATTTTTAAGTAGCTTATTCTTGGTAGTCTATTTGAAATATTAGATTCTTTTGCCTAGGGTCTTCTTGTCCTTTTTAAATTGCAAATATGCGAATGAATATGATAATAAGTAGTGAATTAATTACCAATTTTTAATCATTTTCGATAGATGAGGTGAAAATGAGAGTGAATATATGTAAATAGTAGATCTCATTTAGATAATATTTCTTTGAAATAATCAAAACGAACAAAAATTATTTTGTGGAATAAATAGAGATCTGTCTCACTACCCTATAGAGCCTTAAAAAAGCTTTTGATGACCAGTTGCAAAATTTTTACCTATTTGAGTCAATTATATAAAATAGTTAGATTTTCTACTGATTAAAAAGTTGATATATTTCTCCGAGGAGAAAACTTTTTCTCTCAGGTTTATAGTTTAACGATTTTATTTTGTTTATAATGGTATCTTCACCACATTTAGAAAACCCTTTTATTTTTTGGATTTTTTTATTTCTACAGCAGTCTGTCTAATTCTTTTATTGTTTTTATATTTACAGACATACACAATTGTTGTATTCAATTAGGTCCAATACCTAATTCTTATAAATGATAAAGTCATCAGCATCAATAAGAACTTTGATTTCCAATATTTACATTTCATATGAAAGAATTGTAGAAAGTAATATTATACCTATAATTAAGCTAGTTTAACAATAAACAGTATTTAGTATTTTGAATTGATACTTTTATTATGACTTATGTTTTTAATTTCTCTATAACAATTATGAATTTCTATGTAAAGAGATTAGCAATAAAAATGCTGAATTTTAGAATAAACATCAAATTTTAAGTGTCCTTACATTGTGAGTTATGGTATTTCAGAATTTTATATTATTTATTTAACAATTTTATATTTTTACTAGAATTAAAACATGATTTACCGACATTTACAATTAGAAAATTAATATAACTACAAATAAATAATATATATAGAGATATGAGGGTGGACCATATAGCTATTGCAGTAAATAATGTAGAAGAAGCACTTAAAAATTATCAAAACATTCTCAAGATAGAAAAAATAGACATTGAAGAAGTATCAAATGAAAAGGTACGTGTAGTTATGCTCAAGTTAGAAGACAGTAGAATTGAATTAATGGAACCAATGACTAATGATAGCCCGATTTCTAAATTTCTTAGAGATAAAGGAGAAGGAATACATCATATTGCCATAACTGCTGATAATATTGAAAATGATGTAGCTCGCGCAAAAAAAAATGGTATGAGATTTCTTGGTGAAATACGTAGTGGGTCATACGGTCGAAAAATTGCCTTCATACATCCTAAATCGTTAAATGGCGTATTAACAGAATTTTGTCAATCGCCTCCAATAGAATAATACTATTTGATAGATATCTAATAAATCTACCAAAAGTTTCTGCTCTTTAATTTTCTCAATAGCAGAAATTTCAAATATAAATACATAATAAATCTTATATAATTAATACAATAATTTTAGTAATCTTTTTGTGAATTCGCTAGTTGAAAGATTACCTCCAATATCTACTGTCTTTTGATTTTCTCTTAATAAATTAATAATTGCATTTTCAATTTTAGCACCCTCAACAAATAATAAAGAATCTTGAAATTTGTCTCCTAACCATTCTAACATCATCTTAATGGAAAGAAATATCGATGAGGGGTTAGCAATATTTTTTCCAGCAATATCAAATGCAGCTCCATGAACTGGTTCAAATAAAGAAAAGTTTTGACCTATGTTCGCAGAAGGTCCCATTCCTAAACCTCCAACTATTTGCGCTGCTTCATCAGAAAGAATATCACCAAAAAGATTAGTTGTAAGTATAACATCAAAACTCTCCGGGTTTCTAATTAAATTCATGGCACAAGCATCCACATATAATTCACTATATTCTATTTGTGGATATTTTTTAGCAACTTCTCTACAAATATTCTTAAACAACCCATCACTCTTTCTTAACACATTTGCTTTATGAACAGAAACTACTTTCTTCTTTCCATTTCGAATTATTGCTGTCTTAAAAGCATATTCTGCAATTCTTCTCGAGGCTTTTTCAGAAATGATGCGAAGAGCAACAATAGTATCGGAATCGGCATAGAATTCCCACCCTAAATAAACATCCTCTGTATTTTCTCTAACTGTAACTAAATCAATATTATTGGAAATTGAGTTAATATTAGGAAAAGATTTAGCAGGCCTAATGTTAGCATATAAGTCAAAATATCGTCTTAAAAATATAATAACATCGGCAGCGCTTTCACCAACAGGCCCTTTTAAAACTGCATCACTTTTTTTTATAGAATCAAGTGTGAAATCTGGTAAAGCTTTACCAAATTTTGATAACGCATAATCTCCTGCATCCACTTCCTGAAGCGTGAATTTGATTGAAGTTGTATCATTAATAAATTCAAGAATCATTTTTGCGCTTTTTATTAGCTCTGGACCAATTCCATCACCCGGGATCAAAGAAATACTATATCGAGTCAATTTAATTTTTATTGCAATTCAACTGTTTTTAAAAATTGTTTTTCTTAAATATAATATTCTCTTTGTCAAACGTGGATTACTTATTCACTATAGAAAAAACCATTTCTTATAATTTATTTCCTATCATCTAAGAAATTGAGTTCAAACATATACTTATTATTAATATATTAATTCCATTTTTTAAAAAAGTAAATGTATTATTAGATATTACCATTGTTATTGTTTTTTTAATACTTAAAGAATCCTTGTTTCAAAAAAATTAGTTTAAACTTAAATATTTAAAAAGAAATCTTTGGTTCGTATTTTCCAAACACAGATTGAAAAGCGTTACTAATTTCGCCAAGTGTGACTTTATTTTTTACTGCATTTATTATATGTGGCATTAAATTTTGTTTCTCTTGTTCTGCATTTTTAATTAAAAGTTCTATTGCATGGTCTACTTTGATTGTATCTCTATTTTTCTTAAACTCCTTTAACCTCATAATTTGTCTGCTCTCACTTTTAGAATCTATGACATTCAGAGAAGGTTCAATATCATGAGAATCTTGAAATTTATTTACTCCAACTATGATTCTTTTTTGTTCATCTATTTCTTTTTTCAAAGAATATGCATTTTTCCTTATCTCATCTTGGAAAAATCCTTTTTCTACAGCAGAAAGGGCTCCTCCCATTTTATCTATTCTTTTTAGGTATTTATCGACTTCTTCCTCTATTTGATTAGTTAAAGACTCAACATAATAGGATCCTGCTAAAGGATCAACAGTTTTTGTTACCCCTGTTTCAGTACCTATTATTTGTTGTGTTCTCAAAGCTATTTTTACTGATTCTTCTGTTGGTAATGCTAGCGCTTCATCTCTTGAATTAGTATGTAAAGATTGACATCCTCCTAATACTGCAGCAAGAGCTTCTGTAGTTACTCTTACAATGTTATTGTCAACTTGTTGAGCAGTTAGGGACTCCCCACTAGTTTGAACATGAAACCGCAACGTGCACGATTTCAAATCTTTAGCATGAAATCTTTCTTTCATTATTTTAGCGTATATTCTTCTGGCTGCTCTAAATTTAGCTATTTCTTCAAAAAATTCCATAGTACAACAAAAGAAAAAGGATAGTCGTGGTGCAAATTTGTCAACTTTAAGTCCTCTTTCCACACAAGTTTGGATATATTCAATTGCATTTGCAAAAGTAAATGCTAATTCTTGAGTAGCATTAGAACCTGCTTCCCGCATATGATACCCAGAAATACTAATTGGATACCATTGAGGAACATATTTTGAACAATATTGAATCATATCTCCAATTAAACGAATTGAAGGTTTTGGTGGATAAATGTATGTATTTCTAGCTATATACTCTTTTAAAATATCATTTTGAGTTGTTCCTCTTATAGAGGTAGGTGGAATACCTTGTGTCTCTGCAACAGTTATATATAAAGACAATAATGTAGAAGCAGTTGAATTTATTGTCATAGATGTACTTACTTTATCTAATGGAATAGCATCAAAGCAAGTTAACATATCTTCAATTGAACTGATTGCTACACCGGTTCTTCCAACTTCACCTTCAGATTGTGGATTATCTGAGTCTCGTCCTGTCTGCGTAGGTAAATCAAAGGCAAGAGATAAACCTGTTTGACCATGATCTAAAAGAAACTTAAATCTGTTGTTAGTTTCTTCGGCACTACCAAATCCGCTATATTGTCTCATAGTCCAGAGACGCTGGCGATACATTAGATCATGGATTCCCCTAGTAAATGGATATTTACCAGGTTTTTCATCTTTAATATTTTTCTTTGCAATACTGCTTCGATTGTAAACTGCTTTAACTGAAAAACCAGAGTCAGTTTTTATTTCTCCTTCTTTAGACATTTTTTGTTTTGACATTTCTAACTTTCAACTCCTAATACTTTTTAATATTTTTTGGATGGTCATCAATAATACTGCTTAAAAGTCTTGAAACAAGATCTTCTGCCGCTTGATATGGATCTACTTTTTTATTTTGTATTTTATCAATGAAATTATGATATGAAGGATTTTTGTCCAACATGTTTAAGATTTTATCTTCTAGGATATTTAAAACCATATCTTTTAATTCAATTTCTAATAAACCGTTTTCTTTTTCTTTAAAAATATTAAGTCGATCATTAAGCATTTTATTAATAATTTCTGCAATTTCTCTAACACCCATTCCAGTTTTTGCTGAGCATTTTAGTATAGTGGGCTTTTTTTCTGTTTCACCAATTAAGTCCTTTAGGGTATTATATAGAGTATTGGCTCCTTCGATATCTGCTTTATTTACTACATAAACATCTCCTATTTCAGTAATTCCTGCTTTAATAGCTTGTACCTTATCTCCTGTGTTTGGAGTAAAAAGAACTATTGTAAGATTTACTATTTTGGATACTTCTATTTCTAATTGGCCTGCCCCTACACTCTCGACTATTATTAAGTTATAACCTGCAGCATCAAGAATTCTAATTATGTTTCTTAATGATTTTGAAACTCCTCCAATAGCACCCCTTGAGGCTATACTTCTCATAAATACATCAGAATTTTCTATTATATTGCCTTGCATACGAATTCGATCTCCCAGAATTGCACCACCAGTTATTGGACTAGTAGGATCTACTGCAATTATTGCTATTTTGTAACCAAATCCTTTGAATTCACTTACCAATTTGCCAATTAAAGAACTTTTGCCAGAGCCTCCTGGACCAGTAAATCCAATAGTCATTGCTTTTCCTGTCTTTTTAAAAATTTGTCGAATAATTTCTTGATACTCTCCATCTTCATTATCAATTAAAGAGATTGCTCTTGAAAGTGAACGTCTATCTCCTTCTAAAATTCCTTCAACTATTTTCAGCAATATAACATCAAAAATTTTAGTATATAATTAGTTATAAATAATATTTTAATTGAATAATTCAAATTTTAAATGAATAATTATGAAAAGAAATATTTTAGCTTTATTTGTATAAGTTTATATCTAAAAATAAAGGAAAATACGATAAAGATTTAAAATCCCAATTAATTATTATTATTAGAATATGACCATTAACCAAACTCAACAAATTAAACGTATTAGAGTTTTAGTTGCAAAAATGGGTTTAGATGGACATGATCGTGGAGCCTTGGTTATATGTAGAGCCTTAAGAGATGCAGGAATGGAAGTAATTTATTCTGGATTATTTTGTACTCCTCAACAAGTTGCAAAAACTGCTATTGACGAAGATGTTGATGTTATTGCAATGAGTTTACTTAATGGTGCACATTTAACATTATTTCCTAAAGTTGCGAAAATACTAAAAGAAGAAGGTATTAATGATATCTTACTTATCGGTGGAGGTGTAATTCCTGAAAAGGATAAAAAACTGTTAGAAAAGGAAGGAATAACCGGAAACTTTGGTCCTGGCACACCACTAACTACAATTATCAATCACATTAATTCAAACATAAAGACAAAAACAGAAATATAAAAATCAGGTAATCAATAAAAATTTTTAACCTCGTTCTTGTAAATAAATTATTAAATTCAAAAAAAAGGAAATTAATTTATGCAGATGATACTCTCTAATTGATGTTATCTTCATCTATTAGTAGCATTTTGTCCATTTCTGGCAGTTGGAATTTCTATAAATGGAGTCGCACCTTGACCTCCGCCTCCGCCACCAAGGACCAGGGGCAATTGGCCATCCCATCTTTGGGACTTAAGCCATTCTAGGTATGATGGACTTTCTCTCAATTGCTGATCGATAATATTAATAGCTTCAGATTCACCTTCAGCTTTTAGTACATTTGCTTGTTTGAGACCTGTTGCTTGGGCAATTGCTGCTCTTTGTTCTCCTATTGCTTTTGCCTCTGTCTGATTAGCTTCAATTTGGATTCTGCGTAATTCATTTTGTGCTTGCAAAGCTCTCTGTTGAGCCTCCACCTTAGCTTCTATAGCTTTGGTGAACTGTGGTGAAAATCTGAATTCCGTAATTGACAAAGTTTCTAGTACAATATTATAATTTGCAAGCCTGGCTTGTATTTGTTGTTCAATTTGATTCTTAACTGTCTCTCTGTGAGTAATTAGTTCCTCAGCATTAAAACGAGCAGTAACTTGTTTTACCGATTCTTGGATCGCAGGTAGTATAACCCTATTAGAATAATCATACCCCAATTGTCGATAAAGTAACTGAGCTGATTCTGGTCGTATATGATAATTGAGAGCAACTTCTGTACTAACTTCCTGAAGATCTTTGGATGCAGAAGTAGAACTAACAACAACCTTTTGTGTTCTAACTTCAATTGGCATTACTTGGTCACGAAATGGAACTACAAAATGAAGTCCTTCTCCCAAACTCGTATTTGGTTCAACTGCACCAAACTGCAATAAAACTCCTCTATGTCCTGCATCAATTGTCTTGACACTTGCAGTTACTAAAACTATTACAATAATTAGGCTTATAACAGCAGGAATTATGACTCTAAACAACGATTTATTATATGCCGGAGTAGCATATGATTCTAACGGTTCGCCTTCAGGAGTTACCCCTCCACGAGGGTTTTGTCTTCCTCCAAAACCAGTAAATTGAGGCTTTTGGCCAATACCATATCGACGTTTGTAAATCTGATAGGCTATAATGCCTATAATTATAATTGTAAAGACTATCCCAATAATTCCACTAATTTCAACCATTATTTTATCTCCTTATTATTAATATATAACATTATTTACTTGTAAATAAATATAAATCATTAGTTCAATAACTAGCCAACAAAAATAATTTTATTTTTACAATTTATTTTAATAAAATTAGAATTTAATTGCTTTGTTCTGGCCACATCATGTTTCTCATAACTTTACCTACTTTTTCAATCTGGTGATTTTCTATCTCTCGCATATACAATTTGAATGCATCCTTACCTTCATCTTGATATCTGGTTAACCATTCTTTTGCAAATTGTCCTGATTGTATTTCCGATAAGACCTCTTTCATCTTAGACTTGGTGGATTCATCTATTATCCGTGGCCCCCTTGTTAAGCCTCCAAATCGTGCTGTTTCACTGACACGATTGTACATTCCAGTAAGCCCATACTTTTGAACAAGATCTACTATTAATTTCAATTCATGTAAACATTCAAAATAGGCTACTTCTGGTTGATAACCTGCTTCAACTAAAGTTTCAAATGCTTTTATGACCAAAGAATGAGTGCCTCCGCAAAGATCAACTTGTTCTCCAAACCAATCAGTTTCCACCTCTTCCTTGAAGGTAGTTTCTATTACTCCTGGTCTTGTACTCCCAATTCCTTTTGCTAAAGTAAGAACACGATTTAAAGCAGTTCCTGTATAATCTTGATATACTGCAACCAATGATGGAGTACCAAATCCTTCCAGAAATAGTTCTCTTACTCTTTGACCCGGACCTTTAGGGGCAACCATAATAACATCAACATTAGTTGGAGGTGCTATCCATTTCCACTGAATTGAAGCACCATGAGAAAAACATAATGCTTTATTTTCAGTTACGTATTTACTGATTTCATTTTTATAGGTATTTGCTTGTTCCATATCCGGAATTAATATATGAATTATATCAGCATTTTTAGCAGCTTCTTTTACTTCCAAAACTTTTTGGCCATCATCTTCGGCAATTTTCCATGAGTTTCCACCTTTTCGTAATCCTACAATCACATTAAAACCTGAATCTTTAAGATTATTAGCTTGAGCTTTTCCCTGAATCCCATATCCTATTACTGCAATGGTCTGATTTTTTAAGGAATCCATACTAACATCTTGGTCCCTCCATTTCTTAACCATAAAAGAATATAAAAAAAGAGGTTTTATAAATAATAACTGTTAAATCTTTATTTTTGATATACTGTCTATCCCAATAAAAATTTTGAAACATTATAAGTGAAACCTTGTTTTTCTAGAATAGATTGTAATGCTTATTATTACTATTAATAATCAATACATTAAACTAATAGTATATTGATATACCATATTTACTAAAGAATAATATGAGTATATCATATTTGATGTATTTGAGGTTGTTGATTTTTTGAGGTGCCTAATTTTAAAAGTATGGATAAAGATGAAACTAATGTAGATATCATCTGTAAAAATTGTCAACATCAAATGTCAATGTATATGCCTAATTGTACGGTATTATTACATAATGGAGATCATAAAAAAATTTGTGATTGTAATAATGCGGAATTTTATAATGCAGTAATCTCTGGAAAGTACATAGGATGGACGGAAATACATTATAATAATTGTGGTAAATTATTAGCATTTATAGATAGTCCAAGTGAAAATATTTACGATTTTAGTGTAATGTGTAAAAAATGTATTGTTCAACATGATTAATATAGAAACTTATAATATTACATTAGTAAAATCTATTATAGCATATCCAAAAAATTACTATATTAGCGATATTTTTAAACATTTTAAACATTGAATCTTAATAAACTTTTCATCTTGGCTTTTTTCAATAATTTTAAACTTTTTAGTACCGCACCTTAAACAAATGGGACAATCTCTTTTCTTTTGGATTAAATTTTTCACCATTTCTGAGGAATAGTATCCGACTTTGATAATATTTTTATCCGCTCAATTCCATCTACATTCATTATTAATTCTTTAACAGGAATAGGAACCAAACTGTCCCATTTCTCATTATTTACAATTAATTTGCGAATATTTTCTCCATTAAATTTTATTTTATTTACGAAAATTGGTTCTTTAACGATAATATCTTTTTTACTAAGATAACGAACATATTCGTTGCCTGAATAGATAATTTCAAATTTTGGAACCATTGACTTTATATATTCTAACCAACATGCATTATTTTCAAAATTTACTAAAGGTATTAAAAAAATTTTGCGATGATCTATCCTTTGAAAAGATATGGTAGCATGTATCATTTCTATCCTTTCTCCAGCTGTAAAAGGATCTTTATACAAATAATTAAATTGAGCACTTCCTATAATTACTATCAATTCCTCACATTCTTCTAAAACTTGCTGAATAAGTTTTAAATGTCCATTATGAAATGGTTGGAATCTTCCTATAATAAGCCCTCGTTTATATCTAATCATATTATTTGATAAATAACATTAACGATTTTTTCCTAATTTGATTTTCTCTTTTTCTATCTCAATTTTTTCAATTTTCTTAAATATTGGAAAATTTTTGCCTATTCTATGACCAGGCTTAATTCTTAATATAGATGAATCATTCCAAGATTGTTCCCATAGATTACTTTTATTATCAGTTAATTGTAACCAAATTTTCTCAGCCGAATTTGGTATAAATGGTGCTAAAAGTATTGCAAGTGTTCTTACTGCATTAATTGAAATATAGAGAGTAGTTGATGATGTATCTTTATTACTCCAAGGTTGTTTCTTTTGAAAATATTGATTAAAAAAATTAGAAAATTTTAAAATACTTTTTAGTGCTTTATCTGTTTCTATATTGAGTAAAAATTCTCTACTATCTATAGATAAATTCATTATTGCTTCTATCCCATTTTTATCATCTTCTTCATAAATACTAGGCTCAGGTACAATTCCATTAAAATTTTTTTTTGTAAAAGATAAAGTTCGATTTATAAAATTTCCAATATTATCTATAAGTTCATTGTTTATTTTGCTATAAAAAACATCCCAATCAAAATTGATATCATCTTGATTAGAAGGACTTATAGTGGCAATATAAAACCTCAAAAAATCAGGATTAAATTTTGAAACAAATTCTTTTAGACTAATATACCAATCTCGGCTTTTTGATATTTTTTTGTTATGGAGCATTAAATGACCTCTAACAGGTATGTAATCTGGAAGTTTATATTCTCTATCAATTCCCATTCTTATAGCAGGTAGAAAAAGGAAATGATGATAAATTATATCTTTTCCAATAAAATGATATATTAATGATTTATTCCAAATATCTTTTCCATTCAAATTAAATCTTTCTTTAATGAGAGTATTAAATGTAGAAATATAGCATAGATGATTATCAAACCATCCATAGAATACTTTTCCATTAGCATCATCTAAAGGTATATTTATTCCCCATTCAAGGTCACGAGTAATATCCCAATCTTGTAAACCTTCGTTAACCCAGTAAAGAACATAATTTTTTACATCAGGTTGAAGGTTATTGTTCGAATTTAGCCATTCTTTGAGTTCCTTGGAAAAGTTAGACAATTTAAAAAAATAATGATTGCTACTCTTTTTTATTGGTGGTCTTCCACAAATTCCGCATTTGGGTTCTAATATCTCTTCAGGGACTCTTCCACATTTCTCACATAGATCAGAATATTGATCTTCTGATTTACAATAAGGACAAATTCCTACAACATATCTATCTGGAAGAAATTTTTTATCAAAATTACAATAAAATTGAATTACTTCTTTTTCATATATATGACCATTAAGATTTAATTTATTAAAAACATTTTGAACAAATACTCTATTTTCTTTAGAGCTTGTCTGATAAAATTTGTCAAAGGAGATTCCAATTGCAGAAAAATCCTCTATGTCACGTTTATTCCAATGAGCAACAAATTCTTCAGGTCTTTTATTTTCTTTTTCAGCTTTGATTATAATAGGAGTTCCAAAATCATCAGATGCACAAATATGAAATACCTGTTGTTGTGAAATTCGTAAAAAACGTGTAAATATATCTGCTGGAAGATAGGTTGAAGATATATGTCCAAGATGAATTTCACCATTAGCATAAGGAAGAGCAGTAGTAATTATTATTGGATTATTTGTTTCAGATAGATTATTGATAATATTAATAGAACTATTTTTTTCATTAACAATTTGAAAATTACTATTATTATCACTAAGCATGATTTAATAATGCATTTAAATTTCGGTAATAAAATGATATGGGGCTCCTATTTATTCTTATTATAAATAAAATTGATATAAGAAAGAAATATTATTTTATTAAAGAGACGGATTCTTATAATGGTAGTCAATTTGCCTTTGATTAAGTTTATCTATTTTTATGCCAAAGGCAGATAAAGCTAATTTAGCTATTTGATCATCTATTTCTTTAGGAACTTGATAAAGTTTCTTTTTTAAACTTCTATAATTTTCTGCAATATACAATATAGATAACAATTGATTTGCAAAGGATAGATCCATTACTTCGGATGCATTACCTTCAGCTGCTATTAAATTTATTACTCTTCCTTTTGCAATCAAATGAATTTTTTTTTCTCTAATATTATAAGTTTCTAAATAGGGTCTTATTTGTCTTGGAGACTTATCTTGACTTTGTAGGTAATGTACATCAATTTCAACATCAAAATGTCCGGCATTAGCAAGAAATACACCATTTTTCATCAAATTAAAATCTTTTTTGCTTATTACATCTCTTTGGCCAGTGCATGTAATAAAACAATCACCTATTGGTAAAACATCTTTAAGTCTTTGGACGTTATACCCATCCAAATGAGCTTCCAATGCTTTTATTGGATCAATTTCAGTTATTGTAACTTTGGCACCTAAGCCTCGCAATGATGATGATACTCCTTTACCTACCCAACCATAACCACACACTACAAAATATTTACCTGCTATTAATATTCCTAATGTTCTTAATAATCCTTCAATAGTACTTTGACCAGTACCATATCTATTATCAAAAAGATGTTTTGTTTTAGCATCATTTACGCCAATAATAGCATAATTTAGGTTATTCTTGGATTGTAATGATAAAATCCTTAAAATACCAGAGGTTGTTTCTTCTGTTCCACCAATTAGACTTTTTATCCTTCTATTATGAGCAATACTATGTAATTCAGCTCCATCATCTATTATTATGTCTGGATTTGTCTTTACGACTTTTACAATATTTTTAAAAAATTCTTTTTTGGTTTGGTTTTTTGTCGCAAATACATTTATTTCATGGTATTTTAAAAATTCTACTATATCCTCCTGTACAGATAATGGATTTGCGGAGCAAATAGAAATGTTAGCTCCAAGTGCTTTGGCAGCCATTAACAATACGGAAGTTTCTTTTGTTATATGCAAACAAAACCCTAACTTAAAGTCCGATAGTGGTTTACTACTTTCATATTTTTCACGTATTTTAGCAATAATCTTCATGGTACCTAATGCCCATTCATATGATAATTTTCCTGTTTCCAATAAAATGGTAGAATTAGAATATTTTTTATCTCTGGATTTTATCATAGAAGATTGTGATCTAATTTCTATTTTTACATTATCCGTAAAATTATAGTAAATAATAAATTTATAAGATCTATTTTAATTTGTTTTAGTATAAAAAATCTTTGAAAATAAAATTTTATCAGAAAAAGAAATATGCATGTCTTAAATGATCCTAAGACATGGTAAGAAAATTATAACCGTTATTAAACTAATATTATGTCATGACGTGGATAAAAATCGCCCAAACAATTGAGATTCCAGAAAACAAGGGCAAAGAAGTAGAAGTGAATGGAAATAGAGTTGCTATATTTCGTGCTAATGGAAGATATTATGCTCTTGAAGCATTGTGCAGGCATCAAGATGGATCACTTGCACCTGGTAAAATTAATGGTGAAGTAGTTGAATGTCCTCTTCATTTTTGGCATTACAATATTAGAACAGGAGAATTACTTGATTATCTTAAAGATGTTAAATTAGAAACTTATAATTTGGATATTCGAGGAAATGATATTTTTATAGATATTTAAGAAATATGAGTTCTCTTATTATATATTTATATAGCATTATATAAAATTACTGACTTTGAAATTATACAATACTCTTTCGAAAGAATATGATAAATTACAGATAAATCATAATACTGTAAAAATTTATCTGTGTGGCATAACTGTATACGATGATTCCCACCTTGGACATGCAAGAACTATAATTATTTTTGATGTTTTACATAGGTATTTTTTATCTAAGGGCTACAAAGTCATATTCATTCAGAATTTTACTGATATTGATGACAAAATTATAAAAAAAGCAAAATTATTAAATCAAAATCCCAAAAAAATAGCAGAAAAATATATTGAACAATATTTTACAGATGCATCTTGTTTAAATGTATTAGAAGAAATCCATTACCCTAAAGCAACTGAACATATAAAAGAAATGATTGAATTAATAAAATATTTACTCGAAAATAACTATGCCTATATTACTTTAAACGGAATTTATTTTGAAGTAAAAAAATTTTCTCAATATGGAAAATTATCAAAAAAAACTGTTCAAAGTATTGAATCAGGAGCAAGAATAGAGGTAGATCCTCTCAAAAAAGATCCTTTGGATTTTGCATTATGGAAATTTTCCTCTGATTTACCCTTATGGGAGAGTCCATGGGGAAATGGCCGCCCAGGATGGCATATAGAATGTTCTGCAATGGCATTAAAACATCTTGGAAATACTGTAGACATCCATGGAGGAGGAAATGATCTTATTTTTCCCCATCATGAAAATGAAATAGCACAATCTGAAGCCAAAACTGGAGTTGATTTTGCAAAAATTTGGATGCATTGTGGTATGGTAAATATTAATTCTGAAAAAATGTCCAAATCTCTAGGAAATATTGTGTCTATACGAAATGCTATTAAGAAATGGGGAGCAAATACTATACGACTTCTTTGTTTATCCACACAATATTCAAAACCATTAGAATATACACTAGCCAATCTTATTGAAGCTCAATCTAAATGGCGATTGATTGAAAATTGTTTTTATGAATTAAATTCACCAATTATTATTGAAGAAGAATCAGTTGATGCTTCCATAATATCACAAAATATTTTAAATTCAATAAAGGATCATCTAGAAAATGATTTTAATACACCACTTGCTCTTTCTGAGTTTATGAAATTTGTTTCTGTATTAAATGAGTATGCAACAAAAGAAAAGATATCAACAAAAATATCAAATCTAATATTACCTTTTTTCAAAGATATTATGTATATTTTTGGATTGAGAATTTCAGAATTACCGAATATTGAAATAGAAAAAGTAAATGAGATGGTAGTTCTTAGAAATAAATTCAGAAAAAATAAAGAATTTGAAAAATCAGATAATATTCGAATAACATTGAAAGAAAAATATGGTATAGAATTAATTGATCATAAAAACTATAGAACAATTTGGAAAAAAGTTGAAAAATAGTCTATCTATTCTAATAAAGAAATAATCAGAGAAAACAAATACAACTACAAAAAATAGAATAAAGACATTGAAAATCTTTTAGCTTTTGCAAATTTTTGGGATGGCTTAATATTTATATAATATTCAACTAATTTTAATTGGTGTATTGAAAAATCTTTCTTTTATTTATAATTTTTTAAAAAATTTGTTATATTATTCCTTTCAAAATTATCATTATCATAGTTTAGGAAGAATTTCCATAAGAATTTCCATAATTCTATTATTTTTGTTTTTATTGTATATTCCGTTTTATGTAAGTGGGAATGAATTATATTCTATTAATAAAACCAAACTTCAAGAAGATCAATTCGGTTATTTACATCTCTTTGGAGAAATTAGAAACAATTCAGAAAAAAGTCTTACAAACATAACCTTAAGTGCCAAGTTTTTTGATCTGAATAATAATATCCTTGGTACTTATTCCAGAAGTCCAGAAATAAATACATTAAACCCAAACCAATTTTCCCCCTTTGAAATAATTTACTTAAACCGTGATACGATTGACAAAGTAAGAAATTTTTCATTTTCAGTAGATTATAAAGTTGGACAAGAAAAATCGAATTTACTATCTATAGATCATATAAATAATCGTTTAGACTTTACTGGTTTCTATTATATTAATGGAGAAATTACAAATATAGGCACAAATACAGCAAATAATGTCACAGTTGTGGCAACCATATATGACTTAGATGGGAATATACTAGGAATTACAAAGGCAATAACAGAACCATTTGTAATTGGATCTAAAAATATAGCTGCATTCGGATTGGCAATAAATGATAAAACAATAGCTTTTAAAATAAAAGATTTTACACTACAAGCATATTCAGACATATATTTATCAAATATTCATACTACAAAAAAATAATTTTATATCGATAAATATTAATTACTGCACTACGATAGAGGTGTGATATGCAAATTCATCAATCGATAGAATATAAAGTTGCAATCCAGAAATAAGGTATACCTATACCAATAGCAATATTTACAAAATCTTAATCTTAAAATTCTAATGAAATTTCTTTCATAAATATATCAATTGGGGATTTAACATTTCATTTAATATCTTAGTATGATAAGATAACTTAAAATTATTTTACAATTTATTTATGGATTAAAAAAACTAATTCTATTTATACTTAACATATATATCCATCTTGATTGATTTATTCCAAGTCAATTTTATTAAACTTTATTATTGTTGGAGATTTAGCTTAAAATTTAGCAAAAAGTTAATTCAATTTGTAATAGCAAATTCTGTTTCCTCTTCTGTTATACTCTAATTCCATAATCTATATTTATAATACTCGTTTAAATGAAAAATAGATATTATGTACTACACTTTCAAAAAATAAGGGGCTTTTATTTCAAAATGGTAATAATATAGTTTCGTAATCCCCATAAACTTATATAACTAATTAATATATTTTGTCAAGTCGGAATCTAATGGCAAAAGGAGCAAAAAGAGGTCGTGTTCGTGACAAATGGAAGGATAAAAAATGGATTATAGTAAGTGCACCAGCTGCTTTTGGTGGAAATGCTATTAATTATGTTCCAATATCAGATATTGATAATTCAAAAGGGAGAGTTATTGAAAATACATTATATGATATTTATAAACAAGATCCAAACCAACATCAAATTAAGGTATTTCTCCAAATAGATAAAGTAACTACTGCAACTGCTAGCACAATCTTTGTAGGACATGAATATGCTAAAGAATATTTAAGAAGTCTTGTAAGGCGTGGAAGTTCTATGATTACTTTTATTAAAAATTATACTACTACCGATGGTTATACTTTCCGTATTTCAATTGTTACTTTTACTCAAAGAAGAATTAATACTTCTGCAAAGCATGAAATTCGACTATTCATTGACAAGATGCTAAATGAAAAAATTTCTCAATTATCTCTTGATCAATTCATTCAGGAAGTTACCCTAGGGGGATTAAGTAAGGAATTATTAACTGAAGCAAAAAAGATTGCGTTTATTAGGCATTTGGGAATTAAAAAATCTAAATTAATATCAACTCCAGAATCACGTTCAATATATGAAGCAAAACAAATTGAGACACCTACAATAACTGCATAAAAATTTGCTGCCAAGTCAACCCTCATTTGTTTTTGTGTAAACTTTTTTAATTATTGTCATTGTTATTGTTACGTTATTTTTAATCTTGAATAGATATTTTTCCAAAAGAGAAAAACAAGCTGATCATACGTGATAGAAAATAAATTTATTCCTGATCTACAATTTTTGAATTCTAGTATCGATATAGTAATACATGCCACTGAAGATAAATATAAAATTCTTGAAGCCGTTTTATCTAATCTTGAAATTCCAAAACAGAAATTTGAAGAGATTGAACATGAAGGTCATTGGGGTAATAAAATCTCAAGATTAATCACAGAAATTAACAAAAAAGAGACTCGAATATTAATAGAAAAAATTTTAAAAAAATTATCATTTTTAGATAAAGAAAATTTGCTTTTGAACCTAAACAAACATATTGATGAAAAAGGGAATTTATATTTAAGAATAGACAAACAGAAAATATGTAAGAATAAAATTTCTTTATCGGATACAGAAGGAATTAAACTTAAATTTAAAGTTAATAAAAACCAAATTATTTTACATAAAAAAAGTGGAAAAGTAGAAGATGAAATTTATTTATCATACAGGAGGTTAATACGCTCTTTAGAAAAATAGATTTATGCTTTAATCTATCAAAAGAAGATTACATTAAATGGAGCAAAATTCAACAAATAAATATTATAGGAATAGATAATATAAAAAGAAATTTTGAACATAATGAATATTCACATATTCCTATTGATTGCTTCATAATTAGACTAAAACAGAAACCAAAAACTCCTCTTTTTTATAAATATCTCATAGTGGTGGATGAATCTGAAACAATAATTACTTCAAAACTACCATTTTTTGATATTTTTTATCTAAAAAATTTTCAAAATTACAAATTAATACTAAAATTATTAAAAAAACTCAACAGAAAGAATATAGGTATTGAAATCAAAATAAGAGATATCAGAATATGTAACTCTTATGATGTAGGAAAATGGATAAAATGTATTAGAGATGTTTATAAATTTTGTAAATTAACTAATAATCAAATAATCATTTCTAGTGGAGCAGAAAATGAATATGAAACTATTTCTGGAAATACCTTTGACTCAATCCTTAAAATTTTTGAAATTGAGCCAATTACATATTGGAATGATGTAGAAAAATGGCTTTATATAAAAAGTAGGATATATTATAGTGCTTCGGAGAAGGGATAAACGACGTTATCTATTAATATATGTAAATGACCAAATTTTTTTAGGTCCACCACAATTAATGGATGGTTCTGCAGACATTGTTTATGATACTACAAATTCTCAAATTATATCCAGAAAAAATATTTTACAAAATTCTCAAGAAAAATATGAGAATAATAATATTACACTTCATAAAAAAAATAAAAATTATAATAATAATAATAATAATAATTCTAATTATAAAAATCATTATTCTAGTAAACTTATAAAAAAACGTTTTTCTGAGATATTTGGATCAATTGAATTTGAAAAAGCAAGTATTAATCTTGTTTATATACAAAATTTTTCTTTAAGAAATGGTTTTATTATAAGATGTAATCTAAAAAGTGTTGACAAGGTCTTATTTGTATTATCATGTTGTAATCCTCCTTTGACGACTATTAAAATTTCTGGCACTTTAAAAAAATTAATTTCATCAATTGAAATTTGAAAAGCATAATGAGTTTATCATAAGAAATACTTTAACAAAAATTTTTGTTTATAAATTTTTGAATTATATTCAATTACTATTTTAATTCCTATAACAATTCGTAATGCCCGAATGTACGTATATAATTATTTTTTATTAAAGATTGTTTAAAAATATTAAAATAAAAGACGTTTTTAATATGATTGATTTAATTGGAATCATTGGTTTATGATATTTCTCTTTTTTTGCTATTAATTTTACTTTGTCTAATTTTTCAAATAGATAATATATTATTAGATAATATTGTGTTTGCCAAAATTGATGATAGAGACTCAAAAGATGATGAGGATAACGATGATGATAAGGAGAGAGACTCAAAAGATGATGAGGATGATTATTTTAAATCAACGAATATTCCAAGTAGCCAACTTCTTTCAAAATACGATAAATTTGGGATTGAGAAAATCTACCCTTCAAAAATTGGTGGAGAAGAATGGTTTATCAATATGGATAACATTTTTGATGATAATCAATTTTATCCATTTGGAGTATCCGATTCAAAATTTGAAGATTTTAATTTGAAATTTATAAAAAATGATGATGGATCATGGAATCTTAAATCAACGGATAACCTAGCCAAAGTTAGAATGAATATACATACATCAGAAGGATACCATCCAGAGCAATTTGAACCCCTTGATCATTCCGAATTAGAAGAAAAGGGATATATGCAATCAGAAAAAGATTGGAAAAATGTAGAAATGACAGGCTATATTAAATTGAATAACAATAACATTCCATTATCTGAAGGCAGATTTACATGGTATGCTAGAGGAGGTCATCACACAGAGAGCGAACCTTGTGAAGGAGTTGCCTACAAAGGAGATATTTTTTTCTCAGGAGATACAAGATTTGCAAAGGAACAATGGCATGTCAGCTATTTTTTTACGGATATTAAATCAGATTTAAAATCCATCAAAGGAAAATGGATTGGCTATAAATTTGTATTATATAACCTAGAAAATCCATCTGATCCATCAAAAACAATAGTTAAAATGGAAAGTTGGGTTGACTATAATAATAATGGAAAATGGGTTAAAATCAATGAATATATAGATAAAGGAAAATGGGGTGATTCGGGCAAAAAATGTGATGGTAAAAAAGATCAGCTGATTACATGGGGTGGACCTATTGCAACTTTTCGTTGGGATAAAGCAGACGATGTAGATTTTAAAAACTTTAGTATTAGAGAAATCCAACCTTCTTAACTTATCAATTTCCTCTTTTTAAAAATTATTTAAACCTAATTTAAAGAAGTGGTAAAATTTTTAATTAGTATTATAAGAATTCAATAATACTAATTGTATGTATTGCGATAAGGAAAAACTATTTTAATATTACAAAAAGAAAATTATGCGAGAGAAAATTAGGTAGTAATTCTAATTTATTCTTTAATTAATATTTCCAAATACATAAATTTTTAAAAAAGGTAATACATATAATACATGGGAATGAGGTAATACGCTGCTCCAGTCTGAGTTAAACAATGAAGTACTCGCGACGAACTGACCCAAATTGAATATTTATAATAAATATGATAAAATAATTTATACCATTATGTCTAATATTAACTGTTAAGATGGAAGTATCTTATGATTATCCCCTGTATAGACCTCCTTCAGAATCAAATTCTTTAATTTTTCAAGTAACATTAGGCTGCTCATTCAATCAATGTTCATTTTGTGATATGTATAGATCTAAAAAGTATGTAGAAAGATCATGGGATGAAATCAAAATGGAAATAGATCTTTCTGCAAAATATTATCCTGAGACTAAAAGGATTTTTCTTGCTGATGGCGATGCATTGAATCTTCCAACGGAAAGATTAATTCAAATATTAGAATATATTTATAAAAAATTTCCATATATTGAAAGAGTATCCTCTTATGCTATGCCTAAAAATTTACTCCAAAAAACTGATGATGAATTAATAAATTTGAAGAATGCAGGGTTAAAAATGTTTTATGTAGGAATAGAAAGTGGAAATGATATTATTTTAAAAAAAGTTACTAAAGGAGCAACCTATAAAACTATTTTACAAAGTTGTAAAAAAGCGAAAGAACATGGTTATATTCTTTCATGTATGGTTATACTAGGTTTAGGCGGTGAAAAGTATACCATGGAACATATTGAAGATACATCAAAGATAATTAGTGAAGCATCTCCTGATTATGTTGGAGCACTAAATCTTCATTTAGACAAAGGTCTTTATAACGAGTTTATGGCTAAATTTCATGAATCTTTTACATTTTTAAATGATATACAAATATTGGATGAACTTGAACGACTTATTTCTAATATTAATTCATCTTCGCCCATAATATTTAGAGCTAATCATGCATCAAATGTTTATGCAGTTAAAGGAAGTTTACCTCATGATAAAAGTAAAATGTTAGAATTAATTAGGCAATTGAAAAATCATCCAGAAATGCTAAAACCAAAAGTACTAAGAAGATTTTAATACTCTAAAAGTGATAATAAGCATTTCTCACATTTTAAATTTTTTATATGTCTCAGTTTAGTTAGTTGGCTTGAACCTTAAAATTGCACCTAGTTTACCAAGGCTTGCTAATTGTGCACCTTCTTCTGTTTTTCCAGATATTACTTCTAATCTTGAACCAACCATAATAGATAGCTCTTCTAAATATTCTATAATATCTTGTTCTGTTGATTCTACATCTTGACTTCCACAATTTGGACACGGATTTGATATTAATTCTTGTTTTATAGACATTAATTCATTTCTTTCTAAAAATTTTTCTTGAATATGTTGACATTTATTACATTTAATTTCTAATCTAATATAGGTAATATCATCAGTTACCAGAACTAAATCTGCATATCCATTTTTTACGGAATTTATCACATCAAAAATTCCATATATACCAAGTCCTTTTCCTGTATAGACCTCGCTCATAAAATTTTTAATAATTTTTTTTTCTTCCATCAACCTATAATCTGCCATTATTCCTTGTTCATTAACTTTGTCTATAATCTCCCGTACACCTTCACTTCCAGAATAAGACGCATCTAAAACTGAAATAACATTATTTTGTAATCTATAATCTAGATATTCTTCTTTAAGAAAGCCATCTTTTGTAGGTCCAGGACCTCCAATTATTATTCCTTTTACATTGTATTCATCAATAAAGATTTTTTGTCCATAATCAGCAACCCTATGATAATATTCATTTAATTCATTGTCTCTAAGTCTTTCAAATCTTCTAGCGGACTGACCACCTTGTCTATGTTTTCCTGCTACACCAGATGTCAAAGATTCAACTACCTCCCATCTATCACCTGTTAATATGCCAAAACCGGCTTCTTGAGTATCTAATGATAATATACCTATTACTTTGTCATCTTTCATCATGTCTTTAAGATGGTCAATCCAGAAATGATCATCACATCTATAGAGATTAATCTGAATTGGTTTTGGAGGTACAACAGAATAGATTTCTATCTTTTCAGTTCCAAAACCTTTTCCTGTAGGAATAGCACCACAGAAAATAACAAGACCGTTCTCAGGCGGCTCCTTATATAATTTAAGGTGTTCTATAGTCCTACTCAATGCATCTTGTACATGGGTACGTGTTAAATCAGATTTGATGTTAGATGCGGTTCCTGCTTCATTTCTTAATTGAGATACTATATCATATATTGGTTTTCTAGGAGGAATATAAACAGTCACAAGTTCTGTTCCATGGCCGCTTATATTTCCCAGTTTATTAATCATTTTATTTAATTTGTAACGTCTAACAGAATCCCATTTACTTTGTTTATCTTGAGAAGATGACATGTAACAGAAAAGATTTTTCTCATTCAGACTATTTTATTGTTATTATGGTAATTTTTTAAAATTCTAATTTAATTAAATAGGTTTATCTTTATATAAATATAATGAATTTCTGTTTAAAGTTTGATCTTTTGTTTTATGTATTTATATATTATAAATATCAAAGGGATATTTACTTTTATAATGCTTCCAGGTTTAGAATACATTAAACAAACTAGATTGAAATTAGGAATTACTCAAAGGAGGCTAGCATCTCTAACAGAAATTAGTACATCAATGATTAATCAAATTGAAACAGGAAGATGCAAACCTAGTTATGATACAGCAAAGAAAATTTTTGAAATTTTAAGTACATTAGAAGGAAAATCAGCAAAAAAAGCAGGAGATATATGTAGTCTTAATATAATATTTGCACAAAAAGATGATAGTCTTTATAGTATTGTTGAAAAAATGAGAGTACATTTTGTTAGTCAAGTCCCTATTTTTGAAGGTCAAAAAATTGTTGGAATTGTTTCTGAAGATAGTTTAGCTAAGAGAATGGTTGAAAATGATGAAAAAAAACTCAAAAATATTACTATTGATACTGTTATGGAGCCTTCACCACCTTTAGTAGATTCTGGAACACCTGCTAAGGCATTAGTTCCTTTAATAAGATTTGCAAAATGTATTTTAGTTACTGAAAAAGGTAATGTAATTGGAATAATAACTACAACCGATATATTGAAAATGGTAGAATAATATCTAATTTATATAAAATTCTTCAAAGTTTCTCTAATCCAATACAACAATCAGCACATCCTATGCATTTACTACATAAATTTAAGCTTGTAGATTCTTGAATTATCGTTCCACATAATGCACATTCTTTTTTATCCATGATAAAGATAAAAAATATAAAGATATTTAAATATAATACTTCATTTTAATATAGCAGAACTACTTTTGAATCATTTTTGTAATTACTATAATTTTTATCAATTATATTTGATAATTAAAAGGAATTTTATTTCTTACAAAATACAAAAATATTAGAGACTGATATTTCAGTGACTTTAAAGCACATTGATTGATATCTTTGATTGATATGATGACCTCAAATATTGGATTGAGCATATGGATATTATAATTATTGGTGTATATTATAACTAAGAATCGAGAAATATTTTGATCCAAATGATGTATCAAAATTGAGATAGCAAAAAAGACATTTAAGGTTATGGGCATATAACATCGCAAACTATATTAAATACAGTTTCGGCATTTAAATCATATTCTATTTCCTTGCATGATTGGATTAAATGTATTAAAAATTCAACGTCACATTTTCTTCAATTACTGAAATTGATGAGTCAAGATCAATATAGTAGGTACCCCCAATGTCTGTACACTTGGACATTTTGAATTTGATGGATTTAAATAAAGTGATCTTTGTTGTTCAGATGATTCACCATAATAATCATTTTATTGTTCAAAATAATAACTTTGGTCTTCAGGCTCAATGTTTCCATAATTAACACTATCTTGAACTAAGTAAACACTGTATACTTTGTAATCTCCACCTGTATTTCATTTTTTCTTTCTTATCTCCATATGCAGAGACTTCATCTTTGAAGAATTAGTAAATTTGAAGTTTTTTTAGTTAATTTCTGATTTTTTTAAGAATTTTATTCTTTTTGTTAACTTATAATCTAACATGAATATGTCTGTTTATGCAAATGTTAATACTATTCTTCCCGATAAATTAATGAAAAGTACGTATGAAAAATATGCTATCTTAGTTATATAACTTTATTTCAAATTTTTAAAAAATTATTAAAGT
>Ga0126314_10000070_pt1 | contig 55989 bp, 45 predicted proteins | sample Plot105B_FD_92535 | JGI IMG/M metagenome (GOLD analysis project Ga0126314, IMG submission 92535) | Serpentine soil microbial communities from UC McLaughlin Reserve, CA, USA - Plot105B | ecosystem: Environmental > Terrestrial > Soil > Grasslands | place: USA: UC McLaughlin Reserve, Lake County... | reverse complement strand
GCCGGGGCTGCCGGGCAACAGCGGCATGCCCGCCTCGCGCGCCGCCTGCCGCGCGCGGACCTTGTTGCCCATCATCCGCAGCATCTCCGGACGCGGACCGATGAAGCGGATCTTGCAGTTCTCGCACACCTCGGCGAACTCGGCGTTCTCCGAAAGGAAGCCGTAGCCGGGGTGGATGGCGTCCGCGCGGGTGATTTCCGCCGCGGAGAGCAGCTGGGGGACGTTGAGGTAGCTCTCCTTGGACGCCGGAGGGCCAATGCAGACCGCCTCGTCGGCGAAGCGGACATGCAGGGCGTTGGCGTCCGCCGTGGAGTGCACCGCCACCGTCGCGATGCCCAGCTCCCGACAGGCGCGGATGACCCGCAGGGCAATCTCCCCGCGGTTGGCAATCAGCACCTTCTTGAACACGGGGGTGTCTCCTGAAACGGCCGGCTCGGGCGCGCGCCCCGCTGAACGCGGAGGCGCGCGCGCCGCGTCAGGCCGGCTCGATGCGGAACAGCGCCTGGCCGAACTCCACCGGGCGACCGTTCTCCACGAGGATCTCCGCCACGCGGCCGGACACCTCGGACTCGATTTCGTTCATCAACTTCATCGCTTCGATGATGCAGAGCACCTGGCCCTTCTTCACCGCCGAGCCCGCGTCCACGAAGGCGGGCTGATCCGGCGCCGGCGTCCGGTAGAACGTCCCGACGAAGGGGCTGGTCACCACGTGGCCGGGCTTCTCCGGCGCCTTCTCCGCGGCGGCTGCCACGGGAGCAGGAGCGGAGGAGACCGGGGCGGCGCGAGGCGCCGACGGGGCCGAGTACTCCACGGCCGGGCCCACCTGGACGGCCTGCGGGGCCGAGTGGTGGACGATGGTCGTCTCCGGGGCGTGGCCACGACGGATGAAGAGCTTCTCTTCCCCGCGCTTCCACACGAGCCTCGTCACGTCCGAGGCCTCCAGGATGTTGACGATTTCCCGCAGGGCCTCCACGTCCAGGGACGTGTTGCCCGAGTCTCGCGCGCTCGCCGGAGCGGGCGCGCGGGTGGGCGTGGACGCCCGGGTCGACTTGCGCTTGGTTGCCATTCTCGCGTCCCTCCGAGCGGAGTCTGCGCTAGCCCGCGGTGGCCACGCGGGTCAGGTACTTGCCCCCGTCGCGCGTGTCGATCTTCAGGACGTCGCCCTCGTTGATGAACAGGGGCACGTAGACCTCGAAGCCGGTCTCCAGCGTGGCCGGCTTCAGCGCACCGGACACGGTGTCGCCGCGCACGCCCGGGTCGCACTTGACGACCTTGAGGTCCACCGAGTTGGGCAGCGTGACGGCGATCGCCTTCCCGTTCCAGAACAGGATGGTCGCGTCGATGTTCTCCTTCAGGAAGTTCTTCGCGTCGCCGAGTGCCTTCTCGCTGATGAAGGTCTGCTCGAAGTCGCGCTTGTCCATGAAGTAGTAGTCGTCGCCCTGGACATACAGGTACTGCATGTCCTTCTCTTCGATGTCCGGCTTGCCCACCTTCTCGCCGGACTTCAGCGTGGGCTGGAGGACGCGGCCCGAGAGGAGGCTGCGAATCTTGGTGCGGACGAAGGCGGAACCCTTGCCGGGCTTCACGTGCTGGAACTCGACGATGACGAACGGCTCACCGTCGATTTCGATCTTCATGTTGTTGTGAAACTCGGACGTATCAATGAATCCGGCCATGGGGACCGACTCCTTCAGACTCGAAATAGCGGAAGCTTGAAAAGTCGGGGGTGTCTAGCCCATGCCCCCTTCCATGGGAAGGGGAAACCGGCGGAGCGGCGCGTCGTCTGGACGACTGCTTTACAGCAGGCGAGGCTACAGCTCGGCGCTCACCTTGGGGGCCGTCACGCGCAGCACATAACGGCCCTTTCCGTAGTTGCCATCCGCGCGCAGCGCCAACACCAGGAAGTACTCAGGGGACACCAGCCGCATCAGCGTCAGCACCTTGTCGCTGTTGACGCTGACCTCACTGACCGTGCCCGTCTTGAGTGTCTCCGCGGCGTTGCGCAGCTGCGTGAGGAGGTTGGCGTATTCCACCCAGGCACCGTTCAAATCCAGCTCGCTCGTATCCTCGCGCTGGAAGGTGTCCACGGAGATGCCATCGAAGCCCATCACGCTGCAGGCGAGGGCTCCATCCACCTGGTTGACCACTGACTCGAGGTGCGTGCGAAAGGACATGGGCTCTCAGGGCTCCTGCGTTCGAGCGCCGCTCAAGGCGCCTGACAGAGCGGAACGATACCGTTCTGCCCGCGCTGATCACACTCCGTAGCCGGGGGCGCGGGGACCTCACCTGCCTTGGGGCAGATGAAGGGATCGTTGACCACCGTGATGGCATAGGAGAGTTCGTTCGTCTCCACCTCGCCACCGGTGATGGTGTGGCCACGAACCCGCATGGTGACGAGCACGTCAACGACGGCTCCGCCCGCGGTGCCGTTGAACAGCGCGTTCTGCGCGTCCCGCGTCAGCACGCTCATCAGCAGGCTCGAGTCTTCGTTGGCTCGGAAGGCCGCGTAGACAGGAAGCGTGACGCTGGGGATGTTGAGTTCCGGCTCCGTCCGGTAGCTCAGGTCCAGTTCCGTCAGGTAGATGGCGTTCGAATCAGGGTCCGCCACCTGCCCTTCGCCCACGACGATGGGCGTGGAGGTCAGATTGGAAGTGACGATGAATCCCAAGCGATAGTTGCTGGAAAGGTCCAGGTTGAGCGACCCGCTCAACAACGCCTCGTCCTCGGGAATCGTGCAGTCCTCATCCGGTGGAGTGGCCGAGAGGAGTTGGAGCTTCGGGATGTTGTCGACACAAGACACCGTGCCGAGCGCCAGCAGCGCGGCGAGATAGATGGGCTTCATGAGCGAACGCTCTCCTGCATGAAGAGGCGCGGTGCCTTACAGGCTCTGCGCGATGGTCTGCCGGTTGAGGATGCGGGGCGTGATGAAGATGAGCAGTTCCTGCCGCTCATCCCGCTCCGAGTAGTTCTTGAACAGGAGGCCCAGCACCGGAATCTTCGAGAGGAAGGGCACCGCGTTGGTGGTCGTGGCGCCACGGCGGACGTAGATGCCGCCGATGACCGTGGTGTCCCCGTCCTTCACCAGCACCTGGGTGTTGGCTTCCTTGCGCTGGATGGACGGCTGCCCGTTCGCTCCCGTGTTGGACTGGTCCGGCTGGTTGTTGGAGGCGTTGATGGACATCAGGATGCTGCCGTCCTGGGTGATGTGCGGCGTCACCTCCAGAGACAGGCGGGCCTCCACGAAGGTCGTATTCACACCGCCAGCCGACGTCTGGCTGAACGGGATGGACACACCCTGGCTGATGCGCGCGGTGTTGTTGTCCAGCGTCGTCACGCGGGGCGCGGAGATGGTCTTCACCGTGCCCTCGTTCTCCGCCGCCGACAGCCGCAGGTTGAGCTGCAGCGCGCCGCCGGCTGAGCCGAAGACGAATCCGAGCGCGCCACCGGCGCCCTCACTCACCGCCGCCGGCAGGTTCACCGCGAAGTTCGGCGCGGCGGGGAGACCCGCGGCCGTTCCCGGCGTGCCACCCGTGACGGCGACGTTGTTCGGGAAGATGAGACCCGTGGGGTTGCCCGTCCCCTGGGAGGCGCGTGCCTGACCGCCCCACTGAACGCCAAGCTGGCGGCTGAAGGCGGTGCTCGCCTCCACGATGCGGCTCTCGATGAGCACCTGCGGGGTCTGCGTATCCAGGCTGCGCACCAGCGCGCGGGCCTTCTCCGTGTTGGAGCGCACGTCCTTGACGATGAGCACGTTGGTGCGCGTGTCCACCGTGACGTTGCCGCGCTCGCTCAGCACATCCTTCACACGCGCGGCCATGTCGGCAGCCACCGCGTAGTTGACCGGAATGAGGTTGACCAGCAGGTCCTCCTGCTGCTGGAGCGACTTCTTGCGCTCCTGGCGCAGCCGGGCCTCCTCCTCCAACGTCTTCAGCGGGGCGATGCGGATGATGTTGCCGAACTCCTCCTTGCCCAGTTGCTTGGTGCGGAGGATGAGGTCCAGCGCCTGGTCCCAGGGGACGTTGCGCAGGCGGATGGTGACCCGGCCCGCCACGTCGTCGGCGACGACCACGTTCTTCTTGGAGATCTCCGCGATGACCCGCAGGAGGTTCTGGATATCGATGTCCTTGAACTCGAAGGAGACGCGCTTGCCACGGTAGCGGGCCTGCTGCGGCGCGCCCTCGGCGGCGTAGGCGGGCGCCTCGGCGGTGAAGCCGGCGGTGCGCTGCGCCACGGACACCTCGTCCGTCTTCACGCCCTTCACGTCCAGGCGCCAGGAGAGCGTCCCGCCGTTCTGGCTGACCTTCTCTTCGATGGCTCCGTCGGCGGCGACGACCACGCGCACCTTGCGGCCCTCACCGGGGACGCTGAAGGCGCTGATCATCTTCACCGGCGTCTCCAGCGCACTGGTGTCCAGGCTGCGCTCCAGCTTCGTCGGCAGCCGGGCGTTGTCCAGCGTCAACACCGCGCTGCGCGGGTCGGGACGGTCCACCTTCCAGGCGGCCGTGCCAGACAGCTTGAGCACCACTCGGCCTCCCGCCCCACCCTCCTGGAAGGACAGGTCCTTGACCTCCACCAGCGAGGCCGTGACAGGCGCCTCCACCGGCTCGGGCGCGGGGCGCAGCGGCTCCACTTCAGCCACCGACGCGATGACCTCCTGGGGCGCGGGCGAGGGCGCGGCCTTGCGGGCCACCGCGCCACCCAGCACCACTTCCAGGCCCTTGTCGGCCCGGTCCACGCGGTAGGCGGGCATCTTGCCGCGCACGTCGAGCACCAGCCGGACCTTGTCCGAGTGGGCGCCCACGCGCACCTCCCTCAACGTCGCGCCATTCACGCGGGGCGCACGGGCGGAGAGCCCCACGCCGTACAGGTCCACCGCGAGCCGCGGCGGGTCCGCCAGCTCCAGCACCTCGTAGCGGGCGATGTCACCGTCCGCGCGGATGCGGAGCGTGTCGTCGGAATAGGCCAATTGGGTGATGCGTTGAGCTGGCTGAGCCACCTCTCGCTCATCCGCCTCGGCGGCGACGACGTTCTCTGGCAGCGCGGGCTTTTCAGCGGCGGGCTTCGCTGGCGCTTCCGCCACCATGATGGCGGCGGGCACGGCGGGCTTGACCTCGGCGACCGGTGCGGGCGTCGGGGCGGCGGGAGCCGTGGCGACAGGAGCGACAACGGGCTCCGGACGCTTGGCCTCGGCGGCGGGCGTCGCGCCATCCACCGAAATCACCACGCGGTTGCCATCCGCCCGGACGTCGTACTGCGACGCCTTGTCCAGCGCCAGCAGCACCCGGCCGACGCTCGCGCGCTCATCCGAGAACTGCGACGCCACGACTCCGGCCACGGGGCCAGAACCGTCGTGGTGGCCCTTGATACCCGTCGCGTCAGCCGACGAGAGGTCCACCACCAACCGCTCCGGACCACTCAGCCGGAACACGGTGAAGGTGGGGGGCCGGGTTCCGGTCACCACCACCTGGGCGCCCGAGCCGGTACGGGACACATCCAGGTCCCGAAGCGTATTCAGTTCGGCGCCATTGCTGCTGGCGCCCGCAAGGACGACCGCGAAAGCGGTCGCCACCATCCACTTGCCCCTCGTCACAACGCTCCTCTCGAGCATGCGTCCCCTCACCAAAGTTGGAAGCGGGCTGCCGCCCGCGGGCGCGCCACGGGTGCGCTACTCCCCGTAGTTCTTGCCCGTCATCAGATTGTAACTAGGGTCCTGCCGGTCATCGGCCTTGAGCTGCAGAGTCACCGGATTCTTGATGATCTCTCCGTTGCCCGAGAAGACCTCGGTCACCGTCAGCGAATCGCGGAGGATTTGCGTGACCTTGCCACCCTGGCGTCCAACCCGGGTGTTGCGGCGCACGATGTGGCCTCGACCCAACGGGTCTTCGACCATTGCCAGTGGATTGGCGTCTCCCGTGACGACCGCGACCAGCTTGAGCTGGTCCAGGTCGAACGCGCACAAAGGCTCCGTGCACGTCGTGACGGGATTGACCTGGGCCACCGGGCCCAGCTCTTCCAGCGGACTGCGGAACGGATCCCGCTTCCCCACCGGGTTGTAACTGTAGACGTATGGCGCCGGCGCGGCGGCATCGACCGGCGTGGGCGCCGTCTCCGCGGGTGCCGCGGCCTTGGCCGCAGGAGGTGCCGCGGCCACCGGCGGAGGGGGCGGAGGTGCCTCCTCGCAGGCAGCGAGCGTCAGCGCGAGCGCGGCGGTCGTCATGGTGGCCTTGAACATCTTCATCCTCAATCCCCTTGTCGCCCTACTTTCCGGACGGATCAAGTTTCTAGTTCTTGGTCTCGACGAACCGGAAAGTCGTCGCCAGGAAGGTGCTCTGCAGCACGACCTTCTCGTTCTTCAAGGTCGGCTGGCCCAGGTTGATGTTGTTGACGTTCACGATGCGGCGCATGTTCGCCATCTCCTGCAGGAACATGGCGATCTCATGGTAGTTGCCGCTCACCGTCATGCGGATGGGGATGCGGGCGAAGAACTCGCCGCCGCCTACGTACTCACGGTCGGGCTGCACCAGGGAGATCTCCAGGCCGCTCTTCTTGCCGATGTCGTTGATCTGCGCGAGCAGCTCTTCGACGTCCTTCTTCTCCGGCAGCTCCGTGAGGGCCTCGGCGAGCTTCTGCTCCAGCACGTCCATCTCGCGCCGACGCTCGTTGAGGTTCTGGGCGATCTCACTCTTCTCCGCCAGATCCAGGTCCAGCGCGCGCCGCTCGGTCATCTGCCTTTGGATGCTCTCATCCGTGGGTTGGATGAGCAGGAAGAAGTTGGCGACAGTCATCAGGATGATGAGCGCTGCCAGGCCACCGAACTTGACGGCCGGGGACGCCTTGACGAATTGGTCCAGGTACTTGTCCATGGGCAGTGGCCTCGGTCAGATGGCGTAGTTCGCGGTGAGGGTGATCTTGAAGTCGACCAGCGGAGGCAGGGCCGCAGGCCCGGGGGCCGCCTTGGTCTGCACCGCGCTGGTCAGGTCGATGTTGGTGAAGAACGGAGTGATTTCCCCGGCGGGGAACTCCTCGATGGTGGCCTCGGCCGTCAGCAGCTCCACGCGGGACGTCTTCGCGTCCCGGCGCTGGTCCACCAGGCGGCCCATGCCCTTGGGCGTCCACACCACGCCATTGAGGCTGCGCATGAACTCGGCGACCTCGTCGTGACTGACGGCCGAGCCGTCGATGGCCACCGCGCTGGCGGCCTCGACGAAGCCCTTCACCCAGACCTTCTTCGGCGTGGCGGAAGCCAGCGCGTCCATCATCCGGACCGGACCGTTGCGGCCCTTGCGCAGCGAGTCCAGCACGGCCAGCTTCTTCTCCACCTCGGTCTTGCGAGCGTTGATGTTCCTCACCTCGCCGATGACCTTCTCCAACTCGGCGATCTTCGCGCGAGTCTGTTCGATGGCCTGGACGTTGCGCTGGAACTCACTGTCACGGTCGTCGTACCAGAAGTAGTTGCCCACGGCGGCGCCGATGAGCGCCAGCGCGAAGAGGACCAGGATCTGCCGGCCCTTCTGCTGGGTCTGAACCTTCCGGACGGGAAGCAGGTTGATGCGAATCATCATGTGCGTCGTCTCCAGGAAGTGGACGGTCTAGGCCAGCTTGTCGCCAGGACGCCGGAGCGCCAGTCCCACGGCCACCGCGGCCATGGGCGCCACGTCCATGATGAACGCGGGGTCGAACTTGCGGTTGTCCACTTCAATCTTGCGGAACGGGTTGAGGATCTCCACCGGCACCCCGGTGCGCGCTTCAATGGTCTTGAACAGGGCCGGAATCTTCGCCGTGCCGCCGGACAGGTAGACCTTGGTGAAGTTCGAGTCCGCCGCGGTGCCCGCGTAGAAGTCCAGCGAGCGCTGGATTTCACCGGCCACCTGCTCGGCGACGCTGGACAGCACGCGCTCGACCTCCTGGGGCACCACGGCATCCGCGTCCGCGCGGTTGCCGCCGATCTTCAGCGCTTCCGCCTCCTCGTAGGAGACGTTGAGCTGCTTCTGGATCTCCTCGGTGAACTGGTTGCCACCGATGGTGACGTCACGGGTGAAGACCGTCACGCCGTTGGCGATGATGTTGATGTTCACCACCGAGGCGCCCGCGTTGATGAGGACGACGGTCTCCTTCTCCGGCAGGTCGTAGTTGACGGAGAACATGTTCTGCACGGCGAAGGCGTCCACATCCACGACCACGGGGGCCAGGCCCGCCTCGGAGACCACCGTGGTGTAGTCGTTGATCATGTCCTTCTTGGCCGCCACCAGCAGCACGTCCATCTGCCCGGTGGCGTCGTTGCCGCCCCCGTCGAGGATCTGCGTGTCGATGTTCACGTCCTTCACATCGAACGGGATGTACTGCTCGGCCTCCCACTGGATGCTCTCCTCGAGCTCCTCCTGGGACATGCGGGGCATCTGAATCTTCTTGATGATGACCGAGTGGCCGGACACGCCGATGGCGACGTCCTTGCCCTTCACCTTCAGCTCGGACATCAGCTCCTGCACCGCCTGGACGATGGCGGTGGAGTTCATCAGCGCGCCATCCACGATGGCCTCGGGAGGCAGCGGCTTCATGCCGAAGCTCTGCAGCGCGAAGCCGACTTCGCCCCGCTTGCGCTGCTCCTTGAGGAGGATCATCTTGATGGAGGTCGATCCGATGTCCAGACCGAGTGCCAGTTTGCCCTTCGCCATGCTTGACTCCGTCGAGAGGCGTCCAGCGTAGCACTGGCCGTCAACCCCTCCTAAAAAGTGCCCGGAGCCCGCCTGCTCTCCGTTCGGCCGGGACCCCTGCGTCCAAACTGCGCCGGGCCCCCCACCACGGTCGCGGAGGCCCGATTTTCCGGCTCCGGACGCATTCCGTCAAATGCAGCCAGGCTGAATCTCCAGCTTTAGCTCCGCTCGGCCTCCGCGTCCGGGTCGATGCCGTACTCCTTGATCTTGTACAGCAACGCCCTGTGGCTGATGTCCAGGACCTCCGCCGCCCGGGTCCTGTTCCCCTTCGTCCGTCTCAGGGCCAGCCGGATGTAGGACTCCTCCAGCTCCCGGATGGCTCGCTTGAGCGACAGGTCGCTACCGACCTGTGGCATCGCTCCGGTGTTGGAGCCCGTCGGTCCGGGTGCGGGTGCGGCCCACAGCCTTTCGGGCAGGTTGGAGGGAAGGATGTGCGGGCCATCCGCCAGGAGGACCGCCCGCTCCATGGCGTTTTCCAGCTCGCGCACGTTGCCCGGCCAGGCATAGGCGGACATCAACGCCTCCGCCTCCGGGGAGAGTCCCTCGACGGGCGACTCGCGGTTGAGTTCACGGTTGAAGCGGTGGATGAAGGCCTTCGCCAGCAGGGGAACGTCCTCGCGGCGCTCCCTCAGGGGCGGCACCCTCACGTTCACCACGTTGAGGCGGTAGTAGAGGTCCTCGCGGAACTCACCCTTCTCCACCAGCTTGCCCAAATCCCGCAGCGTGGCCGCCACCACGCGCACGTCCACCTTCTCCACCCGGTTCTCGCCCACCGGACGGATTTCGCCCTCTTGCAGCACCCGCAGGAGCTTCACCTGCGCGGGCAGCGGCAGCTCGCCCACCTCATCCAGGAAGAGCGTGCCGCCGTCCGCTTCCGAGAAGAGGCCGCGCTTGGCCGTGCGCGCATCCGTGAAGGCGCCCTTGGCGTGGCCGAACAGCTCGCTCTCGAGCAACCCACCGGGAATGGCGCCGCAGTTGACGGCGACGAAGGGCAGCGCGGCCCTCGGGCTGCGCGTGTGCAGCTCCCGGGCAATGAGCTCCTTGCCCGTCCCGCTCTCGCCGCTGATGAGCACCGTGGTGTCCACCGGCGCCAGGCGTGCCACCTGCTTGAGCAGCGCATGAAGTGACTCGCTGCCCCCGAGGATGTGGCCCTGGGGCGCGGACGGCAGACCGCCCTGCTTGAGCCGGCGATTCTCCCGCAGCAGCCGCTCGCGCTCTTCGGCCTTGCGCAGGACGAAGACAATCTCCTCGGGCTTGAACGGCTTCTGGACGTAGTCGTACGCGCCCGCCGACACGGCCTCCAGCGCCTGCTCCTGCGAGCCATACGCGCTCATCACCACCACGGTGAGCGCCGGGTGCGCGGCCTGCGCCTCGCGCAGCAGCGTCAGCCCGTCCTTGCGAGGCATGCGCACGTCGGAGACGAGGACGTCGTAGTCGCGCGTGGCCAGCTCTCTCAGCGCTTCATCCCCGTCCGCTACGGCACGCACGTCGTAGCCTTTGTCGGTGAGCACCAACGTGAGGATGTGCCGGATGGAGGGCTCATCGTCGGCGACGAGGATGGTGCGGAACAGGGACATGGGGAGCCTTCCGGCATCATCCCCCAGTCTCGGGGGTGGAGATAGCTTCTGGCCGGACGGCGTCCGCTCACACGGCGGGCAGGGACACGGTGAAGCGCGCGCCACCTTCAGGCAGGTTCTCCGCGCCCAGGCGCCCGCCCATCACCTGCGTCAGTCGCAGCGACACCGCCAGCCCCAGCCCCGTGCCCTGCCGCCCCTTCGTGGTGAAGAAGGGCTCGAACAGCCGGGGCATGACCTCGGGAGGAATCCCCGGCCCCTGGTCCCTCACCACCAACTGGACCTCGCCCTCCTCCCGGCGGGTCATGACACTCACGCTCCCCTGCCCTCCCATGGCCTGCGCGGCGTTGAGCAGGAGGTTGATGAGGATCTGCGACAGCGGCCCTGTCTCCGCCCGAGCGAACACTCCCGGCTCCAGCGCCAGGTCCACCGACACACCGGCGAGCTCGGGCGCGGCGCGGACCAGCCGCACACACGTCTCCACCACCGAGCCGACATCCACCGGGCCTGGCGACGACGTCTCCGGACGCCCCAGGTCCAACAGTCCCCGGACGATGCGGTCGATGCGCTGCACCTCGTGGTCGATGCGCTCCAGGTAGTCCTTCAGCTCCGTCGTGGGCGCCTTCGTCCGCGCCAGGGAGAGGTAGCCGAGGATGCCGGCCAGGGGGTTGCCCACCTCGTGCGCCACACCCGCGGCGAGCCGGCCCACCGTGGCCAGCCGCTCCGCGGACACCAGCTCCGTCTGGGCCCGCGCCAGGCGGGTGTTGGCCTCCCGCAGCGAGGCGACCTGGGAGCGCGTGAGGGCCTGCTCCGAGCGCAGCGCCTCCGCCAGTCGCTGCAGCGCGCGCTGCATCCTCGACAGCAGCGGTCCACCTTGCGTGGGCGTCAGGTGAGGATCCAGCTCCAGGCGCCCCAGTTGCTCCACCATGGCCTCGGCGGAGCGCAGCGGACGACCCACCGTCAGGTCCAGCACCACGTACGCCAGCAGCGTGAGCGCGACCAGGTCCAACCCCAGCGCGAGCGGAAGGAAGCCCCGCACCTGCGCCAGCACCTCCGCATCCGGAGTGCCCGGAGACACGAGCCGGCGGCCCAGCTCCAGCAACCGGATGAGGACGGGCTGGAGCGACAGCCAGGAGAGTCCTGTGCAGAGCGAGCTGAGCAGGAACGCCACACTGGCGATGCGCCACTTCATCGCCAGACCGCGCGTTTCACGGCGCGCCCCCGAGCAGCATGGCGATGTCCATGGGCAGCACGCGCGCCAGCCAGGGCCCGAGCAGCATCACCTCCAGCCCCGCCAACGCCAACCAGGGACCAAAGGGAATGTTGGTGGGTCCAGGCACCCACTCCTCTTCCTCCCCCGTCTCGTCATCCATGGGCGCATCGGGAATCGGCTGGAACAGCAGGCACCAGGGCACCAGCAACACGCGCTTCCAGAGCGGAATCCCCGGCCGGGTGAACTCCCACGTCATCGTGGACTCGGGCTCGGAATCCTCTGCATTCGCGGCGCCTGCCGCCGTCGCGCCAACCCCGACGGGAGGTGCATCGCCCAGCGGGATGGCAGGAGGCGCCGCACCCTCGTGAGGCGTGACGCGTTCGTCACCTGGAGGATGAGCTGAAAGAGGAGCCGCGCCCTCATGAGGCGTGACACCGGGTACCTCCGGTGGCGGAGCGAAACCCTCGGGAGTCTTCACGGGCTTGGCGTCGGGAGGAGTCGACGGCCCCGCGCGCCCGGTGAGTCCGAGCATGGCGATTCCCACTACGGCGCCTTGCAGCGAGGACAGGAAGAGGATGCCCAGCAGGGCCCGCCAGGACAGGAAGGCGCCCAGCAGCGCGACGAGGAACTTGTCGCCACCGCCCAGCGCTTCCTTCCGGAACACCTTCCAGCCCACGTACTCCATCAGGCGGAAGGCGAGGAAGCCGATGACGGCCCCCAGCGTGGCGTCCACCACCGCGTCCGCGCCCCTGGGCACCGCGAGCACCAGTCCCGCGGCGATGCCCGGTACCGTGAGCGAGAACGGCAGGATCCAGTGCGCCAGGTCGATGAAGGTGAGCGGTATCAGCAGCCCCACGAGCACGAGCGCGGGAAACAACTCATACGTCCACCCGAACCTGCGCAGACACGCCAGGAAGAGCAGCCCGGTGAGCAGTTCCACCAGCACGTAGCGCGGGGAGATGGGGGCGTGACACGAACGACACCGAGCCCTCAGCGCGAGCCACGAGAGGACGGGGATGTTCTCGTACCACGACAGGACATGCCCGCACTTGGGGCAGCGCGAGCCAGGGCGGACGATGCTCAGTCCTTCGGGGACGCGGGCGATGACGACATTGAGGAAGCTGCCGATACACAGGCCGAGGACCAGGAGGAAGGCGGTGAAGAGAGGCCCGGCCCAGCCTGGCACGAGGGAGGAGTCCGTCACGGAGCCGGGCATCCTAGCGTCGCGGCCCGGGGAGGACAGCATCGCGGATCGACGATTTCCGTCAGGCGCGGTGACAATTTTTGGCAACCAAGGGGACGGGCGGCTGGGATCCGACACGCCCCTTCGTGAGAATTCATCGGGTTGGGGCAACTGTTGGCCATGGCACCGTTCGTGCTATGAACGCAGGCAGTCGTTCAACCCCCCTCTGCACCTGCGGAGCACTCCCGACATGCTGAACCGTCTCCTGAAGAAGAAGGGTGGCTTCACCCTCATCGAGCTGATGATCGTGGTCGCCATCATCGGCATCCTGGCCGCCATCGCCATCCCGAACTTCATCCGCTTCCAGGCCAAGTCCAAGCAGTCCGAGGCCAAGACGAACCTGAAGGCCATCTTCACGGCCCAGAAGGCGTACTTCGGCGAGAAGGACAAGTACGTTTCGGACTTCAAGGTCGTCGGCTTTGATCCGGAGCCGGGCAACCGCTTCAGCTACTCCATCAACGCCGCGTGCAACAAGGCGCAGGATGCGTCCCCGACGGGTCGTACCTACTCCGCCGGCTGCATCGGTCAGGACAAGGCGCGCTTCACCGAGATCCCCACTGTCGGCGGTGAGCCGCTGGCGGCCGGCGTTGAGGGCACCTGCCCGAACTGCGACTTCAACGCCGTCGCCGTGGGCAACGTCGACAACGACAAGAACGCCGACACGTGGGGTATCACCTCCATCGCCACTGAAGCCACCACGCTCCAGGGCACCTGCGGCATCGACAGCGCCAAGGTCGGTGGCGGCGAGCCCGGCAACGCGTACAACGACGTGAGCTGCTAAGTCACTCGTCTGCCCTGGCTCGAACAGGGCATCATGCGATACCAACGGGGCGCCCGAGTTGACCGGGTGCCCCGTGTCCGTTCAAAGGAATGATGCGCAAGCTGCCTCCCGTGCTGCTGGCTGCCGGCCTGGCCCTGGTCGTCCTGCTGTCCAGTCAGCCTCGACCACCGCTCTATCTGGGTGAACGCCCCATCCTGCCTCGCGCCGGCTTCATCAAGGCGTTGTTCAAGGCGCAGCTCGGGCTCGTCACCGATTACTTCTGGCTGCTGACCATCAACCGGGTCGGCTCGGCCAGGACCCTGACCGAGTACCGCGACATCTATTACTACGCGGACCTCACGACGGACCTCGACCCGCGTTTCGCCAAGGTCTACACCTTCGCGGGCATCACCATCCCCATCCACCTCGGACGCGAGGAGTACGCGAACGTCAAGGAGTCCTCGGCCATCTTGCGCAAGGGCATGGCCAACACGCCCGAGGACAAGCGGATCCATTTCCAACTCGCCTACAACCTCATGTTCTTCGAGCGGCGCTACAAAGAGGCCGCCGTCATCATCGAGGAGCTGGCGCGGCTGCCCGAGTCGCCGGCCTGGTACTCGGGCCTGGCCACCCGGCTGTACGCGCAGGCTGGCGACTTCGGCACAAGCCTGGGTCTGGCGCAGATGATGCGCGATGGCGCGGAAGACGAGGAGACGCGCGCCTATTACGAGCGCCGGGTGAATGAGATCCTCCAGGAGCAGTTGCTCCAGCGGCTCGACGACGCCATCAAGGGCTACAAGAGCCGTATGGGCAAGCTGCCCGCCAACCTGGAGGCGCTCGTCTCCGCTGGCGACCTGAGCGAACTGCCCGCCGATCCCCTGGGTGGCCAGCTCTATTTGGGGGAGGACGGTCGCAGCTATTCCACCGCCGCGCGGTTCCGGTTGGAGATCATCCACAACGAGAAGACAGAGGACGGGGAGCGCCTCGTTCCCAAGCCCCTGGACGCCAAGAGGCAAGAGCCATGACTGCCATCAGCCCTGACGCCCCGCCCATCCAGGTCCGAGGCCTGTCGAAGACGTACAAAGTCGGCTTCTGGTTCAACCGCACCGTTCGAGCCCTCCAAGGACTCGACCTCGAAGTAGGGCCAGGACAGATCTATGGCCTGCTCGGTCCCAACGGCGCCGGCAAGTCCACCACCATCAAGATCTTGATGAACCTGGTGCGCCCCAGCGGCGGCACGGCGCTGCTGTTCGGCCAACCCGTGGACCGGGCGGCGACGCGGCGACTGGTGGGCTTCCTGCCGGAGAATCCCGCGCCGTACGAGTACCTCACCGGACGCGAGTTCGTGACGCTCGCCGGGCAGTTGTGCGGCATGAGCGGCCACGAGCTGGACGTCCGGGTGAAGGAGGTCCTGGGCGCGGTGGAGATGGGCGCCGCGGAGAAGCTCCAGATTCGCCGCTACTCCAAGGGCATGGTCCAGCGCGTAGCGCTCGCGCAGGCGCTGGTGGCCCGGCCGAAGATGCTCATCCTCGACGAGCCCACCAGCGGCTTGGACCCGGTGGGGCGCCGACAGATGAGAGACCTCATCCTCGCCGAGCGCGACAGGGGCACCACCGTCCTGTTCTGCAGCCACATCATCCCGGACGTGGAAGCCCTGTGTGACAGGCTGGCCGTGCTCGTGGGCGGTCGGCTGGTGCGCGAGGGCAGCGTGCGGGAGCTGCTGTCCGCGCAGGTGCCCACCGTGGAGCTGGTGGTGGAGGGACTGAAGATGGACCAGGTGAAGAACCTGGGCGTGGCCCTGGAGTCCTCCCAGTCCCTGGATGGCCGCGTGCTGTTGCAGGTGTCCGACTCGGACAGTCAGCGGCTGCTGAGCCAGGTGCTGGCGGCGGGTGGGCGCGTCAACAGCCTCCAGGCGGCGAAGTTCTCCCTGGAGCAGCTCTTCATGGACGCCCTCAGAGATTCTGGACGAACGACGAGTGTCGGTGGGGAGATCAACACATGAGCGCGTTCGGCGCGATGGTCTGGAACGGGTTCCGGGAGGCACGCCGCAACCGCGTCACTGTGGTGGTGGGCGCATTCGCCGCGGTGGTGCTGTTGTCGTCGACGCTGGTGACAGAAGTGACGGTCGCCACGTTCGACCGAGTGCTCACCGACTTCGGCCTGGGGATGATGAGCCTCATCCTCGTCTTCCTCACCATCTTCCTGTCGAGCGGCCTGTTGAGCCGTGAAATCGAGCGGCGAACCATCTTCCTCGTGGTGAGCAAGCCTGTCTCTCGCACCCAGTTCCTGCTGGCGCGACTGGCGGGCAACATGCTGACGCTCGCCGTGCTGATGACGGCGATGATGCTCATCTTCGTGAGCCAGCTCGTGCTCTTCCAGGTGGAGCTGAACTCGGTTCAATTCGTCGCGGCCGCGGGCCTGTGGTTCGAGCTGCTCGTGCTGACCAGTGCGGGCATCCTCTTCTCCAGCTTCGCGGGCCCCGCAGTGTCGGCCATCGCCACCACCGGCATCTACTTCGCCGGGCACCTGGCCAACGACCTCTTCGACATTGCCCGACGGCTGGATGACGGCGCCGTGAAGTCGTTCGCGACGGCGCTCTATTACATGCTGCCGAACCTGGAGCGGATGAACTTCCGTCCCCAGGCGACCTATGCCCTGCCTGTCGATGTATCGACGTTCTTCTCGGGCGTGGGCTACGGCCTTGGGTGGGCCGCGCTGTTCACCGCCGCCGCCATCTTCATCTTCGAGCGCCGCGACTTCCGCTGAGCACTCGTGGCAGGCCGTCCCGAGCCCGACACCATCGGGCCCGGGCGTGAGTCACGGCGTGGCGCCCGCCGCCAGGCGGGCCTGACGCAGTCCCTGAAGCGCGGCCTCCGAGTCTGGCTGGAGGCTCAGCGCGGTTTCCAGCGCGGGTATGGCCTCCCCCGGACGGTCCAACTGCAGCAGCGTGCGGCCCAGTTCCAGGTGCGAGTCCGCGCGATGGGGCGCCAGCCGCAGCACCTCCTGGAAGCGCGCCACCGCCTCCTCCAGTCGACGCATCCGGCGCAGGGCGAGCCCGAGGTTGTGGAGGACCACCGGCTCATCGGGTCGAATCTGGAGCGTTCGCTCGAGCTGGGAAATCGCCAGGTCCATCCTCCCCAGGAGGGCATATGCCACGGCCAGGTCGCTCTGCGGCTGGTAGGCCCTGGGCAGTGCCGAGACAGCGGCCTGGAGCTCCGGCAGCGCATCCTCCACGCGACGCGCCTTCAAGTAGGCCGCGCCCAGGTAGCCACGAATGTTCGGCTGGCCAGGCGTCTTCTCGAGGGTGTCCTCCCACAGGGAGATGTCGTCGTGCCACGCGGGGACGCGGGCCAGGGTCAGCGCGGCGAACACCGCGACACTCCCTCCCGCCACCAGGGCCATTGCCCTCGCCTGCCCCGGACAGCGCTCCAACATCCACTTCAGCCCCACCGCCGCCAGCAGACAGAAGCCAACCGAGGGCAGGTAGAGGAAACGCTCCGCGTAGGCTTCCACACCGCGAAGCTGCATGAAGAAGATGGGCAACAGCGGCGCCAGCAGCCACACCGCGCCCGCGAAGGAAGGTCCCGCCGCACGGCGCATCCGCCACAGCAGCCCCAGCAAGGCCAGGAGCAACACCGAGCCCAGCACCACCTCGCTCGCCTCGGGAGGAACTCGGGAGGGAATCGTCACCACGAGGGGATGAGGCCAGAAGAGCTTTCCTCCCAGCTTCCCCGCGAGCGCCAGCATGTGGAGCGGATACAGCCCCGTACGCCCCGCTCCCGTCGGCACGGGGAGCGACAAGCCCACGGCGTTCATCCGGAGCGCCGCGTAGCCCAGCATGCCCAGGCCCAAGGGCGAATACCGACGCAGCCACCCGCGCGGGCCCGGCGGCGTCACGATGAGCCCCGTCGCCCGGTCCGTGGCCCACAGCACCACGGGGAACACCACCGCCACTTCCTTGAACAACAGGCCCGCGAACCACAGGAGCGCCGCGCCGACACCCCGTCCCCATGAGGACGGCTCCTGCACCATGACTCGCACTGCGAGCAGCACCAGCACCGTCGCCGCCACGTCCATGCAGCCACTCACCCAGGCCACCGACTCCGTGTGCACCGGATGCACCGCGAACAAGAGCGCGCCCGCCAGCGTGGCCCACGTCCCCGCGGGTGACAGTGGCGCGTCCTTGCGTCGCAGGCAGGCCTGCAACAGCCCGTGGACCAGGACGGATGCCACCGCGTGGAGCAGCATCAGCACCAGATGGAAGCCCCACGCCGAGGTGCCGAAAACGGCGCGCTGCGCGAAGAAGAGCACGTGCGCGAGCGGCCGGAAGTAGCTCTCCGCTGGGCTCCGGTCCGACGCGACGGCGGGCCCGTCGTCGAACGGGAACAACGGGTGCTGGAACGCATTGCTCAGTGCGCTCCACGAGCCCAGCCACGGGTTTTCCACCACCAACTGCGCGTCGTCATAGACGAACCCGTTGAACAGGGCGCCGGCATAGACGAGCACCGCCGTCACGGCGACGAGCACTCCCTGCATTCGAGGCTGAAACGGAATCGGGCGGAGGTCAGCGGAGTCCATCGGCGTCACACAGGCCATACTACCGGCTTCACCTCTCAAGGGTGGCGCATGCCTTGCTCGCACCGAGGGCAAGGCGGCTGCCGGGCGGCGCCATGTCGGTCCGGGGCGCTCACGCCTCCCGGGCAGGCAAGTCTCTTGCGCAGACGCCCGCGAGCCTGCGCCTATACTCGCGCCGCCACGTGCCCGACGAGAGGGCGCCGTCAGGGTCCAGGTCCATGCGAATCCTCGAGGTCTCCAACTTCATGCCCCCGCACCCGGGGGGCATCGAAATCATGATCGACACCCTGTTCCAGGGACTCCAGCGTCGCGGACATGAGGTGCGGTGGATTGCCGCCTCCACGCCCCTGGAACCCGGAACGACAGGGCCCTTCGTGCGCGTCCCCGCGTGGAACTGGCTCGAGAAGAACCTCCATGTCCCCATGCCCCTGTGGGCTCCGTCCGGCTGGCGGCAACTCGACGAGCAGGTGCGCTGGGCGGACGTCATCCATGTCCACGACTGTCTCTACTTCTCGTCCTCACTGACCACGGCGCTCACGCGAGGACGGCGCAAGCCGCTGCTCGTCACCCAGCATGTCGGCGAGGTGCCCTACGGTGGCGTGCTGGACTGGGTGCAGGCTGCGGCCTACCGGACGCTCGGGCGCACCCTGCTGAGTGCCGCCAGCGAGGTGGTGACCTACAGTCCCCACGTCGTCGACTACTTCCAGAAGGTCGGCGTGAAGAAGCCGCTGCGCATCATCCCCCTGGGCTTCGAGCCCCGCTTTCAGCCGCTCCCTCAAGCCGAGCGGCTCGCGGCGCGGCGCGAGTTCGGACTTCCAGAGCAGGGACGCCTCGTCCTTTTCGCGGCCCGGCTGGTTCCGAAGAAAGGTGTCCAGCAGGTCGCGGAGGTCCAGCGATTGCTCGCCACCGAGGGCGTGACGCTTGTCGTCGCCGGAGACGGTCCTCTCGCGAATGTCTTCGAGGAACTGCCGCGCACCGTGCACTTGCGACAAGTCGACCACACTCGCATGCACGCTCTTTATGCCTGCGCGGACGCCCTGCTCCTTCCATCCAAGGGCGAGGGTCTACCACTCACGCTGCAGGAAGGTCTGCTCACCGGCCTGCCCGCCGTCGTCTCCACGGATCCATCGTTCGTCGCCAATGTCTCCGCGGCCCCTGGAGTGACGTTGACCGAGGGCACGGAAGCGTTGGCGGAAGGCGTGCGGGCAGCGCTCTCAACCCCTCCGCCTCGCGAGCAAGTCGCCGCGTGGGCTCGGGAGCGCTGGGGCCTGGAGCGGTTCATCACCGACTACGAGCGGACGTTGGAAGCCCTCGCTCGACAGTGATTCACCCAACCCGCTTCCACAGGCCCAGGAACTGGAAGCGATTGAAGAATCGTAGCGCCCCCCGCTCGCACTCCGCTGGGTGAATGAACGACTGAAGCGCGAATCCCGCCCGCGCCATCAGCGGCATCCAGGACCACTCGTGCTGGTAGCGGTAACGCGATGGGATGCCAAAGCGGCGATTGCCCAGTTCATCCAGGACACACAGCGTCAAATAACCGGCCTTGCTCCGGTAGGTGTGGTCCTTGAGCAGCAGATACTCCCCCGTGCAGCGCAGCACCTCCGCGAGCGCCGCTTCCGGGTCCGGAGCGTGGTGCAGCACGTCGATGCTGTAGACCAGCGGGAAGGCCCGGTCCGCGAAGGGAAGCGTGCGTCCGTCATACAGCGTGGGCTCGACGAACCCTCCCTCCCGGCGCTGGACGTCCACGGGGACCACCTCACGCACCCAGCCGCGCCGCGCTACTTCCCGGGCGAACCAGCCATCCCCCGCACCGAAATCAAGCGCACGCTCAAAGGGAGGCAGGTCCGACAGAACCTTCCCCATCAGCTCCAGAACGTTTCCACGATAGCTGCTCATGTGTGGTGAGTTCGTCCTTGCGAAGATGGGCGAGCCCCGCCCACCGAATCTTGGACCTCGATGCGTCGAGCCAAGGCACGACGAACCGGCCCATCATCCTGGCTCCCCTGGGAAGTCCCCAGGATGCTCTCGCACCGTGGGAGGAAACATGGAGGGCGTCGCCTTCTCCAGCGGGACGATGCGGGGCACGCAATCCCTGCCGACCGACATCAGGAAGCCCGAGCGTTGTGGATACACCGCCTGGAGGAACTGGCGATCCCGCTCCACGTTGACATGGTTGACCCAGAGGATGGGGTCATCCCGGTCCGGGCTGTTGTTCTTCCGGAAGAAAACGAAGTGATTCGCTGGGGCCGACCTGCACGGTGGCGCAAACCCCGGAGGCACGAAGACGACCGAGTTCTCTGGCACCTCACGGTCGACAGCATCTCGCGGCCGCAAGATGTCCGCGACGAGCTTTCGCAACGTGATGACGCGAGGTGGCAGGTACATCGTCGCGCAGACGCACAGCAACCCCACCAGCGTGGCGGGAACAAGCGCGCCCACCTCCCAGCGAGTGGCCCATTGCCAGAGCGTTCGAAGGCCGCCGGTGGAGAGCAATACCAAGGGCAGCATCAACTCCGAATAATGAACCGGCCCGAACGTATCCACTCCTGGGTCCGCGACAGGCAGGTGAGCGATACAGAAGCCGGCCGATGCGGCGAACAACCAACGGGCGGGGACTCCCCGCGCGAAGAAGACGAACACGAAGCCCAGGGGCCAGCCGAAGGAATCCAGGCTCAAGCGAAAGAGCGCCAGGACCAGCCGTCCTGCCGCGAGCAGCGGAGATGAGTCGGTGAAGAAGAACAGAAACGCGTCACGCTTCACCTGTGAGGGTCCGAAAGACACGAAGCGATAGCCGTTCATCTCCCCATACCGAGCAGCCGCGTGGTACCCGGTGTGCCAGGGCGAGCCGTTCATCTCCTGGTTGGCAAGCAGGAACAGTGCGCCCAGCGGGAGGGCGACGAGCGCGAAGAGAAGCGCGTGTTTCCACCGCGCGGCTCCGGGCATCCGCCACGCTCTCAGGGCCCAGAGGACCAGGAGCGGCGCGCCCAGCCCCAGGCCCACGGCCGGACGCGTCCAGAAGGCTAGACAGAACAAGAACGCCACCAACGCGCTCGGACTGGGGCGCGTCGAGTCCTGCATGCGTTCGACCCAGTACAACATCCACGTCAGGGTGAAGATGGCCGCGGTGTGAGACATCAATGTGGCCGCCCCGATCATCGTCAGGGGCGACACCAGATAGAACACCACCGCGACCCGTCCCCACCCACTTCCCCACCAGCGACGGGCCAGGAGGAACATGCCCACGGAGGTGGCCCCTGAAAGCAAGGGATTCACCAGCCAGGGCACTCCGACCTTCTCTCCAAACGCCAGCAGGAAGGGCCAGCCCAGGAAGTACTGGCTGTACATCTTCCCGTCATTGACGATGAAGCCGTTGTCGAAGAACAGCTTCATCGGCGGGGAAGGAACCCACAAACGGAACGATGCGAGCAACTGGGCGGCGAACTGATACGAGGACTCGTCATCCACCACTGGCGAGAACCGAAGAACCGAAGCGTGGATGGCCATCGGCACGAGAGTGCCCATGACTCCCGCCAGCACCAGGCTCCGTCGATCAGGGTATTCGCGCCAGGCCGTGCGCCAGGAAGCCAATTGCTCGTTCGACATTCCGCGCAGGCCCGCCAATGCCACGAAGGCCACCATCGGAATGCCGAGGAAGGCCATGAGCGAGGCCATCACCAGGTAGCGGTGAGTGGGCATGTTGATGCTTCCCAGGTTCAAGATGAAGCCATCGAACTGAGATTCCCAGAACGCCCAGTAAGCGAGCGCACAGGCGCAAGCAGCGGCAAGCGGGAGCAAGGGGGCGCGGTATCTGGCGGGGAGCATCAGGCAGCGCCGAGGATGGTCCGCGACGCGGAAGGTTGTCCATGGAAGAGTGTTTTTCGTACGCCATGATGGCGCCGCATCCTGGTCGCCCTGCCGCGAGGGAGGCGACGAGTCGACACGGACGATACCTCTTGGTCGAGACCATCCTGCGGTACACTTGCCCCCGCTGAACGGTGGCGCCGCCGGCCACCCCGACGGAACAGGTGCCATGCCTCAGTCTCCCCCTCGTATCGCGGTCATTCTGCCCTGCCACAATGAGGCACCGGCCATCCGGGGGACCGTCCTCGCGTTCCGCCAGGCACTCCCGTCGGCCACCATCTTTGTCTACGACAACGCCTCAACGGACACGACGAGCGAGGTCGCACGAGAGGCCGGTGCCGTCGTTCGGCAGGAGGGACGACGGGGAAAGGGAAACGTCATCCGCCGCGCCTTCGCGGACGTGGAGGCGGACATCTACGTCGTGGCGGATGGCGATGGGACTTATGACGCTTCCGCGGCGGCGAAGCTGGTGGGGCTGCTCGTCGAGGAGTCCCTGGACATGGTCATCGGCACGCGCATCCACAGTGAGAAAGAGGCCTACCGTGTGGGCCACGTGGCGGGGAACTGGCTCTTCAATCAGGTGGTGGCCCGGCTCTTCGACAAGGGCCAGTCCGACATCTTCTCCGGCTACCGCATCCTGTCGCGGCGCTTCGTGAAGTCCTTTCCCTGCATGTCGGAGGGCTTCGAAATCGAGGCGGAGATGAGCATCCACGCGCTCCAACTGCGCATGCCCGTGCGGGAAGTCCCCACCCACTATTCGAAGCGGGTCGAAGGTACCGCCAGCAAGCTGAACACCTGGCGGGACGGATTCCGGATTCTCTCGCACATCCTTCGCCTGCAGCGACTGCATCGCCCGCGTCAATTCTTCGGCGGCCTCGGGCTGGCCATCATTCTCCTGGCATTGGCGCTGGCCATTCCAATCTTCATCACCTTCATCCAGGTGGGCCAGGTTCCTCGTTTTCCAACGGCCATCCTCGCCATGGGCATGGTGCTGTTCGGTTCGCTGCTGGCCTTCATGGGGTTGATTCTGGAGAGCACCAGTCAATTCGCCCTTGAGACGAAGCGGCTGAGTTATCTCTCCATCCCCACTTCTTCCGGGCGAGTCCCCTCGTGGGAGGCCCCCGTTCCCCAGGACCCGGCCTCCCAGACCGGATGAGCCCGGTTCCTACTTTCCTGAAAGTTCCACGAGGCCCTCGGTGAGTTCCTTCCACGAGCATCACGGGAAGCAGAAGGCGTTCTTCGAAGTAGACCCTGGCCGCATCGCGACGCGGCTGTTCCGCCACCCGTCCTTTCCTCGAACGATGCGCTGCAAACTCACGTTCCTCGCGCGAGAGCTCGCGAGCTGCCGCAAGGTGCTCGAAGTGGGCGTTGGCCAGGGGCTGCAGCTCACGTACTTCCTGGAACGCATGCCCGACGACTGCGAGTACACGGGGGTCGATATCGCGGAGGCTCCACTGCGAGAAGCCCGCGAGCGGCTCGCGCCGCGGTTCCAGTCCCGTGTGCAGCTCCAGCCCGCGGTGGCGGAGCAATTGCCGTTCGAGGACAGCACGTTTGACGCCGTCTTCTGTGTGGACGTCCTCCACCACGCGGCATCGCAGCCCTCCATGCTGGCTGAGATGCGCAGAGTCCTTCGCCCCGGAGGTCGGGTCATCTGCGTGGAGCCCAATCCGCTCCACCCCGCCAACCTCGTCTTTCTGAGGGACCCCATCGAGAAGGGCATCTTCCAGCTCACGCCTTCCAATGCGCGCGCGTGGAGCCAGCACGCGGGGCTCACGGACCTCCGGCTGGAGAACCTCCCTGTGTTCTTCCCCAGCTTCCCCGGCGTCCTGGAGAACGTCTATGGAACGCTGGAGCGCGTGCTCGAACACGTTCCCGTGCTCAACCGCTTCTCCACCACGCAAGTGCTCTTCGCCTCGCGCCCCATGGCGTGACGCGCCCTACTTCGCCTCACGCGCTGGCGGCGAACTGGCGGGCTCGTCCAGTTCGTCGGTGAGGCCGTGCTTCGCTAGCCGGTAGCGGAACGAGCGGAAGGACAGACCGAGCAGGTCCGCCGCCCGCGTCTTCACCCCACCCGCCTGCTTCAGCGCCGCCAGCAGGTAGCGCCGCTCGCTGTCGTCCAGATGGCGCTCCAGGTTGAAGCCGCCACTCAACTGGGGCTCGCCGCCGTCCCCCGGACGCGACACCGGCTCCGACTCGCCGCGCACCGCTGGCGGCAGCGTGGACGGCCCCAGCAGGTCCGAGTCCGACAGCGTGGCCGCGCGCTCCACCATGTTCTGCAACTGCCGCACATTGCCCGGGAACGCATAGCGCTCCAGCAACTCCAGCGTCTCCGGCGCGAAGCGCAGACCCGGCCGCCCCAGCTCCTCCGCCATCCTCGACAGGAAGTGTCCCGCCAACAGCGAGATGTCCCCCGTACGCTCACGCAACGGCGGCAGCTCCAGCGTAATCACGTTGAGCCGGTAGAAGAGGTCCTCGCGGAAGCGCCCCGCCTTCACTTCCGTCTCCAACCGTCGGTTCGTCGCCGCGATGACTCGCGCCTGGAAGGGCACCTCCGCCGCGCTTCCCACCGGCTTCACCTTCCGCTCCTGGAGCACACGCAACAGCTTCACCTGCGTGGCCAGCGGCATCTCCCCCACCTCGTCCAACATCACCGTGCCCTCGCCCGCGGACACCAGCAACCCCGCGCGCTCGTGCACCGCCCCGGTGAAGGCCCCCTTCACGTGGCCGAACAGCTCGCTCTCCAGCGTGCCCTCGTTCAGCGCCGCGCAGTTGAAGGGCAGGAAGGGCTGCGCCGCCCGGCTTCCACGCATGTGGATGCCCCGCGCCACCAGCTCCTTGCCCGTGCCGCTCTCCCCCGTCACCAACACCGTGCTGCGCCCCGGCGCCACCTTCTCCACCAGGGCCCACACCGCCTGCATCCTCGCGCTGTGCCCTACCGCCATGCCCAGTCCGGGCAACAGCCGCGCGCGAAGCGTGGAGTTCTCCTGCCGCAGCGTGCGCTTCTCCAGCGCCTTCTGCACCAGCAGCCGCAACTCCTCGTTGTCGAAGGGCTTGCAGATGTAGTCGTAGGCCCCCTCGCGCATCGCCTCCACGGCGGCGGACGGCGTCCCGTAGGCCGTAATCAACACGACTTCCGGAGGCTCCTTGCGCGCCCGCGCCGTGCGCAGCACGTCCAGGCCACTGCCCGTCCCCAGCTTCATGTCGGAGATGACCAGGTCCACCCCGTCTCGCGCGAGCACCTCGCACGCGGGCTTCACCCCAGGCACGCTCGTCACCGCGTACCCCTCGCGGTGCAGCAGGAGCTCCAGGTACTCCCGCATGGACAGCTCGTCGTCCACGACGAGGACGTGGCCCCTCACTCCGCTCTCTGCTGCCTGCGCGGTCGTCACAGCGGCAACCCCACGACGAACTCCGTTCCCTCGGCCGGGTCCGAGCGCACGCGGATGGACCCGCCATGCGCGCGGACGATGGAGTGCGCGGTCGACAAGCCCAGGCCCGTGCCTCCGTCCCGCGTGGTGAAGAAAGGCTCGAACAGGTGGCCCATCATCTCCTCGGTGATGCTCCCTGCCGAGTCCCACACGCGAATCTGCGCCTCCTTCTCGCTCCTCGCCAGCCCCACCTTCACCTCTCCCTTCGGCCCCGCCGCCTGGAAGCCGTTGCGCACCAGGTTGATGAGCACCTGTCTCAACTGGTCCGGGTCCACCGCGGCCATCAGTCGCTCCTGCACGGACACCTCCACCCGCACGTCCCGCGCCAGGGGGTCCGCCCTCAACATGTCCACCGTCTCCGCCAACAGCGCGTCCAGCGGCACCTCGCGGCGCACCGGCTCCGGCGGCCTCGCGAAGCGCAGGAAGTCCTCCACCAGCCGCCCCAGCCGGTCCGACTCGCGCACCAGGATGTTGGTGAGCTTCACCACCACCACGTCCCGCGAGCACTCCTGCGCCAGCAACTGCGCGGAGCCCCGCATCGCCGCCAGCGGGTTGCGCAGCTCGTGCGCCAATTGCGCGGAGAGGGCCCCCAGGCTCGCCAGCCGGTCCGAGCGCTCCAGGTCCTCCTCCATCCGCCGCAGCTCCGTCAAATCCTGGAAGACGATGAGCAGCGCGCCCTGCTCTCCCTCCAGCGGCGTCACCGACAACCCGAGGATGAGGCGCCGCCGGCCCCCATCCATGCCCACCACCAGCTCGCCTCGCGAGGAGCGCGGCGCCAGCCCCGACACCCCGGGGAGCAGCGACTCCAGCGGCTGTCCCGCGCCGACCTCGTCCTCCAACTGCAGGATGCCGCGCGCGGCGGCGTTGACGTACGTGACGCGCTTCTGGCTGTCACAGGTGATGAGCCCCGACGGCATCGAGGAGAGAATCTGCTGCTGCAGCCCGCCCAGCCTGCGCAGGTCCGCCTCGCGCGCGGACAGCGCGCCACCCGTGGCGGAGAGCTGCCGGGACAGGTAGCCCGCCAGCACGGCGATGAGCGCCAGCGCCAGCAGGTTGCTGCCCAGCACGAAGAAGCCCCGGCTGGGCAACAGCGGCCCCAAGGGCGCGACGTCCGACAGCCGCTGCATCACCACCAGCCCGGCGAAGCACACCGCCGCCGCGGCCGCGACCCAGAGCGCGCCCCGCCAATCCAGCACCACCGCGGCGCCGATGACGGCCAGGCTGTAGAGGAACGTCAGTGGGGAGTCGGCCCCCCCGCTCAGGTACACCAGGCCCGTGGCGATGGCGACGTCGCCCAGCACCTGCACCCACGCGTCCAGCCGCCCGGCCTGCTCCCGCCGCAGCCGGATGCCCACCACCACCGTGGAGATGTACGCGGCGACGATGACGGCGAGCGAGAGGGAGTCTGCCCGGCTCGGCTCCTCCAGGGGCTGGAGCAGCAGGCGACCCACGGTGATGACGAGCGACAGGCTCGCCGCCACCGTCCGGAACAACACCAGCCAGACCAGGCGCGCGCGGAGCCTCTCGGCTTCGTCCGCGCGCGCACTGGTGACAGCGAAGCTACTTGATGGCACCGGCAATGGAGAAGATGGGCAGGTACATGGCGATGAGGAAGCCACCGACCACGCCGCCGAGGAACACCATCAACAGCGGCTCGATCATCGCCGTCAGAGAGCTGACGGCCGTGTCCACTTCGTCGTCGTAGAAGTCGGCGATCTTGTTGAGCATCGTGTCCATGGCGCCCGTCGCTTCACCGACGCCAATCATCTGCACCACCATGGACGGGAACACCTTCGTCTCCAACAGCGGACCGGCGATGTTCTTGCCTTCGGAGATCTTGCTGCGCACGTAGTAGATGGCCTCTTCCACCGTGCGATTGCCGGCCGTCTTCGCCGTCACGTCGAGCGCGTCGAGGATGGGCACGCCCGAGGAGATCATCGTGCCCAGCGTGCGCGTGAAGCGCGCCACGGCCACCTTGCGGAGCACCGGGCCGAACAGCGGCAACTTCAGGAAGACCTTGTCCCAGAACTTGCGGCCCCTCGGCTGCCGGTAGCTCCAGGTGAAGGAGACGACGACCGCGGTGATGATGCTGATGACGTGCAGCCAGTACGCCTCCGCCCAGGCGGACAGGTCCACGACGAACTGGGTGGGCGCCGGCAGCGCCGAGCCGAAGTCGGCGAACATCGCCGCGAACACGGGCGTCACCTTGAGCAGCAGCAGCGCCGTCACGCCGATGGCGACGAGGATGACGATGGCCGGGTAGGTCATCGCGCCCTTGACCTTGCGCTTGAGCTTCTCCGCCTTCTCGCGGTAGGCCGCCAGACGGTTGAGGATGGTGTCGAGGATACCGCCGACCTCACCGGCCGCGCAGAGCTGGATGTAGAGCTCGTCGAAGACCTTGGGGTGCTCCTTGAGCGCATCCGCGAAGGTGCTGCCCTGCTCCACCTTGCTCTTGATGGCCAGCACCACCTTCTTGAAGGAGGCGTTGTCCATCTGGTTGGCGAGGATGTCCAAGCACTGCACCAGGGGGAGACCTGCGTCGATCATCGTCGCGAACTGGCGCGTGAAGACGAGGATGTCCTTGCCGGTGACCCCACCCATGCCCGGGATGGTGATTTCGCCGTCGAAGGCGCTCTTCTTGCGCACCTTGACGGGATTGAGGCCCAGGGACTTCAGACGGGCGTTGACGGCCTCGCTGTCCAAGGCCTCCATCTCGCCCTTCTTCGTCTCCCCGCTCTTGGTCTTCGCCTCCCAGAGGAACTGGGCGGTGTTCTTCTTGGAAGGTGATGACTTCTGGACTGCAGTTGCTGCCATGAGCTTGGCCTCCGCGAACGCCGCGCGAGTCTAACCGCTGAATCCCAAAACCAGGAACTAACGACCCGCCGCTCCTCCGGCTGGCCGCTGGGCACCCGGTATCCCACCACCCCCCGTGGCGAGGATGTTGCGCAGCTCTTCCGGGTCGCTGGAGCGACCGAAGGCCTCGTCCTGGGAGATGAGCCGGCGCAAAAGCAGCGCCGCCAGGGCCTGATTGAAGGTCTGCATGCCGTACTTGGCCTGACCGACCTGCATGGACGAGTAGATCTGATGAACCTTGTCCTCGCGGATGAGGTTCCGGATGGCGGGGTTGGGAATCATGACCTCCAGCGCGAGGATGCGACCTGGACCGCCCGCCTTGGCCACCAGCGCCTGGCTCATCACGCCCTCCAGCACGAAGGAGAGCTGGGCGCGCACCTGCGGCTGCTGGTACGGCGGGAACACGTCCAGGACGCGGTTGATGGTCTGCACGGCGCTGTTGGTGTGCAGCGTCGCGTAGCAGATGTGGCCCGTCTCGGCGATGGTGAGCGCGGCCTCAATCGTCTCCAGGTCGCGCAACTCGCCCACCAGCACGATGTCCGGGTCCTGGCGCAGGATGTACTTGAGGGCCGTCTTGAAGTTGCGCGTGTCCGCACCCACCTCGCGCTGATTCACGAGGCAGTTCTTGTGTGGGTGCAGGTACTCGATGGGGTCCTCGATGGTCATGATGTGCTCATGACGCTCGGTGTTGATCTTGTCGATCATCGAGGCCAGCGTGGTGGACTTGCCCGAGCCCGTGGGGCCCGTCACCAGGATGAGGCCGCGCGGCTTCTTCACCAGCTCCGCCACGATGTTCGGCAGGCCCAGTTCCTGGAAGGTCAGGATCTTGAAGGGAATGGTGCGGAAGGCTCCGGCCACCGCGCCGCGCTGCATGAAGATGTTGGCGCGAAAGCGCGACAACCCCTTCACGCCGAAGGACAGGTCCAGCTCGTTGTCCTCCTCGAACTTGTGCTTCTGGGCGTCCGTGAGGATGGAGTAGCAGAGCTGCTTGGTCTCCACGGGCGTCAGCGGCGCCGTCTTCAAGGGAACGAGCTCGCCGTCCACACGCAATTGCGGCGGCGAACCGGTGGTGATGTGGAGGTCGGAAGCGCCCTTCTCGACCATCGCCTTGAGGAGCTGGTGCAGGTTGGCCACGGTGGGGGTGTCCTTCGGTGAGGCTGGGGGAGGGGGTGACTAGAAACGGTCCGGGGCGGTATTGCCGACCACTTCTTCCAGGGTGGTGAAGCCGTCCATCACCTTCTTGAGACCGCTCATGCGAAGGCTGCTCATGCCCAGGCGGATGGCCTCCTGCTTGAGCTCCGCGGCGGACCCGCCGTTGATGACCAGCTCCTTGAGGCCGTCCCAGAAGGGCATGACCTCGTAGATGGCCACGCGGCCCCGGTAGCCACGGTCATTGCAGTCGCGGCAGCCGACCTTCTCGTACACGGTGAAGGTGCCCATCTTGTCCGGAGGAATTCCGGCGTCGATGAGGGCCTGCTCGTCCACCTTGTCCGCCGGCTTCTTGCAGGCGGGGCACAGGCGGCGCGCCAGACGCTGGGCGAGGATGAGGTTGAGCGAGGCCGTCACGAGGAACGGCTCGATGCCCATGTTGAGCAGACGGCTCACCGTGCCTGGGGCGTCGTTGGTGTGCAGCGTGGAGAGCACCAGGTGGCCGGTGAGGGCGGCCTTGACGCCGATTTCCGCCGTCTCGAAGTCGCGGATCTCACCAATCATGATGATGTCCGGGTCCTGGCGGAGGAACGAGCGCAGGCCCGCGGCGAAGTTCAGGCCGATGTCTTCATGCATCTGCACCTGGTTGATGCCGGCGAAGTTGAACTCGACCGGGTCCTCGGCGGTGCAGATGTTGGTGCCGACGTCGTTGAGGCTGGAGAGCGCGGAGTACAGCGTCGTCGTCTTGCCGGAGCCGGTGGGGCCCGTCACCAGCACCATGCCGTAGGGCCGGTCGATGGCTTCCTTGAACCAGGCCAGCGGCTCCGCGTCGAAGCCCAGCTTCGTCATGTCGAGCTGGAGGTTGCTCTTGTCGAGCAGACGCATCACGACCTTCTCGCCGAAGAGCGTGGGACACACGCTCACGCGGAAGTCCATCTCCTTGCCGCCGCCAATCTTGATCTTGATGCGGCCGTCCTGCGGCAGGCGTCGCTCGGAGATGTCCAGCGAGGCCATGATCTTCAGACGGGAGGTGATCGCGTTGCGCAGCTTCATCGGCGGGCGCATCACCTCGTACATCACACCGTCAATCCGGAAGCGGACCCGGAAGTCCTTCTCGTACGGCTCGATGTGGATATCGGACGCGCGCTTCTTGATGGCGTCCATGAGGATGAGGTTCACCAGCTTGACGACGGGCGCGTCATCCGCGGCCTTCGCCATCTCGTCGATGTTCTCCGTCTCCTCCTTCGCCAGCTCGATGTCGTCGCCGACGTCGCCGACGATCTCCTCCATCGAGGGGCCCTTCTCCGCGTAGTAGCGCTCAATCGCCTCGCGGATGGAGACCTCCGACGCCACCACCGTCTCGATGTTGTAGCCGGTGAGGAACTTCAGGTCGTCCACCGCGAAGATGTTGGACGGGTCGCACATGGCGACAATCAGCGACGGGCCCGCGCGGTTGACGGGAATCACCAGGTGCTTCTCGGCCACTTCCTTGGGCACCAGCTTGATGATGTCCGGGTCGACGTCGAAGTCCTTCAGGTTGATGGCCGGCACGCCGTACTGCTTGGAGAGGAAGTCGGTGAGCTTCGACTCCTCGATGGCGCCCGTCTTGATGAGCGCGGTGCCGATGCGCGTGCCGCTCTTCTGCTGCTCTTCCTGGGCCTTGCGCAGCTGCTGGACGGAGATGAGATTCTCGCGGACCAGCAGTTCACCCAATCGACCGGACATTCGTGAAGCCTCTTCCTTGTGGCACAGAAGGATGAGACGGGCGGGGGCCCGCCTCGCTCTTTGGGAGACAGGGGCGTTGCCTCGGGGCCCCACAGCACCTTTGGCACGGTTCCTGACAGCGAATTAGAGGGGAGCCGCGCACATCCGTCAAGGCGCCCTCTGGGGGCCCCCGACTCGCCAACCCGTTGAACAATCACGGGAAAAATGCGTGCGTCATTCCCCGGCCCGCGCAATCACCGTGCGAGCGGCCTCCACGTCGCGTTTGATCTGCCCCGTCAGCTCCGCCACGGAGCCGAAGCGCTGCTCGGGGCGCAGGCGCTCCAGGAACTGCACGCGCAGCTCCCGCCCGTAGATGTCTCCGGCGAAGTCCAGCAGGTGCGCCTCGATGGTGACCTCAGTGCCGCCAAAGGTCGGTTTGATGCCGATGTTGGCCGCCCCTCCGTGCCAGGTCCCCACGCCCTCGCCGCCGAGGAAGCGCACGCGGATGGCATAGACGCCCGGCGCGGGCCGCAGCTCGTTCTGGGTGTCCACGTTGGCGGTGGGAAAGCCGATGGTCCTCCCCCGCCCCGCGCCCGCCACCACCGTGCCGTCCAAATCGAACGGGCGGCCGAGCAGCCGGCACGCGGCGGACACCCGGCCCTCCAGGATGTACTCGCGCACCCTCGAGGACGAGGCCACCACGCCATCCACCGTGACGGGCGTCACCACGTGGACGCGGGCGCCCCGCCGGGCCGCCGCCTCGCGCAGCGTCTCCACGGTGCCCGCGCGCGCCGCGCCGTAGGTGAAGTCGCTGCCCACCACCACGTGCGCCACTCCGAGTGCGTCGAAGAGCACGGCCTCGAAGTCCGCAGGCCCCGTGCGCGCGTAGTCGCGCGAGAAGGCCTGCACCACCGTGGCCTCCAGCCCCAGGTCCGCGAGCAGCTCCAGGCGGCGGGGCAGGAGCGTAATCAGCTTGGGCGCCAGGTCCGGCTGGAGCACCTTGCCCGGGTGGGGGTTGAAGGTGAACGCCGCGGGGGAAGCGTGCCTGCGCGCCTCCGCGAAGAGGGCCTGGTGGCCCACGTGCACCCCGTCGAAGTTGCCCAGGGCGAGCGCCCGGCCGATCAGCGCCCGGCCCGCCTCCGCCACTGACTGGAAGACCTTCATGTCCCCCCTATACCAGTGTTTTTCCCTGGCCAGACCCCGCTCGCCCGTGCTTGGAGCGCCCTCCTCATGCCACGCCCCCGCCTGCTGCCAGACCCCGTCGGCCTCCACCTCATCGCCCAGGAGACCCCTCCGGACTGGGACGCCGAGTTCGGCTTCCCGGGCCCCCTGGAGCTCGAAATCGGCTCCGGCGCCGGTGGCCACGCGCTGGAGTACTGCCGCCGCAACCCCACCATCCGCTTCGTCGCCTTCGAGTGGCGCAAGAAGTACGCGCGCGACACCCAGGAGCGCGCCCAGAAGGCCGGGATGAAGAACCTGCGCGTCGTCGAGTCCGACGCCCGCTTCGCCGTCCCCCGCATCTTCGCGGACGGCTCCCTCTCCGCCATCCATCTCCAGTTCCCGGACCCCTGGTGGAAGCGCGCCCACGCCAAGCGCGCCGTCGTGCAGCCGGACTTCGCCGCCCTCCTGCTCGCCAAGCTCGCCCCCGGCGGCCGCTTCGACATGCGCACCGACGTCGAGGACCGCGCCCACAACATGCTCTCCATCCTGGAATCCGTGGGTTTCCACAACCCCTTGGGTTCCGGTGTTTTCCATCCCTATGACCCGGAAGAGGTGCCCTCGACGCGGGAGCGGCGGTACCTGGCCTCCGGGGAGCCGGTGTACCGGGCCCGGCTCGTCAAACCCGGCTGAGCCTCCAGAAGACGGGGACTTGCCCTACCCCTTGGCTTCCTGGAGTCGTCAGGAGACAATCAGAAACATTCTGGCAGAGCGGGATGATTGCACTGGGGGCGCAACCGCATGGCGGAGGGTGATTGGAAGAGGACGCCGGAGGTAGCCCGGCGGACGGGGTCGGGCGGCGAGCTGAGCGGCCGGACGGTGCTCATCGTCGACGATGACCCGGCGCACGTGGCGCACGTGCGCGAGGGGCTGGCGCCGCGAGGGTACGTCTTCAAGGAAGCCCATGACGGGACGCAGGCGCTGTCGTCCATTCGCGAGGCGAGGCCGGACCTCATCCTGATGGACGTGGAGATGCCGGGGCTGGGCGGCGTGGAGGTGTGCCGCATCATCAAGGCGAACTCCGGGGAGGAGGGCTTCGGCTTCATCCCGGTGATTCTGATGACGGCGCGGCAGGCGGCGGGAAAGGTGGAGGGGCTGGAGCTGGGGGCGGACGACTACCTGGTGAAGCCCTTCGACATGCTGGAGCTGTCGGCGCGGGTGAAGTCGATGCTGCGGCTCAAGGCGCTCCAGGACGCGCTGGTGGAGAAGAACCGGGAGCTGGACAAGGCCAACAAGGAGCTGGCGCGGCGGCGCGAGGAGCTGCTCGCCTTGAGCCGCACGGACGCGCTCACGGGCCTGTTCAACCGGCGCTGCTTCGAGGAGCGGCTGAGCGACGAGTTCGCGCGCTCGCGGCGCTACCAGTCGCCCTTGTCGTTGGTGATGCTGGACATCGACCACTTCAAGCGCATCAACGACACCTTCGGCCACCCCTTCGGGGACCAGGTGCTCAAGGCGGTGGCGCAGACGACGCGCTCGCGGCTGCGCGAGGTGGACGTGCTGGCGCGTTATGGCGGGGAGGAGTTCATTGCGCTGTTGCCGGAGACGGGGACGGCGGACGCGCTCAAGGTGTGCGAGCGCGTGCGCGAGGCCATCGCCGGGCTGCGGGTGGAGCACGTGGGCGTGGACGGGAAGCGGCAGGAGGTGCGCCTGACGGCATCGCTGGGCGTGGCCACGGTGCCCTCGGCGGACCTGGAGAGCTCTGAGGCGCTGCTGCGCGCGGCGGACGCGGGGCTGTACGCGGCCAAGGGAGCGGGGCGAAACCGTGTCCAGCAACACGTTCCGTGAGGTGGACGCACCCAAGGCTTTCCCCCGGCGCCGCTTTGACCTAAACCCCACCCCCATGCGCCTGACCGCGACGATGCCCTGGTTGCTGGCCCTGCTCCTGGTGGGCGTGGCCGGCTGCAACCAGCCCCGCTTCGGCACACCGCAAGATGCGTATACGTCCTTCCACCGGCTGGTGAAGCGCGGCGAGTTCCGCGCGGCCTGGGGCGCCTTGTCCCAGCCCACCCAGACGGCCCTGACGAAGCGGGCCCAGGCGGTGGCTGACGCCTCTGGGGGCGCGGTGAAACCCGAGCCCCTGGGCCTCTTCTTCGCGAATGTCCCCCCTCCTCCGGATGTTACGGAGGTCTCCCTGGTCCGGGAGGCGAACGACGAGGCGACCGTGCTCGTTCGCTCGTCAGGCAGCACCCACGAGGTCCGGATGGTCCGTGAGCCGTCTGGGTGGAAAGTGGACCTCTCAGCCTCCCTCCAGCCGTGAAGCCGGGCATGCCCGGGCTCCTCGCATCAGGTAACGTACGACTGTGAACGATCGGAAGACACGACGGGTGGTTCCCGCGGTCGAAGTCATCCGGCGGCCGGCCTCGACGCCCGGCAGCGCCGCCCAGACTCCGTCCCCCTCGGAATCCGCCCCTCCGGCGCCCACACCGCGCCCCACGCCCACGCCCCGGCCTGCCGCCGGCACGGCGCCCTCCACCCCGCCGGCCCCTCGGCCCGCGGGAGTGAATCCCTTGCCCCGTCCCGCCGCCCCCACGGCGACAGCGCCGGCGGCCACGACGGCTCCCCCGCCCGCCCCCCGGCCCGCTGGCGTGGCCCCCGCCCCCTCGCCGCGTCCGGCGGGGGTGACGCCCGGCGCCCGTCCGATGGCACCGCGAGCGCCCGGAGGCCCCGGCGGACCCGGTGCGCGTCCGGGAGGCTTCGGTGGCCGGCCCGGAGGCTTCCGCTCCTCCACCCCGCGGCCTCCGCCCACGCCCGAGCAGATCCTCGCGCTGGCGCAGCGCGAGCATGTGCCCGCGCGCATCGCCAAGGGTGAGCTGGAAGGGAAGATGAAGGCGCGCATCTGGCGCAAGCTGCACGCCGAGGAGGCGAAGCGCTTCGACCAGGTCTACGAGTTGATGGGCCAGACGCCGGACCTGTCGCTGGGGGACGCCTTCGGCGTGCTCCAGAGCGGCATGACGGTGGCGGAGTTCATGGCGCGCAAGGAGCGCACCCAGCGCAAGGCCGCCATCAAGCAGGCGCGCGGCGAGGTGGACAACGCCGTGGTGGCGGAGCTGCTCGGCGGGCTCATCTCCGGCAAGGTGGAGGTGTCCGTCGTGCTGGCGGAGCGCTCGCTGCTGGACACGCTCGTCGCGGAAGAGCCCATCGCCTTCACGCTGGAGCGCACCGGGCGGCTGGAGAAGCTGCAGGTGGTGCTGCTGGCGCGTCGCGCCGAGTGGGAGCGGCTCCTGCCTGGCCTGGAGCGCGACGCCAAGCTGACGCAGAAGCCCTCCACGGTGGCGCGTCAGCCGGACAAGCGTCCGTACTCGGACCCGCGTGCGTTCCTGGACCACCTGGGCGACACGGTGAAGCTGGTGCTGCGCAACGGCATCACCCTCCAGCTTCCGCTGATGCACGTGGGCCGGTTCGACCTGCTGCTGGGTGAGCCGGGCCACGAGGTCTTCGTCCCGCTCCACGCCCTGCTCAAGTTCGAGCCGCTCACCCCGAGCGCTCCCGCCGACGAGGCCTGAGGCCCGACGTCGGGGGCGCCGCCCCTTCACCTTCGCCAGTCCTTCGTTCGCTCGAGGCCCGCCATGCGCCCCTTCTTCTCCCGCATCATCAAGCCCTGGCTCGCGCTGGCCGCGACGGCCGCCATGGTGGGCGCCACGCAGCAGGGGTGCACCAAGGACGCGCCCGCCGCCGAGACTCCCGCCGCGCCCACCGTGCCCGAGAAGCGGGAGAACGGCGTGCGCGTGGTGGAGCTGACGGTGACGGAGAAGGGCTACGAGCCCAGCCCCGTGACGCTGAAGAAGGGCGAGCCGGTGAAGCTGGTGGTGACGCGCAAGACGGACCAGACGTGCGCCACCGAAGTGGTGATGGACGGCTACGACATCAACACGCCGCTGCCGCTCAACCAGCCGGTGGACATCTCCTTCACACCCAAGGAGTCAGGAAAACTCGTCTACGGGTGTGCCATGGGGAAGATGATTTCCGGCGTTTTCCTGGTGGACTGAAGACGTAGGCCGAAATCTGGGCAGCGCGCGGGGAAGCGTTAGTCTCCGGGCCCTGCATGGGCGGCGCGGCGGAGCTTTTCACGCGGCATGTCTTCCTCGACCTCGAAACCACGGGGTTGGATCCACGTGCCGACGAAATCATCGAGCTGGGGTGTCTCTTCTTCGAGAACGGACGCGAGGTGGACCGCTTCGCGCGGCTCTACTCGGCGTCGCGGCCCCTGCCTCTCACCATCCGACGGCTCACGGGCCTGACGGACGCGGACCTCGCGGGCCGGCCTCGCTTCGGGACTGACATCGAGGAGCTGCGAAGTCGGCTCACGGGTTGGACGGTGGTGGCGCACAACGCGCCCTTCGAGAAGGGCTTCCTGCCGGACTTGCTGGGTCCCATCCGCGCGCCGGTGCTCGACTCGTGCGAGTTGATGCACTACCTGCACCCGGAGCTGACCAGCCATTCGCTGGAGTCGCTGCTGCGCTGGGCCGGGCTGGGCATCCGCCAGCCGCACCGCGCGCTGTCTGACTGCGAGGCGGTGCACGCCGTGCTCGTGCAGACGATGGACCGCTTCGTGCGCGAGGGCCGGGGCGAGGACGTCTCGGACCTGCTGGCCACGTTGGACCCTCGGGCCGCGCGCCGGCTGGGGCCTCCGGAGACGGACGGCGGCGCGTTCGACCATGAAGAATGGCCGCTGTTGGAGCTGCTGTCGCGACTGAGCGAGGCCTGTCGTGCCGCTCCCGCGCCGCTGGCCCTGGAGACTCAAGGCTTCCTGCGTGGGAAGCCGGAGCGACGTCGCGCGGCGGGTGTCCCGTCGCTCCCCGAGCCGGAGGCCGAAGCGCCTGTGCTTCCGGTGCGGGCCGAGGAAGTGACGGCGGTGCTGGGGGTGGGCGGAGCGCTGGAGCGGATGGAGGAAGGATTCAGGAGTCGGGCCGCGCAGCTCGACATGGCGCAGGCGGTGGCGCGCGCGTTGTCGGAGGGCGAGCAGGTGGCGGTGGAGGCCGGTACGGGGACGGGCAAGTCGCTCGCGTACCTGGCGCCCGCGGCCCTCTTCGCCGCGCGCAACGGGCGCAAGGTGGGCGTGGCGCCGCACACGAAGACGCTTCAGGACCAGTTGCTTGAGAAGGACCTGCCCCGGCTCCACAAGGCGATGGGTGGCACCTTCGGCTACGCGCTGCTCAAGGGACAGTCGAACTATCTGTGCCGACGTCGCGCGCTGGAGGCCACTCGCGTGGAGCCGGGCATGGGGCACTCCGCGCGCGCGCCTCGTGCGTACCTGCGCGCGTACCTGCGCCGCAGCGTGGACGGGGACCTGGACCGGCTGAGCCACTGGTTCCGAGAGCGCTTCCCCGTGCTGCTCGGCCTGACGCCCGCGGTGCGCTCCGAGGCCGCGACAACGCTGGGCGAGAAGTGCCCGCACTACCACCGCTGCTTCTACCACTCGGCGGTGGCGCAGGCGCGTGAGGCGGACGTGCTGGTCATCAACCAGTCCCTCGCCTTCGCGTGGCCCGCGCGCTACCCGAAGCTGGAGCACCTGGTCCTCGACGAGGCGCACGAGGTGGAGGACGTGGCCACCACGGCCCTCACCGTGGAGCTGTCGGACCTGGCCTTCCAACGGCTCACCGAGCGACTGCACGGACGCGATGGACGCCACGGCCTCTTCGCGGAGCTGCGCCGGGCCCTCTCCGCGTCGCGTCGAGAGGAGTCGCGCACGCTGATGGGCCAGGTGGAGGACGCGCTGCGCCGGCTGATGGACGAGGCGCGGGACTTGGGCGCCCGGGTGACGGAGCTGTGCGAGCCCTCGGCCACCACCGCGGGCGAGGACCCCGACGAGGGCGCTTACGCGCCGGAGCTGCGCGTGACGGAGGCGGTGCGCGCGCTGCCCACGTGGGAGCCCGTGCGTGACGGCCTGGAGCTGGCACGCGGCGCGCTGCAGGCGCTGCACACGCTGCTCGCCGTGCGCGTGCTGGAGGCGCTGCCAGAGCTCGCCGCGAGGATGCCCGCGCTGGAGCGCGAGCTGTCCGGCGCCACCACGGAGCTGGGCGAGCTGGCGACGCTGGCGCAGGAGCTCTCGGGGGAAGCAGCGGCGGGGCGGTGCTACTCCGCGACGGCCGAGCCTCGGCGGCAGCGCTGGAGCGTGGGCGCGCAGCCGGTGGATGTGTCCTTCCATGTGTCGCGCGACTTCGCGGCGAACAAGCGCGCGCTGGTGCTGACCTCGGCCACGCTGGGGCCCACGAGCCAGGGCTCGGGGACTCCCTTCGTCCTGAAGCGCTTGGGACTGGATGGGCGCGGTGACCGGCCCGCGCCCCGGCTGCTGCGCGCGCCCTCCCCCTTCCGGCTCCATGAGCAGGCGTTGGTGGTGCTCGTCACTGATGCGCCGCGCGCGCACGAGGAAGCCTTCATCGACTGGGCCTCGACGCGGATTTCGGGCCTCGCGCAGACGATGGGTGGGCGGCTCCTGGGCCTGTTCGCCTCCACGCGGCGCATGGAGCGCGTGGGCGCGGAGGCCCGGACTCGGCTGGAGCCCTTGGGCATCGAAGTGCTGCGGCAGTCGCGTGGACACAGCCGCTCGCTGGCGGCTCGACAGGAGCGCGACACGGGCACGGTGCTGCTGGGCACGAAGAGCTTCTGGCAGGGCGTGGACATCCCCGGGCGCGGCGTGGGCTGCGTCTTCATCGACAAGCTCCCGCTGGAGCCCGCGCTGCGTCCACTGGTGGCCGCGCGTGAAGAGCCGCTGTCCCGCTCCGGTGGCGAGTACCAGGGCTTCCTCCAGTACCGACTGCCACGCGCGTTGCTGCTGCTTCGCCAGGGCGTGGGTCGACTCATCCGCTCCACCACGGACCGGGGCGTCGTCATCGTCGCGGACCCGGGACACCCGAGCTACCGCGCGCACCTCATGGAAGCGCTCGAGGGCTATCGCGTGGAGGCACTTCCGTGGGCCCAGGCGCGCCTGCGCATCCACGCGGTGCTCAAGCAGACGGGGCTCACCGTGGACGTGGCCTCACCACCGTGAGGCTTCACAAGTCCGCTCCCGTGGACTCCTTCGTGGAGTCCTGGGACATGGTTCGCGCGCATTGCTCGATTGATGCTTCGCGACGCGTTCGGCCTGGGACACGGTTCACGCGCATTGCTTGATTCCTGCTTCGTGACACGTGCGGAAGTGCGTGGCGCGCGCCTTGCTCATCCACCTCGGGCATTGACGCGCGAGGCTGCCGACCCCACGCTTTCGGCGCATGGGACGGCACGCGGACAGAGTTCGTGGCGACGCCTTCCCTCGGGCTCCCACCCAGGAGGAGTGGGACGCGATGGGGCCCGAGGAGAGGGCGCAGGTGGTGGAGACGCTGCCGGCGGAGGTGACGTACCGGGAGATGTCGCCGCCCGAGGGGGATTTGCATCAGGACGCGAAGTACCGGGTGCTCGATGTGCTCAGGCACCACTTCCGTCATCGGCGGCGCAAGGCCTACGTCGGCTCGGAGCTGCCTGTGTACTACCCCGGGGAGCGCCGCTTCGCGCCGGACCTGCTGGTGGTGTTCGACGTCGAGCCACACCCTCGTGAGAAGTGGCTGGTGAGCCATGAAGGCAAGGGCCTGGACTGGGTGATGGAGGTCCACTCGGGCGGCAACCGGAAGAAGGACGCCGTGGTCAACGTGGAGCGGAACGCGCGGCTCGGCATCCGCGAGTACTTCATCTACGACGCGGGCCGGGAGAGCCTGGAGGGGTTCCGACTGAAGTCCGCCAAGGCCAGGACCTACGTTCCCCTCAAGCCGAAGCAGGGACGGTTCACCTCGAAGGTGTTGGGGCTCGAGTTCGAGGTCCGTGGCGACAAGATGTTCGTCTGGGCCGGCGAGACGCTGCTGCTCGAGTCCACGGAGATGATTGACCAGCTCAAGGCCCGGATGGAGAGGGCCCGTCTGCGCCGACAAGCGGAGGCCAGGCGGAGGAAAGACACCGAGCGCCGGCTCGCCTCCGACGCACAGCGTCTCCAGAAGGTCGAGCAGGCTCTGGTGGACGCCAACCGGTGGCGCAAGGACGCCGAGCAACAAATAGCGAAGATGAAAGCCGAGCTCCGCAAGCTGCGTCCCCGGAAGCACTGACCGGGGACGGCGGCGCGAGACTCAGGCCTCCAGACGCGCGCGGAAGCGGGATTCCAGCGCGCGCAGCTCGTCGAGCGACTCTCCCGGCACGCCGGAGCGCTCCGCCGTCTCCAGCGCCTTCGCCAGCACCCGAGCATCCTCTTCGCTCTGGTCCCGCAGCTTCTGCATCATGCTCCGCGTCGCGTCGAACAAGTCCCGCAGCTCGTCACCGTCGCGCAGGCCGTACTGCGGCGGGCGCAGCTTGCCGTCGAGCACATCGCCCACCATGCGCCGGATGCGCAAGAGCGGCCCGGCCAACCGATGCGTCACGACGATGGTGGCCAGCGCCACCACTGCGATGAAGCCCACCAGGAAGGCTCCCAGCACCCACCACGTCGCGCGCTGACGCCACTCCAGCTCCGCGCGCTGCGCGACGATGGCCGCCCGCTCCGCCTCGTAGGCCGCGTCGATGCCTTGCGCCTTCTCCCGGAAGGTGGCCTCGAACGTCGGGTCGTCCATCCGTACCAGCAGCTCGTTGGACAGGGTGGCGCCGGACAGCTCCCGGCTGACCTCGGCGGCCTTGGAGCGGGCCTCCACCGCCGTCGCCGTCTCCCGCATCAGCGCCCAGGCGGAGCGCACCAGGAACACGCCCAGCAGGGCCGACAACACCAGAGTCACTCCGACCATGTACGCGGTCAGCTTGAGCTGGAAGCTCGTATCCAGGAGGAAGTTACGCCAGCGCCGCTTCGGGGCCGCCGCATGCGCCGTCGTGCTCGTCGTCATGTCTCGTTGCTCCACTCGAAGGTTTCCGCTGCTTCCTCCACCGCGCGCGGCACCAGCGCCTTGAGGAGGTCCGCGGGCTGCGCGCCCCCGGCCTTCACGTCCACCTGCCCCAGCAAGGACAGGTCCGGGTAGCTCAGGCAGACGATGGCCACCCGCAACCCGCCCCCCTCCATCGCATGGACCTCCGGGGTGATGCGGTAGCCATGCACTCCCAACTTCTTCAGCGCGCCCTTCGCCGCGGCCTTGGACTCCTTGGCCGGCGCCAGGAGCGCCCCCCGGCGAATCAGCCGCGAGCGCAGCCGCGCCTCGGTGGACTTCACCAACTCCGCCGGCAGCGAGCGCGTCAGGTCCTTCATCCCCTCCAGCGAGACGTAGAAGCGCGGCGGTCGCGCCTGGTACTCCTTCAGCGCGCTCACCGCCTCGCGCACGGCCGCCTGCACCGTCGCGTCCGCCTCCGTCTTGTGGGCCTCCAGGCAGGGCAGCGCGGAGGACTCCTGCAGCTTCGCCAGGGACTTGGCGACGGCCGCTCGCACCAGCTCGCTCGGGTCCTTCAGGGCGCCACACAGTGGCGTCACGGCCTCCGGATCCTCGGTGGCCCCCAGCACCAGGGCCGCCTGGGAGCGGGAGCGTGGATCCTTTCCCTGCGTGAGCTGGCGCCCGAGGAACGCAAGCCGGGTGTCCCCCTGGGCAAGGGCCACACCGGGCGCGACAAGCAACACGAGGAGGGGGAGGGCAGGCAGCCGCATGGCAGGGACGCCGGAGAGTGTAGCGCCCTCTGCCCGCTGACGAACAGTTGCAGGATGCCCGGTCCACGCGCACCCACCTCCCCTGCTTGCGTAGGAGGGGTGGATCCGACATGTGGCCATCCTGGGGTAACGTGCGCACGTCCAGGAGGGCATGCCCGGTGTCATTCGCTTCCCGGTTGGAAGGTCTGCTGCAGCAAGTGGGGTTGAGCGGCGTGGTGGAAGAGGTGCGTTCGCGCCTGGGCTATGCGCGCCCGCAGGCCCCTTCCCACAACGGTTTCGCCCATCCCTCCCCCCGTCAGGTGGAGCGGCGGGACTCGCCGCCCCCTGCCCCCGTGGCCGTCGCGCCTCCCAGCGCGCCAGAGTCCACCCGCGTGGAGCGCACACCGCGTCCTCGCCCCATCGCCGAGGCGGAGAGCTCCCCCGCCGCCGAAGCCGTCGCCGCTGACCCACCAGCGCCGCGCGCCCAGAAGGCGGCGAAGAAGACCCGGGGCGTGAAGTCCGCGAAGCCAGCCACCAAGGCCTCCAGCACGAAGTCGGGCAAGAGCCCGGCCCGGAGCAAGGCCCGAGCGAAGAAGAAGGGCGAGGCCGCCCCCGCGCCCCAGGCCGCGTCCTCCGCCGACACGGGACAGGCGGTGAACCAGCTGATGGAAGCGCTCCGGGCCCACCCCCGCCATGAGGAGCTGCGCTCGGCGGGCAAGCTGAAGGATCAGCTGGTGCGCTCTCTGATTCCGCTCTACCTGGCCCGTGCGGTGGCGCTGGACATGGAAGTGACGTCCGGAACGACGTCCCGCTTCTGGGGCGAGCTGGGCGTCACCTACGCCGCCCCCAACGCGGCGAAGGCCCTGCGCCTGCACGCCGGCTACGCGCAGGACACCAAGAAGGGCAAGGCCATCACTCCCAAGGGCGTCCAGTACGTCGAGGAGGCCCTGAAGCGCCTGCGCGAGGAAGCGGCCTCCTGAAGCACCCGCCGTGAGCCACCGAGGCGACTGTCCGCTCGGTGGCACTCCAGGGGCATCGAGGACCGGCAGGGGTTCGCTGGCGGACGCTCTTCCAGGGCGCATGACCGAGCGGCTGGCCCGGGCCAGGAGGTCCCCTAGATTGGCGCGGAGCAATGGCCACGACGCGCCCTTCACCCTGGACGGCTTGCCTCAATCCCCCCGCCTCCCTTCCTGGGATGACGAGCGCGGGGTTGGAGCGCCTCCAGGCCGAGGGGCCATCTGGCATCCGGGGGGTGGCGAGGGGTGGGGCATGGGCCCGACGGCGCTGACCTTCTACCGGGCCGCGAGGCGGCTGAAGAGCCTGGGCGTGCCCGTGCTTCCGAGCATGGTGGCCGCCGTGGGTGACCGGCTCCTGCACTGCCATGTGGACATCGACGCGCGGCTGCACTCCACCGTGGGCCTGGGCTACGGCGGCGTGGGCGTGGTGGTGGCGCCGGGCGTGGAAGTGGGCGAGGGCAGCTTCCTGTCCCAGAACGTCAGCGTGGAGCCCCGGCTCGGCGAGACGGGAGTGCCCCGCATCGGTCGCAACGTCTATGTGGGCGTGGGCGCGCAGATCATCGGCCCGGTGACGGTGGGAGACGGCGCGGTGATTGGCGCGGGCGCCCTGGTCATCTCGGATGTGCCCCCCCTGGCCGTGGTGGCGGGAGCCCCGGCCCGGGTGGTGAAGCAGAAGGCCGCGAACGGACACTGAGGGGCGGACCCCACGCAAGGCGCGGGTGGCGTGTTCACCGCCCCCCACCCCTCCTGCCGTCCAGGCGTGCGCGGGCTGTCGGAGTCCGACCTCCGGGGCCGTCCACCCCCTCATGCAACCTCCAAGAACTCCTGCGCGGCCTCCTCTTGTGGCATATACCCACACCATGCCTTCCGCCCTGACCGCCTCCGAGATTCGAGAGGCGTTCCTCAAGTTCTTCGAGGAGCGTGGACACCGCCGCGTCCCCTCCTCCTCACTGGTGCCGGCGAACGACCCGACCCTGCTGTTCACCAACGCGGGCATGGTCCAGTTCAAGGATGTCTTCACCGGCCGCGAGCGGCGCGACTACCAGCGCGCCACCACTTCGCAGAAGTGCGTGCGCGCCGGTGGCAAGCACAACGACCTCGACAACGTGGGCTACACGGCCCGGCACCACACGTTCTTCGAGATGCTCGGCAACTTCTCCTTCGGCGACTACTTCAAGGCGGACGCGATTGCGTACGGCTGGGAGTTCGTGACGAAGACGCTCGGCCTCGACAAGGCGCGGCTGTCCATCACCGTGTTCAACGGCGAGGATGGCATCCCCTGGGACGAAGAGGCGTTCGAGCTGTGGGCGAAGCAGGGCGTGTCTCGCGACCGCATCTTCAAGCTCGGCAAGAAGGACAACTTCTGGTCCATGGGCGAGACGGGCCCGTGCGGTCCCTGCTCCGAAATCCACTACCACCAGGGTGACGACATCCCCTGTGTCGAGGAGGCCGCGGGCAAGAAGTGTCAGGGCGTCGCGTGCGACTGCGACCGGTGGCTGGAAATCTGGAACCTCGTGTTCATGCAGTTCGAGCGCAAGGAGAAGGACGCGCCGCTGATTCCGCTGCCCAAGCCGTCCATCGACACGGGCGCGGGCCTGGAGCGCATCGCCTCCGTCGTGCAGGGCAAGCGCTCCAACTACGACACGGACCTGTTCCAGAACATCATCGCGAAGGTCGTCGAGGTCTCCGGCAAGCCGTACTCGCAGGAGACGGGCGCCTCCCACCGCGTCATCGCGGACCACGGCCGCGCGGCGGCGTTCCTCATCGCGGACGGCGTGCAGCCCTCCAACGAGGGCCGGGGCTACGTCCTGCGCCGCATCATGCGCCGCGCGATTCGCCATGGCACGCTGCTGGGGCTGGACCAGCTCTTCTTCTTCAAGATCGTCGACCGCGTCATCGAGGTGATGGGTGATGCGTACCCCGAGCTGCGCGAGAGCCGGCCCTTCCTGCTCAAGGTCTCCGAGCACGAGGAGGAGAGCTTCCGGCGCACGCTCAGCCGCGGCATGAAGATGATTGCGGAGAGCGTCGCCCGGATGAAGAAGGCGGGGGAGACGCTGATGTCCGGCGCGGACGTCTTCCTGCTCCACGGCACCTACGGCTTCCCGTGGGACCTGACGCAGATCATCCTCCGTGAGCACGGGCTCGACGCGGACATCCCCGGCTTCGAGGCGGAGATGGCGAACGAGATTGGCCCGGGCGGCAAGCTCAACACGGACAAGGCCATCAGCGACGTCTACCTCAAGCTCGTGGAGAAGCTCGGGACCACGGAGTTCCTCGGCTACGAGGGCGAGGGCCACGAGGGCGAGGGCAGCATCCGCGCGCTGATTCGCGACGGCGTGGAGGTGGTGCAGGCGTCGCAGGGCGACAAGGTGGAGCTGGTGCTGGACCGGACGCCCTTCTACGGCGAGTCCGGCGGTCAGCTCGGCGACAGCGGAACATCATCGGCCACGGCGGCAAGGCGGTGGCGCAGGTGAAGGATGCGCAGCGTCCGGTGCCGGGCCTCATCGTCCACTCCGTGGAAGTCACCGAGGGGACGTTCAAGGTCGGCGACATGGTGCAGACGGCGGTGGACGTGGAGCGCCGCAAGGCCATCCGCTCGAACCACTCCGCGACGCACCTGCTGCACAAGGCGCTCAAGCTGGTGCTGGGCGAGCACGTGAAGCAGGCGGGCTCCGTCGTGGCGCCGGACTTCCTGCGCTTCGACTTCTCGCACTTCGGGCCCGTCACTTCCGAGCAGGCGGAGAAGGTCGAGGACCTGGTCAACGGCTGGATTCGCGACAACGCCGCGGCCGAGACGCGCGTCATGGCGCTCGAGGACGCGAAGAAGTCCGGCGCGGTGGCCATGTTCGGCGAGAAGTACGGCGAGACGGTGCGCGTCGTCACCGTGCATCCGGAGTCCACCGAGCTGTGCGGCGGCACGCACGTGCGGCGCAGCGGCGACATCGGCCTGTTCAAGCTCTCCAGTGAGAGCGGCGTCGCGTCCGGCGTGCGCCGCATCATCGCGCTCACGGGCGTGGGCGCGCTCCAGCACGTGCGTGAGCAGGAGCACGAGCTGCGCAAGGCGGCCGAGCTCTTGAAGACATCCCCCAAGGACGTCGCCAAGCGCGTGGAGGCGGCGCAGAAGCGCGTGAAGGAGCTGGAGCGCAAGGTCGAGGAAGTGTCCGTGAAGGCGCAGACGGCTGGCAGCAAGGACCTGCTGGAGCAGGCGCGCGACGTCAACGGCATGAAGGTGCTCGCCACGCGGGTGGACCCGGCGGACGACAAGGTGTTCCGCGGCATGGCGGACCAGCTTCGCGACCGCATGAGCTCCGGCGTCATCGCCATCGGCGGCGAGAAGGACGGCCGCGCCATCATCCTCGTCGCGCTGACGAAGGACGTGGTCGCCAAGGGCTTCAGCGCCGGTGACCTGGTGCGCGAGATGGCCAAGGAAGTCGGTGGCAAGGGCGGCGGCAAGGCCGACATGGCGCAGGCCGGCGGCCCCGACGCGTCGAAGCTGCCCATCGCGCTGGAGAAGCTGTACGAGCTGGTGAAGGGAGCGGGCAACGCGTGAGCGCTCGCTCTCCCCTCGCCCTGGCGCCGGTGGCGTGCCTCCTGGCTGCGGCCCTCTTCATCGGGGGCTGCACGAAGGATGAGCCCTCGTCCGAGTCCCTGGGTACGGCGGATGAGCGCACGCTCCAGAAGCTGCGGCAGGAAGTGGACCGGGTGAACCAGGGTGGCCGTCCGGCCCAGGGACCCGAGGCCACCCGGGGTGCGCCGAACTCGCAGCTCGCGGGACTCGCCGCGGGACTGGAAGAGGCCGCGCCCCGGCAGTTGGGCGTGCCCGAAGGCAACAACACGGTGCACGTGGACACGGTGGCGGTGAAGCTGACCGGGCTGGAGTCCTCCCACTCCGCGAAGGGCTCCGGGAAGATGAGCGTGACGACGGAGGAGCTGTTCCTCCAGGTGCAGCTCGTCACGCAGAACGTGGGCCCGAAGCCCGTGACGCTGGACCTGGAGTCGGCCACGGTGGTGGACGCGAAGGGCGCGTCGTTCGTGCTGGCGAGGGACGCTCAGGTGCTCGCGGGCACGCGTCCCTTGCGGCGGACATGGGCCCCTGAAGAGCGCGCCGACGTCGTCCTCCTGTTCGAGCTCCCCCCGCCGGCCCTGCGGGAAGGTGCCCTGCACCTGGTCATGCAAGGGACGGGGGGAGAGGTGCGGATCCCCCTGCGATGAGCGGGCTTGTGTCCAAGCTGCTTCCGCTGCGCATCCGCCTCCCGTACAGCACGGAGGAGGAGTTCGTCGACAAGTACGGCTCGAACGTGGCGCGCGGAGGGGTGTTCGTCGCCACGCGTGCGCTGAAGCCCGAGGGTACCGGGCTGGCGTTCGAGTTCGTCCTCGCGGATGGCAGCCGGTTGCTGCGTGGCGAGGGTGTGGTGGTGAAGGCACAGGTGGAGTCTGGCGCCGGGCGCTCCGGGATGACGGTGCGTTTCGTGAAGCTGGACGCCGCGAGCAAGGCGCTCGTCGACCGCGTCGTCGCACGTCGTGCCGCACCCGAGCCACAGCAGACGGTCCCCGGGTTGGTTCGAAAGGCGCAGGCTCCCAGGCCCGTTGCGCCCAGCACGCCCGAGCCGCCCGTGCAGGTGCCAGTGGTTTCCCAGGACGTTCCCTTCGCCGCCAGGAGTGCGGCGGAGGAGCAGCCCCTCGCTCCCGAGAGCGACGACCTGGCGCAAGGTGGACTCTTTCCACCTGATTCCGACGACACCACGGGGGCACCGCGAGGCGGCCACTTCGCTCCCGCGAGCGATGAAGGTGAGACGCACAGCACGGCACTGAGCCAGCACGGTGCTCCCAGTGAGCAACACGTCGAGGGCACCGGCCCTGGTCTTCTGTCAGGCGAAGCGGAATCGACGGCGGCACAGCAAGGTGCTGGTGAACTATCAGATGCGGCGGCGCTCAACGCGAGCACGACGGTCGCGGATGCACCTTCGGGCTTCGGGAACACGGCTGAGCCGACATCGCCCGCGTGGACGGAGAGTGCCGCAGCCACGGAGAGCGGCGCGCCTGTCGCCGACGAGGAGCGCGAACTCGACTTCGACATCACCGCGAGCTTGTTCGATTCCGATGAGGAGTCACCAGCGAGCGCAGTGAGTGCACCGATGTCTGGCGCGGACACGGAGTCCAACGCTTTCTCCCAGGAGCACGACACCGCCACGGAGAACGCGGCCTCGACTTTCGAGTCCTCGCCGATTCATGAGAGCGAAGCGGTCTCGAGCTTCGAAGCGGAGGCGTCCGCGAGGGTCTCCGCCGAAGCCCCATCGGACCTCTCCGGCGCGGAGACTTCGGCCCCTGTCGAGGACACGTCCTCCGAGGTGCCTTGGTTCGGGACGCCGGAGGTCCCAGCGTGGGAGGCCAGTCCCACCGAGGTGGCCTCCCCCACCGTCCACCCCACGTCCACCGAGCAGCCGTCAGTTCCCGGGGAGGAGGGTTCGCCGTTCAGCCCGCGGGACATCGACGAACGCTCCGAGACAGAGAACACCTCGGCGGCACCGGTTCGCTCGGAGGTGCCATCGTCTCGCGCCGAGTCAGCTCCCACAACGGGTGCGCAGTCGGACTTGGCTTACATCGAGGCCACGAGCGACACAGACCCGTGGGGCATTGCGAGCAGTTCCGGCGGCACTGAAGCAAGCGCCACGAAAGAGACCTCGACCAGGTTTCTCGCTGAGCGTGACGAGTCCTCCTTCGCCACCGACGCGGACTCGTCCACGGACCCGCTGGCTCGTATCGAGTCGACGACCGCCACCACGTCCCCGGTCGACACCGGCCACATCGCGGCCAACGCCGATACCGATGTGGAGTCCATGGCAGCGGCACTGTCGCGCATCGAGGACGGGGCCTTCGCGACAGCACGCACCGAACCACTCGCGAACACCGAGGCCCGTCCGTCCACGGAAGCCCCGGCTCACGCCGAGCCATCCGTCACCACACAGTCCTCCACGGTGACAGTCGCGCAGGAAGCGTCCGGGGCACCCGCCGACACGGGTGCAGCAGCGACAGAAGCAGCTACGGCAACCCTGGGGCCGACAACCGCGCAGGGCTCCACCGAACACGCCTCGACCGAGGTACGCACCGACGACAGCGAGCGCGCGTCTGCGGCGACCACGGCCTCGCCAACAGCATCCTCCGCCGAGTCCCCCGAACCTGGCGCGACCGAGACCCGAAACGACTCCAGCGCGCCCGCCTCCGTAACGGCGACAGGCACACCGGCGACGACTGCCGCGCCCGGCTCGACCGAGACACTTGCCGACTCGGGAGAGGCCGCCTCCGTAACGGCGACAGGCACACCGGCGACGACTGCCGCGCCCGGCTCGACCGAGACACTTGCCGACTCGGGAGAGGCCACCTCCGTAACGGCGACAGGCACACCGGCGACGACTGCCGCGCCCGGCTCGACCGAGACACTTGCCGACTCGGGAGAGGCCACCTCCGTAACGGCGACAGGCACACTGGCGACGACCGTCGCACCCGGCTCGGCCGAGACACTTGCCGACTCGGGGGAGTCCACCTCCGCAACGACAGCAGGTACACCGACGACCGTCGCGCCCGGCTCGGCCGAGACACGTGCCGACACGCGCGAGCCCACCTCCGCACCGGCGACAGGTGTACCGACGACGTCCGCCTCGCCTGGCTCCACGGAGCTCGCCACACTCAGCTCAACAGAGGCCCGCCCCAGCGCCAACAAGTCCGCTTCCGCGACAGAAACAGCATCAGCCTCCACTCAGGCCGCGACCACGGCCGAGCAAGCACCCACGATGCCGGCCTTTCAAGCCGGTAACACGGGTCCCACCGCCGCCATCCCCCAAGCACCAGGGGCCACCGCACCCTCCCCTGCGCCCACGGAGGCGCCCTCCACCACGGCCCCGCGCCCGACCATCGAGGCGCGCACAGAGCCCACCGAGCCACCCGCTCTCCAGGACGCCGACGCCGCGCGCAACCGCCGCCGTGCGCTCCTCGAAGTCCCTGTCTCCACGCCCTCCACCTCTCCTTCCGTCCCTGAGGTGGTGCTCGGCATCGACCTGGGCACCTCGCACGCACGGGTCGCCGTCTTCCACGAAGGCGTCGCTCGCCTCGTTCCACTCCCGGGCACGGACGGCAACGAGCTGCCCGCGCTCGTCGCGGTGGACGGCAATGACGAACTGCTCGTCGGCCCCGCAGCTCAAGTCGAGGCCATGCGTGCCCCTCGCCGTGCCGCACACGGCCTCATGCGTCTGCTCGGCCTGCGCGCGCGCTCGCCCCGACTCCGCGCCCTGGCCCCGCAACTCCCCTTCCCCGTGGCCGCCGACCCGAGCGGTGATGCCTGCGTGGAACTGGGTGGACGACTCGTCGCCCCTACCCTCTTCACCGCCCTGCTCCTGCGCGAGCTGAAGCACGCCGCAACCACGTTCGTCGGTCGCAAGGCCACCCGCGCCGTCATCTGCGCCCCCACCCACTTCACGGACCGCCAGCGCGCGGCCCTCCGTGACGCGGCCACCCTCGCGGGGCTCGACGCCCAACGCATCCTCACCGCTCCCGCCGCGGCGGCCCTGGCCCACGGCCACGGACGCGGGCTGGCTCGCAAGCGCGTGCTCGTCGTGGACCTCGGCGGCGGCGGGCTCGGCGTGTGCGTGGTGCAGGTCACCGGTGATGACCTGGAGGTCATCACCACCGGCGGCGACCCCATGGTGGGCGGCCTCGACTTCGACTCCCGCATCGCGGAAGCGCTCGCCAGCGACCTCGCCGCGCAGGGCATCCCCCGCCCCGAGCACCTGCTCGACTGGGGCCACCTGCGCACCGCCGCTGAGCTCGCCAAGGTGGCCCTCTCCGAGCGCGAGCAGGTGGAGGTGCCGCTGTCCTCGGGCACCGTGCCTCCGCTCACCCGCGAGCGCCTGGAGGCCCTCACCGCGGACCTCGCCCAGCGCGTCACCTCTGTCGTGCGCGAGGTGCTCGACTCCAACGCCCTCTCCCCCCAGGGCCTCGACGCCGTGCTGCTCGTGGGCGGCCAGGGACGCACGCCCCTGGTCCGCCGCCGGCTCGAGGAGAGCCTGGGAGTGCCCGTGCGCGACGACGTCGACGCGCGAGGGGCCGTGGCCCTGGGCGCCGCGCTGCTCGGCCACGGCATCCTCCTGGCCGAAGGTGGCAAGCCCGCCGCTTCCGTCTCCGAAGTCCTCTCCGCCCCCATCGGCGTCGCCGAGCGAGGCGGAACCCTGCGCCGGGTGCTTGAGCGCACGACACGCCTGCCCGCCGGCAAGACGCTCGTCATCCCCGTGGCGCCCGGTCCCCTCGAACTCGCCCTCTTCCAGGGCCCCTCGCCACTCGCCGCGGAGAACGAGTACCTGGGTCGGCTCTCGCTCAACGTGGAGCGCGCGGGCGAGGTGGAGCTGCACTTCGCCCTCACCGCCGATGCGGCGCTCTCGCTGGAAGCAACGCTGCCCGGAGTTCGCCGCCAGCCTGTCTCCCTCTCCCTCGAGGACCTGGACGACGCGGCACGCGAGGCGCTCGTTGCCCGCTCGCCGCTGATTGGCGAGCCCGAGGCGCGTCCCGGTGGACTGCTGTCCGGCCTGAAGAAGCTCTTCGGTCGCCGCTGAGCGCCTCTCCGTCAGGCCCCTCGCGGACCGTTCGGACCACCGCCCCTCCAGTGGTCTCTCTCTGTAACCGACTCAACGGATGCCCAGCTTTGCGCTGACCCGGACTTCGAGGAGGTATGCGATGCGTCGATGGATGGTGGGAGGTGTTGCCGTGGTGGCCTTTGCCCTGGCGACTCCAGCCGTGGCAGCCGTGGGAGCGCAGAACGTCGCCCGGAAGCTGGGCGTCCGGCAGGAGCCGGAGGTCGGCCTGGACGTGCGATTGGGCCTGGGCAGCTTCACGGGCGACTTGGGCGAAGACGTGGGCGTGGGAGCAACCTTCGGCATCAACGCCGACGCCCAGGCCTGGAAGTACGTGGGGCTCGAGGTCGGCTACGAGCTTCAGCGCCTTCCCATCGATTCACGTCGAATCGACGATGAAGACGCGGGCCTGTGGCGCAACAACTTCGGCATCCTCGCCAAGGCAGGGCCGCTCATCGACCAGAAGTGGCGGCCCTTCGTCGGCGCGGGCTTCGGCCTGAGCTACCTGGACCCCTCCGACGGCGCGGACGACGTCTACCAGAACGACTGGATGACGGAGATTCCGCTCGCCGCCGGCGTGGACTATCGCTTTGGCAACGTCCTCTTCGCGGGGGCCCGCGCCACCTATCGCCTGCTGGGCGGCGAGGACGTCGTCGACCGCCCAGGCACCAACAGCGCGGCGAAGGGCAGCCTCTTCAACGCCAACCTCACGCTGGGCGGACGCTTCTAGCCGCCCCGCTTCACACGCTCGCCAACGAGAGCACCGTCTCGGGGCGTGGGTCCTTCTCCCACGCCTCGAGCAGCACCGCCGCGGGGGAACGCTTGGACGCGGCCACCTCCGCCAGCGGGTCCAGCAGCGGAGCATCCGCCGCGTCCAGGCGCAGCAGGCCCCGACGGGCAATGCCCACCATCTCCTCCGCCAGCCGGTACAGCTCGCGAGAGCCCAGCTTTCCCGCCAGCCCCTCGCGGCGCGCGGTGTCGTGGAAGGCCAGGTGCTCGGTGTACGTCAGCTGCGGCAGCAGCTTCTCCGCCTCGTCCAACGCCGTGGCGTCGTAGAGGATGCCGCGCCACAGCGCGCCCAGCGCCCCCGTCATTCCCGCATTGCCGCAGTCCGCGCCGCGCACCTCGACGACCTTCTTCAGGCGCACCTCGGGGAAGAGCGTGGAGAGGTGGTCCGTCCAGTCCGCCAGGTCCGGCGGCTGTCCCTCGAAGCCCTGCTCCAGCAACTGTCGGAAGGTGAGCTTGGGGTGCAGGTACTGGCCCTCGCGGCGCAGGAAGAGCAGCGGCGCGTTCATCGCCCACTCGACATAGGCGCGGTACGAGAAGGAGCCGTCGAAGAAGGCGGGCAGGTAGCCACAGCGCGTCGGGTCCACCTCGTCCCAGACGCGGTTGCGGAAGGACAGGTAGCCGGAGGGCTTGCCGTCCACCAGGGGACTGTTGGCGTACAGCGCGTTCATCACCGGCGACAGCCGCGCCACCACCACCGTCTTCCGGACACAGTCCGCCTCGTCCTTCCAGTCGAGCGACACCTGTCCGGTGGCCGTCATCAACATCATGTTCAGCGCCAGCTGGCCTCGCTCCGGCAGGGTGCGCCGCATCACCAGGTAGCGCGACTTGGGCATCCACGGCATCGTCCCCGTCGTGCCCGTGGGGCGGTACCCCAGCGTCACCAGCCGCAGCCCCAGCTCCCCCGCCGCCGCCTTCACCTGCTTCAGGTGGGCCAGGTTCTCCGCGTGGGCCTCGCGCGCCGTGTGGAAGGGGCTGCCGGACAGCTCGAACTGCCCCCCCGGCTCCAGGGAGATGGTGGCCTCGCCGCGCTCCCGCTGGAGGGCGATGACCGGCGACTCGGGCGTCTCCCGGAAGGGGACATAGCCGTCGGGGGCCAGCCGGTTCAGCAGGGCCCCGACTCCAGACGGCCCCTCGTACGGCACGGGAGCGTCGGAACCCACGGGGAAGAGCAGCTTTTCGTGCTCCAAACCGAGGCGAAGGTGGCCCTGGGGCTTCTCGGCGGACCGAAAACCCGACACCAGCATGTCGACAGAGGTGATCGGCTCGGAGTTGGCGCGCTTGAGGTCGAGGGACATGAGCGCGCCCTATATAACGGGTAACTCCAGAGCCGCTTTCGATTTGCACACCAGCCCCACCATGTCCCCCCCATCCCCCATCCCCTCCATCTCCCCGCAGCCCCGCCTGGCCGACTTCTTCCAGGGGCTGGGCCTGCTCGGCCGGGCCTTCGGCCTCATCTTCCGCTCCCGGCGCCTCTTCGTCCTGTCCGCCCTGTGCGCCGCCGTCACCGCGGTGGCCCTGGTGGCCCTGGCGTGGCTCCTGTGGCGCTACGCCCCGGGGGCCCTGGGCTCTTTTTGGACCCAGCCGGAGTCCTGGTACGGCCGGGGGCTCTGGTACACGGTGCTCGTCCTCTCCGGCCTGGTGCTCTGGGTGGTGGGGGCCAACGTCGTGCCCCCCCTCCTGCTCGCCCCCCTCCAGGACCCCCTGTCGGAGGCCACCGAGGCCCTCTGTGGGGGAGGCGACGGTCCGCCCTTCACCCTGGCCAGCTTCGTGCGGGGCATCGTCACGGGGCTTGCACACACGCTGGCGCGGCTGTTCTTCCTGCTCGCCGGGCTGACGATCCTCTTGCCGCTCCACCTCATCCCTGGGGTGGGCAGTGTCTTGTGGACGGTGCTCGGCGGCCTGTGGACCATGACCTGGATGGCGGGCGAGTACCTGGCCGCTCCCATGACACGTCACCTCTACCCTTTCGCCGAGGTGAGGCGCATGCTCAGGCAGCGCCGGGCCCTGGGCCTGGGCCTGGGAGCGGGCGTCTACCTGCTCCTCTGGGTCCCCGTGGTGAATACCTTCTTCCTGCCCGTGGCCATCGTCGCCGGGACGCTCCTGTACCGAGGGCTGCGCGAGGCGAACGTCCTGCCGCCTCCGCCCACGAGCAGCCAGGGGGCGTTGCCCTGAAATAAACGCCTCCACCGACTGTCGGTCTCTCCAAGACGGGAACGCAGTGCCCGCCAGGGACGTTCTGCCTCTTCAGCGGAGAGTCGATGCCTTGAAGCACCAGAAAGCCGTGATTAGGCTTGCCCGGCCGCTTCAATGCCCAGCTACCGTTTCAAACGTTCGGATTTTCTAGGCATTTCACGCCACACCCCGGGGCGCCCAAAGCGCTCCAGCTTGGATGAATCACATGCCGCGTTTTCTCCGCCGCATCGCCGCTGTTGCCGTGCTCCTCGGCGCCTGGGCCCTCGTGGGCAACCACCGGGCGCCGATTCCATTGATGATGGGAGCGGCCGAGGCCGGACAGGGACAAGGCACCTGGGATGGCAGCCTGCCCTCCGCCAAGGGCGAGAAGGCACCCCATGACCTCAACAGCCTTCGCGTGCTGACCAAGGTCATCCTCTACGTGAAGGAAAACTACGTCGACCCCAAGCGCATCAAGCCGAAGGAGATGATGATCTCCTCGCTGGAGTACGTGGAGAAGAGCGTTCCGGACGTGCTGGTGGACGGCAACCCGGAGACGGGCAAGCTGGCGGTCAACGTCAACGGCAAGACGCGCGAGTTCGACATCGCTCACGTCGACTCGCTGTGGAAGATGTCCTTCGCCCTCAAGGACGTGTTCGACTTCCTGTCGAAGAACATGCGTCCCATCGAGGACACGCGCGACATCGAGTACGCGGCCGTCAACGGCATGCTGTCCACGCTGGACCCGCACTCGGTGCTGCTGCGCCCGGAGCTGTACCGGGAGATGAAGCTGTCCACCAAGGGTGAGTTCGGTGGCCTGGGCTTCGTCATCCAGATGCGCGAGGGCAACCTCACCGTCGTCAAGGTGCTGCCCAAGACGCCCGCGCACCGCGCCGGCATCCAGAAGGATGACCGCATCAAGAAGATTGGCGAGGAGTCCACCGTCAACATGGACCTCAACGAGGCCGTGTCCAAGCTGCGCGGCCCGGTGGACAGCCGCATCGTCATCACCGTGGAGCGCGACGGCTGGGACAAGCCCCGCGTCATGACGCTGGCCCGCGCGATGATCTCCATCGAGAGCGTCCAGCACAAGATGCTCTCCGGCAACGTGGGCTACATCCGCCTGAAGAACTTCCAGGGCAACACCACCCGCGACTTGGAGTCGGCGCTGGGCGACCTGCGCAAGCAGGCGGACGCCAAGGGCGGCTTCAAGGGCCTGGTGCTGGACATGCGCGGCAACCCGGGCGGCCTCCTGGAGCAGGCCATCCAGGTGTCCGACACGTTCCTGTCCACGGGCACCATCGTCGCGACGGTGGGCCTGTCGGACAAGCTGCGCGAGGAGAAGCGCGCGCGTCCCACCGAGGGCGAGGACACCTATCCGATTGCGGTGCTCGTCAACGCGGGCAGCGCCTCCGCGTCGGAAATCGTGGCGGGCGCGCTGAAGAACCTCAACCGCGCGGTCATCATCGGGCGGCAGACGTTCGGCAAGGGCAGCGTGCAGGTGCTGTACGACTTCCCGGACGACAGCGCGCTGAAGCTGACCATC